>Ga0315279_10005230_pt1 | contig 16952 bp, 15 predicted proteins | sample YL17G06_20_MG_FD_203694 | JGI IMG/M metagenome (GOLD analysis project Ga0315279, IMG submission 203694) | Sediment microbial communities from Yellowstone Lake, YNP, Wyoming, USA - YL17G06_20 | ecosystem: Environmental > Aquatic > Freshwater > Lake > Sediment | place: USA: Wyoming | collected...
GAGCGTTGCTTTCGTTACCTGTAAGATTCTGCGTCCACTTTCGCCATCGGATACACTCCGTCTACTGGAAGTCCAGGAACTTTAGCGAGAACTTTGCGTATTGATTCAGCGTCTTTTGCGTCCCACTCGCATAGTATCTTGGTTGCCTTTCCTTGTTCGTTTAGCTGTATCGTAGCGCCAATCCAATAGGCGTCCAAGGTGACATTGGCTTTGGCTTTCTTAGCGAACACTCCAGCTTCCTCAATGGTTGCAGGTGACGGCAGCGTATGAGCCACCAGGAACTTTCCCATCTCATTTCACCTCCTCTGTTTTATTATGTCATGATCGATTAACTCAGCCAGCCGAAAAAGCGGCGAAGAAGCAATAGTTACCTTGCAACGTAAAGACTTGACATAACATACGGAATTCTAGACAGAACGCATGTCCCTTGCAACGACGAACAAACTTCGTGTGTGTGTGCGCACCATTAGACCCACACACACAAATTCAAACGAACGACGGTTCAGATTGTTCCCCATGTGTGCTCGCAGTTGCAATAGCTCTTGCCAAAGTCATCGGTGTTTATCATGCGGGTACCGCTTTTGAATTTGAAATTCGTGACCCTTGCTGGATATTCGTTGTAGAATATTCCGTGCCAGATTGGTCCTATTAGTGGTTGTGAAATGTTCCAGCAACATCTTGCGTAGGTTGCCATCTCTATGCTGAGATCGCCTTCATCGGAGCGTGCTTTCACCTTGAATACCGGTAGGCCATTCTCGTATCGTTTGCTTATTCTAATTTTCTTCATGGAATATTCCTTCTCCGCTTCAGGGTCGTAGAACCTGAGGGTTTTTGAAACCATTTTTTCACCCCAGTCCATTAGGCTCTCGTGTGATGTCGAGCGTCTGAGCATTGGTATTCCGACGTGCGGTAGGAAGTATTGCAGGTAAGCGCCGTTGTCCCATTGTACTGTGGCCCAGTACCAGCAGGGGGTTATCGACATTCGCACTTTCTGGAAATAACACCTTCCTTTTACAGGAGTCTCAGTGGTTCCTACTCGGATTTTTCCAGATGACAAGAGCGCCCTGTATTTTAGCATGGAATATCCCATGTTTCCGATGAACTTCTTTCCTGTCGGTATCAGTTCTGCCATCGGATCTTTCCATCGCTGCATCGACAGTTCGATTCCGACCTTCTCGCTGTTTATGTCCATCCAGAAATCTGCAGAGCTACCACCGAATGAATAGACACCTTCATCGCCTTCCATTTTGATTCGTCCAGAGTGATCATCCCATACGGTTTCCGTCTTGCCGTGGTCGAGGATGAAAGCGTCATGCATCCTGTTTCCGTCATAGTACCAGGACGCGACAATGGATTCGAAAGCGGCGCGATTTTCGCAAATCTCCATTGGGATTCTTGGCGCCCAGGAAAAATCGTTCACGCGAACATTTCTGCAGTTCCTGGTGCCCCAAAGGACCATGAGCTGCTTAGGGAATTCGGGTCTACCTGGGTTTTCGAGAAAATAGATCCACCACCACCAGTGCCAAGTGCGGTTCTTGAAACTGTTTTCAGGATAGATCTTCCATACGTCGTTGAAGACCTTATGCATGCGTCCTCGCGAATCAGATAGCTGTGACTTGCACTAAACATTTTGGACCTTTGGTAGACTAGGATAGGATTTCCAAGGGCATCTCGATCCCTAGGTTAGTGCTGCAGCTTCCGGTAACGACAAGTAGTGTTACGCACCATTAGACCCCCGCAAAAACAACCAACCTAACGGTTCAAATTGGGTACCCGCACCACAACAATCCTTGTGTGTGCGCACCACTAGACCCACACACACTGCCGTTCACATCATCTCTTGAGGAGATCTAATCTGGAGGCAGGGGGTATTTCTCCCGCAGTTTCGGAGAGATTTCCTTGATCGCGCCCGATCGGCTCGTGATGCATACTATGCCGCCCTGAACCCTAAAGAAGGCTTGGTCGATCTTCTGGTAAACAACCTCAACGCGGTCAACGCGGCCTACGCTTTGCCTCCGCTGTTCCGTGGCTCCAACGAAGATAGATGGGATAATTCCGTAGAATTTCTGGTCCTCTTCTTCGGTGGAGTAGGATTCTAGCCCAGGCCTCATGCAACACTCCTCCAAACGACGATCATCGTTGATGAAAGCTACAAACCGGATTCGATCATCTAAAGGAAAGATTTCCTCGCATTTGTGAGTCAAACGAACTCACTCGAGGAGTAGTGTGATGGGCGAGATTTGAATATTTGTCTCAACCGTACTCTTGACGTCGTTCAGGGGGAACTAGCTGCGATGCGACTCTCGAAGAGATCGAAAAACATCGTCTCAGACCACAACGATCTTCTACCGTTGATTTTCTCGAATGTGTCGGTCTAGTAGTGAAGGAGCGCACTGGATTAGTCAGTTTGCCGTGGTGTGTAGCTCTCATGGTGCGCGCACTTGTCCGAGGGGTCTCTGTAATGATTTGTTGTAGTAAATCTTGTCGCAACGGCGAGACCTAATAAAACAGTAGACCTAGTTGGTACATGTTGACGGCTTTCTCTACGATGAAGCAATCTGCCATTGAGCGTCATAATTTGAACCGTCGTTTCGTGTGTGTGCGTATGCTGGTGCGGCCGGTGGAATTTGAACCGTCGGCTCAGGCATTTTTCGTGTGTGTGGTCTGACGTTGCGGGCGGGGGAAATTGAACCGCTGCTTTGTGTGTGCACCTTTCCACCCCCACTACCACAGGTAGAATCCATGCGGCCAATCGAGAGACGCAATACCCCGCGTGGGTTATGTTGCCGGCGATTTGACACTGTCATGAAGATGTAGTTGTTCATTTCTTGGAGACGTAGTTCTTCGTTTCTGAAGATGTAGAGCTTTGCCCGTCGAGATGGACATTGACGCTGGAAGAGCTTCCATAAAATCCGTGCTCGAAGCGTTACCACAGCAATTCGCTGCGACAACTGTGGGGACAGATTGTAAGCGCGGTTGCGATTTATCGCGACATGATTGTGGTGATAAGTTAAATAACCAATGTTAGGACACTACGGCGGAAAACTCAGATTCGAAGCTTGGAGTGTGTTTAAGGACGGCAAGGCTGTATACGAGTAAACGTGGTCGTTCAGGCTCAACTCGACCAATCAGTAAGAAGGCACCCACATGGTGCAAGTACACGTCAGAAGAGGTTGAGGAGCTAGTCAAGAAACTTTCTCGAGAGGGAAACTCGCCGAGCGCAATTGGGATGTTAATGCGTGATCGGTATGCTGTCCCTTTGGTGAAGTCTCTCACCGGCAAGAAGGTGCAGGAGATTCTGCGGGCCGCGCAGCAGGCTGGGACATTGCCCGAAGATTTGAGCGTGCTCTTGAAGAAGGCCAACGAAATGAGAAGGCACCTGGAGAAGAACAGAAAGGATTACGTTAACAAGCGTTCCTTAGCGATGATCGAATCAAAGATTCACCGATTGGTCAAATACTACCGAGCCAAAGGGCAACTCAGACCGGAATGGGAATACAAGCACATGGTAGCGTCAGTGGCATAATGAATGCCAATAGACGCAAACTATGATGCCTTTCTTGATCGCGCCAGCAACTTCTCAAGAGCAATCAAAGAACACATTGCATCCGATTCATTCATCATGGTCGTCTCGCATCACGATGCAGACGGCCTATCCTCAGCGAGCGTAATCGGTGCAGCCCTGGCTCGAGCAAAAGCCCGATTCACAATCAGAATAGTAGAAGAACTCAGAGAAGACGTTCTCGACGAGATTTCTAAGGGAAAACCTGACGTCGTTATCTTCTGTGACATAGGCAGCGGCTACATGGACCTACTAGCGACGAGGCTCGAGGCAAAAGCCAGCTTCGTGCTTGATCACCATCCACCGAATGCGACACCTCCCGGGAAGGTGCTTCAACTGAATCCTCACGAGTTTGGCGTAGACGGCGCGAGGTTAGTAAGTGCAGCGGGAGTCTGCTACTTTGTTGCTCGACAGCTATCTGACGCGAATAAGGATCTTAGCGCAATTGCAATAGTCGGTGCCCTCGGCGACATGCAGGACAAGAACGATAAGCGGGCTCTTATCGGCATGAACGAACTCATCGTAGAGGATGCCATATCCTCTGGAACTGTATTGATGGAATCCGACCTAGTCCTTTATGGACGTCAGACACGGCCAATACACAGAGCTCTAGCCTACACAACCACACCATACTTGCCAAACCTCAGCGGACGAGAAGACAACTGCTTGACCCTGCTCTCCAACACCGGCATCAGGCTAAAGGATGGCGACAGGTTCAGAACCATCGCTGATCTAACGCAGGATGAAAAACAGAAGATCGTCAACGCCATAATCTCCTACATGACCTCCATCGGCTTCCAGTCGAACGTTGTGCTCGATATGGTTGGGTCGGTTTACACGCTCATCAAGGAGCCTTCCGGAAGTCCAACTCGGGATGCTCGCGAATTCTCGGCCCTATTGAATGCATGCGGTCGAACAGGGAACCCATCAATCGGAATCAGCGTCGGTTTGGGTGACCGAAAAACCGCACTTGACGCTGCTAACGAAGTAGTAACGAATTATCGCAAGACCCTGGCTGGATACATGGAGTGGCTGACCAAGTCTCCTGACGCGATTCAGAAGTTCAAGGTCATCTGGGTTATCCGTGGTGAGAATCAAATAGAAGACAGCATGACGGGCGCCTTCTCGTCAATTCTCTCTTCGGCAGGCAACCTGTCGGCGGATAACGCCATCATCGTCTTGACCAGATCCAAGGAGGGCGGAATAAAGTTGTCAGCCCGTGCACCTCCCAAACTGCTCAAAATGGGCGTAAACCTCGGCGAAGCGCTCAACATCACTGCCAAAAAATACTACGGGTTCGGAGGTGGCCACAACGTAGCCGCGGGCGCCCACATAAAAGTGGAGGATCCAAATGACTTCCTCCAAGAACTTGACCAGGTTCTATTATCCCAGGTGCAGCAGAACATTGGACGTTGAGATAAAACTGCGATACCCATCCTCGAGATTCGCAAACAGCGTCATGAGTGCACTGGCCCCTGACAACCAGGTGAAAGGCACCAAATTGCGAATCTCGTCCCGAGCTCATGGTCGAGAATTAGAAGTGGCCGTCACGAACTGCGAGAAGATTGAGACGCTGCAAGCAACCGTTCAAGACATATTCCGCTGCATCCGCGCCGCGGAATCATCGCTAGCACGGATATCCATGAAAGACCAAGCTTGAGTGTCCCGGCAATGTGTGCCATTTGGCATACGGTCAGAATGCGGCTGGTCCTTAGCGGATTTCCTATAACGATTTAAATAGCGCTCGAAGGGTACGTTGCTGAATTCCGAAGTATTGGTGCAAATCCATTGTCGAAGGCTACGAGAAAGGTAAGAGACAAGTGGCGGCTGAAGGAGTGGTACGATGTCTACAGCCCATCATATTTCGGAGAGATGGTCGTCGCAAGTATCCCTTGCGAGTCCCCAAACGCATTGATTGGACGTGTTGTTGAAACAACACTATATGACATAACGAATGATTTCGCACACCAGTCAATCAAACTCTACTTCTTGGTCGTAAATGTGAAGGATCACAGAGCGGAAACGATCCTCAAATCCCACGAATATGCAACCGATTACTTACGAAGCCTCGTGAGACGTGGCAGCACAAGGATGGATGGCATCTTTAATGCCACCACCAGGGACCAATACTCATCGAGAGTTTCGGTTGTTGCGTTCACTCGGGATAGGATTAACGCGTCTCAGGAGCATGGAGTTAGGCAGCTCATGCGGCAGGTTGTTGAAGAGAAGGCTGCGGCCTTGAATTACGATCAGCTCGCACATGAGGCTGTTCTGGGAAAGCTGGGGTCCGACATATACAATATGGCGAAGAAGATTGCTCCTCTGAGACACGTTGGAGTGAGGAAGTCTAGGCTTGTATCGATTCCGGCTGGTGTGATTGCCACTCCTGCTCAGATGATGGAACAGGCTAAAGCCGCCTAAGTTCGTAAGGCCCTTAACGCGAAGCTCGCCTGTACATCCGACGGATTTCTTCATGAATCTCCTCTAGGTCGCGGTGCAGCCCCTCAAGCTTTGACCTTGCATCACCAACAGTAGGATCGTCGGTAGGAGGGAATGTGCTGCCTAGTCTCTCAACTTCCTTAGTTACCTGTCGCAATCGTTCCTGTAGGTCGGCTGTGCTCTCCAAACCGTGAAGAACGCCCGCCAATGCTCCAGTAACAGCGCCTGCCGCGACTCCGGCCAGGAATGAGATCACATCGAAAACCATGATGTACCGACGCACCTTTCAGTCGACTTTGCCATATATGCTCTAGCGTCCTACACAGGAAGAGAGCTGTCCTTCAAGAAGCTTGTTAGATCATGATGTCGTATGTTATCGGAATTTGAAGCATTGTTTTGTGTAGCCGGTGGGGATCTCGTCCTGCCCGCACACACAAAACTAGCCAGCGACTGGATCATATTCAGTCGGCCCCATCAAAGGTATCACACACAATAGTTTGCATCATCACGTGAGCGAGCCTACGATTCGTTTCAGGATTCTCAAGGCTTTGAGGGTAATCAGCTTAGCAGATCCCGTTAGGCGAGACCGACTCTATGGCGGAAGTTACGCGTCTGTGACAACATCGCCTACCGTAGTGTGTGGGTCTGTGGTGTATACCACCACCCGCCACGATCTTGTTGGAGAATCATTTTTCCGAGCTTATGCTTCGTTCTCGGCTCTTCCGCCGCCATGAGCCGCCGTGACTACGGGTGGAATTATTCGCATTTTCACGGTACGCTTCTTAACTGTCATCTCAATACGCTCCTAGTTTAACAGTCATGTGACCGCCGACTACTTAACGGTGAGTGGCGAGGGAAGCGATTATGGAGTAATTTCCACTACTCTACTTAGCATACCAATAAGGGCCCAAGCCGTGTGCATCGCCGAATTTGACGGATCGGACAGGCATACGGCAAGAATCAGGACATACGATCAAGAAAAAGATAGAATGGATCGGTTCAACCTTTTGAACCGTCCCTATTGAGACGAGGCTTCAGCTTAAGTCTCAGTCTCGACTGCTTGCCTACAAGATCGCCAAAGTGCTAAACTCGAAGATCGAAGACGTCTTCTCTTTTGAAGATGAGCGGTTCTAAGAAACCGGCGAGCAGTCGCTTGACTTGACCTTGTGGGTCTCGTAATTTGAATCGTCGTTATTTTGTGTGTGCGCACGAAAGCGAACGGCGTGGCGGATTCACGTTGAATGCGGTTCCGCCAATCTCTGGTCCTATCCGGTGAAGGATTGCCTTAGTAACCTTCTCCCCAGCCGTCGCGGTGACACAGTCGAGGATTGATTTTACGAGCTCTCTATAAGTCGATACCGCCGGATCATCTTCTGCCTGTCGAAGCATCGTCTCAATCGAAATTAATTCAGGTTCTTTGGGTGGTTCTTGTCGTGCCATTATGGATTCGGGGCCAAAAGTGTAGGTTATGACTAATTCGGGCATTATCTCATGCGCTCTTGGAGGCTGATGGGTTGGCATTCTAGTTAGCTCCGGGAGTTCATGTCCGCTATTCCGTTCGTAACCTCGCCATGACTGGTCAAGGGCGGCGCCGCTTAACGGTCGAATAGACTTGATTCGAAAATAGTCGGAATTCTGCGATAATTGTGGATATTCCCGATAGAAGACTCGCAGGTTATCTTGGTAAGTTCCTTTGAGGTCGATTTGAGTCTCAAAATCGATCAGGTCCTCGCTGAGTCCGACATACCGCGCTTTCTCTAGTATCTTACGCTTAAACAGCTCGCAGAGTCCTGGGTTAGTCTCGAAAGTGTCACGAATCACGAAGGCAAGACCTCTTCTAATCAGCGGCTAGTAGTCAAACAGTTCGACACCGTTTGACGCGACTAGACCCACATGTCAGACAGAGAACCATATAGAGATGTACGCGAATATTCAGGTAATTGCTTGAACTATAACCAAGAATGCTAACGCGAATTTGCTTGCACAATTACTCTTATGCACTGAAATCGCTATTCTCCAGGGAGTCCCGATGCATCTTCGTGTGTGCGGGTCAAGTGGTGCGCACACATACAAAATCGAAGTTCAAATTCAGATGCTCCACTAACGCACCACTAACGCTGGTTAACAACATTCTAGAGGAGTTGTGGCGTAAGAATCGAGTTGGATCGACAATCGAATAGACTGACATAGGCCCATCCGATAGTTGTTCTAATTTGTGAACGGGTTGTTCAAAACCTCAGGATTATGGTCAGGTAGACGCCATGTAAGGATGAGGCATGCTTGACCTTTGGATGATACTTCTGGTCGTAGGATTCATCCGCTCGTTCCCGCATTTATCGTGGCTATCGTGCTGCTAAGCATCGTCACACTGTCACGGTCTCCTCTACTCTCAGATCAATTCCGCTCGTTCAATTCCTACTACGAACTCAGGTCATTCATTCTTGGCAGGGCTAGCCAGTACCAGAATCTCCTGCAACCGTTCTACGGGTCAATGCGATCTAACGTCGCCATCCCATCAGCGAGCACTGAGCAGTCCGCAGCAGGAACATTCACAACCACCAACGTTCAGGTGGAGGGCGTCGATGAGCCGGACCTCGTAAAGACCGATGGAACATACTTGTACGTTGTATCACAAAACAACGTTTACATTGTCCGAGCCCACCCACCGGAACAGTCGCGCGTGGTCTCGAAACTGACTTACTCTGGGTCAGTGGACGGTATCTTTCTATCGCAGGACCGCCTAGTCGTCATCGGAAGCCGCTATCCAACTGTGCAACCACTTGCACAACCGGGAAACTTCTATGGTCCTATCGCAACCTTCACAATATACGACATTTCTGACAAGACCAATCCGATCGTCGTGAAGGAGTTCTCGCTTCAAGGAGGGTACATCAACTTACGCCTGATGTCTGGCTACATCTACGCCATCGTCCAACAGTCCGCGATAGTCTACGGCTCATGGGGAAACGCGCAAGTGACCTTTCCAACCATCCAAGAGGACGGTAAAGACATGGTGCTCCCGCCTTCAGATGTGTACTTCAACCCGACCTCGGAAAGTCCCATTAGCACCTACACAATCGTGCTCGCAATTCGAGTATCCGACGGAATGTCGAATGAGATTTCAATCCTAACAGGCTTGGGATCGACAATCTACGCGTCATTGACGAACATCTATCTAACCTTCCCGAACAACCCCATCTTACAACTCATGCGAGGAGCCGTTGGGGCTCCTAGCATTTCTGCGCCAGCCATATTTCCTCGATATACTTCTGACACGACGATCTTCAGAATCGCTATATCTAATGGTCAGGCGAAACTTGAGGCCTCGGGCACTGTCCCTGGCCGAGTCTTGAACCAGTTCTCGATGGATGAGTACAACGAATACTTCAGGGTCGCAACCACCAGCTCCGTGACACTTGACAAGCAGACCTACGTCGACGTCAACAACGTGTACGTATTCAACGAAGCACTCACCGTCGTAGGTTCAATTCAAGGGTTAGCACCTAAGGAACACATCTACGCCGTCAGGTTCATGGGGGACAGGGCTTACGTGGTCACTTTCGAGAAGATCGACCCACTCTTCGCCATATCCTTGGACAACCCATGCCAGCCCAGAGTCATAAATGAACTGAAAATGCCAGGCTTCTCCCAATACCTCCATCCGATCGGCAACGGCTACATCATCGGAATCGGAAAGGACGCCATCCCATCAGAACAGGGCGACTTCGCGTGGTATCAAGGGCTCAAACTGGCCCTATTCCATGACGAAAACGGAAACCTCACAGAGGTTGCCAAACTCCTGATAGGCGACAGGGGAAGCGACACGCCAGTCCTAAACGACCACAAGGCCTTCACCTTCGACGCTCAAAGAAGCCTGATGGCACTGCCGGTATTAGTTGCGAAAGTCAAGAACGGATACGGAACGCTCCCACCATACACTTACGGCGACCCGGTCTGGCAGGGCGCACTGCTCTTCCACATCACAACCCAAGGCTTCGAGCCTGTCGGCAACATAACCCAGATGACCCAGGGCCAAATCATCAACGGCAACTACCAGCACTTGGTAGACAGAATCGTCCTCATCGGCAATTTCGTCTATACTATCTCAGAACAGGCTGTACAAGTTAACAACCTAGAAACAATGTCACAGGTAACAACGATCCAATTACAGTGACAGCTGAGTTCAGTTCGTCATTGTCTGCCAATCAAAAACCCATCTTCTTTCTGTGACACCTACAGGAGATTGAGAAGTCGACAATGCAAATTCCAAAACGAGGCATCATTGGCTCGATATCGTCTGAATCTCATAGACGCAGATCATATCTTTCTTCTTTGACAGCTTTCCCCCAGATTATGTGCTCTGTCTCCTTGGTTTTTCTGAAACCGAAACCTATGTAGAGATGTCGGGCCGCGTCCAGTTCACTTGTAGTCCACAGGAAAACCGTCTTGTACTTTCGTCTCTTGGAGAAGCGAACTGCTTCTTTGAGCAGTTCTTTCCCAATACCACGTCCTCGATATTTGGGATGAACTAAGAACCAACGGAGTTGAGCCTCCAGCTTGGAACACCGAACGATGGCGATTGATCCAATAATGCGATTACGTGTCTCTGCCAGCCAAATGCGGTCTTTCTTAGGTTCGAATGACTGAATGAATTCTGCAATTCCATTGGCGACGTACGCTTCGAATGTTGTGTCGTACTTGTATTCTTGTGCATATACGATACCGTGAAGATAAGTGAGATATCCAATGTCTCCCGGTCTAATGGTGTGGCGTACTTTCCATTTCATGGTGTCCACTCCCGAATCTTATGTCCTTAGAATAGAGGCTAAGAGAGGTTCGCACTGTTATGGGCCTTATCGTTTGACGGGTAGTAAAGGCACACCACCTCTAACCGTGGTCAGAAAGTTTTCATGTGCGTGGGTCAGCTATTGTGAGTCACCGAAATTGAACCATGACTGCAAGCGATTGTCGAAATTGAGCCGAACCTCGCAGATCAAGATTCTCAGAGGGAGTACCGACTCGAATGGAACCAGGTAGTAGTAGACACATCGCCAATACGAATGTGACACATGCGATTCTGAAGAGAATCATAGAGCAGAAACAGTCTTCGACACATAAGCAAGGCGCACTTGATGGACATCTCCTTTCGAACCCAAACCCAGGAAATCCAATCCCACCTTGTCGAACGGTGCAGTTTGATTCGCTTCATTCACGCAGAGATATGCTCTAGTTTAAAGCACTAATCGCCTCATAATTCAAATCCACTGGTCTGCCAAGGTAACGGCTGATGAAAGCGGTAGTTCTCGCGGCCGGAGAAGGTTCTCGAATGTGGCCCCTAGCCGAGAACCGGCCGAAGCATTTGCTCCCGATAGGTGGGAAGCCTATTGTCTCGTATGCACTTGAGGCTCTCGCGGATAATTCGATCAAGCAAGTCTTCTTGGTGGTTGGTTACAAGAGCAGACTTCTGCGCTCCGAAGTGGGTGATGGAAGCCGTTACGGATTGCAGGTGGAATATCTGGAGCAGCCACGATGGACTGGAACTGCATCGGCTCTAGGAATTGCCTATGATGCAGTTGGGCGAGAGCCTTTCCTGGCACTTTATGGTGATCTCTGGATCAATTCCTCGGCAATGCAAGCTGTAATTGAGGGCGCTCGCGACTGCCCCCGCGTGATGGGCGTTGTTCGTGTCACTAATCCTGCTGAATTTGGGGTGGTGACGCTCGACGGGAACAGGCTTACCAAGGTTAGCGAGAAACCTGTGAAGAGTCGAATGAGCGAAGGGTGGGTTAACACCGGAATCTACGTTTTAGATGGTGAGGTTTTCGAAGCAATTGAGAAGACCCCGGTTTCGAGGAGGGCAGAGTACGAACTCACCACATCTCTACAATACCTGCTGGATCAAGGGAAGGAGATTAGGGGTGCAGTGGTTGACCGGGAAGACTGGATAGATATTGGACGACCATGGGATCTCATCGAAGCAAATGAACGTGCTTTGGCAAAGCTACCTCACAGGGTCGCAGGAACGGTCGAACAGGGAGCGGTTCTGAAGGGGCCGATTTGGCTCGAGGAAAACGCCACCATCAAATCAGGATGCTACGTTGAGGGGCCAGTCTACATAGGCAAAGAAGCCCGTATTGGCCCGAATTCGAGGATACGGCCCTCAACGAGTATCGGTGACGATGTCACAATTGGCACGTCATGCGAGGTTAAGAACAGCGTAATTATGAAGGGAACGAAGATCCCACACCTCTCCTACGTTGGCGACAGCGTAATCGGAGAAAACTGCAATCTCGGAGCCGGCACGATCACCGCGAATATTCGATTCGACGAAGAACCAGTAAGGATGCGAATCAAGGGTCGCCCACAGAGTACTGGAAGGAAGAAGCTAGGTGCGATCATGGGGGATGGCGTTCACACTGGCATCAATGTGACACTGTTTCCTGGGGTTTGCATTGGTTCCGGCTCCTTGATCTGGCCGGGGGCCATAATCTCAAGAGACGTCCCATCAGAACGAGCAGTAGTTGTTAAGCAAACCACCATTATGAAGCCGACAAAGAAACGAAAACGCTCATCGGAACGAAAAGAATGACTAACATGAGTCTAGGCATGTCGCTTAGCACTGACTATTGAAATCACATCTTTATCCTTGAGAACATAGTCGTCGGCGACTCGCATCTTGGATCTGGCTTCTGTGGCATAGAGGAATCCTGAAGCGAGGTCTGAGTGGATTATGCCAGCAAACTCCTTTGCAGTCGTCCCGTAAGGAACTAGGTAGGCGTCAGGCAAAACACGGCCTTTGTGGTCCGTTAGTTTCTCTGGGTCTTCGACAGGATACACGGTGACCATTTGAAGTAGTTTGAAGAAGGCGAGGTTCAGAGCATCTTGAACGCCCGTCGAACCAAGTTGCAGCAGGACTTTTTCTTTGATTCGTGTGAGGGCATCGACTTGTTGCGGACTTAATGAAGATGCGTCGCTGAGCTTGAAGTTGCCGTCGCCTGGCACATAGGAGATGATTTGCTTCTCTGCGGCTCTTCTAAGAGCGAGCTCGGCCTCGGCACAGCAAGGGACAACCATGTACTCCATAGCGTTCAGGGCTTCGAGGTTTTTGTCAGCAGGTGGAACGTCCATCTTGTTTGCAGCGATCAAGAGCGGCTTCGAGAACCTGCGCAGTTCGGTTACAAGCCTTAGCAGGTCCCCGTCGGACCAAGCACTTGGTTTCTCGAAACTTAATCCTGTTTTCAAACGGGCCTTCCCTATGTGGTCTTTCCTGATTCCGAGCCCACTCAACTTCTCTTCAAGGATGTCTACCAGATCTTCCTTGGTTCCCTCAACTCGTCTAATTGCCCGGTTCCATTCCTTTTTGACGATTTGGAGGAGCCACATGTCCAATTCATGCTCAAGGAACCTAACATCTTCCCCGGGATCATGCGTACCACGATCGCATGGTTTTCCTTCGGAATCCGTAGAACCCGAGGCATCTACGATATGTATGAGCGCGTCAGCTTGTCTTATCTCGTCGAGGAATTGGTTTCCCAGGCCGCGGCCTTGCCATGCGCCCGGAACTAGTCCTGCGCAGTCGACAAGTTCGACTGGGACGAGGCGTGTGCCGTCGACACACGTTGAGTTCCCCGGCGAGTCGGTTACGTTGAATTCTCTGCAGACACATGGGGTTCGGACGTAGCCAACGCCTATGTTTGGTTTGATCGTTGTGAAGGGATAGTTGGCGATTGGAACGTGAGCCAATGTGGCTGCACTAAAGAATGTGCTCTTGCCGACGTTAGGTTTTCCGACAACACCGACGATGCGAGGCAAATCTGTGCTTCCAACACCAGATCGCTATTTCTGTTCGGGAAGTCCTGTTATCCGAATTCCTGCATCTGTAACCTTGTATCGGATATTGATTCCAATCAAGAGTGCCGTCATCTGCTCCACTATACGTGAGTTTTCGAGGCGTCCACCATCAATGGCCCGCACACGCGGGATCTCTTCAGCGAGATCCATGACAACCTTCCTTGTCTCTTGTGAATCTCCACAGACAATTATGTCACAATCGATATTCTTGCCAATGTTCTGAAGTGATTCAGCTACGACGTTGTGAAATGCTGAAGCGACTTTCGTTTTTGGAGGCAGGTGTCTTACTGCTTGTTGAGCAGCTGAGCCTTCCCATACTCCGAGAGCATTTGCGGCACTTCCTCCCACAGCTGTTGAAAGAGGCACGACAACATCAACGAAGATGTCGTCTGATTGTATGCTGTCATAGACAGACTTTATCATATCCAGATGAGCTGCGAACGGAACCGACATGACTATTATGTCGGCGGCTGCCGCTGCCTTTGGGTTCTCCATTCCTGTCACGGATGCGTTGGGTCCGAGTATTCCGAGAGCCTTTTTCGCCGCGTCTTCAGCCTTCTGTTGCACCCTAGAGCCGATTACAACTTTCTCGCCAGCCTTCGCCCATCTAAGGACTAGCCCAAATCCTTGATCTCCTGTTCCCCCGATTACCGCGATTGTCCGAACATCCATACTATGTCACGTCCGCCCTAAATGGGGAACTCCTGAATAAAGCCGCCTCGCATTAGGGACCCTGCCTCTTCCCTCGACCTCTTTATGATTGAGCGCGCGTTCTCGAATAGTTCATCTCTTGTCCGTTTGACTCGAGCTACTCCTAGGTCGATGGCTTTCAAGGCTACGGCTGTGGCTTCACGCGGGAAGACCTCCCAATCATCCATCGTGGGAATGATGTTCTTCTCTGAGAGCTCTCGTTCTTCTGCGAGTTTTGCCAGCTCGTAGGCCGCGGCGAGGCACATCTCATCGGTGATGATTCGGGCTCGAACGTCGAGGGTTCCTCTGAAGATGCCTGGAAATCCCAACGAGTTGTTTAGTTGGTTAGCGAAATCCGATCGTCCGGTCGCGATTACTGCGGCTCCAGCTTCCGCTGCCTCCCAAGGCCAGATTTCAGGAACCGGATTGGCACACGCAAAGACTATTGAGCCATCGCTCATCTTGGACACCATCTCTTTCGTCACAACTCCTGGTCCCGGAGTCGACAAAGCAATACATGCGTCTGCCCCTGCAATCGCAACTTCCTTACCACCCTGCTTTCCCTCAGAATTTGTGATCTGGCAGAGTTCCCATTTCTTGGGAGAGGTGTGCTCCAGATCCTTCCTGTTCCGGTGGAGAGTTCCTTTGCTGTCGACCAAGATTATATTCCCGGCTTTCGCACCCGCTAACATCAATAAGCGGGCAAGTGCAACGTTCGCCGCCCCGGCTCCGATCATCGCTATCTTGACTTCAGAGATCTTCTTTCCCACAACTTTGAGCGAATTTATGAAACCCGCAAGCACAACCGTGCCAGTTCCTTGTTGGTCATCGTGCCAGACAGGTATCTCCAGCTGGTCTTTCAGCGCGTCGAGTATTTCGAAGCATTTAGGTTGGGCGATATCTTCCAGATTGATTCCGCCGAAGGACGGTTGAATCCACTTTACTGCAGAAATGATTTCCTCGCTCTTCTTGGTGCCGAGTGCAAGTGGAAATGCATCAACTCCTCCCAAGTACTTGTACAATAGCGACTTGCCTTCCATGACGGGCAGTCCAGCTTCAGGTCCAATGTCACCCAAACCTAGTATGCGTGTACCGTCGGTAACGATGGCAACAGTATTCCATTTGTTCGTGTTTTCAAAAACGGCGTTAGGTCTAGCCACTATGGATTTGCAGGCTTCCGCAACACCGGGTGTGTACCAGATCGCGAAGTCGTCGAAGGAATGTACCGGAACTTTCGGAACGACTTCAATCTTGCCCTTGTAGAACGGGTGATATTTCAGCGCAAGCTGCGCGGGAAGATACACCTTCTTTAGTGATTCATCATCAGATTTCATAATCCCACTTCTGCGATTGCAAGTCACTTAAATAGCAGCGCCACGTTCTCCTGCCGAAAGCTCAGAAAAACCATCATTTGTCTTAAGGGTTAGCTTTAGCGAAGATTGGTTGCGGTTGAAATAATCCATGGGAACATACAAGTACCTCACTCAAACGTGGAACAACCGAGAGAAGACCGACCTCGAACGACATTTGCGCTCGCTTATGGTCAAATGGCGAAGAGAGCCTGCGGTTCATCGAGTTGAATATCCGACGAGGCTTGAGCGGGCTAGGGCCTTAGGCTACAAGGCAAAGCAAGGCTACGTTGTTGTTCGAATTCGAATTCGCAAGGGTGGTGCTAGGAAGCCGCGTCCGAGGGCCGGACGAAGGCAGCGCGCTTTGGGTGTAACCAGATTCACACGTTCAATGAGTCTGAAGAACATCGCAGAGCAAAAAGCAAAGAAAAAGTTTCCAAACCTTCGATTACTCAACTCGTATTATGTTTGGGAAGACGGAACTAACCACTGGTATGAGACCATTATGCGAGATCTGCATAATCCAGTCTCAGCCGCGAACTAACCGCCACATAGCCGCACAGGTACCTTTAGTACGTCACGCTTCACTCAGTGATTCGTGCCCATTGTGAAAAACGAGGATGGCACTGCTAGTCGGTGGGACGCGATTGATTTGCACAAACCCTTAGTTGTTTTCAAATTCGGAGGATCTGTACTAACCGACAAGAAACGAATCTACACACCCCGAGTATCAGCAATGCATCGTGCGGCAGAAGAAGTCAAAGTAATCATGAGAAGGTACTCGGTCGTTCTGATCCATGGGGCCGGAAGCTACGGGCATATCCCTGTCAAAAAATACCGCTTGGCTAGTGGTTACAGGAATGGCGCACAGCTCAAAGGACTTTCAGCGACCAAGTCCAAGCTTCTTGAATTGGAATCAGTCCTCGACGACGTCTTCCTGGCACACCGTATCCCCATAGTGCCCATCTTTGCCTCAGACTTCATCGTAACAAGAAACGGCAGGATCGATACGGCAGAACTTGTTCCTCTTAAGGGTTGGTTGGATTTAGGGTGCGTGCCCG
>Ga0315279_10005231_pt1 | contig 16946 bp, 11 predicted proteins | sample YL17G06_20_MG_FD_203694 | JGI IMG/M metagenome (GOLD analysis project Ga0315279, IMG submission 203694) | Sediment microbial communities from Yellowstone Lake, YNP, Wyoming, USA - YL17G06_20 | ecosystem: Environmental > Aquatic > Freshwater > Lake > Sediment | place: USA: Wyoming | collected...
TGGACGGCGCCAGCAAGTTCCTCCGCGGCGACGCGGTCGCGGCGGCGGTCATCACGTGCGTCAACATCATCGGCGGGCTCTACGTCGGCATGGTGCAATACGGATGGGACCTCTCGCAGTCGGCCGGCCTGTTCACTCGCCTGACCATCGGCGACGGGCTGGTCACTCAGGTCCCGGCGCTGCTGGTTTCGGTCGCGGCCGCCTTGGTCGTCACGCGGAGCACGTCTCGGACCAACCTGGGCGAGGAGGTGCTTTCGCAGTTGGCGACCAGGCCGGCGGTGCTGGTGATCACCGCGGCGTTCCTGGGGGCGCTTTGCCTGACGAGCCTGCCCAAGGGCCCGCTGCTGACGCTGGGCGCGGGCTGCGCGGCGCTGGCGGGGCTTCTGTCCCGCCGCCGGTCGGCAGGCGGCCCGTCGAGCGAAGCCCCCGCCTCCGGGGGCGGCGGCGCCGAGGGCGCCGGCCTGTGGGGCCCTGCCCCGGCCCGCGCCGACGCGATTAACCAGGACGTCGAGCAACTTCTGAGCGTCGATCCCGTGCGCATCGAACTGGGCTACGCCCTGGTCCGCCTGGTCGATTCCGCCCAGGGCGGCGACCTGCTCGAGCGCATCGCCGCGCTGCGCCGCCAGATGGCACTGGAACTCGGCCTGATCGTCCCGCCGATCCGCATCCGCGACAACCTCGGGCTTGACGCCCGCGGATACGTGATCAAGGTCCGCGGGGCGAAGGTCGCATCCGCGCGACTCTACCCCAACCAACTGCTGGCCGTGGCGGGCGACCATCCGGCCGGCAAGATCGTCGGGCGGGAAGTGGAAGAGCCCGCGTTCGGCACGCCCGCGGCGTGGATAAGCCCCTCGCAACGGGAACAGGCCGAGCGGATGAACTACACGGTGATCGACCCGGCCGGCGTCGTGGTCACGCACCTGGCCGAGGTCATACGCCGCCACGCCCAGGTGCTGCTGAGCCGCCAGCGGGTGGCGTCGCTGCTGGATGGGCTCAGCGGCGCCGCGGGCGACCTGGTCGCCGAGGTCACCGGCAAGCTCACCGTCGGGCAGATACAGAAGGTCCTCCAGGCGCTGCTGCGCGAGCGCGTGCCGATCCGCGACCTCGAGACGATCCTCGAGGCCATGTGCGAGTCGTCCGACGCCGCCGACGACGCCGAAATGCTGGTCGAACACGTCCGCCAGCAGATCGCCCGGACGATAAGCCAGCAGTACTGCGACGAGGACGGCAAGCTCTGGTGCGTGTCGCTCGACGGGCCTCTGGAGGAGTCCCTCCGGGCCCACCTGGGCGTCACGGGCCGGCCCGACCCGTCGGCGGTCCCGCCGGAACTCGCCGGGCGCATCGGCCGGGGCGTCGCCGAGGCGCTGGGCCGGCTCCGACAGCGAGGCCGGGCCGCCGTCGTGCTGTGCAGCCCCGAAGTAAGGGCCACCTTAAGGCAACTGATCGCACCGTCGATGCCTGAGGCCGCGGTGCTGGGATACAACGAAATCGAATCGGTGGAAGTTCACTCCATGGAAAGCGTGGGTATCGAACCATGACACTCAAGACCTACCAAGCCCCGACGATGGCTCAAGCCCTGGCCGAGGTCAAGCGCGACCTCGGGCGCGACGCGGTAATCCTCCACACCCGGACATTCCGCCGCGGCGGCCTGCTGGCGTTCTGGCGGCGGCACATGTGGGAGGTGACGGCCTCGCCGAACCTCAACGTGCCGCACCGCCTTGGGGCCGGCAAATCACAGGACGATCCCGCCGGCCAGTACGAGGCCACTACGGACAGCCCCGCCGCCGAGCAGCACGCTCGCTCCAAGGCCGCCCTGGCCGTGCCCGCCGACTCCGCCGCCGACACGGACGAGCGCGAGAACCCCGCCGCCGCGGCCCCGGCGGACGTGCCAGGGCAACTGGCAACGCAGGTCCAAGACATCCGGCAGATGGTCGAGCAGCTTCTCCAGCGCCCCGGCGCCGCCGCCGACGCCTGGCCCGAGGTGCCGGTGGAAGTCAGGCAATTCCAGAAGCAGTTCGCCAGCCAGGACGTCGACCCCGCCCACGCGGAGAAGATGCTAAAGCAGCTCTGCATGAGCCTCACCGGCCAGCAGCTCGCGGACCGCCAGACGCTCCGCTCGGAGCTGCGCAAGCTTGTCGCGGGGCGCATCCGCACGGGCAAGGCCGAACCGGCCCGCCCCCGCAGGACCGGGCGGGCGCAGGTCATCTCGCTGATCGGGCCGACAGGGGTCGGCAAGACCACCACCATCGCCAAACTCGCCGCCAACTACAAACTCCGCGAGGGAAAGACCGTCGGGCTTATCACCATCGACACGTACCGAATCGCCGCGGTGGACCAACTACGGACCTATGCCGATATCATAGAGGTCCCGCTCCGCGCGGTTCTTACGGCCGGGGAATTGCACCAGGCCGTCGAGGCGATGCGTGACCTGGACGTGGTGCTGATCGACACGGCCGGTCGGAGCCAGAACAACCGGCTGCGGCTGAGCCAGTTGAAGAGTTTCATCGCGGCGGCCGAGCCGGACGAGGTGCACCTGGTGGTTTCCGCAACGGCAAATCGCGCGTGCACGGCAACGGTCCTGGAGCGGTTCGTGCCGCTTGGTGCCAACCGGATTATCGTCACGAAGCTTGACGAGGCGGGCAGCTTTGGGGTATTCCTGAACGTTTCGGAGGCAGGTGGCGGCCCGATAAGCTATATCACCACCGGACAGGATGTGCCTGAGGACATTGCTCGGGCCGACGCCGACACCCTGGCTGAGTGCATCCTGACCGGGCGGTTCGGAGAAGCTGGACATGGCGGCTGAGGATCAGGCAAGCAGGCTTCGGGAGTTGATGCGAGCCGGCAGGACGGCCCGCACGATCGCCATTGCCAGCGGCAAGGGCGGCGTGGGCAAGAGCAACGTCGCGCTGAACCTGTCGATACTCCTTTCGGCCGCGGGAAACCGCGTGGCGCTGGTCGACGCGGACCTTGGCCTGGCCAACCTGGACGTGCTGGCCAACGTGGCGGTGCGGGCGAACCTTTCGCACGTGATCGCCGGCAGCCACACGCTGGAACAGGTGATAGTGGACCTGCCCAGCGGCGTGCAGTTGGTGCCCGGGGCCAGCGGACTGGCCAAACTGGCCGACCTGTCGGAATTCCAGCGGGCCGCACTGCTGCGGTCGCTTGCGGGCCTCGAGGCCGATAACGACGTGATCGTCGTGGATTGCAGCGCAGGCATCGGCCCGGACGTCATGAGCTTCGCCTGCGGGGCCGACCATGTCATGGTCGTCACCACCCCGGAGCCGACGGCCATTACAGACGCCTACGCCGTGGTCAAGGCCATCACACAACGCCGCTATGCCGGGCACGTGAGCCTGCTGGTGAACCTGGCCGCAAGCCGGCACGAGGCAAGGATGACGCACCAGCGGATAGCGACCGTGGCCCGACAGTTCCTGGGCCAGAGGCTCTTCGACGCCGGCTATGTCCTGGCCGACCCGAAGGTGCCGGAGGCGGTCCGCAAACGCGAGCCGTTCGTGCTGGCCTACCCGAGATGCTCGGCCAGCAGGTGCCTGGCCGCACTGGCGACCAGGCTGCGGAGCGGCGAATCGCTGGCTGGAGCCCAGGAAGGCTTCTTCCGGCGAGTGGCCAATTGGTTTGCATGACAAACCAGCGCGGGGCCCGCTGAGGCCCCGACAAAGAGGAAAGCGAATGGATTCGCTTGGCAATAAACAACTTACGGCATGGATGCCCCCGAGGCGCCGCCACCGGCCTGTGCCTTGGCCAGTGGGGACTCGCGCCGTATTCGAGAATTCCGACCGGCAGAGGCGCGGAAGTTTCCCAAGAAAAACCGCCAAGGCCTATACATTCACATCGGCTTTATCTGCAAATGTTTACGTTTATTCGCATGGCTCGCCAGGGCGGATAAGTCTGAAAATGAATAATAATATGAGTTGATAAGATAAAATGGGCGGATAATATAGGGTGGGTAAAATGGAATATATAGGCAATTCACCTCGTGCTGCCGGCGGCCTGGTATTGGCCCGGGCAGTGGTCGGCGAGTCTCTCGCGAAGCAGATGGGAAGGAGCGATCAGGAATGAAGATTACGCGCAGCAAGGCGACGAAAGAGGAACTTGACTCGCTGTGGAAGACATTCCACGTCGCCAAAGACGAAGATGCCCGCAACCGCCTCATCGAGAACTTTTTGCCGATCGTCAAGTACACGGCCGAGAGGCTCCACACGAAACTGCCCGACGAGGTCGACGTGGACGACCTGATCTCGGCCGGGATCTTCGGGCTCGTCGACGCGGTCAACGCGTTCGATCCATGCCGGGGCGTGAAGTTCGAGACATACTGCGCGCCGCGGATTCGCGGGGCGATCCTCGACGAGCTTCGCAGCATGGACTGGGTGCCGCGCCTGGTCCGCAGCCGGGGCCACAAGCTCAAGGAATCACTCCAGCGCCTGGAGGCCGAACTGGGCCGCAGGCCGCTGGACAAGGAACTGGCCAAGGACATGAGGCTTTCCATGAGCGAGTTCCGCAAGCTCCAGCGCGACGCCCACGCCGTCGGCCTGGTCAGCCTCAGCCGAAAGTGGTTCGAGACGGACTCCAACAAGGACGTCTGCGAGATCGACGTGCTCGAGGACAAGCGCAGCGACGACCCCCTCCGCGCCGTGCAACGCAAGGACATAAAGGACCTCGTCACCCGCGGCCTAAGCCGGGCCGAGCGGCTCATCATCGTGCTGTACTACTTCGAGGAAATGACCATGCGCGAGATCGGGGAGACCCTGGACCTCTCCGAGAGCCGCGTCAGCCAGATGCACTCCGCCATCCTCTCGCGCCTTCGCCACCAACTCGACAAACGCCAAAAGGAACTCCAGGCGGTATAAAGACGGTATGATGGTAGCCGGTAGCCGGGAGAAGAAAAGGCGGAACCTGGAACCTGGAACCGGGAACACGGCAGAAGAAACGGCGGAACCCGGAACCCGTAGCAATCGCGACAAACGTGATAGCGAGGCCTGCTCGCTTCAGCGAGCAGGAGAATCGGAACCAGTATAGGCAAGGCGAACGGGTTCCATGGGCGCGATGGCAGGAGTCGCACTGATGAAACGATTTGCACTTGTCGCTGTGATCGCGGGGTCGTCCTTTCTTGGAGGCCTGGTCTGCAATTGGATCATCTCTCAAGGACAGAAGGCTGACGCCCAAGGGCTCTCGGCTGCGGATGTTAAGATCAAGAAGACAGACGAGGGTTTCACGTACGCCAATGCGTTCCGAGTCAACGGCACGGCTGAGGAGGTTCTCGTTGATTTCGGTATGAACGTGAAGACGGGAGAAGGGGCCAGCACACTCTATACTCCGGCAGTTCAGATGGCCTTTAGCCCATTCACCGCTAAGAGGCTGGCGATAACTCTCTCAGAGGCGGTCCGCAGGTACGAGTCGAGTTTCGGCACGATAGAACTGGACACGAGCAAGCGACTCAAGTCCAAGTGATACCCTGTCGGGAGAAGGAAATGATCTGCCCTCGTCGCCTTGTCTCGCTCGTTTCGACTATGTGCCTTTCAATGTCACTTATCGCCGCCGGGTGCTCGAAATCCGCCCCGCCTCCTCCACTTCCCAAGACGATCCCCGCCGCGCGCGACGAGGCCGTCAAATCTCGCCAGGCGGCTCTGGCCGCCAGAAAGGCGAAGGACCCAACGGCCGCCGCTGCGGCATCCGCGCGGGCCCAGGCGGCGGCCGGAGTCGCGGCGAAGCTCCTTGCCGGCCAAGCCCCTTCGGCAAGTTCAGGCCCGGCTACCCAGCCGAGCGATGCCGACATGTCTGCCCAGGCGGCATCCGCGGCACGCGAGGCGGCACTGCTGGCGGACCTTACGGCCGAGGACGCCCGCTTGGCTGAGTTGAGCGGATCATGGAAGGCCCGCAGTTACCGCACAGCACGCGGGCTGGCGGTCAAGGCGGTCTTCGTGTCGCTGGCCTTTGCCGCCCGACAGGCCGCCGACGCCAAAGCGGGGGCAATGCCCGAACAGTTCCGCGCCGCCGCCGACTGCGCCGCCTCCGTGGCGCCCGTGCTCACCGGCCGGGGAAACCTGCCGGACGGCAAACCCGACTGGCCGGGCGTCGCCAAGGACATGGACGCACTTGCCGCCAAGCCGCCGCCCGAACTGGCCGGCCTGCTGGCGATCGGCTTTCTGCTGGCCGGGCAGAACCGCATGGCCCTGTACGAGATTGAGGCGGTGGACCCCAAGCTCGCCGTCACGCCGGTTGACAAGACGGCGTATCACATGCTCCGCGGCGTGACCTGTTCGATGAACGGCCTGCCGCGGCTTGGCGCCGAGCAGATCGAGGTCTCTGCCGCCGCTGCCGGGCAAGACCCCAACTCCATAGGCCCCCAGTGGCTGGGCACGATTCACCTTTACCTGGTGTACGAGGCCCTCTCGCGCCGCGATTTCCGCGAAGCCGACATGCAGCTTTCCCGATCCATGCGTGCCTGGCCGGACAACCCGGTCTGCGTCTTTCTGACCGGCGAGCGTCTGGCCGCCGACGGTCGGTACGAGCAGGCGGCCGAGTCGCTGGAGAAGGAGGCCGCGGGCACCGAGTATGAGTGGCTGGCACGCCGGCTCACGGCCCGCGCCCGCCAGGTCCGCGACCGGAAGGGCGACGCGGCGCCGCTGTTTACGGACACGGGCTTCCTGTGCGACGTGATGGTCCACTGCGTCGGCGAGAAGGCCCAGCAGAAGGCGCCAAAACAGCTCCAGGGCGCCATCGCGGCCGCAAGGTCGCTTACCCAGCGGATCCTGGACCAACTCGGCGGAACGACGACCGCGCCGGCTGGGAAAAGCACCAAATAACAAGCACCAAGAATCAAACAAGGACCAAATCCCAAACATCAAATTCCAAACAAGAAGCGAGAGAAGAAGGGGACGGGCGACTTCTTCGCTGTGATGTGTCTTGTGGTGATGCGCGGCGGGGGCAGTCCAGCCGTCATCCCAAGACTGACCGCGTGCAGGGCGGAATCTGCTTTTCATAAGGGAGTCACACCGAAAGTTTCATTTCTTGCACATCGACGGCGAAATATGTGCTAAAATTATGACGAGGATGTAAAAAAGGAAGCAAGAATGAAATTGGTGAAACGATTATTCCGGGCTCCGGCAGGTCAGAGCTTCTTCTTGTTCGGCCCGAGAGGAACCGGCAAGTCCACCTGGCTGCGGCAGACGTTCCCCGATGCGATCTATGTCGACCTGCTCGATCAGGACGCCTTTCGCACATACCTGGCCAGGCCGGAGCGACTGGGCGAGTTGATTGCCGGCAGTCCGAATGCCAGGACTGTGATCGTCGACGAAATCCAGAAGGCGCCAAGCCTTCTCGATGAGGTGCACCGGCTGATCGAGTCCAGGGACCGCCGGAAGATTCAGTTCATCCTCACCGGCTCCAGTGCCCGCAAGTTGAGGCGAGGCGGCCCGGACCTTCTCGCCGGGCGGGCCATACTCCGGTCCCTGCATCCATTTCTGGCGGCGGAATTGGGACCGCATTTCGAGCTGGAACGAAGCCTTCAAGTCGGCATGCTCCCGCTCGTGCTTGATTCGCCCGAGCCTGTCGAGACGCTGAGGTCCTACGTTTCGCTATACCTTCGTGAGGAAGTCCAGGCCGAGGGCGCGGTCCGCAACGTTGGCAGCTTCGCGCGGTTTCTGGAGGCCATGGCGTTTTCTCACGCGTCGATGCTGAACACCTCGCATGTCGCCCGCGAATGTCAGGTGAATCGCGGGACCGTGGAAGGATTCGTGGAAGTGCTGGAAGACCTGCTGTTGGGATATCGCGTGCCTTCATTCACACGGCGGGCGCAACGGCAACTCGTGCAGCACCCGAAGTTCTACTACATCGACGCGGGTGTATTCCGCTCGCTTCGCCCCAAGGGGCCGTTGGATTCGCCGGAAGAGGTTGGAGGGGCGTGCCTTGAAGGGCTCGTCGCACAGCACTTGCGAGCGTGGATCGCCTACAGCAAGGCCGAGCGGTCTCTGCACTTCTGGCGGACCAGGCGGGGCTTGGAGGTCGATTTCGTCGTCTATGGCGAAGAGACGTTCCTTGCCATCGAAGTCAAGCGGTCCCGGAGCGTATACGGCAAGGACGTCAGGGCTTTGCTGGCCTTTCAGGAGGACTATCCCCAGGCGAAGGTGTGCCTTCTTTATGGCGGCAAAGACCGTGTCAAGATCAATGGAGTACTCTGCCTGCCCTGCGAGGAATTCCTCCGCGGGCTTGTTCCCGATGAGCCCGCGCCGATGTGAACGAGGAACTGCCCCAAGTCGCGGTCCGCCCGGCCGCGGCGCACACGATCCGCGATCGGCGGCTTGCCCTGAGCCCGTCGAAGCGGCAGGTGGGCCGATGTCCTGCCCGGCCAGCGTGACCGTGGCCGATCTGGCCTTGGCGTAGCTTTGACCTTCTGGCGGGCTTTCGCATTGTGATGTCGGGAAGCAGCCACAGTCCCATTGTCCAGGGGTGTCAAGCTGCGTTAGCGTCGCCGGCGACCAGCAGAGCAGGGCGACCAGCAGAGCAGGGTTGACGGAAGCTGCGGTCAGGGATAGACTTGTCAAGTAGTGCCAAAGCCGGTCACCGGCAAGCCAACATTCAAGGGGCAAGAAGATGAACAGATACGGCACACCACAGACCGCAACATTCGCTCGCCTCCCGGTTTTTCGCCCAGTGGTCTGGGGCGTGCTGGCCATATGCTGCTGTTGGGTCACCGGCTGCAAGTCTCAGGCTGCCGATGCCAATGCCGCCATCAGCCCGCCCGCTCTGGGGGACGCGAACGCCGAGGCGCGAATCATCAAGCTCATCGAGGAAACCTGCCAACTTCCGGCCGTTCCAAAGCCGTCCGGCCAGGAACCCGCGTGGTCGGATGCCTCCGGGGGGCTCAAGGCCCGTATCGTCTACGTCGGCGAGGGCACCTACAACGGCTACGTGGTTGTGGTGGAATTGAAGAACGTCTCCGACAAGCCGCTGGTGGTGCCGATGGGCCATCGGGCTGAGCTGTCCAGGGCGGGGCTGTTTGAGGTCCACGCACGCGCAGGAACCGGCGCGTGGGAGCATGTCGATGGAATCGACAGCAACTGCGAAGTCCGCCCGAAGGGTGTCGGGCCGACGGCGACCTTGCCGCCCGGCCAGGAGGCCGTCGCTTGCGTAACCGAGAGTCGGCTTGAGGTGAAGATGGCGAAGGCATCCGAGGTCAAAGTCGTCGTTCGCCAGGCGGACGATGCGACGGCGCCGGCCGGCGGCTGGCGCGGCGTGCTGGAAACGCCGCCCGCCCCGGCGCACTGGGAAGCCAAAGACGTCGACAGCTTGGCCGGCGCGATGGCGTTTCCGGCGGTCTTCCCGAATCTGAGCCGTTACGGCTTCATGGGCGGCAACATGTCGCTCGGAGAGTCGCAGTTGCGGCAACTGGAAATCTCGAACTGGGAGCTTTTGAAAGCGACTCGAGTGTTCGATCCGGCCGGGGTGCGGGCGGAATTCGAGCGCCGCATGACGGCCGAGCCGGACCCCGCGATGAAACTCCTGCTGGCCGCGGAAGCGGTGGAACGCGGGAGCAAGGTGGCCGCACGCTGCCTGCTGGAGGGGCTGAAGGATTCGGAATACGACGCGGCACTGAACGTTCAAAGCGCCCTGAACCGGCTGATGTACCGGTTCGACCAGAACCAGCCCGTCTGGCTTGTGGCGATGGTCGAGGAGGCGCTGTCGGACAACCGGGAGGTGATGAGACGGGAGAAGGACGAGAAGTTCCGGTTCTTCGGCTACGAATGCGCCCGGAATCCACAGGAGGTGAGGCGGGAAAAGACCAACAAGGTTCGGCTTGCCGGCTTCAAAGTCTCACGCCTCGCGGCTGAAGACTCCGGCCTTTCCCGGGCCCTGGGAAACGTCAAGTGCAGGGATTCCGTGCCGCTGCTCATCGAGCAGGTCAGGAAAACTCATAGACAGGAATCCATCGAGACTTTGGGCCTCATCGGCGACAAGCGGGCCGTGCCCGTGCTGTTGGAGGAGCTCAAGGCCAACTGCGGCAAGGCAGAATACCGGCAAAACTTTGGACTGGGCCCTCCGTCGTTTACGGCGCCCATGCATGCCCTGGCGAACCTCAAAGCTGCCGAGGCCGTCGATACCCTGATGGACTATATGCAGTTTCCCGATGTGATCGAGGCCCTGGAGCGGATCGGCGATCGGCGCGTCGTGCCGGCCCTTCAGGAAATCGTGCAGGCGGACGGCAAGCTGATCCGCGACGGCAAGAACCTGGAGCCCGACCTGGCCGGCGAGCGGCTGATAAAGGCAAAGATCGCTCTGGAGTCGCTCAACGAAAGCGATCCTGTCGGAAGACTTTGCGAGCTGTTGAACGACAAGTCGTTTGGGGAGTTCGATCGGTGTGACGTGGTCTCGCGGCTGGGCAAACGGCTCGATCCGCGGGCGATCCCATTTCTGATTCGCGCGATCAAGACCGACCCGTCCGGCACGGTGATCCTTAATTCGATCACCGACCTGTCGGCCTTCAAGTACAAGGCCGCCGCAGAGGGGCTCATCGACTGTTTCGATGCAGATTTCAAGGGCAAGCATGGCTGGAAGGTGGTCAATAAGCCCGAAATGTTCCACGAGCACATCGCCAAATCGCTTCGTGAGCTCACCGGCCGGAACCTGGGCGCCGACAAGAAGCAGTGGGAGGACTGGTGGAAAGCCGAAGGGCAGTTCGACAAGAACTTGAAGTGACCGTGCGCCTTTTCCATTTTCAGAGGTCTTCCATTTGACTCTCCGCCGCGTCCAGCAGTCCCGGCGCGCCGGGATGGTGGTGTTCTTGATGTTGGCCTCCGAACCCCTTGGGGGGAGGTGCCTGATGTCCCGGTCGTTGGAAGTGCGGAGAATCGAACAGCGGGGACTCAGGCACCTGCGCCAGTCCCCTGGCCCGCGCGGTAAGGCTGGCAAGCCGGGCAAGCGCGGCAAGGCAGGCCATTTCGGCGCGCCAGGAGGCGGGCTTTTTTCGTCAAAAGAACCGAGCAAGGCGGCTGGCGCGTGCCATGTGGGTTTGGCCGGACTTTCGCGGTCTGGACGGGTCAACCCACGTCCGCGCGGGCCCATCGCGGCCGGCCGTAAATGGCCGCGTTCTGGAGGGTGTCTGGCGATCGGGGGTCTCGCGGTGCGGGCGGGCCGCCCTCGGCGCGCCCAGCCAGGGGTTGCCAAAAGAAGATAATCCGGAGTGTGATTGGGGATGGGCCTGGGGAAGGGGACTGGCTCCGAAGGCCCGGCGAAAGCCGGGGCTGAGGTGCCTGTCCCCGCGGTTCGAAACTCCCCCGGCCGGCGTCAACTCCCGTGGCCAACAGCGGGGACAGGCACCTGCGTCCCGGCAAACAGCGCCGGGACTCCGGAGCCAGTCCCCTTCTTGGCTATTCGTGTCTCAGTGCCGTTATGGGGTCCAGGGCGGCGGCTCGGATGGCGGGGTAGAGCCCGGCGATCAGGCCGACTCCGACGGCCATGCTCAGCGGCAGCATGAGCAGGGCGGGCACGACCTCGGTCTTGATCTCGCTGTTGATGTACTCCAGCAATTTCGGCAGCATGACGCCGATTCCGATCCCGAGGACCCCGCCGGCGGTGGTGAGCGCGACGGCCTCGACGAGGAACTGCACGACGATGTCGCGGCGTTTTGCGCCGAGGGCCCGGCGGATGCCGATCTCCCTGGTCCGCTCGGTGACGCTGGCGAGCATGATGTTCATGATCCCGATGCCGCCGACGACCAGCGAGATCGAGGCGATGGACAGGAACATGATGTTCCAGAGGCGCTGCTGGCGCTGCTTCTGCTCGATGAGTTCGCGCGGGACGGTGACTCGGTAGTCCTGCTGGTCGTGGTTTCGCAGGAGCAGGCTTCGGGCGATGTCGGCGCCGTCGAGGACGGCCCGCTCGTCGGCCATCTGGAGGATGATCTGGCTGACCTCGACTTTTTCGAAGCTCCGGCTGCCCTGGGAGACGTTGACGGTGTATTGCCCGAATCGCCTGCTGTCGACGGACTGCGGGATGATGACCACGTTGCCGGCGTTTTCGCCCTGTCCGCCGAGGGCTATGGGCATTTCCTCCAGCAGGCCGACGATGACGAAGGACTCCGCGCCAAGGCGTATGGTCTGGCCGAGGCAGTCCCGGTAGGCAAACAGCCGGCGGGCGAGTTCCCGGGTCATCACGCAGTAGGGCTTTCGGCGGACCAGGTCGACGTTGGTGATGAACCTGCCGGCGACCGGTTTTATGCGGGCGATCTCGGCGAAGACCGGCTCGGTGGCGATAACCGTCACCGGCAGGGTGACGTTGAGCATGTGGGCGTACTGCTGCGTCCGATGGGTTATCGAGGAGCGGACGATGCCCGGGATGCACCCTCGCATCCGTTCGACGTCGAGGTTGGTCAGGCCGTAGTTGAAGGCGGCGTGATCGTCGCCGGTCTGGGTGCCGGCGTCGGGCGGCTTGACGGATTCGATGATTATGTTGTCGCTGCCCAGCGCCCGCAGCGCCCGCTGGGCCTCCTTGCTCGTGCCCTCGTTAATGGCCATCATGACGATGACGCTGCACACGGCGATGATGATCCCCAGGGCCGTCAGCGCCGACCGCATGGCGTGCACCCACAGGCTGTGCATGCCGAGGCGGAGGATGTCGTTGACCTTGTGGATGGCTTTCATTTTCGCCTGCCCGCCGGTTCGCTGAGCGTGTCGGACCTGACCAGCCCGTCCGCCAGGATGATCACCCGCCCGGCGTGGGCGGCCACGTCGTCCTCGTGGGTGACGATGATGATGGTCTTGCCGCCCGCGTGAAGCTCGTCGAACAGCGCGAGTATCTCGCCCGTGGTCGTGCTGTCGAGGTTTCCTGTCGGCTCGTCGGCCAGGATGATCAGCGGGTCGTTCGCCAGGGCCCGCGCGATGGCGACCCGCTGCTGCTGGCCTCCGGAAAGCTCCCTCGGGCGGTGGCTGGCGCGGTCGCCCAGGCCCAGCACCTCGGCCAGGTGTTCGCTGCGCTCGCGCCGGGACTTGCGGGGCAAGCCCTGGTAGAACAGGGGCACCTCGATGTTCTCCAGGATCGTCAACTGCTGGACGAGGTTGAAGCTCTGGAATACGAAGCCGATGCTGCGGTTCCGCACGTTGCTGAGCTCGTTGTCGGAAAGCGACGAGACGTCCTGCCCGCCGATGAAGTACCGGCCGTGGGTAGGCCGGTCCAGGCAGCCCAGCACGTTCAACATCGTGCTCTTGCCCGAGCCGCTCTTGCCCATGATGGCGACGTACTCGCCCTGGCGGATGCTCAGGCTGACCGACCGCAAGGCCGGCACGGTGGTCGTGGCCAGGCGGTAGATCTTCCAGAGGTCTTCCAGGCGGACGATGTCGTTCACGTCAGCACGTTCCTTTCAGCAGCCCGGGGCACCCGAGAGCCTCCGGCTATCTGGGGGCGGCGTCGCCGCGCTGGCCGGCGTTCTTTCCGGCGCCCGGCGTCATGCCTTGGCGACCTTCCTTCGGGGCCTTTGCGCCGCCCTTGCCGTCGTCGGGGCCGTTTCGGGGCGCCTTCGCCTCGCCCTTGCCCTTGGACATTCCGGGCGGCATGTCCTTGGAAGCATCGTCCTCTTCCTCGGCCTTGGGCTTGCTCATTTCGACCTGCTCGCCGGCCGGCGGGGCCAGCAGGACGCGCTCGCCCGCCTGGAGGCCGGAAAGGATCTGGACGTACGTGTTGTTCATCCGGCCAAGCTGCACGGGCGCCCTCTTGTAGCCGCCGCTGCCTTCGACTCGGTAGCAGAAGGTCTTGTCCTGCTCGCTGTAGACCGACGCGATTGGCACGGACAGGACGTTGTCCAGCTTTGCCAGCTCGATCTCGACCTCGCTGCTCATTCCCGGCCTGAGGCCTTCGATGTCCTGGTCGAGCTTTACGATGACGGAGAAGACCTTCACGCCGGGGTTCAGCCAGCGGTTCTGGCTGTCCGGCAGGACCCCCACCCGGATGATCTTTCCGGAGAAGGTCTGGTCGGGCTTGTTCTCAAGTTTCACGTGGGCGGTAAGGCCCGGGCGCACGTCGTCGATGATCGCCTCGTAGACCTTCGTCCTGATCTGAAGCGTCGTGAGGTCGGGGATGATCATGAGTTGCTGGCGCGGGTTGATCTTGGCGCCGATCTCGACGCGGACGTCGGTGGAATACCACCTGCTGGAGCCGGTGTCGTAGACGACCAGGCCTTCCTTGTCGGCCTTGATCACCATCTTGCCGGCATCTTCCAGCAGTTCCTTGAGTTGGCGGTCCTGCATTTCGAAGGTGGCCTTGGCCGCGGCAAGGGCCGCCTCGGCCTTGGAGATCCCGCTGCGCGACTCGAGTTGGGCCCTGAGCAGGGCCAGCTTGGCGTTATCGACGGCAATCTCGTATGTCCGTATCTGCCGGGGATGGTCGTACTTTATCAGCATCTCGAGCGCGTTCTCGGCCTTCTTCCTGGCCAGCTTGAGCTTGTAGACGCCGAGCTGCTCCGCGTCGATGTCGTTCTTGCTGAAGGGGCTCTTGAGTTCCTCGTCCGCGTTGACCTTGAGCTTGAAGTCCAGCTTGGCCTCGGCCAGCAGGAGGTCCTGCTTTGCCGTGGCAATGGCGGAATTGGCGTCGTCGAGCTTGGTCTGCCCCTCGATCTCCATGTACTTCTTGAGGTCGCTGTTGGCGTCGACCAGCGCCTGTCCGGCCGTGCGGACCGCGGCGCCGACCTCCTCCATCTTGAGCAAAAGGTTCTCGCGGGCCTGGGTGTTGGCGTCCTCGGCCGCGGTTACGGTTATCTTGCCTTTCTCGATGTCGTCGATGAGTTCCTTGCACTCGAACTCGATGATCGTGTCGCCTTCCTTTACGGCCGTGCCCTCGGGCACGACCGACTTGATGATGGCGGGGTAGCGAAGCTCGTTCGCGATGACTTTTCGTCTCTCGGCCTCGACGTCGCCGCTCTCGGTGACCGAGTAGACCAGTGGCCCGCGGGTGACGGCGACTGCCGGGCCGAAGTCGGCCCCGCCCGCGGCTCCGCCGGCGGGGTTCAGCACCACCCACGCGCCCGCGAGGGCCAGGCCGGCGATCAGCACGGCCAGGATCGCCACTCGCGGCTTCCGGCGCGCCTTGACGCCGGACGCCGGTGCATTGACAGGCGGCGAGGGCCTATCGTCCGGCGCCGGCGGGGCCGGATAGGTATGGGTACCGCTGGCGGATGCGGTCATATTCAAATGGCTTTTCCCGCTCATGGAGCATTCCCTTCTCGTCGACGACCAGCAAACCGAGGGTCGTCATGAACTGCAATCTCGTCGTCGTGTAGCTGACCAGGGCGCTGGTAACTCCGTTCTGGGCCTGGCGCAAGTCGTCCTCGGCCTCCAGCACGTCGCGAGCCGAGGCCTGGCCCTCCTTCTGCTGTAAGACAGCCAGCTTCCGCCGGCGTTTGGCGATTTCCACGTTGCGCAGGCGAAGCTCGTACGTCTGTTTGGACAGCATCAGCGACCGGTACGACCCGCGGATTTCCAGCCGGAGCGAATCGACAAACTCATCCCAGTCTCGCAAAGCCTGGTCGCGGGCGAGCATGGTGTTGCGGTAGGCGTCGCGGTTGTTGGTCTGGTCGAGGTCGTACTGGAACGTGCCGGAGGCCAGCCGCGTGTGCTGATCGAAGCGGATCTTCGCGGCGTCCCTCTGGCCGGCGTTGGCGGCGCTGACTCCGAGCGTCACGTTGAGCGTCGGCAGGAAGGCGTCGGCGGCGATCTCGACGTCGCGGTCCGTGTCGCGAACGGTCGCGGCCCGGCGGAGCACGTCCGATCGCGACCTCATGGCCACCTCGAATGCCTCCGTCTCGCCAACCGACACCGGCAGGGGCCCTATGCGGTTGAGCTCCTTCAGCACGTCAGGATAGTCCAGTTCGACCCGGGCCCTGATCGGCAGGCCAAGCGTGATCTTGAAGGCGTCGAGAGAGTCCCCATACTGGCGCTCATCCTGCATGAGCCGCACACGGGCGTTCATCAGGTTCTGGTCGGCTTGGTCAAGCTCGATCTGCGAGCGGAGCCCGCCTTCCACCAGGGTCTTGGTGAGTTGGAAGGTCTCTTCCAGGCGTATGATGTTCTCGCGTTCGTTCTCGATCAGGTCGCGCTGCTGCACGACGCCGTAATATCGGCGAAGGATGTCCACCGCGAACTCCTGCGTGAACCGCTCGTACTCCAGCACGGTCAGCAGGAAATCTCTTTCCCGGCGGTACTGGTTCTCGTACGCCAGGCCGCGCCACGCCCCCCGAAGCAGCGGCTGGGTGAAGTTCGCGCTGACAAGCGAGCCGACGCTGGTGGACTTCCAGCCCATCAGGTCGCTGGCCAGGTCCACCCCGAGCCCCAGCGTCATGATCCCGCCGTTGACGAACTGCTGGGTCAGCGTCCCGACCACACCGGCGCTGCCGGCGTTGGTCTCGCCGCCTTTGTTGACCACCGTCCGCGATGCGTCGCCCGTGATCTCGCCGGCAGGCAGGGGGAAATCCCATCCGCGCCGGCTGTTGGACAGGGCCAGGGCGGCCGTGTAGAGCGATTCCTTCTGGAGCTGGAATGGCCGGCTGTTGCGCGAGGCGATCCGGAGGCATTCATCGAGCGAGAGTTTCCGCAGGGAGTTGCCGTCCATCGCGATTGACTTGCCGTCGACCATGATCGTCGTGTTGGGGTCGTTGGGCTCCTTGGCCCGCGGCTTGTACGGGTTGTAGGCCACGCCGAACGCCTCGGGCCGGCCCATGGCGGCCTGGTTGCCCTGCTGGACGGTGCGGAGGGCGTCGCGGTCGGCCTGCCCGGCGTACTGCGACGGCGTACAGCCGGCCAGGCCGGCCAAGGCGCCCAAGCCGGCCAAGGCGGCAAAAAGGGCCGCCGCCGGCAGGAACTCAACGTCGCGTTGTTTCTGGATCATCATGTTTCACTTCGCGCAAGCGGCTTCGGCGACTGTCCGGGCGGGCCGCCGCACGGCACCGC
>Ga0315279_10005232_pt1 | contig 16945 bp, 30 predicted proteins | sample YL17G06_20_MG_FD_203694 | JGI IMG/M metagenome (GOLD analysis project Ga0315279, IMG submission 203694) | Sediment microbial communities from Yellowstone Lake, YNP, Wyoming, USA - YL17G06_20 | ecosystem: Environmental > Aquatic > Freshwater > Lake > Sediment | place: USA: Wyoming | collected...
GACTTCTGACAGTACCAAGGCTTACTTGTGTTAAGATTAGAGGTGACCCTGTTAGTCGTCAACATCGTTCCTTTCTATACTGATTGTGCCTCTATCACGCTTGTTTTCCCTCATTCGTAGACCAACTGGATTAAGGTAGAGCTTGCACAGCTCCTTCAGGATAGCCATGCTAATAACATAGTTTCCCTTGATTATTTTCCCTTTTGATGTTGCATCCCTCATAAAAGAGAACACCGCACGATACTGAAGCGTACTATATTTCATGATTTAACCTCTACCTCCTTGCAGCTTCGACAGGAAAGCTTGAGCGCAGAATATCTTATCATCAACCTCGACCAAACGTCTCTTCGTCTCCTCTATCTCTTCCATTTTACTCAGGGTAAGACCTATCAAGTAGACGAAATGTCTAACCACAGGATCACCAATGAACTCCTGTAATTTCTCCCTCAGAAAGAATAGCTCTCTATACCTCTTTGTCTGTCTTACCGACACGCTCTACCTCCTCACACACCCAAACTTTGTAAGTATAGCCAGGTCCGAAGATTTCAGAATTGCGCTTACCAATATGCACAGCCGCTTCTAACTCGTCCTGTACACCGAGCTCGACACGCCTACCATCAGGAGTGTACACCGTGAACACATAAAGTCTGTCATCGTCCATCCGTGGACCTCCACTCACTCATTAAGACCCTGACGCTCTCTTTCCTCAGAAAGCAAACGGGTCTGCTCCGCTGCAGCATCGTCTTCGCTTTTTGCCGGCGTACCGATAGATGCAGGTTTAGTCCTAAACTCCGTCAGAACTCCTGCAATAGCATCCGGACAACTTCTTATATGTTTACCGTTATCGAATGCTGGATTAGGACAACCAATGCCCTGCAACTGCTCGACATACTCTTCTACTGGTACACCATAGCGCAGACCTATGGAGATACAACGTAGAAGAGCCTCACCCTGTGCAATAGCACACCCTCCCGCCTTTCCAAGATGCATGAAACACTCAAACAACTTACCATCTATAAACGTAGGCGTGATGTATGCACTACCACAACCGGTCCGTACCTTAACGGTAAGACTCTCGGTTATTCTAGGACGTTTTGTCTTTTCCACTGACTTCTCCTACTTTTTATGCGACGTGTCTAGATGCGCAATAACACCACTAGAAGTCATGCCTTCTGACTTAAACTTGCCTTTGTCATAGAACACGACGTAAGCGCCACATATCGAACATTCCTTGCTGTGCTTCCTCGCTTCATCAATTAGAAGCCCAAGACCGTCGTCAGTGTTTGATTTAGGTACTTGAGGCACAGCAGCTACTTCAACAGCCGCTTCCCTAACCACCTTAGGCCTCACACTTTTTGGTTTTGTCGGTTCAACAGTTGTGGGAACAATTTCCCTCTTTGACGTCGCCTTAGACTTAGTGGATTTAAGAACAAAGTAAACTATAGCAAATCCGACAAGCAAGCCATCAAAGATGCCAACCAAAATCAGAAAATTCAAATAGTCAACGTTCATCTTACTCCTCGCTATATGTAACGCTACAGTCAGGAAATCTTCTTCCTCAACTCCTCGACCACCTCTGGATGTGCAGACATCCAACGCCTTATCTCTGTATTCTTGGCATTGCTTTGCCTAGCTGAGGCCCTCCTACTCTCACGAAACTTATTTTTAACAGCTCTCCAGGACTCAACACTGTGCGGTGGAGTCTTTTCAGGTGTATTTATCAAACTAACAGAGTTTAGGTGGTCAACAATCAGTTGCACCTGTACATCAGTAGCAGCAGTCGCACTCAAACGTGGAAAATGTGCAGCAACAGCCAACACTTGTCGTTTAGCTGGTATTCTAGAATATCCTAGTAGCACAGCTGAAATAGCACGTGTTCTTCCTGAAGGAACAACCAAGTTAAAGCAATCCTTCGCAGTAAGACTTAAAGGCCCGGGACCACGGCTCTGGATAGAACCACCAATCTTACTTTGAATCCACTGTAATACAGTCAAATCAGTGTTTGTTATTCTCATCTGCAACTCTGCACCCCCACTCTGAGAGATACTGCCCTCGCCATCAAAAACCCCAGCAACATACGCGATATCATAGTCAGACAGCAGCGTTATCTCCGCCCACCCAGTTGGTGTCTCATACAGCCTTATACGAGACAGCAACACTCCAAGCCTTGCTGGTAACAATTCCTCGATGTGCCCAATAATCCAGTTGATAGTGTATTCTGCGGTAGGATGCGTCCCTTCAACAGTTTCATTCAGATTGTGATGGTCTAAATAGGGCTTAATTAGATTGTCTTGAATCAAAGGCTTAAGGTCTAAAAAGTCGACAACCATAGCATATTCATCGAGTGCGGCAAACACCTCGATATCTAATGTGTAAGTATGACCATGTATGGACTGTCCGCACAAAGTCTCGGGACGATCGACCAACTTGTGTGCAGCATCGAAGCTAAACTCCTTTACAACTTTCATAACGTTAATACACAGCTCGCCAAGAATGGGCACAACTACTCTCTCAGGACGGTAAGTCGATTTCTGCATCTATTTCACTCCTAACTTCCTTCGCTTCTCATTCCATAGTTCGACTTGCTTCTTGTGAAGAGCATCAACGTAGCCCCGTTTGCTGTCGATCACCACTCCCCAAACAACAAGGAACACAGTGGCCGCGAAGAAGCACAATCCGAACCAAAAATACGTTTTAACCACCGCCAACCCAACAAACAAGAAAACGCCTGTGGCAAAGCCCTCGAAGAAGATTGTAGAGTAGTAAGACCACCTTACAGGAGCTTTCCTGTTTAATCCGAGCCAAACTCTGTCTGACAGTTTCATTTCTTCAGTTCCTCCTTATTCTTGTCATCACCTTTACTCTTATCATGCTTGAAAAATCCTAACTCAAACACAACCAATATAACACCAACACAAATAACAGGTACCATGTAGTCGATGGTAACCTGATTCGACTTGTCGGAACCTAAGACAAAGTACAGCACAATACTAATTGGCATCATCAGAACGAGGAAGGTAACAAATAATGCAGTTGCGGGAAACTCTTTTAATAAGTCCTTCATTTCCTGTCTCCTTTCCTATCGTAGTACGCCGCAAATATCAAAGCTGAGACGAACGCGCCAATAATCGCACCTAAGCCAAACGCGATGAAGTATCCAAAAGTGTCCATCAGCTTGTCACTCTCACATACCGTGTAGGTTTAACAATAACAACCTCATTGTAGAGGTCAGGAGCTCTCAACTTTAATGTGTCATAGTCGACGCTCTTCGAGGTACCGTCAATCATCTTTGCCTTGACGTCGTCGATCACGAGACCCACTGCGCCATAATCTGCAATCACCTTCTGGAACTCCTCACGAGCCTCTTCGACAAGCTCCTTACCTTCGTCAGCCAAATCTTTTCCCCTCTTCCACATTGCCGCCATACCAAGAAGCTGGTCTACTTCCTTCAGAGAACGTCCATCCAATACACCTGTTGTAGTTGTAGTAACAACATCTACTTTGTCAAAACAGAGTTTGTGGTACCTACACCAATTTTTTCTGGAGTCATTACAACGATAGTCAGAGATAAGACCTTTTTTTGTCAATTCATCAACACGACCCAGTCTCTCCACCAACTCGTCGATATACTGCTGACGGAAAGCGATACCTTCCTCATAAAGAGCGGTTGTATTCTTGTTCTTAACTACACAAACACACGAGTCCCCATACTCCTTAATCTTATCTGACATTAAGTACAACTGTATTTGTACATACTTTTGAAAGTTCTGCTCTTTAAGACCATCTTTCACTACACGTTGAAATGCGTAGTGATTAGGAGCAGTAACCTCAAGCAGGTAGTACCTACAACCAAACTTGAAAAGGGGATCAACTCTATCAAGGTCGAATGTTTTAGTCCCACACCACAGTATACCGTCTGGATGCCCTGTGATACTCACTTTGTCTGTTAAAGGAATCTTCAACGCAAGCTGCCCTTCCCGATAGGAATGAAGAACCTTATACCCAGAGTCAACACAACGCTTTACTATGTCGCGCTCGTGGAGATTACCATCTTCAAGCATGTGACTGACACGTCCTTTAATAGGCTCTCCTAATTCCGAGTTAAGCCTTGTGTGACAAAGAAAAGTCTCACAAGGATTGCCTACCATGGAAGCACGCCAGCCAACAAACTCTCCTGGCTCTTGGTATAACTCTTCCTGGTATTCCTTTAGCATTACTTCTTCTGAACCTCTCTCACCTTCACGACATTCTGAGACCTTGTCAAATACACTACAGTCCCGTCTGGATTCTTTTCAGTTAGTGCCCTGAAGGCCGAAATCAGAACAGTTTTGTGCGAAAGGAGCGAGCCATCAGCTAACTGGTACTCACTCCAAGGCTCATTGCTTTGCAGCACCTCAACTTCTTCGACTTCTATCTGCTTGTTGTTGAAATTCATCTGCATAAGAGCTACTCCTGTACTTCGTTGCGACGAACAATCTTTGCAATCTCTTTCGGATGCTCAGATATGAATTTTCTCATGTCTTTAAGTTCTTGCTGATGACGTCGCATTCTAAACTTCTTTAGCTCGTAGTCAAAAAGTTCCATCTTCTGAAGCTCCACACCAACGATAGCTATCTCGCCTCTGTCAAAAATCTGCTGAATAAGCCCGTCGAGAGTGTTCGACGAACTTACAACTGCAGAGTACAGATACTTATCAGAGTAGAAGACTGAACCATGTTGATGAATGAGACCGAGTGCTGCCAACCGCGACGCCGAATCTTTAACTATCATATCTTTCCCCTAACCTTCAGTATAACTAATTATAAACCAGTCTCGTCACTTTAGTAAGTACATCAGATTAGGATTTTACTGAGTTAAGGTACATAACAGCTTCATCCCACTCTTCTGAAGTAAGTAATGGGTCTGCGTAGCCCGCTTTAAGAAAAGCGACTGTACGTTCCGTACAGCTGCCACACTTTAGACATGGACGTTCACCCCCAACATAGCAAGACCATGAAAGCTTAAACGGCACTGTAAGTCTTTTACCGAGAATTGCAATATCGCCCTTATCCATCTTAGTGAAAGGAGCAATCAGCTCAACACCATCGTCATGCCAGCCCGTGCCAAGACGAATGGTATTCGCTATCGAGCTAATGAACGCAGGACGACAGTCAGGGTATATTAAATGGTCCCCCATATGTGCGCCATACGCAACATACTTAGCACCAATACCTGAGGCATAACCTGCCGCAATACTAAGCAGTATCATGTTTCGGTTCGGGACCACAGTTTGTTTCATGTTCACGTCTTCATAAAAGCCCTGCGGAATATCACCTACGCCTGTAAGTGTAGAAGGAAGCAAGTTCCGTAACGCGCTTAAGTTAACGTACTTCCATCTCTTCAAAAGAAAATCACCTCGTGCCTCACAAAGATTGCGTGCTGCTATAACCTCTTTATCGTGACGTTGACCATACGAAAGAGTTAGAGGCCAAACTTCATACTCCTCTATAAGAGAGTACATAAGCACAGCTGAATCCATACCGCCTGAAAGCAACACTACACACTTATCGCCCATTTTTGGACTCATTATTCTCTTCCTTATCGTCGCAATGCCAGAATACAAGTTTTTCTTCCCCATTCTTCTTACTAAAGATATAAAGTGTCCTACCTTTTGCGACACCATCAAACGTTAAAACTCCACCGGGGAGTAGTAGTAAGCCTCCAAACACGCGTCCTATTGCTCCTAAAGCTGATGGAGAATTAAAATTGAGCCCGAACAACAAGCCAGAAGTAGCTAGTACTAGCAACCCAATTATAAGTACAATATTAAAACCCATTCTCACTTTCTTCATCATAACACCTCCTAGAACCAATCCAAAGTAATAGTACTGACAGCAAGTTATTTCCAGAACATCGCAATTACGACAATTATCCCAACAACGCAAATGACTCCAAATCCCCAGGCCCAAGATTTCATTTGCCCTCTTCTTTCTTCTCTTTATGAGATCAACCTACAGGTCTCTCAAGACTCTCCTTGTCGCGGCAATCATAGCCGCAGTAAGGACAAACACCTTCTTTCGCCTTAGTGTCTCTTTTGTCCTGTTTACTCATCTTGTCACGCTTGTAGACCCACCCAGCAAAGGAGGTCTACTTGCAAGAGCTAGAAGGGCGCCTTGTCGTCTGCGCCGCCGACGTCTCCACCCGCTGCGGTGAGTACACGCCGGACTTGCTGACGCTTTTCGCCCTCGAAGCGCCGGTGGCCAATGGAGACGATGCAGTCCCTGCCGACGATCTCATCCACTGTCTCCGGATCCTCAAAGTCCCACTGCTTCGCCTTGACTTCCGCCTCGGAGTAGCCAAGAGCGATCAGGATGCGCATCGTGGACCAGAGGGCCTGCTTCTGGAGAGAGGTGTTAAGGAAGGCTTTCCGGTTCGCGTACTCGCCCTCGCTAACTGTGAACTCCCACGCCACGGTCGGCTCGCCACTACGCGCAGACTCCGGATTGTAATCCAGTGCGGACACCTTCGCAGGATAGCGGCCTACCGGCAACGGTTCAAATGACCGGGATTCGACCCCATCGAAACTTACAGGAATACCCAAAAGATTGCTCCTTTTCTCGGTAGTACAGTTTGTATTTGTTACGACCACCTACTACGTGTCAATAACACCGCACTACGCGATATGAAAACCTAGCCTCCTGCTGGGTGAGTCTCAAATTAGTTAACCCTTTAATATGTCAGGAAACTTGCCAAGCCGATTGAGGCCTCTTCCATGTTTTACAAGCACTGCTATGTTAAGTAACGCTTCCAAAAAGCAGAATCCACTAAACGCAAACAAAATAATAGAAGGCCACTTAACATCAAGACTCAAGAAGAAGACGCCAATAAGTAACCAAACACTACATGACCCAAGAAACACTAAAATGTTTCTAACACATATACTTACGTTGCTCATCAAACGACCTAATCCAACACATCCTTCAGTATGTTCTTCCATTCAAAACGCTCACCCTCAAAGACACCTTTTAGTTTGTCTGAACGACTTCGAGCGACAGCCCTTTGTGAAAGTGAGGTCTGAAGAGTCTTCACCCACTTCCTGTCCTCACCCTGTCCCTTAAGTGCAATATTCATGAAAAAGATGAAATCCGTCATCCTCAAGAGGTCCGCAATGAGCGAAGGCTGAAAAGCCGGCATGTGTTTAATCACACCTGAAATGTCGTCCTTAAGTTCTCTTACACCCGCAGTCATTACAATCGACATATCGTCAAGGTCACGAAAGGCCCGATACATTTTTCGAAAACGCTCTTGAGTGATTAGATAGTCGGGCTGCGAAGCAATCTCGCCAGTTTTAACCGAATCCCTAAGACGGTATTCAATCTCACTAGCCGAGTCAATTACAATCGACTTGTACACCAGTACAGGGACTTCGTGTCCGCCCAACTTCGTCAAGTGCTCTGCGAGCTTGTCCCACTGTTTAGCCTTCATAAATGGGTAGATACCAGCAAGCTGATTCCAAGTCTCAATAGGAACGATTGTAGGCTTGTTCTTCATAGAATCGAGACTCATCGTTCCTTGGTCAATATCAAGGAAAAGACAGGGCGAAGTCTTCTCGTACTCTTGAAGCGTGCCACAGAAGGGAGTTTTTCCAACCAAGTTGTTCACTACTTTCGTAATGCTTAGACTATACCATGATCCTATCTAGGATCCCCGCCATCTAGTCGTTCCACAGTTTCCTGAGTTCACTCCTCAGTTTAGCTCGGCGATTACCATGCTTCTCTCGAAGTTTAGGCTCCCCCGAATTTGACGGGTTGTTCGATAGAGATTACTCTCTAAAGCGGCGACTACTCACCGACCTCTCCGTAGAGAATACAACAGAATTTATTCATACCACCTCTCACTTAGCATCGTTTTCTTACGTTCAATATGTGAATACTTAAGAATTGCCTCCGCGAGCACATTACCTTCGCTCCGACGGATTGTAAGCCTCGAGCCTGCAGGAGGACAGTGAACTCTCCCTACACCTAAGAAGCTACGTATCCTATACAAAATAGAGTTGTCCTTTTGACTAAAGCTCAAGACAGAAGAACCTACTGAGCCGTTAGGGTCTTCTATCGAGCCCTCCGCATCCCAAAAACCAACAATCCAACCCAAAGTCAACTCATGCGTAGAAGCTAATGGCAAATGCAATCTACTTAACACAGCATTAAGACGACTACATGAAGCTTCTGTCACAACACGTTGCGACAACAGTTTTATTACAGGAATGCATAACGTCTGCCCAGACCACCTAACCTGATAATAATTTCCTTGTCTCCTTGAAACAAGAGAAACTCTACCACTAGAAAGTACCGATTTGATGCAGCTAACGACGTCTTCGTCCTTCTGTGTAAAGTTAACTTCAGGACGAAAAGTAAGACCTGTGCCCATACTGTTTACGCTCTCAAGACAAGTCACAGAGCCATCACCTTCGAAGAAGCCCGTAAACCACTCACCAAACCCTTCTGAAACATCTAGCACGTCAAGAGCATTCAATCTCTCTATATTTGTTGTCCTATTAGAGACAGAAATCTTGTCACCCCAAGCTTTCTTTTCCTCAACAGACAATTCACTCAAACTCCTAGAGATGTTACTAAACATTTCCTTCTTAGCTTCTGGAGCCATTGAAGCAAGACCTTTGACAACAGCCTTAGACATATTTACGCGAATCTGTGCCACCTCAATATCAGTACGACTAGCCCAACGCTCCTTAGCAGCCTGCGACATCCTCTCACAAGCCTCAGGACTCAAATGTCTAGTTGTCACTACTCCCCTTCAACAGCTCAAAAGGTACTCTCTTCTCGAACTTCCAATCAGAAGGTATATACGTTCCCTCACGAAGGGCAGAAATATCCCTGTAAATTACATTCAACGAAACGTCGAACCGAACAGCAAGGTCAAAGGCCGAAAAGCCCTTACCATCTTTGACGTCTTGAATAATCTGCCTCAGACGCTCTTGCCGCGATAACTTGTCAAGGTTTATTGTCATCTTCTTTTCTACTCTACCCTTGTATTATATATTAGTTTCATCCCTGAAACAAGCACGTCAGATTAGTAATCTTTTTGGGTTACTTCTTTGTTTGAGCATTTTTGCCACCCTTCTCAAACCGTTCTACCAACCTTCCGACGTATCGCACACTAATAAACATAGCAGCGCCGCTAATACTAGCGTTTATTGCGGTTTGTACCACACCATTCCAGTTGAACGACTCTATAGTAAACTGTATCGTCGGTATCTTCCCCAGCATACCTACCGCCACAAGATACATACCACCAACAATGCGAGCACTCCTTGCTAACTGCGCCTTAAGCGTCCTATCGTTAGTCTTCCAAAGCATTGCAATGACAGCTTCCATTATTGCTAGTATGCCCAGCATCGCCAAAGACAGAAGCATTGTTTAACCCTAAGGACACCAATCATACTGACACAATCCAGCCCAAACAAAAAACAAGGCCACAAGGTAAACTAAGATTTCCATTAGACAAGTCACTTCACAATCTCCTTTCCTCGTAAGAAATCGGCGACATTTTGCCCTGCTTGAGTTGGTCAAAGCTATCAGACACACTGCTTGCCGGGGAAGTATCTCGTGAAGATGGCAATACTGAAAATCCCGTCACAGAATAACCACATACCGATATAACCAATTATCCAATTAGGAACCATTTAACCTTTTCCCTTTCAATTGTTCTCGTAAGTCTGCAACCCATAATTTGTTATTCCGCATGCGTTCGTGTAATTCTTGGATTTCCTTTTCTGCCTCTCTTATCTTGACATAATTGGTGCTTCTTTTCAGCCAAAGGTAATTTCCCATTTCTCATTTCTATCCTTTTAGGGAGAGGGCTGGCATTCTCTACTGTTTCCCTTTTGACCCGAATCACTAATGTGCTCACGGAAGGACAGCTAGTGGACAACCCTCTCCCTCTGCCTTGCCAGCCAGTAGCCACCGTTCTGGGTACAATGATGCCCCGTAGCTCTACTACTCACAAGCCCTTTCGGGTGGCTGGCTTCCTGCCTGCTTCCTAAAGGTCGCTTTGAACACCCGTATACAGGTATCTTACTGGCAGGAACTTGCTGGCTCGGTCTATCTTCCCTCTTTTAACCGATATTTCTTCTGGAGACACCAGCAAGTGTTTAACAGGACTGGCTGTAGTGTCGTAAGAGTCTGTGCTTCCACTCCTCATCATCACTAACCTACTCATACCAGTCCTGTAAAAGCCTATTCAGTTGTTAACCTACTTAAAACAACTCTTAGCTATAACCAAGACGAAAATAATGGCTATACCTAAGATGATCCACATACGAGTCGTCTTCTGCCTCTGCGCCTGTGGTGAGAGAACACCAAGGTCCTCGTAGAGCTTCGACTGTGCACTACGCTCACTAAGAACCTTCGCCTGAAGACTGCTAATCATCCTCTGTTCTACCAACTTCTCCTGAAGCTTCTTAGTCCGCTGCTCTTCAGTCTGCGCCATGTTCGTCAAACGCACAATGCGTTCCGAAGGCGTTTCTGCTTTCTTACCAGCTATTCTATCAACCAAAGTATTAAGCCACTCTAACATATTACCTCTCTTATTCTGTCTTTATTATACTACAAGCGTCCACACAAATGTAAGCACATCAGATTAGAAGACTTATTGCTTCAATCCTGCTTCTCTTATGAAGCACACAGGCCTAAACGCATTGATATATAAAAAGTTTGCCGAGCGAGTCATTGCAGTGTAGAATATACGTCGCTCCTCTTCAAGAACATTCCCCTTGTACTCATACATGTCCGCACGCGGTATGAAAACATTCTTCCACTCAAGACCTTTCGCACCGTGAATCGTGCCCGCATAAGGTTTATGAGACGCAGGAGTCTTAGAGAAACCTTGACTCCAGAACTTATCCATATACTTCCGACGTATCACATTACGACAAAGAATAGCTGAGTCATCCGAGTTTATTTCCTTAACCCTCTTCAAGGCAGCTTCTATATCGAACAGAGTCTCTTCATACTCAACAGGAGGTCCGTCTTTATCCGTTCTCAATGCGATACTGAACCTTTTACTGTTATTCAAAATTAAACGAGAAGAAGCCTCCAACACCTGCCTCGTCAATCTATACGTAAAGTCAAGATTGATCGGCGTAATCTCATGATTCTGTACAAACTCTAAGAGAGTGTTAGGCTCGGCATAACGCCACTCGTAAATACACTGATCAATGTCCGCGAATATCTGAAGATACTCATTCGAAGCTACACCCCAAAGGTTTGTGAGCTGACGCCTATTGCAATCCTGCCCCTCATCAACAATCACACAGTCGTACGTGTTCTGAAGCTTATCCCGGAAACTCTTCTTCTCTCTTAAAAGTCTAGTAAACTGCGAAGACAAGTATTCAAAGTTGCGTCCCTCGAACTTGTCTAACATGTCGTACTTATCGAGCCAATAATAGTAAAAGGAGTCAATCGTTCGAGCGTCTACACCTTCCATAGAAAGTTGACTAGCCGCTGCTTTAGTGAACGAAAGAGCCAGCACATGGTAACCCTCGTCCGCCAAGTACGCACAGTGTTCACGACACGTACGGGTTTTTCCGGTTCCGGGGCCACTCATGAATACCATAGGGAAGTCTTCACAGGAAACTATGTCTTCACGCATTAACTACACCTAAGTCTCATCAGTTAGGGTTCTGCCCTAAGTCCGGGATTGCTCCCGGATTCGACTGCTAGTCAGAGCTAGTCTATATGCCCCAAGTCTATCTCTACCTCAGGAGGACCTGCGTAGACGAGATGCAGATGGTCATGATGACCTGGATGCCCTTCATGGAAAATATGAGCAGTAACACTACAAGTGGCGACTACGTGGCCTGCATCAATAGGCCCACCAACGGATAGAGTAACAATCAAGTGACCATCACCATTGATTGTAACACCAGTAACAGAGACGCCGTCGACACCATCAACACCATCTGCGCCGTCTTCACCAGGAGCACCCACAGGTCCAGCAGGACCAACGTCACCAGTATCGCCTTTAGGACCAATCTCACCAATAGGTCCAATGGCACCAGTCGCACCTGTCGCTCCAATAGCTCCCGTCGTGCCTGTCGCGCCTATAGCCCCAGTAGCACCGGTAGCACCAACAGAACCAGTAAGACCAATACCCGTTGGGCCGGGATCGCCTTGATAGCCGCGAGCCCAACCAGCATCAAGTATAGTGCCGTCAGTTAAAGTTATCATGAGGTCGCCATTTGGGGCTATCTTCATAGAAGTAATTCCGACGCCTTTGGCGCCAGCAATACCGATATCGCCCTTATCACCCTTGGCACCAGCAACTCCGACAGAACCAGCCGGTCCAATAGCGCCACCTGCACCGATATCACCCTTAGGTCCCTGTATGCCCTGAACTCCGGCAGAACCCGTGGCACCGGTGTCTCCCTTCGGGCCCACAACGCCGGCTTTACCACAACCTGCCAAGCTCAAGACCACCGCAAGAATAGTTATGATTGCACCAATAATGAATAGTTTACGTTTCAATCTTTTCACCTTTTTTCCTTATTTGCATGCTAACATAGGGGTGTCAACCCAATCTATTTTTTAACACTTTCACCTTCATTCTACCTTATTATACCATACACCTTCACACAAAGGTAAGCACATCAGAATAAATGAAATTCACTTCAGTTTAACAGGTATACTAATATCCGCCCTTGACGCAATAGCATCACAGTAATGGCCCAACTTCTCAAGCTGAGTAACAGGTCGAACCTTACCCCATCTTCCCATATGCGTAAGAACAATAGAGACCATAGACTCCTCTATTGAAGACGCCTCGCGTCCTAAATACGCAAGGATTATTCTCTTTCCCAACTCTGGATGGTCCTTCTGAATCCTTTCCTGCTCGCCATCAACACCGTACTTTCCAATATCATGTAAGGTAAGACTAGAGAAGAAAGCAGAAGATTCATCATTGCCCAAATTCTCAGATACCGCAAGCACTTTACCTACTAACACAACTCTTTTCACGTGTAACAAATTGCCCCAGTCGCCTAACTCATCGTCAGGATGATGACCTTTGTAGAAAGCACTTGCTCTGTACCAGAAAAGACCTGGTGTGCTAAGTATCACCTGTGTAGTGGAGTTACGAGTCTGTAGGTCCTTGATGAGAGACAGCTCGGGAAGAAGATTGTCTAGCGCGTAGTTGTTCGATTCGAGTTGTGTTATCATAAGTTTTTCTCCATTATCCGCTTGACTTCTTCTGGATGAGATTTCATCCAAACACGAAGCTCTTTCCTCTCCTCCCTATACTTATCAACCAAAGACAAATCCTGCGTCCACCCAACCTTAGAGCGCTTCTCCCAGACACTAAAAACCCTGTCTACCACACTAAAAAACACCTTCTCACTACAATCGTTAACCTTCAATGCATGCTTAATAACTCTATTGTAGTCCCCAACAGAAATTCTCCCTGTCGCTAACATGATTCGAAAATGTCCAAAGTGTTTTATAGAGTTACAATCCTGACACACAGTCTGAAAACCCATAAGAGTTTGCACGTGACTGACATCATCGTAACACCACAACTCGTGACAAACAGACTCCCTAACACCACCAACATCCTTTCCACAAACACTACACCTAAAGCCTGAAGTCTCACGAGTTCTAGAGCTTATGTACTTCCAGGTATCATTCCTAGTCTTGCTAAGACTCTTCCCCCATAAAGTCTTAGGTACTAACTCCGGGTAAAGTTTTAACATAGGAAGAAAGCTAACCCTTTCCAATACTCATTCCCCTTATATACTTAGCTACCCTCTCATTAACCATCTTCCTATACTGCGTATGAATGTGATGATATTCAACACCCTGCAGCACATCAAAAGGAGGCAATACTCCTATGTTATCCTCAAAGACTCTACTAACAACGACCCAATTCTCGTTTAACCACTTTCGTATCACATAAACACGATAGCGTTTGTATAAGTCTCTATACGCGTACTGAAGTATAGTATGGTAAGACTTACCACCATACCATTCCGGCACATCACCACGAATCGCTAAGAACAATTTAACCAGGTCCCCAAAGTGTTGTATTATCTCTTTAGGAGTCAACCAGTCACAATACTCCGAAAACTCAAATAAGACATACAACCTCTCAAACGAGTAGCTCTTGAATAGCCACTCAAGGACCGTACCGTCATCTAACTTACAACGAAGCTTAATTTTAGCCTGTCTATTGTCAATTCTCTCTAAATCCTGCCACTCGAGAACAAAGTCAGCTACTTGGTCATCCGAATACTCAGGAATGTTAATCTTCTCGTCTTCAATCAGTTTGAGCGCCCTCTCAACTAGCTCATACCTGATCTTAGCACCTTCCTGGTCAAGAGCAGCTAACTTAAGATCTACCACGAATGCCCCTTATCCAAGAGCTTATCAAGTAGTGTACCAGTCGTTAATTCAAACAGTGCTGCATTCCAATTAGCTGAAGGTATTATCTGAGCAGTTTCCTCCTCAGTGTAAGGCATATACTTAAACCTACTCGTCAATAAGTCACTCATCCTCAGACTCCTCACCTCCTTCGGTGTACGCCTCTTCGAGTTATCAGGCTCCAAACGAATGTTTCTCTCACGAAGGCTACCAAAGATCTGCTTCGCATCCGCACCCATAAACCTAAAAGCCTCAAAGGAGTAGCGAGTCTTAACATTCCTAACCAAAGACTTAGCACGACAATTCCTAATTTCCTCTAAAAGTCCAAGACGGTCATCCTCTGGCGACACATGGTATATAGGATTCACATGCGTATAAAGATAAGGACCCTTCAGACCAACCTTCTCATCTGCATACCAATCACCAGGAGGCCCTGTCAACATGTCAACCACCTCCGCACTCACTAACCCCTTAGCCTTTAACTTCATCCTAAAGTTTATTGACCTCATTAAGTCAGTTGTAGTATACCCAATCACAGGATTAAACCAATAACCCGCGATTAGATGTGGCACACCACTCTTATCGTAATCAGTATAAGTCGCTAGAGTCTGTCCCCAAGGCGCACACGATACATACTTGAAAAACCTTTTAGTATACGTAGCAGCCTCCTTTAAGTTAGACACCTGCTGAGCCAACTTCCTAAACGGATGCCTATTCCTCCCCTTAAACCTCCAAGACCACAAAACCCTATCAACTTTAGCTAGCCCCAAAGACTCAAGCAGCTTAATGTCGTCCATAGTAGGCTTAAGAACAACTAAATTAGTAATCTCACCCACCAAGGGTACGTACGTCCCGTTGACTTCCTTGTATACAGGCGTGTCAACAAGACTTTGACTGACGGTACAGTTTATACAATAAATTCCGTAAGCGTCGTCCGGCTCATACTTAGCATCATTAACCCACAAAATGCCTCTAAAGACGTTCTCAGTCGGAGAATCTAACTTCTCCATAACAGTCATGTACGAAGTCTTCTGGTCAACCTTAACCTCAGGAATCAAAGAAGTCCCAATAACAGACGTATCAATGTTCCCTCCACGACCATACTCATTGAACAAAACCAACACCTCGCTAGGGATGCCATGAGCCCTTACCAAGTCCTCATTCAGAAACGTCCTCATCAAAAACCTAGAAACGTTGCCGACAACAGGTCTATGACCAACCAAACTCGACAATTCCGTAACAAACCCGTCTACTTCCCTCTCCGTAGGACTCTCAGTGCCCAATAAATACTTCGTACCATGAACCAACGTCTTCCTACGCGTCGAGGCACCATACGCAACCAAATCATCACGCCCAGGTCTTGGCCTCTCAACAATCATCCCATCGTCAAGTACTACTCTTCGACAAACAGCCAAATCCCTCAAAGACCCAGCAGGAAGGTTCTTCAAAAGACACGACAAATCATTCCTACGCTGAATAGTAACAAAGTGGTCACCGCCATCAACCAAAGGTGGATTCTCTACATTCCCGTCGTCGTCTACAACCAACTGACGAACAGTGTAACCCTTCACGAAAGTATCAGACTCCTTCCAGGAATTGCTTATCTTCTCAGGATATAGTCTACGCATTAAGGACTCTCCAAATTATCAGTCAACCACCAATGAAGCAACTCACCAGAAGAAGTGATGTCCCTACCCCTAGACACAAAGTCCCTCCTTATATTCTCCCAAACAACATCAATAGCAACCTTCCTCGAAACATGTCTAACCTGCATCACCTTCTTGATGTACTCATCAAGCGTCTCTAAACCATCCCTCAAACCTGAATCATAGTGTTTCGAGCCTGGAGACATAGTCCAACGCCTCGCAACACGAATAGCTGCTGAATGTGGCATAAAATTCGAATAGAACTCAGTCCTCCTCTTCTTCCAAGCACCTGTAATAGACGCCCTCTGAACAGGACGAAAAGGCGAAACACCGACAAAACTGTATTTAGGCATTTACTTTTTAGACACCCCCTTCGAAATCTCCTTAGCAAGATCCGTAGACCAAACACTAAAAGGATTCTTGAAGTCGGGGGCTAACAAACCATGATTCTTCAGATAATACATCTCATGATAGAGCTTATCCTTCCTCCACCCCGTCTCTCTAGAAATCTCTTGAATAGACTTACCAGCCTTGAACATCTCCAAAAGCGCCAGTAAACGCTCATACCTAACCTTGCTAATACGGCGAACCCCCATCATAGCAGGCCACTGCCTCCTCGTAACACCATCTTTACCAGTAACATGCTTATAACCACCACGAAACCTGACAAGTCTCTCCACAAACCCACACCAACATCAAAATTGCTAGCCTTCAAAGATACCCTATTATACAACACATTACCATAGAATACAATCACATCAGATTAGACCACTTACCACTCTCCCGGGGGTGTTGCGTGTTGCGCGTTGTGAGTGTTGCGATCACTCCTCCGCCAATCCCTTCCACCGTGACTGTGCGTGGGTTGTTCTCCAGCCGACGTTATCACCGAAA
>Ga0315279_10005233_pt1 | contig 16942 bp, 11 predicted proteins | sample YL17G06_20_MG_FD_203694 | JGI IMG/M metagenome (GOLD analysis project Ga0315279, IMG submission 203694) | Sediment microbial communities from Yellowstone Lake, YNP, Wyoming, USA - YL17G06_20 | ecosystem: Environmental > Aquatic > Freshwater > Lake > Sediment | place: USA: Wyoming | collected...
ATCTTGATGAATTCGCCGGGATTGGCTTAAGGTCGCCTTGGATCGGGGCCATGCTGTCCGTGTTCCTGCTCTCTCTGGCCGGATTTCCGCCGACCGGCGGGTTTCTGGCCAAGTTCCTGGTCTTCGGCGCAGCAGTTCGACGCGGCTTGGGTGGCCTCGTCATCATCGCCGTTCTGGCCAGTCTGGTTTCCGTCTATTACTACCTCCGGGTCATCGTTGTCATGTACATGCGTCCTTCCCTGGAAGAGGTCGGTCCTGAGGGCGACCAGCCCGGCGTCTTCCTTGCGCTCTTCTTCTGCCTCTACGCCGTCCTCCAGCTCGGGGTAGCGCCGGGGAACATCCTGGCGTTCATCAAGCAGGCCATGAATTTCTAGGTGGAAAAAAATGCTGGAGCAGGACATAAGCCGAATTCTGTTCCCGCCGAAGCGGGGGCGGTTATTTGTCTGGCCCCCCGGTTGCCCGGGGGGACGAGCGACCTACCCACCCCATGGGACGGGCCGTCCCAAAGCGGGGTTCGTTTGGTCTTGCTCCGGATGGGGTTTGCCCTGCTCCCGATGTCACCACCGGGACGGTGAGCTCTTACCTCGCCATTTCACCCTTGCTCCCCGGAAAGGCTGCGCCGTTCCCGGAGGGCGGTGTGTTTTCTGTGGCACTTTCCCCCGGTCTCCCGGAGTCGCCGTTAGCGACCATCCTGCCCTTTGGAGTTCGGACTTTCCTCCCCTTCGTCCCCGGTGTCGGGTGAAGGAGCAACCGCCTCGCCTACTCCAGCAGTTATCTTTATACCATATTGCTCAAGTTTCTTGTAGAGGTTGCTCCTCGGCGTGTCGATCTCCCTTGCCGTCTGGGAGATGTTCCAGTCGTTGGACCGGAGTTTGGCCAGGATGAATTCCTTTTCGGCGATCTCGCGGAATTCCTTGAGCGTCCGGACGCCGGCCTCGTCCGGGAGATCGATCCCTTTCTCCTCACGGAACTGCTCGGGCAGGTCCATCTTATCGATGACGTCCTTTTCCGTGAGGATGATGAGCCGCTCCACGACGTTTCTGAGCTCCCGGACGTTTCCTTTCCAGAAGTGGCCGACAAGGGCGGCCATGGCTTCGCCGCTGAATGTCTTCGGCTTGAAGTTGTTCTCCTCGCAGAATGCCCGCGTGAAATACCCAATCAGGATGGGGATGTCCTCCTTCCTCTCGCGAAGAGCCGGCGAATAGAGAGGGACCACGTTTAGCCGGAAGAAGAGGTCCTCCCTAAAACGTCCCTCCTTCATCTCCGCCCGCAGGTCTTTGTTGGTGGCGGCGATCGTCCTGACGTCGACCTTGCCGATCTTGGCCGATCCGACACGCTGGACTTCTCCCTCCTCCAGGACCCGGAGAACCTTGGATTGGGTTTTCAGGCTCATGTCCCCGATCTCGTCCAGAAAGATCGTGCCCCCGTCAGCCTGCTCGAATTTTCCCATCTTCCGCTCCGTGGCGCCGGTGAACGCCCCCTTCTCATGGCCGAAGAGTTCCGATTCGATAAGCTCTTCGGGGATCGCGGCGCAGTTGACTTGGACGAATTTCTCCTTGGCCCGGAGGCTTCGGGTATGGATGGCCCGGGCGACGAGCTCCTTTCCCGTTCCGCTCTCTCCGTGGATCAGGATCGTGGCGTTGGTCGGGGCAGTCTTGAGGATCTCTTTCCAGAGGTTTCTGACCAATTCATGTTCACCGATGATCTCATATCGCTTCTCGGACCGCTTTCTCAAGTCCAGGCACTCCGTCCGGAGCTTGTTCCGGTCGAGGGCGTTACGGACGCTTAAAAGAACCCGCTCACGGTGCAGGGGTTTCTCGAGAAAATCGAAGGCCCCAAGTTTCGTGGCCTCGACCGCGGTCTGGATCGTCCCCTGCCCGGAGATCATGATGACCTCCGAAGAAGACGGCCTGCCCTTGATCTCAGCCAGGATCTCGAGGCCGTCGCGTCCCGTCATCTTGATGTCAAGCAGGATGAGGTCCAACCCGACGGTCTCCTGGATGATATCCAGGGCGTCTTCTCCGTTCGAGGCCTCTAGGAGTGAATAGCCCTCATACTCCAGGATCATTTTGAGGGATTTACGGATGTTCTCTTCGTCGTCCACAACCAGGATCTTAGCCTTGCGTTCGTTCTTCATCGCGCGTCCGTCCTTCGCCCCGGAATTCTATCACGTTTCCCGAACCCGTCCAAGCCTGCCTTCCCGGATCAAAAAAGGACCTCTATTCGTGTGATTGAATAAATAACGGCCAAATTCTTGCTGAGCGGCACTGGATGCCGCCCGCAAGCCCCCGTAGCGGAGGGGGGACCCGTCGGCTTATCCGATGGGGGGAACCGACGGGACTGGTTCCCCGGGGGCCGGGGGCTAAGGGTGGCATCCAGTGCCGCTCGCAGTTCCCCTCGCCGGGCCAAAGAAAGCTTGTCCGGCACGATGGAACTGCTGTAAGATTCTGCCAGGGAATGTAAAAGGAATTTACGGATGCGTGCCAAGTCGGTTCCCCGGTCTTCGTGTAGGCCGTATGGTATAAATATTGCTGCTAAAATAAGACGATGAAGAATAAAGCGCCGGCCGCCTTCTGCGTTTCAACCCTCCTTTTGACTGCCGCACTTCCTGCGTTTCCCGTACCTTCTTCCCTACAGAACGCCAGCAAATATTTCGTTTTGGACAATGGCCTCAAGGTCATCCTTTACGAGAAGCCCGGCCTGCCGCTCATCAACATATCGGCTGCCGTGAACGTCGGAACGAAGGATGAACCCGAAGGATCGAGCGGCCTCGTCCACCTCCTGGAGCACGGCATCCTCTTCCGGGGAACGGAATTCAGGAGCGGGACGGAGATCAGCCGCGACATCCGGCGAAACGGCGCCTATTTCAACGCCACCACGGGCCAGGACCTGGCCGTCTTCGAGATCTCCCTGCCGTCCGATCGGTTCGACTTCGGCTTGGCGAACCAGAAGGAAATCCTGTTCAGCTTCGACGTCACGGCTGAGGAACTGGACAAGGAGAAGGACATCATCCTGGAAGAGATCCGCATGGTCCGGGACGACCCCAGGAAGTACGCGGCTTCGCTCGTTTACCAGAACCTGTTCAAAGGTCACCCCTATAGGAACCCGGCCTATGGGTCGGCGGAGGACCTCCGGACCATCACCCCGGACAAGCTCAAGGCCTTCTACGCGTCCTTCTTCGTCCCCGGCAACTGTTCCTTGGCCGTGGTCGGGGACCTGCCCCTCAGGGACATGGAAGAGAAGGTCAGGGCCGTGTTTTCGTCCGTCAAGGTCGCTGACTTCAAGTCCGCGACATTTGAAAAGGCCGCCCTCCTTGTGAAGGGAGTGGAGATCCTGGAGGAGATGGACGTCAAGGAAGCTTATCTCGCCATCGGTCTCATCGGCCCCGATTATAACAATCCCGACCAGTACGCGGTCGATCTGCTCACCGAGATCCTGGGCCGGGGGCTCAACCCGATGCTGAACTCTGCCTTGAGGGCGAGACGGGACCTTGTCCAGACGGTCAGCATGAACTATTCCGCCCATAAATATGGCGGGGCTCTCATGGCTTTTTTCACGCTCGATCCGAAGGACGTCTCCATGGCCAGGACCGAGGCGCTGCGCTTCCTGAACCAGGTCAGGGACCTGAACTTTGCCAAGGAGGACTACTTAGGCCAGGACCAACTCTATGTCTTTGACTACCTGAGGAGCGCTAAGGCCCAGGTCAGGTTCAACTCCCAAAAAGCTCAGGAGACGGGCCTGCTCCTCGCAAGCTCCCTGGCCCGCCACTTCCTTCTTGTCGAGGACAAGGGCGACAAAGAAAGTTTCCTGGCCAGGATCGATCGTGTCCATTCGAGCGATCTCCGGAGGGCCGCGGCAAAATACTTGAGCAAAGGAGAAGGTGTCGTTGTCACCATCGTGCCTAAAAGAAAGTCCTGAACCGGCCGGCGGGCCGGCTGGGAAAATGGCCGGACTCCTGTCCTCCGGCCTTCTCGTCCTTGCCCTGGCTGGGGGCGTTCTGGCCGGGCAGGACCTGGGACCATGGAGGAACCCGCCGCGCCGGAACACTCTGGACAACGGCCTCATTTGCATATTCCAAAAGGATGATTCCTCCGAGCTCACCTGGCTCCTCCTTCTCATCCGGGGCGGGAAAAGCGCCGAACCCGCCGGGAAGAGCGGGCTGGCTTACCTGACCACACGGTTGGCGGTCGAGATTCCGGACGAGGGGAAGGTCCGGGACCTCATGCTCCAATCCACGCGCCTTTCCGTGGCCTCCTTCGAGGACTGCACGCTCATCAGCGTCCAATGCCTCTCCGGCAACCTCGAGGACGCGCTGAAGATCGTCGGGAAGATCATCCGGGACCCGCTGTTCTCGGGACTGAGGATCGACGCCATCGTTAAGAACATGGGTCACCAGGGGAAGGCCGAGCTTGATTCCGCCTCCAATGCCGGGCACGCCGAGTGTATGCGGGCATTTTTCGGTCCCGAAGGATTCGGGGGAGGGGGCTGGGGAACCGAAGAAAGCTTGAAGTTCATCCGGAAAAACGACATCACCCAATTCTACGAGACCTATTTCAAGGCGTCCAACATGGTTCTGTCCATTGCTTCCGACCTTGAAGAGCCCGTGGTCGCCGGTCATGTCAGGAAATATTTCGGCGGCATCAAGACCGGGACCCGCACGGAAGCCCGCCCAGGCGCCGTCGAGGTCCCAGCGGACAGGCGTATCTTCAGAGAAAAAGAGGCCAAGCAGTCGTATCTGGGCCTGGGATTCCCTCTTCCCGGTCTCTCCCCCAGGAATTACGCCCTCGCTTACCTAACCGAGGACATCCTTGGCGGAGGGGTGGGTTCCCGGCTCTGGGCCCTCAGGTTCAAGGAAAGGCTCGCCTATGACGTCAATTCAACGATCTCTTATCCGATAGGAGAAGGCGTCCTTGAAGCCTATCTTGAAACCTCGCCAGAAAAGCTGGAAGCCGCCCGCTTGTCGCTCGAGAGGGTCTTCAGGGACCTGGCGGTGACCGAGCTGACCGAAGAGGACCTCGAGATCTCGAAGAACAACGCCGGAGCATCGTTCCTCAGGGCGAATGAGACCAAGGAGGCACGCGCCAGGACCGCCGCTCTCTTCGAGGCCCGGGGCCTTGGCTGTGAATTCCTGGGAGAATTCTTCGAAGAGATCCGGAACGTGACGGTGGCCGAATGGAACGTGTTCATCAGGGACGTCTTCAAAATGGACAGGTCCGTAGAGGTCATCATCGGGCCCAAATCAGTCCATTCCGTCCAAGCCCCCTAACCCACACAAAACGTAAGAGATCTAAAAAAGCCCTGGGGCTTGGGCTCGTCCGCAGGGAAAGCTACTCCGCGAGTTTCTTGAAATCCTGGAACCTCTTCTTGGCCTCTTCCGCGGCCTGCGGGAAGAGGATTTTGGCGATGTCGGGATACTGCTGGGTGAGCGTTCTGTAACGGATCTCATTGTTCAGGAACGTCTGGTAGTCGAGCTTAGGTTCCTTGGAATCGAGGCTGAGCGGGTTCTTGCCTTCCCGGGCCAACATGGGATTGTAACGGTAGAGGATCCAGTAGCCGGTGTCCACGGCGAGCTTCTCTTCAGCTTGGGTCTTGGTCATATCGATGCCGTGGTTGATGCACGGGGAATAGGCAATGATCATGGAAGGCCCGTCGTAGGCCTCGGCCTCCAGGAAGGCTTTGAGGCACTGGTTCTGGTTGGCGCCCATGGCCACGGCCGCCACGTAAACATAACCGTAAGTCATGACCATGCGGCCGAGGTCCTTCTTGGCCGTCCTCTTGCCCGATGCCGCGAACTTGGCCACCGATCCGGTCGGTGTCGACTTGGAAGCCTGGCCGCCCGTATTGGAGTAGACCTCTGTGTCCAGGACAAGGACATTGACGTTCCGGCCATAGGCCAGAACGTGGTCCAGTCCGCCGTAGCCGATGTCGTAGGCCCAGCCGTCGCCGCCGATGCACCAGACGCTCTTTTCAATGAAGTTGTCCCGGAGCTCGGCGATCTTCATGAGCAGGGGCTTCGTCTCGGGTTTGGACTTGTCCAGCGCATCAGCCAGGGCGTCCATCACGGCTTTGGCGGCGGCCCGGGCCTCGACGTCGATGGAATTCCAAAGGCTTTTCATCTTCTGCAGGGCGTCCATGAGGACCGGCGTCGTGCCCAAGGCCAGAAGCTTCTCCATGGCCTCGGCGAGCTGTTTCCGGTTCGCGTCCACGGCCAGTCGCATCCCGAAACCATATTCGGCGTTGTCCTCGAACAGAGAGTTCGCCCACGTGGGGCCCCGGCCATCCTTGTTCTTGCAGTAGGGAATGGTCGGGAACGTGCCGCCGTAGATGGACGAGCAGCCTGTGGCGTTGGCGACGATCATCCGGTCGCCGAAGAGCTGGGTGGCCAGCTTGACGTAGGGCGTTTCACCGCAGCCGGCGCAAGCCCCGCTGAACTCGAACAGCGGCTGAAGGAGCTGGCTGCCCTTGATGGTTTCCCTCTTGAGGCCGTCCAGGACCTCGTAGGGGAGCTTTTCGAAGAACGCCTGGTTGGCGTTCTCGCCGGCCGCCCGGGCCGCTTCGATGGACACCATCTTGAGGGCCTTGGTCTTGGACGGGCAGACCTCAACGCAGTTCTCGCAGCCGACGCAGTCCTCCACGTAGACCTGGAGCCGGTAAGCCAGGTTCCGGTCATTCTTGGCGTTCGACTTGAGGGTCGTGAACGTCTCTGGGGCTCCCTGGAGGTCTTTTGGGTCGATCTGCTTGGGCCGGATGGCGGCGTGCGGGCAGATCAGGGCGCACTGGTTGCATTGGATGCAGTTTTCGGGGAGCCAGGACGGGACGTTAGGGGCGATGCCGCGCTTCTCGAGCCGCGTTGTCCCCGTGGGCACCTGGCCGTCCAGGGGCATCTTGGAGACCGGTATGGTGTCGCCCTTGAAGTGCATGATGGGCTCGATGACGTTCTTCGTGAATTCGTCGGCGTCGTCGGGGACGACCTTCGGGACGGGCGCGGAAACGGTGATCCGGGCCGGAACAGGCACGGCCTCGAGGCCCGCAGTGGCGCGGTCGACGGCCGCCCAGTTCTTTTCGACGACATCCATCCCTTTTTTAAGGTAGGATTTCTTGATGGCTGTCTTGATGAGCTCGATGGCCTTGTCTTCAGGGAGGACGCCGGAGATCTTGAAGAAGCAGGCCTGCATGATCGTGTTGATCCGGGCGCCGAGCCCCAGCTCCTGGGCAAGCCTGAGGGCGTCGACGTTGTAGACTTTGAGCTTCTTGGCGATGATCGTCCGCTGCATGTCCTCGGTCAGGTGCTCGAAGACCTCATTCGCGGGCCAGGTGGAATTGATGAGGAAGACCCCTCCTTCTCGGACCCCATTGAGGATGTCGTACCGGCCGATATAGGAAGACTTGTGGAGGGCGACGAACGAGGGCCTCTGGACCAGATACTGGGATCGGATCGGGCTCTTGCCGAAGCGAAGGTGGGAGATCGTGACGCCGCCCGACTTCTTGGAGTCATATTGGAAATAGCCCTGGGCGTAAAGGTCGGTATTGTCGCCGATGATGGTGATGGAATTCTTGTTGGCCCCGACGGTGCCGTCCGACCCGTAGCCCCAGAACTTGCAGCTGATGACGTCGCCGGGTTCGGTATCGATGTCCTCCCCCGGCTTGAGGGAAAGGCCCGTTACGTCGTCTTCGATCCCGACCGTGAAGCTATGGGTGCAGGCGCCGTCGAGGTGGTCGTAGACGGCCTTGACCATGGTCGGCGTAAACTCTTTTGAAGAGAGCCCGTAGCGCCCGCCGACGACCTTGACATTCCGGCCGAACAGGGCGACGGCGACGTCGAGGTAGAGCGGTTCGCCGAGGGAGCCCGGCTCCTTCGTCCGGTCGAGGACGGCGACCTTGTTGACGCTCGCCGGGATAGCGGCGGCCAGGGCTTTGGCGTCAAAGGGCCGGTAGAGTCGGACCTTGACCGCCCCGACCTTCAAACCCCGCTTGTTCAGGTAGCCGATGGTCTCTTCGACGGTCTCGGCGCCCGAACCCATAATGACGATGACCTTGTCGGCGTCGGGAGCGCCGACGTAGTCGAAAAGGTGATAGGACCGGCCGAGGACCTTGGCCACCTTGTCCATATACTCCTGGACGATGCCCGGCGCGGCGTCATAGTATCTGTTGACCGTCTCGCGACCCTGGAAGTAGACGTCGGGGTTCTGCTGACCGACCTTGATCATAGGCCGCTCGGGGCTCATGGCCCGCCTGCGGAATTCCTCGAGATACTGGGGTTCCAGAAGCGCGGCAAGGACCTCGTAAGGGACCATCTCGACCTTCTGGACCTCGCTCGAGGTCCGGAAGCCGTCGAAGTAGTACAGGAAGGGAACTTTCGATTTCAGGGTGGCCAGCTGTGAGACAATGGCCAGGTCCATGACCTCCTGGACCGAGCCGGCGGCCATCATGGCAAATCCCGTGTTCCGGGCGGCCATGACGTCGGAGTGGTCGCCGAAGATGGACAAGGACTGGCAGGCCAATGAACGCGCCGAGACGTAGAAAACCGTGGGCAGCATCTCGCCTGCGATCTTGTGCATGTTCGGAAGCATCAACATGAGTCCCTGGGAAGCGGTGAACGTGGTGGTCAGGGCTCCGGCGGTGAGGCTGCCGTGCACGGCCCCGGACGCCCCCCCTTCGGACTGAAGTTCGACGACACTCAGCGGCTGGCCGAAGATGTTCTTCCGCCCCTGGGCGGCCCAATCATCGGCCATCTCGCCCATAGTCGAGGACGGCGTGATGGGGTAGATGGCCGCAACTTCGGAATACGCATAAGCCACATGCGCCGCTGCCGTGTTTCCATCGATGGCTTTAAAGATTTTTGTCATTATTCTTCTCCTATCATTGCCCGATGGCAAAATTCTTTCTATTCCTTCAGTTCAGTCCGGCCCTCCAGGGCCTTTTTGATCGTGACCTGGTCGGCGAAATCGAGGTCCGAGCCCACGGGCAGGCCCATGGCCAGCCTCGTGATCCTGACGTCGAAATCCTTCAGGAGCTTCACCAGATAAAGGGCCGTCGCCTCGCCGTCCACGGTGGGATTGGTGGCGACGATGACCTCCCGGAACTTCCCCGCTTCGATCCTCTTGATGAACTTCTCTAGGCGGAGCTCGTCGGGCCCCATTCCTTTGAGGGGGGAGAGTGCGCCCAAAAGGACATGATATCGTCCGCTGTAGACGCCGGTCTTTTCAATCGAGGCGATATTGAACGGCTCCTCGACAACGCACAGGACGTCGTCCTGGCGATGGGGGTCCGTGCACATCTGGCAGGGGTCCACGTGGGTGATGCTGTTGCAAACCGAGCAGGTGAAGATCTTCCTCTTGGCCTCCCGAATCGTCTCGGCCAGCCGATCGGCGTCATCCTGCGGAAGGCCGAGGACGTAGAAGGCCATCCTTTGGGCGGTCTTGGCGCCGATGCCGGGGATCCGCTTCAGCTCTTCGATGAGGTCGTGGAGGGGCTGGGCGTACTCGAACATCAGAACATCCCTGGGATCTTCAGGCCGGCGCCGAGAGTCCCCAGCTTTTGGCCGAGCGCCCCATCGACCTTGGTGGCGGCGTCGTTCCACGCGGCAACGATGAGGTCCTGGAGCATATCGACGTCGTCCTTGTTGACGACCTCTTTTTCGATCCGGATCGAGAGGAGGACCTTTTGACCGTCCAGAACGACGGTCACCATGCCGCCGCCGCTCGTGCCCTCGACGCGCATCCCGGCCAGCTCCTTCTGGAGACGGTCCTGCATCTCCTTGGCCGCTTTCAGCATCTTTTGCATTTCCGCCATGTTCCTCATTATTCGCTCCTCTTACGGTCCCTTCCCGCCACCTCCCGGTTCTGGGGTTTCTTGACCGGGTCGACCGAAAGGACCTGGGCCTTGAAGGTGTTCATGAAGTATTGGACCGTGGGGTCCTTGAGGACGGCCTCCTTCTCCGGAGAGTCGCTACGCGGGGCGACCTCATCCTCACGTTCTAGGAGCCGGAGGACCATCTTTCGTCCAGTCACCTCGGAAGCGACGCGCTCGATGAGCCGGGTATCTCTCTTGACCGTATCCAAATAGAATTTCTTATCTCCGGTGAAAAAAACCTCGAGCGCGTCTTCCTTGATCTTAAAGGACGAATATTGGGCCAGGACGGCGGCCAGGGCCGCTTTTTCCTTCTGGAGCCCTTCCAGGATTCTGGCAAAGGCGGCCTTCGCCTCGGGAGAGGGGCCCGCCGCCGTTTGGCCGGGCTTCGGCTGTGCCTTGGAGGGCTGGAGACTATCGTGGCGGGGCCGAGACGCGGCCGGCGCCTCATTGTAGGTTTTCGGCGGAGGCTGAACCCCCTCCGGGGTATGCGCCGAGGGCGCCGAGGCTATGACCGGCCGCTCCGGGGCCGGTCCCGGGGGGGCTTGGCCGCGGCCAGCGCCCGGACCTGATGTCCCCGGACCCTTCCTGGCATCCTCAAGCTCCAGAATCAGGTCTGCGAGGGGGATAAGCCTCCGAAAGTGGCAGAGCTTGACCAACAGGGACTCGAGATAGATCCGGGGGTGTGAAGAATAGCGCAGCCCTGCCTCCCCCTGCTGGAGGGCCAGCAGATAGCGGAGGAACTCTTCCTGGGAGGCCTTCTTGGATTCCTCGGTGAGACGTCCAATCTCCTCGGCGTTCATGAACAGCAGGTCCTGGGGTTTTTCCAGGGACGCGGCCAGGAGCAGGTTGCGGAAATGTTCGACCAGGTCCTTGTAAAAGACCCGGAGGTCATGCCCTCCCTCGATCAACCCGTCCACAAGAGCGAAGACAGACCCCGCTTTTTCTTCTAGGATCGCCGAGGAACAGGTATAGAGCAAGTCCCTGCTGATAGTCCCCAGGATCTCCTTGAGATCATCGTCGTTGATGACCTCTCCGCTGAAGGCGACCGCTTGGTCGAGAAGGCTCTGGGCGTCCCTGAGACTCCCTTCAGCGGCGTGAGCGATCAGCGTGAGGGCGGAAGGGCTGATCGTGATATGATTCTGTTTGGCGATATCCATCAGGTGATTGATGACCTCTTTGTCCGATATCTTCTTGAATTCGAAATGCTGGCAGCGGGAAACGATGGTCGCCGGCACCTTGTTGAATTCCGTGGTGGCGAAGATGAACACCGTGTTCCCGGGCGGCTCTTCCAGAGTCTTGAGGAGGGCGTTGAACGCCGGTCCGGTAACCTGGTGGACTTCGTCGATGATGATGATCTTATAGCGGCTGTGGATGGGCTTGTATTTCAGGCCCTCACGCAGGGCCCGAATGTCATCGATCCCGCGATTCGAGGCCCCATCGATCTCCAGAACGTCGATGGAGCGGTCTTCCTTGATCTCTAGGCAGGACTCGCACGTGTTACATGGCGTCGGGGTCGGGCCGTTGACGCAGTTGAGGGCTTTGGCCAGGATGCGGGCGGCCGACGTTTTTCCGGTGCCCCGCATGCCGGAAAACAGGTAGGCCTGGGCGACCCGATTCATCCGGATGGCGTTCCGGAGGGTCTGGACGACAGACCTCTGACCGATTATTTCCTCAAACGTTTGAGGCCTGTATCTGCGGGCGAAAATTTCGTATGCCATTTGATAAGATGAGCCTCGGAAAGGGACTTTATTCCCTTCTTATGTAAAGAATATCTTAACACAAATTCCGGAAATTTCAACGATTCATTTCCCGCCAAAAATTGCCGATAAGTTTCTCTCTTCTCAAGCGATGACGCCGCCTTCTGGTGATATCCGGAATTCCGACTCACGTCCTTTCGGCAAATTTGGATTTTCCTGGCAAAGACGGGGCTGATGGGTATAATAAGCTCGCGGGGATCCGATGAGCGTTCCAAGTCGCGATAAAAAAAGTCTTCTTGAGATCCATCTGGCAGTGGCCTTGTTCGGGTTCCCGGGGCTGTTCGCCAGGTGGGTCCCGATCCCCCCTCCCCTCCTCGTCCTGGGAAGGGTCCTCTTTGCCGGTCTGGCCCTGGCCGTGATCATCCGCGCGCGCGGAATGTCCTTCAGGATGACACCGTTCCGGGATGTCTTTCTTCTCTTTCTTTGCGGGGCCGTCCTGGCCCTGCATTGGACGGCATTTTTCCAATCGGTGCGGGTCTCATCTGTCGCCGTCGGCCTGCTTTCCTACTCGACCTTTCCCGTCTTCACGGTCTTTCTCGAGCCGCTCTTTACAGGGGAGAAGCTGGACCGGAGGGACCTGCTCCCGGCGGGAGCTTGCGTTTTCGGGGTCTTCCTGATCATCCCCCGCTTCAACTTCGGCGATTCGATCGTCCGGGGCGTCCTGTGGGGGCTCGTGTCAGGCGCGACGTTCGCCGTTTTAACGGTTGTCAACAGAAGGCTGTCGCAAAAGATTTTGAGCCTCCACATCGCATTTTACCAGGACCTTTTCGCCGGAATCCTACTTCTGCCCTTTTTCTTTGCCGGCCGGCCTGTTCTGAGCCCAAGAGACATCCTCCTCCTTGCCGTCCTCGGGATCTTCTGTACGGCCTTGGCCCATACTCTTTTCATCCATGGGATGAAGCGCATCCGGGCCCAGGCGGCGAGCATCATCAGCTCGCTCGAGCCGGTCTATGGGGTCCTTTTGGCCCTGATCTTCCTAGGCGAGGTTCCTGCCCTGAGGACGGTTCTGGGAGGGACCGTCGTCCTTGGGGCCGCCATGGCTGTGACCCTGAGAACGTCAAGGGAACACTAAGGCCGGGGAAATAAAACCGGTTCTGAAGCAAGCCCGATTCGGAGCTCAAGACGGGCGTCCCTGAGCGCGACGGCCCCGAACTTCTTCTGGAAATCCTCGAAGACAAAGCCTTTCTCGCTGTTTTTCAAGACGTTAAGATAAGGATCCAGCCGTCCGGACAGGTTCTTGTACGCGGCCTGGGCCCTGCCGGCATCGGGATAGTCGATCAAAATGAGGCTGAAATGTCCGGACTTTGGGTCATCATAGCTCCCAGCGACTCCGAAGAGGAGGCCCCTCTGGTCGAGGATGTCCCCTTCTCCGAAAGTATAGAAGGCCTGGAGACCCACCGGACCCCTGAACAGGCAGGCCGAACCGGGCTGAAGTCCCTGACCGGGAAGGCGGCTGATCAAGTCCGCGGCTTTTTCATCGGGAATCCCGGCCAGCGCCCGGCGCGCCAGCTCGATCATGACCGGCAGAAGATCTTCGCGTCCGGAGAAATTGTTGACATGGAGGAAGCATCGGCCCCGGAGAATCGTGAGCTGGGCCGATTCGCCCGAGTTCCTGGCATCCAGGCCTTTTACAGGAGTCTCCCTGCCGCACTTCATGAGATAGATCCCCAAAGCGGCTTCCGGGCTTTCCATCTCGTAGATCTCCAGGGCCAGCTCGTCCTCCCCTTTTTCATAACGCTGGAGGCAGAGCCCCTTGAAACCGAACTCCAGGAAAAGCTCCGCCCCGCCGTCGATATGGTCGAAAAGCCTGCTCCCGGGAAATTCCCGCAGGCCTTCGGACTTTTTCCAGCCGGGGGCGAAGCCATCGGGAGGGACGACGATCGCCGCGTTGAGCGACGCGGTGGCGAGGGCGGCCGCACAGGCGGCGAGAAGCTTTCTCATCAACATCAAAAGCCTTGGACGAACGTGCTTATCAGACCTTGACGTGTTCGATCTTTCCCAAGTCGCCGACGCCCAGACCGAGTTTTTGGGCATATCGGAAGTACTCGGTGAATCTGGGATGTTCGTTGACCTTGATCCCCATGGCTTTTCGCTTTTCCACGATAAGATCGTGGCAGACGAGGTCGAGGGCGAACGGGTCCGTTCCGAAAAAGAGCGTTCCGTAATCGTAAATGAACTTGGCCTCGGGTCCGGGGCCGCCTTCGTACTGGGCCTTGATCCCGTCGGTGACGTTCAGGACGAGTTTATCCCGGACGGCCGGAAAGGCCGGGACCTCGACGCAGACATCGAGGAAGAGCGGTTGATGGAGTCTGTTCGTGTTGCAGACGGCGCCGTAGCCGATGTTTTTGGTGGCCATCGATACGGCGTTGCCGGTGTTCTTGAAGACGGGGACGTTGATGATCTTCGTCAGTTTCCGGGTCAGGAGCTTCCCGAAGTAGGAATATTTCCCATTGAAAACGTGCTGATTGAGATAGGCCTCGTCCTTGGGGCCTTCCACGTCGGCCCAATAATAGACGTCCTTGTCGAAGTTGTCCGTGCTGACGTGGGTCCCGTCCGGCTTGAGCCAGCGGCTATTGTCCTTGGCTTTCCCTTCGGCGGCCGCCTCGTCCATGGTCTGAAGGCCTTCGATGCCGACCCCGGGATACCTCTCGATGGTGAAGCCCGCGTCCTTAAGCATGTAGTCGAACCGGTCCCAGATGATGATGTTCCGGCGGGGCAGGCCGGCCGAGGCGAGCCAGTCGACGACGGCGTCCACGATCTCGAGACGTGTGCTGATCAGGCCGGCGCCGACCGGGTTGACCTTGATGCCGACGACGTCGTTTTTCTCAAAAAAGAGCGGAAAACTTTCCATAAGGCTTTTGCCCGTCAAGCGCGTGAGCCCTTTCTCGAACATGCTTCCGATGAGGGTGGCGTCAACCTTGCCGTCCGCCAGGCATTTCGGGTCGTGGACCTCGACGACCCTGCCCGGGAATGGACCGGGGAGCGAGTGCTTTGTCCTGGGGACTTTCAGGGCCTCATCAACGTTGGTCTTCGGCCGTTCGATCTTGGCGGGCACGACGTTCTGGGCAAAGACGAGCGAACGTGCGGCCAGAAGGCCAAGTCCGGCCGCGGCCCCGACCGCGCCGCCCGCTTTAAAGAACTGCCGCCTGTCCAGATGGAAGCGCGATTCCATGGAGCGATATCTTCCCGGCGTCATGGCATTCAATCCTTTTTTCTGATCTTCGATCTCTTGACCTTGTCCTCTTCCTCTTTGTGGCGCCGGCCCAGTTCGGATTTCTCGGTCTCGTGCTTTTTTCTGAGCGCTGTCACCTTGGCCTTGTATTCCTCTTCGACCTTTTCCTTTCCTTCCAGGGTCCGGGCGAGTTTCTTATCGTCTTCGACCTTCCGTCTGATCTCGTTGACCTCGATCTCCTGGCTTTCTTCAAGCAGCCTCTTTTCCCGTTCCTGGTCATCCCTGAGGCCTGTGCCCCCGGTCGCTTCGTCCTCGATCTCTTCCATCGGGATCTTTTTCCCCGCCTCGTCGCGACTCAGATAGGTCTTCGGACTCGCCAGTTGGTTCTTGGAAATGGAGGGTTTGTGGAGAAAAACATTGCCTCCTTCGATCCGGGAGGGTCCAGGCCGGTTGGGATCGCGAAGCTCGAACCTCGTGACATCCTGCCGCGTGAACCTGCGGACACGTTCAACGTCAATCCCTTCATTGAAAACGCGGCCGCCGCGGACGTGGATCCCGCCGTTGATCATGGTGAAGTCGATGATCGTATAATTTCGCTCAAAGGGAAGGACGTAACGGTCCAGCCTGTCAAGCATGAAGTGGCGGGTGTTCACGAAAATCCAATAGTGCGGAGGGAAGTCGAAATCAAAGGAACGGATCCCCAGGCCGGGGATGAACTCCGCCTCCGGCGGCAACGGCGCCCAGCCCATGTAGAAGTCGCCCGCTCTCCAGGTCACCCAGGCCGGCCCCCAGACGGTGTCGGGGACCCAGAACCAGCCCAGGTCCCGGTCCCAGCCCCATCGGCCGTAATGGAAGGGCACCCAGCCCCATTCAAAACTCGAAACCCAAGTCCAGCCGTAGTCGGTCCAGACCCAGCGTCCGGAAGTGTAGGGTCGCCAACTGTGCCGCATGTGGCGTGGTACCCAGACGTACCCATAGGGCGTATTGTTGACCCAGTTCCCGAAGGACGAGAGGTATTCATAGAAATATTCCTCGTCCAATCCTCCGCTTCCGTAATCCCGGTCATAGGTCTGCCCGCGCGGAACGGGTCTGCCGTCCTCGTCGTTGGGGACGTAGATCAGGCAGGCCGCCGACAGGGCCAGAAGGATAAAACCCGCGATCCAGGCGTATTTTTTCATCTGGCGTTCCTCCTCTCCATTAAAATCTTCAGCAAAATCCATGCCAAAGACCACTCCAGGGAATCCCCGGGCGCGAGCCTAAAGATCTGTCCTCTTAAGGCGACAACTGTCAGGCGGTCCGAAAGGCGGCTCCGGCGATACATTCTGATCTCAGGCCAGGCGTTTGAAGACGGTCTTGATCCGCTTGTAAGCCCAATTGAGGTCCTTTTCTCTGCTGACCAGAGGCGGTGCGAAGCGGATGACGTTCTCATGGGTCTCCTTACAGAGAAGGCCTTCCTTCATCAGCTCTTCACAGAACCGCCTTGCTCCTCCAGCTTCGGGATGGAGCTCGACTCCGATGAGCAGGCCGCGGCCGCGGACCTCTTTGATATGCTTGCTCTTGAGCGTCCGGAGTTTGGCCAGGAAAAAACCGCCCAGTTCGGCCGCGTTCTCGACAAGCTTCTCTTCCCGGGTCACCCGGATGGCCTCGCGGGCCACGGCGCAGGCCAGGGGATTGCCGCCGAACGTGGAGCCGTGCTCCCCGGGCTTGAAGACGCCCAGGATCTCCCTGTCCGCCAGGACGGCGGAGATGGGATAGCAGCCCCCACCGAGAGATTTGCCGATGACGGTCATGTCGGGCTTGACGCCCTCATAGTCGCAAGCAAAGAGCTTCCCAACCCGTCCCAAACCGGTCTGGATCTCGTCGGCGATGAAGAGGACATTGTTCTTTTCGCAGATCTCCTTGGCTTTTTTGAGATAGCCTTCGGAAGGGATCAGGATGCCCGCCTCGGCCTGGATGGGCTCGAGGATGAACGCGGCGGTATTCGGAGTGATCGCTTTTTCCAAGGCGTCGGCGTCGCCGAAGGGAATGATGGGGAAGCCGGGCGTGAACGGTCCGAAGTCGTCGCGATAAAGGGGCTCCGTGGAGAAGCTGATCACGGTCACCGTCCGGCCGTGGAAGTTGTTGGAGCAGGCGATGATCTCGGCCCGGCCCTCGGAGATGC
>Ga0315279_10005234_pt1 | contig 16940 bp, 19 predicted proteins | sample YL17G06_20_MG_FD_203694 | JGI IMG/M metagenome (GOLD analysis project Ga0315279, IMG submission 203694) | Sediment microbial communities from Yellowstone Lake, YNP, Wyoming, USA - YL17G06_20 | ecosystem: Environmental > Aquatic > Freshwater > Lake > Sediment | place: USA: Wyoming | collected...
GGTATGAACTTCTCTATGTTCCTTCTTCCGTGTAGAATTTGTAGATCGTTGGCGCCGACGAATTCAGGGGCAATGAACACCCAGTCCTCGATAATTATTCCTGTGGTTATGTGACACTGGGTGTGTACGAGAACGTTGTTGCCAATCCAATTCTTCCCTTCGCTGGCGCTCAATGAGCCAAAGATGGAGTTATCGCCAATGTTAGTTTCTCTTCTCAACACGGCGTTGGTGCCTATCCTAGTGTGACTTCCTACGTTGCAATCCTGCTCTATGAAAGCACCAAACTGGATAATGCTGCCGTCTCCTATTTTGGTATTTTCACCAATGTAGGCATTAGGAAAGATAATGGCGTCGTCACCTATGGACGCGTTCTCTCCAATAATGCAGTTCTGCCCGATCTTTACTCGTTTACCGTAGCTTACATATCCGTTTTTTATTATAGACAGCCTCCAACTTATGGAAATAACAGTGTTTTCGGCTTGATTCTCTTAGTGCCGCTTCTTACTGCCATGGTCTTATTAACTTTTCTGGAAACATGCCTGCTCTCTGGTCAGCAACAGTGGGCCGAGCCGGACTTGAACCGGCGACCTTTGGCTCGTAAAGCCAATGTCCTAACCAAGCTAGACGACCGGCCCCTTATCGATTTTACAAATGACTTGTTTTAAAGTTTGACTCATCAAGAATAAATATGAAGATGCCATCTCCCTATACTGCAAGACTGAAGTTGCAAGAACTAAGCTTCGCATAGCGACACAAATCTTTGAAGGTGGGAAAACGAAAGTTTGGTATGATGCCTGTACTGGCAAACAAGTAAGATATGGTGTTGCCATAGCGAGAAGGCTCAGAAGTTTGGGTCATGAAGTCATGCTAACTACTAGGAAACATCCAGACACTCTGGCACTAGCAAACCTGCTCAGGGAGTCCTTTGTGATTGTTGGTAAGTACGATCCGACTTCATTGTTGTCTAGACTCAGAGAAAGCACGAGACGGCAGTTGCTGTTTTGCAACATGTTTGAGGAGGGTATGCCAGATGTGGCCATATCACATCACCCAATAGAGATATGCAGAGTTGCCTTTGGATTGGGGATACCAAGCATTGCGACGCATGACACTCCTCATGCTGAAGCTGCAAATAGGCTGACTCTGCCGTTAGTCGATTTTCTGGTGGTTTCAAAGGCTTTGCCAAAGTACTGTGTTGAGGGTTACGGGAATAAAAAAATATTCTGGTTTGACGGGGTAGATGAGGTTGCATGGATCAGAGACTTCAGACCCAGCGTCAAGTATGACTATGGAAAACCATTGATTATAATCAGAGAGCTTGAGACAAAAGCTGCATACGCTCAAGGAAGAGAAGATCTAACGATAGCCTTGGCAAAGAAATTAGCTTCAATGGGTAACGTCTTGTTCTTGCCTCGTTACGGAAAACCGCCAGAAAAAGGTTTAATCGTCCCGAAAGAGTTCGTGGACTCGGCCAGCATAGTCTCTCAAGCGGACCTAGTCATTAGTGCCGGTGGAACGTTGGCCAGAGAGTCCTCTTTACAGGGAATTCCAACAATAGTTATTCCGTCATTTCACAGAATCCATGTCAATGATTACTTGTTCAAGAAAGGATTTCCAATCTTCACCATAGGCCCCGATAGAATACTTGACTACGCCAAAAGACTGCTGGGCAAGAAATGGGACGTTGAAAACCTTCTAAAGAGTCTGGAAAATCCCTTGGACGTCATAGAAAGGGTAATCACAGAAGAAATCCGCCGATAAGACAGAGCAATTATAAAAAATGCGCGCAACTGAGTGTCTGTAACTCGACAAATCCTTTTCAGGATTTTCCGACGGTGATGAATTTTTTCCTTTCTGATTCGTATTCTCTTCTCGTCATCATGGTCTCTGCAGGTACACCTTTTACGACAGTTCCAGGTGGCACGTCTTTTGTTACTACGCTTCCTGCTGCAATTACAGAATTCTCATTTACCGTCACGTTCGGGAGTATCGTGACACATCCACCGACAATCACGTCGTTTTTTACCACGGTAGGCGTTAGGCATTTGCTGTGCGGGAATTTGTCGTTCAACAAGCTGCTGTTCGGCCCTATGAAAACATTGTCACCCAGCCTGCACTCGTTTGAAACCGTCACGTGAGCCTGTATTATACAGTTCTTGCCTATCACAACATCCCGACCTATATCGCAGAAACTCCCCACACGCGTTCCATCACCGATGCTGGTGTTGTCGCCTATAACCACATAATTCCAAATCACAATGTCTTTTCCGAATTGAACATCCTTGCCAATTATTACGCCTTTTCCTATCCTTGGTTCTGCCATGGTTTTCCATTCGTTTTGTTTTCCATTAAGCTGTGTGAGGTTTAAATAGTTTGGCGATTAACATGTTGTTTCTACCGGAGTGAAAACAGGTGCCAAAAGAAAAGGTACTAGTAGTTGGCTTGGGCGAAGTTGGTCGTCCGCTGTTCGAGCTGCTAGATGAAAGCGGATGTTTCATTGTTCATGGAATTGACTTGGACGAGGCCAAGATGGGCGAGGTTGGACAGCACAAGAAAGACCTGGTCAAAGAGGTGTACATTATGCACGTCTGTATTCCCTGCGTTAACCAAGAAAAGTTCGTAAGCACCGTGGCAAACTACGCGAAGCAGTTCAAGCCTAAACTCGTAATCATAAACAGCACGGTCACGCCTGGAACAACAAAAGAAGTGTCCAAGCGCTGCGAGTGCCTCGTTGCTCACTCTCCCGTTCGCGGAGTACACGAAAGCCTAGAACACGTGAAGTGGGAAATGAAACGCTGGACAAAATACATTGGGGGTGTAGATGCAAAGTCAGCAGAAGCTGCGAGCAAACATTTCCAAGAACTTGGCTTGAAAACCAAGGTCCTGAAAAGCTCTCTGGAATCAGAATTGGCAAAACTGTTCGAGACCACCTATAGGGCCTGGATGATTGCATGCTTCCAAGAAATGCACAGAATCTCCAGACATTTTGATGCGTGTTTTGATGATATTGTAGATTTTATTGAGGACACACATCGTCTGAGATTTGATAGGCCAGTAATGTTTCCAGGAGTAATCGGCGGACACTGCATTATTCCCAACACCGAACTGCTGCTTAGAAGTTACGATTCTGAGCTTCTGCGGTTGATTTTGAAGTCGAATGAAAAGCGGAAAGAAGAAATTAGGGATGAAAGTGTCAAAGGGGAAGTTGAAAAGGTTAGGAAAAGAGCAGAAGCTCTTCAAAAGAAGTTAATGAAGAAATTTGGAGTTGATAATCATAGTGTATTGTGCTGAGTTCTTTGACTTAGTTGCGGGGTGTGGATGACGGTTGGGTTTTATATGAGAGTTACTGCTACACCGTATTCTTTTGAGGTTTTTGCTTGCTTTTCGTCTGAAGTTAATAGGGGTGTGTCTGTGTTTACTGATAATGCTATAAACAACGCGTCGTAAATTGCCATTTTATTTTTTATAGCTATTTCTAAGGCTTTTGAAAAGTGTTCTTTTTGTGGTGTAATTCTGACTATTCTGGGCAGATAATTGATTATTTCTTTTGCGGTTTCGGAGTTAACTTCGCTTTTAAGCGCTTTCTTTACTAATGCGTTGGCGGTTTCTTTTACGGCAAGATCCAGTGTAACGCATCCTTCTTTTAGATGTTCTTCGACTTTTTCCCAGTTTTCTTCTTTTGCTACATATTTGATTAGAGCTGAGGAGTCAATGACTTTCACGGTCTTCCCTCACCGACTTTGTTGCGAATCCCGGTTCGGATGGTTTGACCTTTTCAAGAAGTTTCCTTAGTTTTTCAGTTTGTTCCTTAAGTTGAAGTTTCCACGTGAGTTCTTCCAAGTGTTCTCTGATGACGCTTGGGATGTTGACACCGGCTTTTTCCAGAGCTTCTCTGATTTCCTTTTTGATGCGGGTGGTTACAACTGTTGTTTGCACCATTGCAGACACTATGTATACAAAACGTATACAAGAATATAAGTTTTCCTAAAAGCTATTAAAAAGACGCATCATAAGCTGGGTTCAAGGAACTTATAGGGCTTGGATGGTCGCGTGTTTCCAGGAGATGCAGAGGATCAGCAGACATTTTGAGAAGCTAGGCTTAGAGACTGAAGTCTTGAAATGTTGAAGGGAGACCGAACTAGCTAAATTATTTGAAACCACTTACAGAGCTTGGATTATCGGATGCTCCCAAGAAATGCACAGAATCAGCAGAAGCCTTAAGAGAGATTTTGGCGACGTTCGCTAATTGACATAGATTTACAATCGAGCAATATTCTTTTCTTTATAAGAACACAATAGTCACTATCTAAACTAGATATCTCAAAGGTGCGGAGGGACATAGTTGATCTTGGTGACTGGTGGCGCAGGTTTCATCGGAAGTCACTTAGTTGACCGATTAGTAGAAGAAGGCTACGAAGTCACTGTTCTGGACGATTTTTCAACTGGAAAGATCGAAAATATTCAACATTGTCTGAAAGACGTGAAGTTCAACTTTATCAAAGGAGACGTTCAAAATTCAAGGGACGTTAATAGAGCTATTAAAGATGCAGATGTCGTTTTTCACCTTGCAGCTTTTGTGAATGTGCCGCTATCCATGGAAAATCCGATGCTCGCAAACAACATAAATTTGAACGGAACTCTGAATCTCCTACAGGCAAGTTTGAAGAGACATATTGCCAGATTTGTATATGCGTCTACCTGTGCTGTTTACGGAGAACCTGTTTGTTTACCGATAAATGAAGAGCATCAGAAAGCACCTCTGTCTCCCTACGGCATTTCAAAACTTGCCGCAGAACAGTATTGCAAGGTTTTCAACAGGAGCTTTGGACTGAAAACGGTGTGTCTACGATTCTTCAATGTTTACGGACCTAGACAAGCTAAGGGTCCATACAGTGCAGTCATAACATGTTTTATCGACAGGCTTAGAGAGAACGAATCACCAATAATATGCGGTGACGGAGAGCAAACACGAGACTTTCTATACGTCGAAGATGTGGTAGAAGCCTGCATGCTTTCGCTATCTTCTGAGAATTGTATCGGGGAAATAATTAACATTGGCACGGGGACAAAAACCACAATCAACGAACTTGCTAATCTTCTAAGAAAGCTCATGAAGAAGAATCGCATAAAGCCCATCTACACTGCTCCGAGGAAGGAAGATATTAGACACAGCTTCGCAGACATCGGCAAAGCGCAAAGAATTCTTGGATACAATCCGAGAGTCACACTGGAAAAAGGACTCAAAGGATTGTTGAACGAAGATAAGTGAAGCGAGCACTTCTGACAACGGTTGATCGGTCAATCAAGGTCTCCATGCTATCGCTGTCATCGCGCATAGCTCTTAGAAAAATCCCGTGCACTATTTTGAGTGCTCTGGTCAAAATATGCTCAGGTAGTAAATTCACGATGTGGAGCAAACACGTTCAGGGCCTTGATGCTCAAAGAGCGGAATTTAGGAACAAGCATACGCGCTATCTTTTTGGCGTGTGCGCAAGGCAAATATAGCATGGCGAGTTTGTGATAAATTCGGTGAAGAAGATCAATAGCAAGGTTAGCCGTATTGGATATATCAACAGGATTAGAGATAATCTCCGCAATGTAAGAAGGAGAGAGCTATCACCTCTTTATGAAGATCTAAAGTCTGCTGACTGTGTGGTTTGCGGAGGATCGGGTAGGTCGGTATATTCTCTCAATGCAGCGATAAGCCAGACAGGCTGGAGGAACAAAGTTGTGTTAACCCCAGATGATCCAGGCTTTCCAGGGAAGAACATGTATGATGCTGCAGCTGAGCTTGAAAGACGATACAATAAGACGTTGCTGTTGATAAATTCTGGAAGCGGCGTGTCCGGAGACCCTTTGGTAATGGCACAAGATCTTTCAAGATATATTGAGGAGAAAAGGACGGCCAAGCTTTCTATGGGGCTTATAACCTCTAGCTTAAAGTCCCCATTAGCAGAAATCGTCGCTAGATATGGACATGTCGTTGAGTTAAGAGGACGAGGAAGAGCGAAGCCTTCATCTGATTACAGCGAAGTGGGTATCATGGGCGATATCTTCGAACTGGGGAGCCTTCTTCTTTTATCCATGACAACTGAGGCCATCTTTCGAAGCTTGGAGGCAAACGAAGTGGTTAACCTCTGCGAGGAAGAGTTCACCAAGTTGGGATCAATGGTCGACTCGATAGTCGAGTCTGAAACCTATTCTCGGCTTGTTGACGTTCTGGAAAAACGGACAAGCGTATTCTTGGGTGGAAAAGGTACAGCAAGCGAAATAGTCAAGATGACCGCTATAAGGCTCTCTCACATCAAGAGCACACTAGGAGATACTGTGTACATAGCTAGAGGCGTGAACACCCCGCCTCCAAGACCTGGTGACGTTCAGATTCTAGTGTCATTTTCTGGAGAAACAAAGCCCGTAATTTCTTGGTGCGACATCTTTAGAAAAATGAATGGAACAGTCTTATCAATTACTAGTACAGGAAAATCAACTCTAACCGAAAAATCAGATCTCCGAATAGTTCTTGAGGAGGAAACTGGGCTGGGAGAACCCCGAAGGTTTTACATGAGGGCTGCATATGTTCTGAGCCCACTGCCAGTAAAATTGATTGAAAGATTGGGCGAGAGAGGGTTGAGGTTGCCTGAATACATACTCAATTGGCATCATTCGCTCACCGAATAGAAAGCGCGCGCTAATAGGAGCCCAACCACTAGCGCAAAGATTTTTTCACGTAGATTGTTGAGGTCCATCAGCGTCTTCTTTAAATCGTCAGATTTCCCACCTAACAGCAATGAGCGTTTCAAGGTTCTCAGACTTGAGGTGCATGTGCGCGCACCTACCCTAGTTCAATATAAGATCCAAATATGATTCAAGGAAAAGTCAGGCGCATCAACGAACCGAAGCGCTGGTTAAGGATTTGACCAAGACGTGAGTCCAATGAGGCAGCCTTCATCAGGTAGTTTGGTTTACCCACAGAAACGAGTGTCTAAAAAGAAAAGTGCATTAATATATCATCTATCTCTATAATCTATTGTGAGGCCTTGTTTAATTGAGAGAAACATGGTCGAAAGTCGCGAATCAGGAGATGAACCCGGTTGATTATCAGTAAAACCCCTCTTCGTTTGACCCTAGGTGGCGGTGGGACAGATTTGCCTCCATACTACTCGATGCATGGAGGCTTTATTGTAACCGCCGCCTTGGACAAATACATCTACTTGGTGGTCAAACGCAGATTTGAAGAGGAAGTCAGGTTAAGCTACTCCATAACCGAAATTGTAAAGTCCATAGATGACATTAGGCATCCCGTTGTCAGGGAAGGATTGAGATTCCTAGGATTGAAAAGCTATCTCGAATTAGTTTCGATAGCTGATATGCCTGCTGAGACAGGTTTAGGCTCCTCAGGAAGCTTCACCGTCAGCCTCCTACACGCTCTCCACGCGTTCAAAGATGAAAATCCTTCACGGCAAAAACTTGCTGAAGAAGCTTGTTTCTTGGAGATGAACATCCTGAAAGAACCGAGCGGCGTGCAAGATCCTTACGTAGCGGCTTTCGGAGGCTTCATATGCTTAGATATAGCCAAGGATGGAAAAGTCAAGGTTTCACCACTGAAGATTGCAGATGATGCTATTCATGAGCTTGGGAATAATATGATTTTCTTCTATACAGGGCTGAAAAGGAGCTCTGCCACGGTGCTTCAAGATCAGAGGAAATCCATCCTAGATGACAGGTCGAGGGCCTTGGATTCAATGCATCGCATCAAGGAGATAGGCTTCAAAGTCAAGCAGGCCCTTGAAAATGGAAACTTGTCCGAGTTTGGCAGGCTTCAGCACGAGCACTGGCTGGCAAAAAAGGATACGTCTTCAAAGATTTCAAGCGATCCGATAGACAGGTACTATCAGATGGGATTGAAGAATGGAGCCTTAGGCGGCAAGCTAGTAGGTGCCGGCGGCGGAGGTTTCCTTATGTTTTATTGCGAGAACGGCAGTGGCAGGTTGAGGAAAACCATGTCCAAGGAGGGCTTGACAGAAGTCAGGTTCAGCTTTGAGCCTTCAGGTTCAAAGATAATCATCAACATTTAAGTGATCGCATGAAACGCAATGGCTTCGTAAACCGATACCTCCAAGAGTTGGAATCAATAACCAGACGCATATCCCAAGAAGACATCGAGAGCGTAGTAGAACTTCTACACAAGGCTTGGAAAGAAGGAAGACAAGTGTTTCTTGCAGGAAACGGAGGCTCTGCTCCGACGGCAACTCATTTTACGTGCGACTTGGCAAAGCTCACATCTGTCGAAGGCCAGAAAAGATTCAGGGCTATTTCTTTGGTGGATAATGTACCCTTGGTTTCGGCGCTTACCAATGATTTAGGTTGGGAAAACGTTTACGTAGAGCAGCTCAAGAATCTGATGCGAGAAGGAGACGTTTTCGTGGCCATTAGTGTTCACGGAGGCTCTGGAGCAGACGCGGCTGGCCTATGGTCTCAGAACCTTTTGAAGGCAGCCAAGTTTGTGAAAGAAAACGGCGGCAAGGTTGTGGGTTTGGCTGGTTTCGACGGAGGAGCCCTGAAACAGATAGCCGACGCTTGTATAGTCGTGCCTATAGACTCCACACCACAAGTGGAAGGCTTCCACTCCGTGTTATCGCACCTCATATGCGCTAGACTGCGCGAATTGATAGGAGAATCGTGAAATGAAACGTATCATCATATGGGTGGACACCAAAAACAGAAAAGTCGGTCAAACTCTTGAGAGTCTCAAAAAATATCTGAGTTCAGCAGGGCTCCAGTACAATATTGTAGATATCTGTGAACTCGCAGACCAAGGAGATAGCAAATGAATAGAGCAGTTTTTCTTGACAGAGACGGTGTCATAAACGAGATTGCCTATTTTCCAGAGCTGGGGTTGATAGACTCGCCTCTAAACGTCAAGCAGTTCAAGTTGCTGCCTAAAGTAGCCGAGGCGATAATGATTCTCAACCGTTTAGACCTCAAAGTATTAGTTGTGTCAAATCAGCCTGCCATGGCAAAGGGAAAAATGACAATGAAGACCTTTGAGGAAATAAGGCTCAAAATGAAGAGGGAACTTGAAAAAAAAGGCGCTTATCTAGACGATGAATATTACTGTCTTCATCATCCTTCAGCAAAAGTCGCCGAGTACAGAGCCGGTTGCGATTGTAGAAAGCCAAGGCCTGGCCTGTTTTTGGAGGCTGCAAAGGATTTCGGGTTGGATCTGAAAAAATGCTATGTGGTTGGTGACAGCCTTATAGACGTCAAAGCTGGGAAGGCTGCTGGCTGCCGAACCATCTTGATTGGTTCTCTTAAATGTGATCTTTGCAGACTCATGGAAGTTGAGGGCGTCAAGCCCGACCACATCGTTGCCGATTTGCTTGGCGCATCAAAAACCATTGAGAAGGAAATCGATGAAAGCGTCAAGCCAGACTTGATTGTATCAAAAGCATTTCGCGCATCTAGAATCGCTAAGAGGTGAATGAAAGTGGAAATATTCCTTGACACGGCAAGCGTGAAAGAAATAAAGGAGGTGCTGCCCTGGGGCATCATTAGCGGCGTGACAACAAACCAGAAAATCTTCCTAGCTGAGAAAGGCGTCAACTTCAAAGACAGAGTCCTCGAAATCCTGTCTCTCGTGGACGGACCAATAAGCGTGGAGCTCACCAAAACTGCAGAAAGCAACGACGAGCTAGTCAAAGAAGCCAAGGAATACTCGCATTGGAACCCGAAGAACATCGTCATTAAAGTTCCAATGTTTGGCAACGGCCGAGGACTTCGAATCGTCAGCAGGCTCAAAAAGGAAAACATCAAGACAAACATGACTTGCCTGATAACCACGAATCAGGTTATGTTGGCAGCCAAGGCCGGAGCCACCTACGCCAGCATATTCTTTAACCGCGTACGAGATTCAGGCATCGACCCAATAAAGGTCATACAAGAGTCAAAGCGCATAATAGAAGAAGGACACTTCCCCTCAAAGATTATTGTAGGCAGCATCAGGAAACCCGAAGATGTCAACGAGGCAGCTGCTGCTGGAGCTCACATCATAACCATACCCTACAAGATTCTCGTGCAGATGCCTTGCCATCAGAAGACAGAGGACACCATCAAAGAATTTGATCAGGCATGGCTGGAGTTCAAGAAGGCTGAATCTCAGAAGTGAAGCATACGATGATCGCCATCGTTCTTGCAGGCGGTTATGCCAAAAGACTCTGGCCACTGACAATGGATAAACCTAAGGCTCTGCTGCCGATAGCCGGAAGGCCCATGATAGACTATGTTGTTGAGAAGCTTGCTTCATTGGACCCCCCGATGCGCAGGATTGTATTGTCGACGAACCTGAAGTTTCAATCACAGTTTCAGAAGTGGCTGGAAACTAGTCAAAACTATAACATTGAACTCATGCCAGAGAAGTCTTCTTGTGAAGAGGAAAAGTTCGGGGCCGTTAGAGCACTTGCCGACATAGTTGAGAACGTAGCTCCAGAGGATGTTTTGGTCCTGGCTGGCGACAACCTATTCACCGACAAACTTGCAAACTTTATCCACTTCTTCTGCGAAAAGTATGCACCAACTGTAGCTCTATACCACGCTAGGAATCTAGCTGAAACAAAAAAGGGTTCCACGGTCAAAGTGGATGAAAATGGAAGAATACTCGAGTTCATAGAAAAGCCTATACGCCCAAGAACGACTATCGTGGGTGCTTGCATCTACGTTTTTCCAGCTGGAATAAACAGGAGATTTGGTGAATACTTACAATTGGGACTGGCGACTGATGAGCCTGGAAGATTTATCGAGTGGCTCCATAAACAAGAACCAGTATTTGGCTTCATGTTCAAAGACTACTTATGGGACATAGGAACAATAGACTCGTACAGGGCTGCTGACGAATTCTTTGGCCGCGGCTGAAGACCTAGCGCCAATCGGCAAAGTGGAGTATTTGTCCCAGAAAGTCCAGAAAACTAAAAAGAGTCTAATAAGGTAACTGAAAGGGGAAACATGCAACTCGAAAAGGAGGCTAACAGACTGTGAAGGCGGTAGTAACAGGTGGGGCGGGCTTCATCGGAAGCTACCTCGTTGACCGACTCCTTGGCGAAGGATACTCTGTAACCGTTGTGGATAACATGTCGTGTGGCTGCTTAGAGAACCTCAAACAACATTCCAACAACTCTTGTCTCACCGTTAAAAAAGCCGACATCAGAGACGGAGACAAGCTTAACCGAATCTTTGCAGGGCATAACGTCGTATTTCACATGGCCGCCCACGCGAACATCAGAGAAAGCTTCGCTGATCACAGAGCTGATTTGGATAACAATCTGATCGGGACGCTCAACGTCTTGGAGGCTATGTATAAAAATGAAATTCAAGACTTGGTGTTCGCCTCTACGTCAGCAGTGTACGGTGAAGCAACTGTTAGGCCGACGCCCGAAGGTTTCTCCCCTACCCAGACATCTCTGTACGGCGCTTCAAAACTAGCTTGCGAAGCCTACGCTGAGGCTTACACAGAATTCGCGCCAATGAAATTCTGGGCATTCAGGTTCGCAAACGTTGTCGGAGAAAGATGCAGAAGAGGAGTCATCTGGGATTTAGTGCATAAACTGCTCAAGAATCCGTCCGAACTTGAGATTCTTGGAGATGGTAAGCAAAGCAAGGAATATCTCCACGCCGAAGATTGCGTTAACGGAATAATGATTGGATACAAAAAAGCCCCATGGAAAGTTAACATCTTCAACCTAGGTGTTGACGAGCAAACACTAGTGGACAGAGTTGCAGATGTAGTGATTAAGGAAATGGGCTTGAAAAACGTGAAGAGGAAGTATACTGGAGGACCAAGAGGGTGGATCGGAGACAATCCAATTGTCGAACTTTCCTTAGGCAAAATAAGGAAACTAGGTTGGAAACAAAAGATATCGTCTGAAGAAGCAATCAGACGCACGGTTAGATGGACATTGGAGTACGAGTCGCATCGGCCCATTAATTCGAAACAATGATGCATTAGCTTCTGTTTCAAAGCGGCTTCCACGAAGAGGACCCAGAATTCAGATGAAAAGATCCTTCGACATTTTTGGAAATTCCTTACATGGTTCTGGCGCGCACGCTGATTTTCAGGAAGATTCCACTAGTGCTCGCATATTTAAAAGCAACTGCTGGGGTCCGCAGGCCAGATGACTTACTGGTTTGTTAAGCCGAGACCGCTAGTGAGCGTCGTGTACTATCTGTATTGCTATCCTGCTATGGAAAACCACGAGCAAACTCTCAAAAGCAGGGGAAGAACTCGTCTCTTTCTCAGGTTGGGTGGTGGCATTTGTTCGATGCTATCCGATGCTAAGGTCCGTTTCCAGATTCAGCGCGCATTGGCAGAATGTTAATATAAGAATCGTCGCAAGATCAAGGCATGGTTAGCGAGCGTGCTAGGATTTGGCCAAGGAAATATTGGAGAGTTAAAAGATGTCAATAGCAAGAGCAGAAACAGAGACTGAGAAAGTGAGTACTGTTAAAATGCTTGAAAGAAGAATGTTTTCTATACTTCCAAAATTGGGGTTAGCGAAAAAACGCGCGCGTGTGCATTCTTTAGAAGAAAACATAATTCCTTACGACGAATCACGGTTTGGCAAGCTTCCTTCCCTATTGCTATCTGCAAAAGAGAAAGACATGTCGGAGAGACGTATGTGATTGAGCAATATGCTAAGAAAACTTTGAACAAATCTAAGCTCTATCTAAAAGTCAATTGGCTCTATAAGCGTTGCAAATATGCCTTTGTTAATAACCGCATAGCCATGAACTATTTTGAATCTGCTAATCCAAGGAAACTGCAGATAGGAAGCGGAACCAACTATCTAGCTGGCTGGCTGAACACAGACATTTACCCATCTAACAGAATCATGTTTCTTGACGCTTCAAAGAAGTTTCCCTTTGCTGATTGCATGTTTGACTATGTGTTCAATGAGCAATTTATCGAACATCTAGCATATTTGGATGGTGTCAGGTTTGTTCAAGAGTGCTACAGGGTTCTTAAATTTGGAGGAAAGCTACGTATCTTTACACCTGACCTTAAGTTTCTCGTTGAACTATATAATGAAAACAAAACAGAATTGCAGAAAGAATACATCATGCGTGTTGCAGCGCATGGCTATGCTCTTGACACCTTTATCATTAACAACTTCTTCTATCTCAATACTCCTCGTGGATGGGGTCACAAATTCATATACGACTACAAGGTGTTGGAGCAACTGCTGTTCCTATGTAAGTTTGTAGATGTTAAGAGATGTATAGTTGGAGAAAGTGACGACCGCAACCTGCGAGGTATAGAATTGCATGGTCGTGTTTTGGAGCATGAAGCCTTTAACAGATTTGAATCTATGGCTGTAGAAGCACGGAAAGTGAGTGTGTGATGGACTACAAAAAAATATATGTGTATGATAACTTTCTTCCATGGGACTCCATAAACGCCATAGTGCCTATCGCCATTAGACTTGTGAAGCCTAAATCCGTGGTTGACGTAGGCTGCGGTCGAGGAGCATGGCTGAAAGCATTTACTTCCTACGGAATAACTGACGTTTTAGGCATAGACGGATTGTGGCAGAAAGACAGACTGGTTGTTCCAGCAAAGAATTTTGTTGCACACGACCTAACGCAACCCTTACAATTAGGCAGAAGGTTCGATTTAGCAGTGTGTTTGGAGTTTGCGGAGCATTTGGAAAAAGAACACAGCAGCAGAATAGTGAAGATGCTGACTGAGTTAAGTTCTGTGGTATTGTTCTCTGCAGCCATTCCTTTACAGGGAGGAGATCACCATGTAAATGAGCAGTGGCCAAGTTATTGGGCTGGATTATTTGTCCAGTATGGCTATGTTCCTGTTGACGCTGTTAGAGGCGAATTGTGGACTAACGATAAAGTAGACTATTTCTATGTTCAGAACACCTTGTTTTTCGTTGACTCTAAACTTCTGGAAAAGTATCCGATGCTTCTTGCCGCTTACAAATTGACAAATCCCAACATGCTCGCAATCATTCATCCTAGACTATACTTGGAAAAATGTGCGGCAACCGTTCACCCATATGTTATGGTTAGTAAAGTTTTCAGAAAAATCCTAATACGGCTTGTAAAGAAGCTGAAGAAACTCATGAAGAATGCTAAACCTTGAGGTTTTGTCTTGATTTCGGCGATTGTGCTTTCAATGAACAACGGCGACACGCTGGATGCTTGTTTAAAATCGGTGGTTGATTCTCTGCCATGCGATAAAGAAGTGATTGTTGTGGACGGTCATTCTACAGATAACACTCCAAGTATTTTAGCCAAATACAAAGATAAAATAAAGGTTGTGTACGATGAGGGAAAAGGTTTAGGTCTAGCAAGAAACGTCGGCGTTTACCATGCAAAATATGACATAATTGCTTTTGTTGACAGTGACGTAATCTGTGCCAAAGACCATTTTCAAAAAATCCTAGATTGTTTTACGGCCCATCCTGATGTTGGTGGAGTTGACACGGCTGGCATACATCCACAGACTGGGTCGAAGGTGCAACAGCTAGAATCATTGTTGTACGCTACGATTGAAAGAGAATTTCCGAATCAGCCTGCCATGCGCGGTTGGTGTTTGAGTTTTAGGCGAAGCGTATGGAAGGCAGTGGGTGGTTTCTGGCGCACAGGGTCGGATGACGGCGATTTCAGCTACAAGGTTCGAGAAGCAGGGTTTAAGCTCGCGTCTGTTGAAACGGACAGTTGGCATGTGCCTAGAAGGTCCATGCTTGACGTGTTGAAAGAAATGAAGCTCTGGGGAAGAAATGTGGCGTACTTCTATTATAAATGGGAAAACCACCCTCTCTTAGTGCAGGATATCAGCAAAGGAAAAATGTCTAGGCTGCTACGCAATACAAGAATAACGACGTTTGTTGCCTATCTTGCTGCGCCCGTTACTGGAGTAAGGTATTATTTAAAGACAAAGAGGCTTTCTCTTTACTTGTATTTCATTGTCCGACAGTATGCTCATCTTCTCGGCTTTATGCGTGGAAACTTGGACATAGCATTTAACAGTCCGCGTTTGGTAGGGGTGATAAGGGAGGCATAATATGAAGGTTGATGCTGTAGTCACTCGCGAGCGCGCGCAGCGAATTTACCACAGACTGTAAACAAGCATCTAGCGTCTCATCATTATTTTTTGAAAGTATAATTGTTGAAATCATGCTTGATTACCTCTCCAGATTGTAATCTTGATTTAAGCGGGAACACGGATCAATGGAATAAAAACATATACTTTCAACAATCAACGCCTCGTGATTCCTCGAGCGCGCGCACATTTAAACCACTCCCAAAACACGCTTAACCATATCTTTCCAAATATGCCTCGTGTAGCGGTCTCCAAGGTAGTCGCGGGCTATTAACTAGTATGTCAAAATTCCCCTGAATATATCCAAAAAGAAAAGCATATTGCCTAACAATGAAATGGACACAAAGACTAGGACTTTTGGTCATAACAAAATACTTAATTCCAGTAATTGGAGCAACTATATTAGCTATAGGCTCAATTACTTTTGCATTATGAAGTACGCGAAATATCTTTCTTTTTCTATGGTCTTGGATAAATGTGGGTGTGTTACCCCATACATGATAAAAATAAGCAGCATCTCGACCCCAAAGCCTCATCTCTTTTAAAAGCCCAATAAGAGTTCTTCGTTGCATATGCCAACTCTCTGTTTTTACTGTTGCCATCTTTATACCTTTAGCTCTAAGTTTGTAACTGAACTCATTATCTTCACCGCCACCACGCCAGAATCCTCCAACTGCATCAAATGCACTTCTTCTAAGCGCTATAGACCATCCTCTGAGATTAAGTTGTCTTGGATAATATCTTTCAACTGATTCAAAGAATAATGATTCCATCTTCTGAATATTTGTCCCAGCTCGTGGATGAACGCCATCTGTATCTACTGCACCAACATCTGGATGCTCTTTGAAATAGTCTAAAATCCTAAGAAAGTGATCTTTTGCACATATCACATCACTATCAACAAAAGCAATAATGTCGTATTTAGCATTCTTAACACCAACGTTTCTAGCCCTGCCCAACCCTTTTCCTTCGTCATACACCACTTTTATCTTATCCCTGTATTTAGCCAAGATTTTCGGGGTGCTATCTGTGGAATGTCCATCTACAACAATCACTTCTTTGTCATATGGCAAGGAATTTACTACAGATTCCAAGCAAGCATCTAACGTCTCGTCATTGTTTTTGGAAGGTATAATCGCAGAAATCATATTTTCTGCATCCACCAATCAGTTTTATCCACCATCAAATCAAGTCCGTTGGTATCTCTGTAACAAAATTCTCACAGCCTATTTTCTTCAGAGCTTTGTTAAACCAAGTTTGGGTAAAATGGCATTTATGTATTGGATTTCCCATCTTGTAAAACCTGTGAGGTGTGTATATTTCAGTAACTTTACTTGAAACTCTTATTAATTCTCTTAACAACAAATAAGGATCGTCAACATGTTCAATTAGATGGCTACTGAATACTTGATCAAAACATTTACCAGAAAATGGTAGATGACAAGCATCGGCTAATACAAAATTTGGTATTATACTTGGTTCAATTAGTTGATTTTCTATATGTGGATTAGGCTTTCTAATAAACAGATCAACGTTTACATCTCCTTTCGGTCTATTAGCACAGCCAACATCCAATTTCAACAATTAGCACCTTGCTTAAGATAACCATAAATAACGAATGGTCTAAGGCGAATTACAGCATGAGCAAGAACTCTAGGAAAAGGCATTTTTATTTGTTTCCTCATCTTGCCAGACTGTATTTGCCCCTTAACTGCTTTATCAAACGTAAACTCCCTCATATGCCAGCACGTAGCGTCTTTCATGAATTTAACATTATATCCTGCCCCTCGCAAGTCTATATCGAGCTGAGTGTCTGGAGTTATCACATCTTTAA
>Ga0315279_10005235_pt1 | contig 16939 bp, 17 predicted proteins | sample YL17G06_20_MG_FD_203694 | JGI IMG/M metagenome (GOLD analysis project Ga0315279, IMG submission 203694) | Sediment microbial communities from Yellowstone Lake, YNP, Wyoming, USA - YL17G06_20 | ecosystem: Environmental > Aquatic > Freshwater > Lake > Sediment | place: USA: Wyoming | collected...
ATTCTTTTTTTGATCGTGGACTCATAATCCGCTCTCCTTTTCGGTCCCTTTATCGGGTAACACCTATTATGAGTCAACGATCCCTTTTTAATCATGCTTCGGGTAACATTTTTTATGAGGCAATTCGTGGGCGCGTTTTGATTTTGACTCATGCTGAACGACAGGGTAAAATACGTATTATCAGTTGCAGGAAAGCGACACCGCGCGAAAGGAGATTTTATGAAGAAAGCAGTTTCTAAAGAAATATTAGAGAAAGAAAATATGAAATCGGAATACGATTTTTCCAGCATGAAGGGAGCAGTGCGGGGAAAGTACTATAAAGCATATCGGGCTGGCCACAAGGTGGTGATTCATCAAGTAGACGGGACTACTTCAATCCAATATTTTAGACTTGAGGAGGGAGCAGTTATGTTAGAGCCCGACGTCAGAAAGTATTTTTCAAGCTCGGAATCAGTCAATAAAGCGCTCCGATCATTAATTGGGATTATTCCTTCGAAGAAGCGAACATCTGCTCACACCAAATAATAGGTCCACTATATAACAAATCACTCCAGCTGATGGCTTACAGCCACCGCTAATTTCAGTCGTTAGAGATTGGAAGAAGAAATGTCTTCAAGTTTTGTGTCTCAAGTGGTGTTTCATTCAGAGGAATTCATGTTAGGGAAAGATATTGAAAGCGTTTTTCCGCTGTTCTCACCAGAGGGTGAAAAACTTTGGGCACCTGGATGGGAGTACACCAACATTCTGGGCTCTAAAGATTTGCACCCCGATTACGTGTTCCTTACCGACTCTCATGATCATAGGTCTACCACTGCAATCTGGATTGTTGCTGACTACGATCCCATAAAACACTATGTTTCATACTACAAAGTCGAGCCAGGCGAAAAGGTCGGCAAGATCGTCATTCAATGCTTTGAACAACCCCAGAAATACACGCTTGTGAAGGTAACATACAAATATATCGGACTCTCTGATTCAGGAAACCAATTTATCGCAGGATTTACAAAAAAAGCTTACAAAGAATTCATCGATGAGTGGCACTCACTGATCAACGCTTATTTTGAAAGAAATCTCTAATGAGCCTGATGCAGGCGACGTGAAATAGCCGCGCCTGATTCGCGGCGCTGACTCTTTCAACCGGAAAACTTCCATCCTTAGCCTCGACGAATTTCCACTCTTTTTAGATGTACTCCTCAAAAACTACTTAGCTAATTTGATTCCGACCTTAAATGTTCACAAACCTTTTTTTTGATTGGGGAAACAGGGATATTTCTATTTAACTCCTTTCTGAAATAAGTCTGAAATAAGTATTGACCAGCCATTTGAAATTTTGTAGATTTTAATGAGGAGGGATATAATGTAGTTCATTCGTTATATTCAATTTCAGCCACTAATCTTCGATTGCTTGGACTTGACAAGTCCGAACCTTTATAAGTGTAAAAGGAGTTGTGAAAGATGGAACCCACTAACAAACTGGTGAATCCTATGTTGACTGATTTCTACCAGATCACTATGGCTTATGCTTATTGGAAAGCCGACGTGCATGAGGAGGACGCTGTATTTGACCTTTTCTTCCGCAACAATCCTTTCCACGGAGAGTTCGCAATTTACGCCGGACTCGAGGAGAAGCTCAGGTTGTTCGAGAATTTTCATTTTAGCGATGATCACATTGCCTATCTCAAGGAACAGATGCCACAATGCGAGAAAGGATTTTTTGACTGGCTCAAGAGCGTGGACTGTTCCAGAATGAAAATTTACGCCTTCAAAGAAGGAACCATCTCTTTTCCTCGAGAGCCTTTGATGAGAGTAGAAGGACCGATAGCCATTGCCCAGCTGCTTGAGACTTCCACGCTTACGCTGACCAATTATCCTAGCTTAATGACCACCAATGCGGCTAAATATCGCTTAGCTGTTGGGTTTGACAAAGGCTTGATTGAATTCGGTTTGCGAAGGGCGCAAGGCCCGGATGGAGGGCTTTCAGCTTCCCGTTACAGTTATATGGGCGGTTTTGATGGGACGAGCAATGTTCTTGCAGGCTATCTTTTCGGTATACCCATAAAGGGAACTCATGCCCACTCGTATGTGCAGTCATTTAGAGGCGTTGAGGATTTGAAGAATAATACTCTTGTTGGAGCAGACGGAAAGATTCACGATTTTGTCAAAATGGTTTTAGAAATCCGAGCAGAATTGGGTTTCCATTATACAAATGAAGGAGAACTTACTTCCTTTATTGCCTATGCCCAAGCGTTTCCCAAAGGATTTTTAGCGCTTGTGGATACCTACGACACCTTGAAATCAGGCGTTCCTAACTTTATTTGTGTGGCCCTCGGGCTTCTCAAATTAGGCCACAAGCCGATAGGGGTAAGATTGGATTCCGGAGACCTTTCCTACCTTTCAAGGGGAACAAGGAAAATGTTCAATGAAATAGGTGCCAGGACTGACCCCAATCTTTCAAAATGTCTGATTCTAGCGAGCAATGAGATTAATAGGAGCGTCCTGATTTCTCTCAAACAGCAGGGCCATGAAATCGATACATTTGGTATAGGCACGCATCTTGTTACATGCGATGAACAGCCAGCCATGGGATGCGTCTACAAACTCGTTGAAGCAAAGGGTATCCCTCGGATAAAACTTTCCCAGGAATTGAGCAAAATGACCATCCCCGGGAAGAAAGAGGTATACCGTCTTTTCGGTGGAGACGGTTACAGTCTGCTGGATCTGATGATAAGAGTTGGAGATAAGCCACCGGAACCAGTCAAACGTGTATTATGCCATCACCCGTTTGACCCTATCAAACGTGTGTATGTCACTCCCTCAAAACTCATGCCACTCCATCATTGCGTTTGGGATGGGAAAAGGGTTTACCCAGAAGTTTCTTTAAATGAGTCCAGAGATTATGTTTTGCATCAGCTGCGGAGCACAAGAGAGGACCATCTCAGGGACATCAACCCTACCCCTTATAAGGTGTCGGTGAGCGAAGAGCTTTACAGTTACGTTTACCACCTGTGGACAGAGGAGTCTCCTGTAAGGGAGTTGAAGTGATAAATTTTGGGGTAAACTATTTCAGATCTCCGACTTTTCTTAATTTACCTTCTCAAGAAGTTCTTTCAGCTTCGGTACCCGCTCACTTCTCTTTTTGGCGACCAGCGTAAAAGATCTCGGAACATCTGCCATCAAATGCTTTGATTGTTCCGCTGCAACTTGATAGAAGTTTAAGATCTTCTCTTCTATCGCCAATGCCTTCTTCAAGGCATCGGAGTAACTTGCATCCTTCGGTAGTGTTGCCTTCAACTGATAATCCTCAGGGTTGAGATCAAAGGCAAAACAACCTTCAATCGCATCCGTAATCACGCCGTAATAGACCCGCTCAATCTGCTTGACGTATTTACTATTCTCTTTGGCAAAAGCGAGGAAGAGATCTTTATCCTGCTCATGCCTCATTGACAATTCCTCATAGAACTTGGCAGATTCATTCTCCAGTTCTCTTGACAGGCTGATCGCCCCAGAACATGTACTAATTCCCATAACGGTTCACCTCCTGTATCTACCCCAGCATCGGGATTTAAATTCGTCTTTAGGTTAGGGCTAAGAAGCCTGTTTGGTCAAAGGTCAAAAGGTTAAGTCGTAATGTTAAAAGACGAATGATCTGACCCAACCGTAAAACTGGCTTCTTAACCTTAACCTCAACCTGAACCCTTTCTTAAAACCAACGTTGAATAATAACTTTGCTTTCCGTAAAGAAACGAACCGCCTCCTGGCCCTGGGTATGCAAGATTCCAAAGAAGGAATCTTTCATCCCGCTGAATGGGAATAAAGCCACAGGTGCTACGATTCCAATATTGATTCCAACATTACCGCTTGTCACGCTGTATTGAAAATCCCTGGCACTTCTCCCATTCTGGGTAAAGATCGCATGACCATTCCCAAAGGGGCTCTCATTACATATCTGGATTGCTTCGTCCAGGGTTTTTGCTCGAAAAACACTCATCACTGGACCAAAGATCTCTTCACTCCCTATTCTCATATCCACCGTTACATTTTCAAAAATCGTCGGACCCACAAAACAGGTATCAGGGCAGCCACCTATCACCTTTGGTTTTCTTCCATCCAGTCTCAACTTGGCCCCTTCTTTTATCCCAATTTCAATGTAGCCCATGATCTTGTCCCTTTTCTCTTTATCACGCACAGGACCCATCTGAATGGATTCATCTAATCCATAACCCATCTTGATCCTGGAGGACATATTCGTGACCTCTTCCATAAAACTGTTGTAGAATTTGTTATCTTCGCCAACAATGAGAAGATTGGCACCTGCCAGGCATCGTTGACCTGCATTGCCAAAGAAGGAGGTCATCAAAGCGGGTACGGTCGCCTTGACATTACAATCGGGCATGATGACCATAAAGTTCTTCGCACCGCACTGGGCAATAACCCTCTTTCCTGTCTCACCACATTTTCTGTAAATCACATCTTTTCCTGTGGGGGTTGATCCGACAAAGGTGATCCCCACGATATCTTTATGTTCCAACATGCCATCCACCACGGTTCTCCCGCCATTGACGACATTCCAAACTCCAGGTGGGAAACCCGCTTCCTCTGCCAATTCAGCGAGCCTCATCTGACTGAAAGGCACCTCGCTCGAAGGTTTGATCACAATACAATTTCCTGTAGCCACCGCATAAGGGGCTGACCAGAGAGGAATCATAAACGGGAAATTAAAAGGGCCGATGATCCCAAACACTCCTAAAGGCGTTGGAATGACCCACTCATCAATGCCCGATGCAATATCCTCTGAATAGTAGCCTTGCATCATTGTAGGAATACCACAAGACACCTCTACGTTTTCGATGCCTCGTCTCGTTTCACCCCGAGATTCATCAATACACTTTCCATGCTCCATGGTCTGGATTCTGCTCACCTCTTCAAAATTTTCTTCAAGCAAACCTTTCAATCTGAAGAGAACCCTCGACCTGGCAAGAGGGGTGGTTCTTCTCCAGTCCGGGAAAGCTGCTTTCGCTGCTTCCACGGCAGCATTGATCTCTTCTTTGGTCGAAATGGGGCATTTCCCCATCACCTTTCCCGTTGCAGGATTGACGACATCCACAATCTTCCCTTTCGAATCAACCCATTCACCATTGATATAATTCTTTACCTCTTTGATACCCTTAATCGGTTCTTCCAACATGGCCATCTTGAAAAATCCTCCTTCCTTTTGATTTGAGATCTAAAGGGTTGTTGAAGAATTCCACAATGTGTCATTCAGAACCCTTATAAACTTTCCATTAAAGTCCCAAATACGCTTTGCGGACATTGCTGTTAGCTAATAGATCACTTCCAGAACCTGATAGGGCTATTCTGCCCAATTCCATCACAAACCCTCTGTGAGCAAGGGTGAGAGCATGCTGAGTGTTCTGCTCGACGAGAAGAACAGTAACCCCCAATCGATTAATCTCCGTGATGACACGAAAAACTTCTTCCACCAATATGGGAGCCAGTCCCAACGAAGGTTCGTCCAGCATGAGCAACGTGGGTCCCGCCATCATGCCTCGGCCGATGGCCACCATTTGCTGTTCCCCTCCGGATAATGTCCCGGAGATCTGTTTCTTGCGTTCCTTGAGCACAGGAAAAACGCTAAAAACCCTTTCTAACCTCTGTGGACGTTGGGATTGAGAAAGGGTATATGCGCCCATCAAAAGATTGTCGATCACGGTCATTTCAGGGAAAAGTTTTCTTCCTTCAGGAACATGAACAACGCCGTGTTTTACAATCTCCGGTGGAGATGCCTCTTCGATGTGCTTCCCATCGTAGGTAATGGACCCTGCCTGTCTTCGGAGAAGCCCAGAAACAGCTTTCAATAACGTGGTCTTACCAGCACCATTGGCGCCCACCAGGGCGACAATCTCTCCATCCGGGACCTCAAGAGTGACATCCCAGAGGGCCTGAACTTTTCCGTAAGCAACCTGAAGTTTTTCAATCGCCAACATTTATTTAACTTCTCTTCGTTCCGAGGTAGGCGGCGATCACATTCGGATTTTCTACAATCTCTTCTGGAGAGGCGTCTGCAATTTTCTCTCCCTGATTGATGACGACCACCCGATTGGAACCATTCATAATGGCCTTAAGCACATGCTCGACCCAGATAATAGTTACTCCTCCCCTGCAAATGTCACGGACCAGGGCTGAGGCTTGCTCAATTTCCGTCGCATTGAGACCGCCCATGGGTTCGTCCAACAAGAGGAGCTTGGGCTGTGTTGCCAAGGCCCGGGCGATTTCGAGCCTCTTCTGCTCGCTGAGTGTCAGATCCACTGCTAAGGCAGAAATCTTTGACCCCAGCCCCATTCTTTCAAGAACTTGGCGAGCCTGAGATTCCGCCTCTCCCCGAGAAGGGAATCTCAAAAAAGCAGCCAGGGTGACATTCTCCAGGACACTCAGCTTCCGAAAGGGCTTCACGATCTGAAAAGTCCGGGCGATTCCTTTTCGTGTAACTGCATAGGGCTTCAATCCAACCATGTTCTCCCCATCCAATAGAACCTGGCCTCTGGTCGGGTGAATGAAACCAGCGATGAGATTAAAGGCGGTCGTTTTTCCCGCCCCATTGGGTCCGATCAGACCAAGAATCTCTCCTAACTGGACTTCGAACGAGAGATCATGAACCGCTCGTAAACCACCAAAATATTTTGTGAGTCCTTTAACAGTCAGCAAAGCCATCTTTGATTTCCATTAATGCTGGGTTATAAACCACAGGCGTAATCGCCCCCAAATTCCTTCGGGCAAATAGCGAATGACGATCATCATCATGAGACCATAAAAGATCAAGTGACCCACCAGAAAAATCTGCCGGAATGTCTCACCAAAGGTGACCAAAACAATGGCTCCGATCAGCGGACCTGCCACAGTGGTCAAGCCACCCACCACCGCGATAAAGACCATTTCAACGGAAAGGGCAATCGAAAAAACAGCATCCGGGTCGATGTAACGTAAATACATGGCATAAAAGCCTCCGGCAACTCCAGCGAAAAATGCTGAAAGCGATAAGGCCGCCACCCTTGCTTGAACGGTATTGATCCCAATCGCCTCAGCACTATCAATGTCTTCCCGTATGGCCAGCAAATAAGCTCCCAACCGGGTTCTGGACATAAAATGGGTTGCCAGAATGGCAGCCAGCGCAATCACTGAGATGATGTAATAAAAAGGAATCTTGTTTTCCCAGTCAATCGACCTTCCCCAGAAGGTCACATCCGGAAGCGTCGTGATGAGTAATCCAACCGGACCATTGGTAAAAGATTCCCAGTTGAGTGCAACCAACCGGATGATCTCTGCCACCGCAAGGGTGGAGAGGGCGAAATACGGTCCACGCAATCTGAAACAGATGAAACCGATTGGCAAGGCGATGAATGCTGCCACTAACCCTCCGATGGGAATTCCATACCAGGGAGCTATTCCCAGCTTGAGAAATAGAATCATGGTCGTATAGGCACCTGCCCCAAGAAATGTCGCATGACCAAAGGAGACCTGGCCCGTAAAGCCACCAAGTATGTTCCACGACGCTCCTAAAACCGCCCACATCAGCACCATGATCATCAAATGGACAAAAAACGGAGCAGACACGATCCACGGTGCTGCGAAGAGAAAGAGTATGGCAAGAGCGACAACGAACCTTTTCATGATTTACCAACTCCAAACAGTCCGGAGGGTCTAAACAACAAGACCAGTAGAAAAATCACAAACCCAATGCCATCTTTATAGGAAACCGATACATAGACGGCACCCAGGGATTCGACCACCCCCAGTAACAAGCCCCCTGCAATCGCTCCCGGAACAGAACCCAGTCCACCCAGGACCACAATCACAAAACACTTGGCAACCAGAATTTCACCGACGGTGGGATAGAGATATAAAGAGGGCGCCAGCAGTACACCTGCTCCGCAGGCGAGTGCTGTTCCGAGGGCAAAGGTAATGATGGCCATCCGATCCACATTGACACCCATCAGAGCCGCTGCTTCGGGTTCTTGACTTGTTGCCCTGATCGCCCGACCGGTATCTGTACGGACAAGAAACCAGTAGAGAGCAACTGTGATCAATATCGCCATCCCAAATGCAATGGCGAGCGGAATGGGTACGGCGATCCCGAAAGGACGCAGAGGCATGACGGCGTATTTTAATTTGATGGTACGGTAGTCGCCAGTCCCGATGAAAAGTACAAGGTTGGCAATGAAGAGGGATAACCCTGCTGTGTAGAGCAACGTATTCAGCTCTCCAGCGGGTACGATATTTTTCAACAAAAATCGATATATGAAAACACCGATAAGAAAGGCTATAGGAATCCAAATAACAATGGATAAAAATGGGTCGATTCTCAAGAACGTTGGGGCTAAGAAGGCTCCGTACATCCCGAGCATAACCATATCGCCATGGGCCATGTTGATAATGCGCATTACGCCGAAGATCACCGTCAGCCCAACACCGATCATGGCATAAAGGGATCCCGTAAGAAGGCCACTCACAATACTTTGAACAAAAGTGTCCATCGTGCTTCACAATCTTCTGTGCACGCCCTCAGAATTGAGGGCGTGCACAGTCCATAACATCATTGACCTTACAGCTGCAAAACAAATCCAAAGAGGTAGCCAGGTGTGCTGAAAAAGCTTTGCAGCGGCACCTTTAATCGTTTCCTCACAGAGTTACCAAGTACTCTGCAGCGTTCCCTTTAAGTTAAATCGAATGTTCCCCATAAGACATGCCAAAGAACCGCTATGCAAAGGTTTGGAAGCACATCTGGCTACCGATTCTTTGCACCATCGATATTAACGTTTAACCGAAGGATCAGGAAAAACGATATCTATCTCTGCATTGTTCTTCGGATAGACATTGAGAAGTTTTCCGCCTCGCCATTGGGCAAGAACTGAATGTTCTGGTGAATAGATGTTCTGGTTCGTATACTGATCTCCTAACGGACCACTCCAATTGCCGAACTTCACCTTGCCAAAAACAGTCGTCATGTCGGTTTTTAGCAGGGCTTGACGAATGGCCTCACGATCATCTTCAAGTTTCCCTGTCAGTTTCGCTCGCTTTAAAGCATCGACAAGAATATAGATGACCGCATAGCCTTCGACTTCGTGCTCTTTCGGATAGAAGTTGTACTTGTCGTAGAACTTCTTATAGTACGCCTTGGTCGCTGGATCATTTGGATTCCCGGACCAAGCGGCCGAGGAAAATACATATTCACTGAGAGGTCCCAACTCGGTGGCAATATCCGCAACACCAAATCCTCCACCGAATCCCACGAAGGCACGAGGTGCCACTCCCATTTCCTTGGCCTGGCGGGTGAGCAGGATAGCGTCCGTTGTCGAGACTGCAACCAGGAGCAGAAAATCGGGATTCTGTGCCTTGACCTTCGTCATCAAAGGCTTGAAATCGAGTGTGTTGACGGGGTAGGCTTCGTCATTGACGATCGGTACGTTTTTCGATTTAAGGAAGACAATGGCTGAATTGGCGATCGTTTTTCCAAACACGGTATTGTCGTATACGACCGCAGCAGATTTCGGCATCGCCCCTGGTACTTCGCTGATGAATTGGTTGAAGGCTTGCGGATAGATCGATCCGGTCGGATTGTTACGGAAAATCCACTCAAAACCCTTAGAGGTGATGATATCTGCTGACGGGTGATCCACCACATAGGGGGTTTTGAGACGCTGTGCCACCGAAGCGATTTCGACGGCTTGACCTGAGGCTCGCCCTCCGGTGAGGGCCAGCACTTTGTACTGGGCAATCAATTTTTCAGTGACTGTTGCTGCCAGAGGATTTTTTGCCTGATGGTCTTCGATGATGACCTCAATCTTCTTACCCTGTGCACCCCCTTTCGCATTGATCTCTTCGAGAGCCAGGTCATAGGCTTTTTTGAACTTGCTCCCGAAGGGTGCATCAGGACCCGTCATCGGTTGGGGAGCACCAATTTTTAGCGTATCCTGAGCAAACGACGGTATTGCCATTAAAGTTAAAAACAAAAAAGCCATTACAAATACAAGGGATTTACGCATATGATCCTCCTTTTCTGTAAAATTTGATAGATTGAATAAAACCTATCCTCAGATAAAACTAACCCCACCTAATTGTCTTACGCCTGCCTCCCTCCTTTCTCCCAAAAAACATTTATACCCTCCTCGAAAAAATGGGAATGGATTCTTTCTTCCTGCCAATTCGATCAAATTTTTGTTCTTCCATATGCCTTTCTTTATGCGCGGCAAGAAGGTCCTTTTCCACCTCTCGAATATGCCTCACCATTTCCTGATGGACTTTCTTAATATTTCTTTCTAACAACGCTTTATAAATACGTTTATGAGCTCTCAGCACTTTAGTTGAAAACTCCCTGCCCGGTTTCAAAATCGCTTTGGTGTCGATGAGGAGATTCTCAACGAAATCGAGGATAAACATCAGGATAGGGTTCCCTGTGACGCTCGCAATGATTCGATGAAATTCAATCTCATCCTTCCGAGATTCGAAAGCAATGTCACCCTTGATCGCCTGCTCCGAGTCCTTGATCAATTTCTCCAATCGATGCAGGTCTTCTCTGGTAATAGCAAGAGTAGCCTTCTCTGCAATATAGGGCTCAAGAAGGAGACGTACTTCAGAAAGGTCTTTGAGTGAAAGGTTCTTGAAAAGAAGGAAATTGTTAAAAGAGTCTCTCGCCTTTGTCATATCGACTTCGGTAACGAAAGCGCCCCCTGAAACTCCCTTTCGAATTTCTAAAAATCCTAACACCTCTAATGAACGGAGTGCCTCCCGAAGAGTAGCCTTGCTCACCTTAAAGTTCTCAATGAGCCCCCGCTCGGAAGGAAGTTTATCTCCTGGCTTCAATCTCCCATCGAAGATGGCGTTGCGGATCTGATCAATGATGTGTTGAGAAACTTTATTGGACTTAACAGAAATGAACATCGAGGATCTTTCAATCTGGATTTGATCGTTGCCTCTTGCTTATAGGATAAAGAAATGGTTTTGTCAAGAACATTTTATCAAATATTATAATATTTATAAAGTTTCTACTTTTTGGAAATGGCCTCGATGTCCACTTCACCTCCAAAGATCTCCTGAACTGCCTTCTGAAGCTTTTGAATATCCTCCATCTTCTCCACCTCAACGACCAATTCTCTGTCATCTAAAACCTTCAATCTTCCATACCGATGAACAATCTCAATCACCTTAGAAGGATCAACCGTCACCCATCCCTTCATCCGGTGAACCAACTCTTCTCCATTAAAGGCCCTCTCAATCTGGAGCTCAACCCTCCTTTCTTTGGCCTCCCATCCGATCAGGGCAGGTTGAACAACCCTCGGGGTGACAGGGTCATGCATGGCCGCACATCGAAACCATATCTTCGCTCGAATCATTTTTAAAGTCCTCCATGTTTAGCTTAAAATAATAGCCTTGTCTGTCAATGTCAAGCTTTCGGCCCTCCGCACCATCTAAAGGAAATCCTCTTGACTTTCTGCGGTGCCGAGTGCTATATTCGATCTACCTCGATCCGGGGAATTCGTACAAGGAGGACATTTATGCGGAAACTGATTACAGCCATATGCTGCGTGGCAGCCTTTGCCGTTGCCGGCACCACAATGGCCCAGCAGATGCCAAATCCCTACGGGGCGAACATCAACCTGGCAACCGCCAAGAAAGTCGCTGCAGCAGCGGCGGACGAAGCGGTCAAGACGAAGATCAATGTCGTCATCGCCGTCGTGGACACCGGCGGACAGATTGTCTACCTCGAGCGGTTCGATGTCGTTCAGTGGGGCAGCCTCGACGTGGCCATCCACAAGGCCAAGTGCTCCGTTGCCTATAAGCGCCCCACCAAGGCTTTTGAGGATGTAGTGGGAAAAGGGAATACGAATTACCTGACCCTGGACGGCATCAGCGCTATCGAGGGCGGCGTGCCGATTCTACAGGACGGCAAGATCATCGGCGCCATCGGCGTGTCGGGCGGCTCTTCGGCCCAGGACGGTGAGGTTGCCAGAGCCGGCGCCGCCGTTGTGAAATGACGGGGGCAAGCCCGGCCCGGTTTAATTCGGCTTGATTCCAGGAAGAGCGTAACAGGCAAAGCGCAAAAAAAAGTCAGAACTCAACAGAGGCAGGTGGTTGAAACCCTGCCTCTGTTTTTCGTTATGAAACGCAATCAACCACAAGCTCCCATCGTTTAATATGTGACCCCAAAGCCCTAAACACCATCGGCCTCTCCCATGACTGTCTTATCGGGCCTCAACGCCTTCACGGTCAGTCCCGCCTGGGCGGGATTACCAGAACACCTGCAAGCCTGGATTCCAGGCCCGTGGCTAACGGCTACCTGAGTAGGCTTCCCACCTACAAGACTACGCGGCCTTGCCAGGCCGCATCTTATGGACGACACCTACGCATTTAGATCGATTCTGTCAAATCCGGGTCGAATGAATGACCTCGCATTCGGGAATGTTTCCTCGACGGCCTGCCTCAAACGGTCGAGAAAAGAGATAATTTCGAAAACTCTCTCAGCATGAACATGGTTATAGTGGGAAATCACTGCCCAAGCGCTCATCGAACGATCAATGGCAACCAGTGCGATCTTCGCCGAGCCATCCGAATCGCTTGCGAATTCATCGCCTCTCTCCTCTTCCTCCTCCATCTTCCCCCGGATGGCTCGCGTGACCTTGGCAGCAATAAAGTATTGGTACCACCGGATTACCTCGAAGGCTTCCTCGATGTCCACTCCCCCGTTTGTCACAGGGACAGTTTCAAAAAAGAATCCTTCTCTCCCTCTAAACCAATCTTCCACCAGTTCGCTGTAGCTCTTAGCAGCGCGGCAAGCCACATGGTTTTCCGCAGCCTCATCATTCGCCCGCATACTTTCTGCGTCCCTCACTGAATCCAAAGTCTCTAATTCTATCCCCCATTTCTTCCCCGCTTCCCTCAGGAGTTCCAGGGTTTCCCCGAAGATCTCCGATAACTTTCTCCAGAATGCCTCATTTCGAATATCATGCGTTTCAGGATCCGAAAATTCCTCCTCCATTAGCGAGAAATTCAAACAGCGGAGGGTTTGGGGACAACGTTCACACCATCGATCACAATAATTATAAATTCCTGCGATGAATCGCTCGTCTGCAGCAAGTTTCTTAAGCCGATCCCGATTCACAATATTTCCTCTGACTCGAAAGTACTCTGTTGAATGGTCAGATCTCAGTCCTCAACTATCATAAATCTTGACTGAAAAATTCAGTCAGTGGGTTTGCTACTCTCTCCCCACCCTTTCACAAATCTCTTTTAAGGGCCTGAACCATGGCGAAGTCATATTGACCTCGTAATAGACCCTCGCATTTGTCTCTCGCTTCTTTAGAATGCCCAAACCCAAAAGGTTCTCCAGTTCTCTCTGAACCGCCTGAAGAGACAGTCCGGTTTCATACATGATTTCTCGCTGATAGAATGTTTGTTGGGGACGACTTAAAAGGAGGCTTAGGATTCTTGGTCTCGATGTGGACCCAAAGAGTCTAACCATCCTCTCTTCCATCCGATCTCTGTTCTTCATTGGCATCGATGTTTATTATATGTTGACTGAATAATTCAGTCAACGGGTTAAAAAGGAAGGAATGATCTGCCGCTGGTTATCAAGGCCTGACTCAAAAATGGAGGCACCTAAAACAGTGGTACTTCCCGGAAAGGTTAATATCATCTCATATTGTGCGCTCGGCAGCGCCCATCACCGGCCAGTCAGGCGTGACTGACTCGCTTTGAGCTTTGCCTGCCCGCCGAAGGTTGAGTTATACCGCAGGCAGGCCTGCCCGCCGGAGCCTCAGCGTAGGCGGGAGTTTTCAGCCATACGCTTTGCGGTTTTTGTTTTGATGAGCCTTTTCATAAATGAATTTATATCACCCTATCTCCCTATCCCCTCATCTCCCCATCTCCGTCTTAATTGATTAGGCCAACTTCTTGATGGAAGACAGCGGTTTCTACTAAGTCTGTTTCTTAAATAACTTAACTACTCCCCGCAAGCCTGGACGATTTAACTGCGCCCCCGTCAATACTTTTGCCCAATTATACATTGTTGATTTTAAATCGCGGCGGGGAAATATGTTCGCTTTTGCATAAGGGACAGCGGCCTGGAGTGCTCAGGCGAGTCCGCTTTTTGAAAGAAAAACCACATTGTTGACAAGAGGCTGGCTCCAGACTAAAGCCCCTATGATGTTCTGACTTTTCAATATGTATGAGGTGATCAAGGACTTCTTTTTCTTTCATCCCGAACAATTTCGAAATCTCTCGCAAATCAAGAGAGTCTCCTTCCAAGGCCTCAACAATTTTCTTCCTCAAAGTTGACATTTTATCTATTTTTAAGCTGACTTCGGAGTCCTACCAGACCCTGCTCATCGGTTGACCTAATGACTCAATGACTTAATGACTCACTGACTTGATGGTGCGGCCAACTTTTTATGGAGTACACTGCATGCTCTCTGCGATTTTAACGTTAGAATTTGCGTTCTAAGCCTGAAATCAGCCCCTTTTCCTAGAAATGAATAACCCGATCAAGCAGTTACTGAGGAGTCCATAATAGGATAGACATCCTCGAATTCAAGGCTTGCCCGTTTGAAAACCTTGGGCTGGACTCCGGCTTTCGCCGGAGAGACGAATTTGAGGGATCGTCCCTTTTCGTCATTCCGGCGAAAGCCGGAATCCAGTGGTATAGAAGAAGAGTTTGATGTCTATACAATTACGGCCTTATTAGTAACTTGGTCCGACCCGAGACCCCCACGTAATAACTCCAGGCACGCCCCGCACGGACGTCCCCAGATCCGTCCCCCGAACGCTGCTCGTGACGAGTGGACTTCACACTTCATTTTCGCCTTTCCAATTCGTAAAGTGTATAGTTTAGCTTTGACCCCTAATCGCTGACTGCCGATTCTCCGGCGAGATATCCCGTGGAAAATGCAGCCTGCAGGTTATACCCTCCAGTCATTCCATCCACATCAATCATCTCGCCGCAAAAAAATAAACCATGCACTATCCGCGACTCCATTGTCTGGGGATTTATTTCTTCTAACGATACGCCCCCCCGCGTGATGGTCGCCTCTTCAATGGGCCTCGGTTTTGTTATATTTATTCTGAAATCTGTAAAACATAAGACGATTCTTTTCCGCTCCTCCCGGCTGATTTTACTACATCGCTTACCCGGCTCGACGGCGCACCGGCGTTCAAAGAGCAGCGCGAACGATTTTGGCAGAGCCTCTTTCAAATACTGTGAAAGGGTGATTGTCCCGTAGGACTCAAGCTCCCGTTGAAGGATAGGGTCAAGTTCTTGAGCTGTATCAGCCGGCCTTAATTGCAGTGAAAGGGCAACAGACCTGCCAGCAGCCAGCGCATCGATAACGATCCCGCTAAGAATAAGCACAGTTGGGCCTGATACACCAAAATGTGTGAATAGGATGTCGCCTTTCTCTGAAACCTTCTTTTTTCCGTCCACCAACACCGAAAGCGAAATGTCTTTAAGCGTTATCCCCTGCAATTCCTGAAGAAATGGCTCGTCCGACTCAAGCGCAACGAGACCTGGCGTCAGCGGCACAATGAAATGTCCGCATTGTCTTGCCAGCTTGTACCCGTCGCCGGAAGATCCAGTCTTCGGATACGACATGCCCCCCGCGGCAACAATTACTTTTCCGGCATCCAGCACGCCGGGGTCGGCACATCTGACACCGCCAGCGCGTAACCTTTCTCCAGACTGGAAAATAATATTTGTTACGACGGTATTGTGAAGGATACGAACTTGGTGGTCATCTATATATTGACGCAATACGGCAAGCACGCTTTCAGCACGATGATCGGCGGGGAAGACCTTCCCGTCAGGATCAACCCTCATTTCCAGTCCACGGGAGCTGAAGAAATTGATCAAATCGAAGTTCGAAAATACGGTTAATGCCCGATAGAGAAATCTGCCATTCTTCCCAAAGGCATTAACGAATTCCTTCAGGCCAGCCTTGTTGGTGATGTTGCACCGGCCGCCGCCCGTCAGGAGCAATTTGTTCCCTAGACGGTGTGTCTTTTCAACGAGTATTACTTTCGCGCCCCGCTCCGCTGCGCGCCCCGCTGCCATCATGCCGGCAGCGCCTCCCCCCACAACAATAATGTCCGGTGTAGCTTGATTTTTTTTAGTGATCATCTTATTTCTATAATTGGTTTATTGGCCAGTGCAACATGAGGGACACATGTGAGCAGCGGAGCAATCGGAGACAGGTAACTCCATTCCCCCTACAATGCATAATCAAGCTTGATGTCTATATTGATTCTTGACCTAATGGATAAGGTAAATTCCGCAATCCCTACCTACCGCAGGCAGGCGCAATCTGCATTCTGTATTCGGAATGGCCAACTTTTTTATGCACGACACTGCGATTGCAAAATCAAGGATAAAGATTCGAGCCCATTTATCTTACCGGATCATGGACACTGTCCAACCTACCTGTTTTTCTTCTCCTTCTTCATCTTTCTCTTCTCTCTGAGGCTTTTCTGTGGCGCCTTCTTGCTCTCCTTTACCCCTTTGCTTTTCTCTTTCATAACACCCTCCTCTCTTCAGTCTTTCTATGTCTTGGTCCTTCCATCTTATGAAAAAAAGTGGACAACCGTCCCAATTTTTGTTTTGGGACTCTTCCAATAAAAATCGGAACCCGTCCCCAATTCCTCTTATGACTCAATAATAACTTAAATTCCGCACTCCGCAATCTACATTCCGTATTCGGAATGGCTAACTTTTTTATGGATGAGGTTAATTGTCAATCATCATCTGCTGTTAATTATCAAGTTGTTTCAGAACCTACGTTATATATATCTGGAGAACAAGGGTAGACTCCCAACGGTAAAATAGGAAAAATATAATACCAGTCTACCACAAAAAGAAACCTCCTGTTAAGAGATAAGAGTAAGAGCGACCAAACTCAAATTC
>Ga0315279_10005237_pt1 | contig 16929 bp, 8 predicted proteins | sample YL17G06_20_MG_FD_203694 | JGI IMG/M metagenome (GOLD analysis project Ga0315279, IMG submission 203694) | Sediment microbial communities from Yellowstone Lake, YNP, Wyoming, USA - YL17G06_20 | ecosystem: Environmental > Aquatic > Freshwater > Lake > Sediment | place: USA: Wyoming | collected...
CAGCAGGTCATCAAAACTCATCCCAGGAGCAAGGGTGTCGCGATACCACTGCAAACTGCCTGCCGCGGAGAGCATTACGCCCATAAAGTGCCACATCCCTGGCACGGCATGGCAGAAGGCATGCAGCCGTCCTTCGGGCTCGATCAGCGCGGAGGGCGTGGTAGCAAAGACCACGCCGCTGGTGCCCACCGTTAGCCCGATGATGCCCGGCGTAACCGCGCCTACGCCAACAGCCTGCGCCGCCTGGTCGCCACCACCTGCCATAACGGGCGTGCCAGCCTTCAGTCCAGTGGCTGCATCGGCAGCCGGGGTCAGATGTCCGGTTATCTGTGGCCCCTCATAAAGCGGTGGCATCCAGCTGCGGGGAATGCCTAGGGCAGATAAAACTTCACCGGACCAGTCACGCTCTTTCAGGTCGAGCAGGACGGTCCCAGATCCATCAGCCTTGTCCATGGCGAAATCCCCCGTCAGCTTGTAGCGCACAAAATCCTTCGGCAATAGCACATGCGCGGCTTTGGCGTAGATTTCCGGCTCGTTTTCCTTGACCCATAGGATCTTGGGTGCAGTGAAACCGGTCAAGGCTACGTTGCCGGTAATCTGGATGAACTTCTCGCGTCCAATGCGCCAGTGAATTTCGTCGCATTGGGCCTGGGTACGCTGGTCGTTCCACAGAATGGCGGGACGCAAGACCTTACCCGCATCATCGAGCAAGACCAGCCCATGCATTTGTCCTGTCAGACCAATGGCAGCGATGGTTTCGGCTTTTACACCTGCCTTTTTCAAAACAGAACGGATACTCACACAGACCGCCTGCCACCATTCCTGCGGATCCTGTTCAGACCAGAGCGGCCGGGGCGTTTGCAGCGTATGCGGTGACGAGGCAACTGCCACCACTGCGCCGGCTTCATCGATTAACAACGCCTTGCTGCTGGTTGTGGATGTATCGACACCGAGAAAATAGCTTTTCATACTCATATTTACTTATTCGTTATCGAACGCCGAGAAGCAAATCTATGGTCAATTGGTCAAGCCGTTCATACCTCAGTCCGCGTTCAGCGATAGCCTTGCGATCAAAAGATCGTGCTTTGAGTGCCGCGGCTTTTTCAGATGTGTAATTGCCTAAGTAGGACGCCATCTCAGTATCAATAATGTTGATTTCGGCAAGCAGCGCCTGGATCTCCTGATCCGCATTGAACTGGGCGGCTTTCTCCTTCAGGATGAGGTAGGTGCGCATACAGCCGCGCGCAAAATCCTTGACTCCTTCGTAATCCTCAGTTCGATAAGCATGGGCATCGAAGTGACGCGAGCCGGAATAGCCGACATCTTCGAGAAATTTAACCAGGAAGAATGCAGCCTTCAGGTCACGTGAGCCAAAGCGCAAGTCCTGGTCATAACGGCCGGGATACTGGTCGTTCAGATCAATGTGGAAGAGCTTGCCTGCTTCCCAGGCCTGGGCCACGCCGTGCATGAAGTTGATGCCGGACATGTGCTCATGCGCCACCTCAGGGTTGACGCCGACCATATCCGGGTGGTCGAGTGTGGTAATGAACGCCAACATATGTCCTATGGTCGGGTTGTAGAGATCCCCACGCGGTTCGTTCGGCTTGGCTTCCAGGGCAAATTTCAGATCATACTTTTGGTCGAGAGCATATTCACACAGGAAATTCATGGCCTCGCGCATACGTTTGTTAGCATCCAACGGATTCTTGCTGGAATCCGTTTCTGTGCCTTCGCGGCCACCCCAAAAGACATAGGTTTTCGCGCCAAATTCCACCCCCAGATCGATGGCCTTCATCGTCTTTTGGAGAGCATAGGCGCGCACCTTTGCATCGTTGCTGGTGAATGCGCCGTCCTTGAAAACCGGATCGCTGAACAAATTGGTGGTCGCCATCGGAACAACCAGCCCTGTACCAGTCAGGGCTTTGCGGAAGTCCTTTTTGATAACGGCGGCTTCAGCAGCTGTAGCATCAATCGGGATCAAGTCGTTGTCGTGGAAGTTGACCCCATAGGCACCGATTTCTCCTAGCAGGTAAACTAATTCTGCCGGAGACTTAAGCTCTCGAGTGGCGCTACCAAACGGGTCTACACCACGATTACCAACAGTCCATAATCCAAATGTAAATTTGTGTTTGGGTTTAGGCGAGTAATCAGACATGGGAGCTCCTTGATATAGTAATTATGAGATTTTAAATTCTTTACTCACAGGCTGTGGTGCTCCAAGGTCCACCCCACGAGCGCCGGGGGAGCAGCCGCCTGCCGTTAATCGGTATTTGCCCGGCTCCAACTTTAGCCGGCCATCTTCGTCGACGATCATCAGCATTTCAGGCTTGATGTTAAAATGGATGGTTTTGACCTGCCCAGGTTTGAGACTTACTCTCTGGAAGGCGATTAGCTGGCTCAGAGGCGCGGACGGGTGGGTTTCAAGCGGACTTAAATAAAGCTGGACAACTTCGTCTGCAGTGACAGAGCCTGCATTCTTGAGCGTAACAGCCACCCGAATCCCCGAGGTGGGTATGTCAGATGAGACGATTTTTAAATCGTGGTATTCAAAATTGGCATAAGACAGGCCAAAACCGAACGGGAAGAGCGGTTCACGCGTGGCATATCGATAGGTGCGACCGGTCATGCTGTAGTCTTCGAAGGGCGGTAAATCTGTGGTAGCTTTGGGGAAGGTGACAGTTAACTTACCGCTTGGGGACGTATCCCCAAAGAGCAGGCTGGCTGCAGCCCGCCCACCTTCCTGCCCAGGGTACCAGACGAACAAAATGGCTTCTACCAAATCAGTAATTTCGCCCAGCGCTATCGGGCTGCCGCCCGTCAAGACTAAAACAATGCGCGCTCCATGTTCAGCCAGCTTGCGAATAAATTTCTGCTGAACCGCAGGCAGTTCAATCTGCGCACGGTCTCCATTTTCTGCAGTGAGCAACGATTCGCCCTCCTCGCCCTCCATGAGGGGAGACGTTCCAGCACACACGATGGTTAAGTCAGCGCTGATTGCTTCATCTTCGGCCCGATTATACGAAACGGCACTTTCCTGGGTCCACATGCAACCAGGTCGGTATTCCAGCTTAATTCCTTCAGGTATACGCCCAACAATCCCTTCGATCAGGGTGGTCATTTTGTCGTTAATGCCATAATAGTTACCCAATAACACATCCAGACTGGCAGCCGCTGGGCCGGTGACAAAAATGCTTTTCACTTGCGGCCCAATGGGCAGAACTTGATTACTGTTTTTGAGCAACACCATTGACTGCACTGCGGCACGGTAGGCCAGGACACGATGCTTTTTGGAGCCCACTACCGATATAGTTGTTGCAGCATAAGGAACCTGTTCCGGCGGGTCAAACATACCCAGCTTGAAGCGGGTGGTCATGACACGGGAAAGAGCTAGGTCGATGTCGGATTGTGAAATCAGCCCTTGCTCTAGCGCCTCGCCTAGGTGTTCAAAGACACAACCGCAAGAGAGGTCACAGCCGTTTTTGAGTGCCAGTGCGGCGGTTTCGACAGGGCCAGCTGTGTATTGGTGACCTCCATGTATATCAGAAAGTGCCCAACAATCAGAGACCACATGCCCGATAAAGCCCCACTCGCCGCGCAAAATATCCTGCAGTAACAGTTTGCTGACGGAGGACGGCTCATCCAGCACGCGGTTATACGCGGTCATTACGGCTTCGACTTTTGCTTCGATGACCAATTTCTTGAAAGCTGGCAAATAGGTAGCATAAAGATCGTAGCGACTAACCTGTGCATTGAAGCTGTGACGTAATTTCTCAGGACCGCTGTGTACTGCAAAATGTTTAGCACAGGCGGCAGCTCTCAGATATTTTGGGTCGTCGCCTTGAAGTCCGCGCACATAAGCCGTGCCCATTTCTCCGGTTAAAAACGGGTCTTCACCCCAAGTTTCCTGCCCACGTCCCCAGCGCGGGTCCCGAAATATATTGATGTTGGGTGACCAAAAAGTCAATCCCTGGTAAAGGTCGGTCTTGCCCTTGGTGCGGAGGGCTTCATGGAATTTGGCACGGCCCTCGTCGCCAATTGCTGCAGCGATAGCTTTCACTAGCGCCGGGTTCCATGTGGCCGACATACCGATAGCTTGCGGGAAAACTGTGGCGCGTCCATTGCGACCCACACCATGCAGGCCTTCAGTCCAGAAATTGTAGGGGGCTATACCCAAGCGTGGGATGCCATCCACAGAGTGAACAAATTGCTTAAGTTTTTCGTTCAATGTCAGGCGCGAAAGCAAATCCTGAACACGTTTAGAAACAGGCAAATTAGGATTACGATATGCAGGACGTGACATAATTATTCCTTCATTCTGAGAAAGGCATTAGGCAAGATAACGCGAGATTTGATATCGTGTACTTGAGGATTATTGTGAAATATGTCATTAGATGCTCCCCATTGCATATAAAGAGGACTGAGAACCAACAATCTGGAGAGAGGGCCTCGAGGTACATGCATGATTTTGTATCTCCCGGAATCAACCTTTCAGCGCACCAGCTGTGAGACCGGATACGATTTGCCGTTCAGCAAACATGTAAAAAATAATTGCAGGTAAAGCGGACAAGATCACGAAAGCTGCCGTCAGTGCCAAATCTGAGCTGTATTGTCCCTGGAACTGCATAGTGCCAAGTGGCAAGGTCCAAAGCGTATCTCTGTTTAGAATCACCAAGGGGGTGAGTAGATCATTCCAACTGACGATCATGGTCAATGCTCCGATGGCGGCTAAAGCTGGGCGGGCAAGTGGAAGCAGGATACGCCAGAAAAAGCCAAATGCATTACAGCCGTCTATGTAGGATGCATCCTGTAACTCCATGGGGATCGCTGTAAAAAACCCGCGCAGGATCAAGATGTTCATGGATATTCCAAAGGCAGTTTGGACAAAAATTACTGCCAGTAAGGAATCAATTAGATGCATCTGTCGAACCACGAGATATACAGGCATGATGGCAACAGTGATGGGGAACATAAGGCCAAGCGTGAGGAAGTTGAAAGCCAGGTCTTTACCTCTGAATTGCATACGAGCAAATACGAAGGATGCCAAGCTGCATACGATCAATACACCGGCCGTTGATCCCAGCATGGTAATCAAGCTATTACGCAGCAATAACCAGAATGAAGGTGTTTTCAAAATCAAAGCAAAGTTCTCCCAATGAGCGGGAATAGGAAGAGTATATGGATGTGCAAACATCTCACCGCGCGTCTTCAAGGCGCCAAAGACCATAATCACGATGGGCACTAGAATAATCAAAGTAATAATTGATAGTACAAGGTACTGGAAGAACCTGGGTAGCTTCTTTTTGAGAACATCTCTTTTACGCGAATAAGCGGTTACCATGCTTCTTCCTTTCTAGAGGCTGCCGAGATAATCAGGTTGGCGTGCAAGCCGCAGGTACACAACAGAAAAGACCAGACAAATCGCCAGCATGACGAGAGCGACGGCTGAGCCATAACCCAACTGGAAGCGGATAAAAGCATAACGGTACATGTAGGTAGACATAACTTCACTGGCGTTGACAGGACCACCTCTGGTCATAATCCAGATCAGGTTGAATTGGGTCAGAGAACCCAAAACGGACAATTGGATGGTTGTGCGGATGGTGCTGCCAAGCAAGGGGATAGTAACATTCCGGATTGTCTGCCAGCGGTTGGCGCCATCGATCATAGCCGCCTCTTCAATTTCTTTCGGGATGTTTTGCAAACCAGCCATATATAACAGCATGTGCAAGCCAAAATACTTCCAGGTAAGAACGATAAAAACACATGCCATCACCTGATTCATATCGCCCAGGAAGTTTTGAGCATGGACACCTGGAATAAGAACTAAGAGCGCATTAATGAAGCCGCGCTCCGGATCCGGGCTGAAGAGGCTCATCCAGATGATGGCTGTGATGACTTCGGAAAGCACATAAGGCATAAAAAAAATAGCCCGAAAAAATGCCCGACCAGGCAAGTCACGTCCCACCATGATGGCCAGCATAAGGGCCAAAGGCAGTTGGATAGTAAGTGAGAGTACCGCAATCAAGAGACAATTCCCGACCCCTTTCATGAACACCTGATCGATCAGAATTTGTTTGAAATTATTCAATCCGACAAAAATCGTGGCAGGTCCCATTCCGTTCCAGTTGAATAAACTGAAATAAATGGCCCGAAAAATGGGATAAATCACAAAAAGTAAAAAGAAAACAAAAGCCGGAAATAAGAACAAAAAAATTGCGAGGTGGTCTTGAACACGACGAGGAAATCTAATTTGGTGTTGCCACTTTAAGGGATCTCTGCTGGCCTGCGCTAAATTCATGAATCCTCTCCTTTCTTATTCCTAATAATTAGGAAATGATTGGGGAATAGATATTCTTGAAATCATTTCGATGCAACAATTACTTGATCTCTTTTAGAGTTGTCTGCGATATTAAAAGGACCTCTTGAAGAATACGGTATAAACACACAAGAAGTGTAGGTGATTGTCACCTGATTGTTTAATTCAATGGGGGTTGGGTTTTTCACCCAACCCCCATGCTTCAATGAAACTGGCTTACTTACCAAATACTTGCTTGGCACCGTCTTCAATCGCCTGGGCAACCTGCTCAGGCGTCTTGGTGCCAGCGAAGAGACCAGCAACAGCTTCATTGATGATAGAACCCATCGCTGAAGGCATGTACTGATCATAATACAGCTGGAAGTAATTTGCAGCTGCAAAGCCCTTCTGGACCAAGATCATATTAGGATCGGTCAGACCAGCCTCACCACCTTTGACGACAGGGATGCCAGCAGCAATCTCGGCTACTCGCTTCTGCTGTTCTGCTGCGGTTAGGTATTTAACAAAGTCGACGGCTTCGGGGGCAGCATTCTTGCCAATGGCGAAACCATTACCACCGCCCATGGCATCCGTTAAGGCACCCGCGCCTCCCTCGACAGCTGGGAAGCTGAAGAAGCCCAGATTCTTAACCCCCACCTTATCAGCAGCTTGAGCAGATTCGACTGAGGGAGCCCACTGTCCGGAGAGTTCCATCGCGGCCTTGCCGTTGCCGAAAGTGCCCTGCATTTCATCATGCGACGCGCCAAGGAAACCTGCCTGGAAAGGCTCGAGGGCAATCAATTCTTGCAGCTTTGTGCCGGCTTCGACAAAGCAGGCATCCGTAAAGGAACCTGTGCGATTCGCAGCGGCAAGAAAACCATCTTTCCCGCAGATACGTGTGGCGAGATACGACCAGATGTGCATGCCAGTCCAGGTGTCTTTTTCACCCAGGGCGATGGGAGTAATGCCAGCAGCTTTAAGGGCATTGACATCATCGAGCAGTTCTGTCCAGGTTGTCGGAGGTGCGGTAATGTTCGCCTGAGCGAATAGGTCCTTGTTATACCACCAACCGACCATACCCATGTCCCATGGCACACCATAGTTCTTGCCATTCAAGGCATAAACTGCCAGTGCACCGGGTGCAAAGGTGTTACGCCAGGCACCACCATCTGCGTCCAGGTACGAGGTGATATCCAGGAGCATGCCAGCATTCGCCTGATCATTCATGACACCGCCGCCCCAGCTCTGGAAGATATCCGGAGGAGTACCACCCTGCATGACGGTGGTTAGCTTCGTCTTAAAGGCTTCGTTTTCCAGTATAGTGATGTTAATCGTTACGTTTGGATGTGCAGCCATATATTCATCGGCCATGGTTTGCCAGAGTGTCTTACCCGGGTCTTGGGTGCTAATATGCCACCATTCGACGGTAACTGGCGCAGCCGCTGTTGGTGGTTCCCAACCCTTGGTATCCCACTCATGAGGGATGCTCTTGGCGTCCAGGCCAGCCTCGTAGTCTATAAGGGTGGCAGGTGTGATGACATCCACACCAGTGTCGATGATACCATCCACCACTCCCATTTCAGACATCGCTGCGTCCTCACCCTTTGTGGACATCAGGTAAATGAGCTGCACTGACTTATAGCCCATGTCAAACTCGCGTTGGGCAACCGTGGCATCAATCACACCCTCTTTGATGCCGTTAATGATGTCGGTGGTGGCATCAAAGGATACCAATTTGGTCAACCCCACACGGTTAGCTTCCTTGATAGCCGTCGCCCAGGCAGGGCCATTATAGGCATAGACGCCGAAAGCTCCCGCCAGGTCCGGGTTCGCTGACAGGACGGAATTGGCCAGTTCCAATGCACGGGCAGCATCCTCCTGGTCATTCACAGGCTCCAAGGTGGTAATTCCAGTGCCTTTAATGGCTTCCAGAAAACCATCGGTGCGTTGCAGCGCATTTAGGGCCGTGTCAGAACCACGACCGATGCCTACTGTTCCTCCATTGGGTAGCAACTGTGCCATCATTTCTCCGGCTGCTTTACCCGCTGTGAAGTTGTCTGTGCCGATATAAACCTTCGAGACAGAACCATCGACTGGCGGCGTGTCAAGCGTAGTGACAATGATGCCCGCGTCGGCGGCCTTCTTCATTACTGGTTCCAGTGCGTTGGGATCGGAGGGAGCAATGGCTATGCCAGTTACGCCCTGGGCAATATAGGTCTCCATGGTTTCCATTTGAGCAGCGACATCCTCTTGCTGAGGCACAAAGAAGATGGCCTGATCGGCACGCAAGCCTAGGTCTTTGGCGGCTGCAACGACACCCTTCTCGACATTACTCCAGTAAGGGTGCACTGACTTACCAATTACAACCACCATGAACTCTTTTGGAACTTCTACAGGAGGTGCAGTTTCTTGAGGAGCTGTTGTTACTTCGGGTGCTTTTGTTGCAGGAGCGCAAGAAACAAGCAAGACTGTTATCAATATCACATAAATTAGGTGCTTCAGGGTCTTCATTTCATTCTCCTATTATTTAAAGTGCATTTGTTGATATTACATATTTTTTTGCCTGAATTTACGAAATTTTTTATGTACCACCTCCAGTCTTTTACTCAGTGATTTGTTCGGAGAAATCATCTTTAGCTCCAATCATATATGACACGATTCGTTCACGGAACTCTCGAATATCTCCACATACTGGGTAATCGGCCACCTTACGACCATGACGTAGTACGATTACTCTATCGCTCACTTCAAAAATATCTTCAATGCGATGGCTGATCATGATGATGGAACTGCCAAGATCCTTGAGTTCCCTGATTAAGTCTAGTACCTTGCCAATCGCAGCAACACTCAAAGCTGCAGTTGGCTCATCCATGATGATGACTTTAGCATTGAAGGCTGTTGCTCTACCGATGGCTACAGCTTGACGTTGACCACCAGATAATTTCTCTACCCTTAATCGCACACTATCGATTTCGATTTTAAGGCGGCCAATAAGACTTTGTGCCTGAACTTCCATAGATTTCTTGTCCATCAATCTAATGGGACCGAGTTTCCACTTCACGATCTCTCGCCCTAAGAATACATTCGCAGATACATCCAGGTTATTTACCAGAGCGTAGTCCTGATAAACCATCTCAATACCCAGACGGCGAGAATCCTCCGGGTTAGCGATGTGTACCTTTTGTGAATTAATCAGGATATCACCTGCATCCGGGATGTAAGCCCCGCTGAGGACCTTCATCAAGGTGGATTTGCCAGCCGCATTATCCCCGACAAGCCCTAATACTTCGCCTTGATTTAGCGTCAGAGCTACACTACGCAGAGCCTGCACTGCTCCAAAGTTCTTGCGGATATTTACCATCTCTACGATTGGCGTTGCAGTCATTGCTCTAATCCCTGTCTACTTGCTGCGATTTCTTCGTAAAGTGTCGTAAATGACCGCGATAACCAGCACGATACCGAGAATCACATTTTGCAGGTAGGATGATATATTGAGAAGCACCATCCCGTTGATCATGACACCCATAATTGCGGCTCCCAAGATGACTCCAATTACGGACCCCTCACCTCCGAAGAGACTGGTTCCCCCGATGACCGCAGCGGCAATAGCCCATAACTCGTACGCGGTGCCTACGGTTGGGGTACCCTGTCCCAAACGAGAAGCCAATATTATCCCAACAAGGCAGGCTAAAGTACTGCTTGTGATATAGCAGAATATGCGTACGCGGTTGACATGAACCCCTGATACCCGTGCGGCCTCGATGTTACCCCCAATAGCGTAGATGTGACGTCCTAGTGTTGTTGAATTCAACGTGAATGAGCTGACAATGGCTATAACCACTAAGATGATGAACATTATTGGGATCTGAAATATCTCCCCTTGTCCAAGCTTCAGGAAAGGAAAATCCGATTCAAAGACGATCGGGTAGCCTCTGGTTATGTATGCTGCTAAACCGCGTGCCATGAGCCACGTTCCTAGTGTGATGATAAAAGGCGGGATATTCATTTTTGTGACACTGAAGCCATGCCATAGTCCTACAAGACTTGCCAGGATGATGACAATAATAACGGAAAGCGGAATGCTTAAAGCCGGGATAGAACCAACTCCTTTGACCATCAACGTAGCTACTATCACACCAGTAAGAGCTGTCATCGATCCCACAGATAGGTCTATACCACCGGTAATAATGACAAACAACTCACCAATGGCTAATAGTCCAAAGGTGGCCACGAAACGCATGATGACGGCCAGGTTAGCAGGTTTTAGAAAGACATCCGGACTCTGCCAATAGAAGAATAGACATAGGATCAGAAAAGCGATGGTCACATTTATTTCGCGAAACTTTAAAATTTTGGCCAGCTTTTTGGTCCACGAGCTTGAATGTTTTTCTGTACTTTTTTTAGTAGCTTCGATTCTGTCCATCTCTGTGATCGGTTGGGAATTAAATTGCATTGTGCCCATTTGCCTTGGCACATTTAATTTGTTCCACAGGCACAAGGTAATGGTCCAATATCACTCATTAAGAAAAGGTCAATATCGGCTCGCCCAAGATTTCACCAAGAATCGAAGTAATTGCTCCCATCACAGTTGCGTCTGCTTGGTGTGCAGATGCGACTGTTACTAGCGTAGAGGTCACAGATGAACCGTAGTCTGCCAGCACGAACGCGGTGATCAACACGAGATTGACTAGAGTGAAAATCTTGCGAGTCAATGGCGTTTCTCCTCCTTAAGTAATGCGAGCTGGTTTTTAGGAAATGAATAAAACAATGGTCTAAAAATGTTGTCTGTATCGATAAGGCTACCTCCTTTCATGAACGATAATTCATGGCACCGAAAAAATTACTCAACCACTGGCCCGTGGAGCCTGACATGAATCACGAACGATTAGTTCTGTGGGTAATTCGATTCGTCCATTCTGCTTTGGAGGCTGGCTCAATAATTCAAGCAACATTTGAGTAGCAACCCGACCCATTTTCTCCAACGGTTGTCTGATCGTGGTCAGGGCAGGACGGATCAGAGATGCTTGGGGTATATCGTCGAAACCGATCACCGAAACATCACCCGGGACTCGCAGTCCCTTGTTTCGGACTGCATCCATGACACCCATTGCCATGACGTCATTGGAAGCAAAGATGGCAGTGGGGGGATTTGGCAGGTCAAGCAGAGTCGAAGCCCCTGTATATCCATCCGGTTGAAAAAAGGTACCCTCATAAATTAATTCCGGCCCTTCCGGGATATGATTGGTTCGAAGAGCTGATCGATATCCATCCAGCCGATCCAGGGCACAACCGAGGTCCATCCAGCCGGTGATAAAACCGATCCGTTGATGTCCAAGCTTGATAAGATATTCAGTTGCGGTAAACCCTCCCTGCCAATTCGCTGCACCTACGGCGGGACAATCCTGGCCGATACTCTGGTGGTCGATTAGGACGAAGGGGAAATTGCGCTGTGTCAGTGTGCCGATGAAATCAGCTGGGCTGCGGGGTAACACCAATAACAGACCATCTACCATCCCTTTGGCTAGATTTGCAACGTAATTTGCCTCCTTGCTGGCTCTACGGTGCGTTGTATACAGGATGAGATCAAGGCCTTTCAATCCCAATTCAGCATCGATGCCGCGTATAATCTCTCCAATATAGCCAGTGCCCAGATCCGGTACGAGAACCCCAATACTGTTCGTTCTACCCCCTGCCAGACTACGTGCCTGACGGTTGGCTACATATCCCAGACGCCGCATCGTTTGTTGAACACGATCCCGCGTCTCTTGTTTTACATGAACATTATTATTAATTACACGTGAGACCGTCCCATACGAAACGTTTGCTTCTGCAGCAACATCAATTATTGTGACTTTGGAAGTTTGATTTTTCTCCATCAAATTTGTGAACGTTTACACAAGATTCTATTTCTCTATTACTTTTAGCCCTGGAAATACAAAATATACCTGAATTTTAGAGCTCTGAAGGAATAATTGAAGTTTATCAACCAGTAAATAGGAAGAAAAGGAAATTTCTACAAAGATAGAGATTAATTATATATGTAAACGCTCACATTATAATAGCATTAAAAACAGCCAGAGTCAAGAGTTTTTCCTTAAGTTTCTGATAAAAGCTAGGACAAGGAAGAAAACCAAGCGTTGGTAAACTTGATTCGGGGAGACCAATCCATCAACCTTGAGGCTCCATAGATAAGTTTATCATCCTGGAGTTTGCATAGGCAATATTTTACAATTGAGAAAGTGCGCAATAAATAATAGAAGATAAGCGGTGATCCCACTTTACCAATAGTAACAACAAAAAAGCCACTTGATCAGCCGGCTTGAGGATGAAAATACATAAAATATTGTGGACTTGGAGGGATTCGAACCCGCGACTTCTTCAGGGCGATGGATAAGCAGGTAGGGGAAAAGGGGGAAAAAGCCGTCTATTACGTCTAGGATATACCAACATCACCATACTGATTTGAGCACATTTGTATCCGAATTGTGCCCGCTCAGTACAACTATGTGAAGCAAGGAAAGGCGACCCTCAGAACTGTCCAAATAATGAAGTCTCCCATGATTGATCTGAATAACATTCCAGGCAACACGACAGATAGATAAAAGAGGATTGATCAAGGCGTGATCCACATGAACGCGATGGTCAAATAATGCGTCCAGTTTTTGGGATCCTCGACAATGTCTGGCGAAAGATTATGAATCCCTACCTTGATCCCTGCTGTTTATCGGATAATGATATTATCATGGCTCCACGTGGTATTGTAATTTCTCTGCCTCGGTGAGCTCGCGTACATAGCGATTTTCCTTGATCCAATCCAGCAACTCAGGCAGAGATTGCTTGGAAATAGGCCATTGGATCAATTTGCCATCCACTGAAGCTGCATAAGCGGTTTTGCCATCTGGGCTGAAAGCCACACTGAAAATCATATTTTGAAGATTTTCTCGCCCGAGCTGCTCACCGGTTGAGAAATCCCACAAGATCGCGTCCCCATTCAAGTCTCCTGAAAGCGCGTATTTACCATCCGGGCTGATTGCCACAATCATTGGTATTAATTTAATCCCAGTGTATCTGCGAATCAGGCTGGTTGTATTCACATCCCAGAGATAAAGCTCTCCTTCACCAGTGCCTAATACCGTAGCGTCATCCGGCCCAAAGGCGGCCGCCATTATATTTCCATACTTAGCATAAGAAAAGCGCTTGATTTCCGTGCCAGTGGCTACGTCCCATAGGATGGCTCGACCCAATTGGCTGGACCCAGTGAGAGCTTTTTTGCCATCCTGGCTGAATTGGATGCTGGTGACCTCCTCGTCTGTATCGAATTGGCGTACCTGTTTACATGTCTGCACGTCCCATAATATCAGGTGACCAACCGTACCACTGGGGACCTGCGAGCCTGCCAGCAGGTAGGCGCTATCGGGGCTGAACGCCACTGCTCTCCCGGGTTCACTATAACCAGGTAAATCACACTGCAATTCTCCACTTTCCAGGTTCCAAATCATCACGATTGGTGTTGCCATATCCGGGGATCCTGCCGCGGCGATAAAACGTTCATCGGGGCTGATGGCTATGGCACCCGGGAATACAGATCCATTAAAACCAGGATACGTCCTGACAACCTCCCCTTTCACAATATCCCAAAGAGCAGGTTGACCGAGACCATTCTTCGAAGCGTCGCTAATTAGAAGATATTTACCATGCGGGCTTACCGCAATTGCAGTTAGTTCATCCACATTGAAGTTAATGGACCGTATTTTGTTGGGTGAACCCAAATTCCATAAGCGTATAGACCCATCCTGCGATGCTGAAAGCCCGAGGCTTCCATCCTGGCTGATGGCAAGGGCATAGAGAATTTCGGGAGGATCTACAGAGAATTCTAAGATATTCAAATTGGTAACATCGATCTGCATAATCACCGAGATACAGGACATGAAAACCGTAGTGAAATCAGGGCTGGGTACCAAATCTCCGGGGTTACAAGCAAAATGCTTCTCACCGATCTTATTTCCAGAATTTCCATCAATAATGCGTAAGAACATTTCCGGTACAGTACTGATGGTAAAGAAGACCTGGCTGGCATCAGGAGTGATTGCAACTGATCTAATGCTGACACTGCTCCCTTGAAAACGCCTGAGGTAATTAGGATTTTCAAGATCCCACAAGATCAGGCTGCCATCCTGGTGGGCGGTTACCGCAGTAGAATTACCGGATGCTACTGCAAGAGCAGTAATAGGGCTGGTAGTTCTATTAAAATTGCGCACTGCTTTTTCGGCCTTCAAATCCCACAAAATGAGTGAGCCATCAGTCGAACCAGAGATTAGATATCCACTGCCCGGCACAAGTGCCAGATCGCTGATACTGCCAGTATGACCCACAAGCTGACCCATCTGCTCACCCTTCATATCCCAGAGGAGTAGTGAGCCATCCCCTGAGCTAGAAATCAATGTTTGCCCATCCAGGCTGTAGGCGACCGCAGTGACCCATCCAGAATGAGCTGGCCAGCGGTGGAGCTCCTTCAAGGCATCCAGGTCCCACAGGATCAGCTCACCTAACAAGCAGGAACCCTGAGAATCCTCCTTAGCACAACTGCCCGAGAGGGCGGTTTTTCCATCCAGGGAGATAGCAACCGCCTGCACAGCCCGACTATGACCGCTAAGGATTGCACGAGTGCCAAAGCCTGTGGCAACCGCACGCAGTGCAGTCAATGCTTCTGTTGGAGGTTGTTTTAATTTAACTGATTCCATAGCAAGTAATAGTGCAAGGTCTTTTTGGCCGGCAATATTCAAGGCTTGAGCAGAGCCTGCCAGGCTCAGGCTTTGGTTGAGAGCGGCCTGAGCTGCGGCCCTTTGCCAGGCAAAAATGGCAAATACAGCCAGGAGCACTGCCATCGCTCCCAGGGTGCTTACCAGGATTGCCCGGCGTTTCAGGCGTTGGGCGGATTTTATGCCTTCCTCAGCCCGTTGACATTCTGCATCGGCCAGTCTTTGCGCTGCTTCCAGCTCACGCTGGCGCGCAGCTTCACGCTCAGTAGCTTCCCGTTCGCTGGATGCGATCGAAGCCTCGAGGAACTCCTTCTCGAGAGAGTTCATATCATCCGTGTGAGAAGCTGCCCATTCCCTTGCCTGCGCCAGGCGTGCACCACGGATCAGCATATCCGGCTCGCCTTCCGCTGCTTGCCAGTCCTGAGCCGCTTCGGTCAGCTGGCGGTGCAGGCGCAATCCCTCGCGATTATCCTCCAGCCAGCCACGCAAGGTGGGCCATTCGCGGATCAGGGCTTCATGAGCCACTTGGACCGAGTCCTCGCTGGTAGTCACCAGACGGGCATCCGCTAAAGCTTTCAACACTGCCTGGGTGGCGTCTGTCTGTTCTGGCTTGAGGATCAGCTCATTGAAGGTGGCACGGCGTCGTGTATCGCCAGTGGCAGTCTCATCACCGAGCTCGGTCAGGCGCAGGAAGATGCGACGGGCAATGGCCTGCTGTTCGTGAGTGAACTGGTCGGTGAATACTGATTCGGCAGTCTCCGCAATAGCACCTCGCACACCACCTGAGGAGGCATAACCACTAAAGGTCAGCGTCCGCCCACGCCGCCTTTGCCAGGTCTCAAGCAGTGCATGGGAGAGGAGAGGTAAAGCCCCTGGCTCGTGACCAACATCATGCAGGATCAAATCCACCAATCCACGCTCAAATTCCCAGTGCCCACGGCGGGCTGGCTCTTCGATCGCTCGGCGCATTTCTTCATCGCTCATAGCGCCGATATATTCCTGGTGTTTGGCTAAAGCCTGGCGTAAGTGTGGGTAGCCAGCGCAGTGCGCGTAGAAATCGGCACGCATGGTAATGACAATGATTGCCTTCACGTCGGGATCAAATGCAGCAGTGAGAAGATTATCGATAAATGCAGATCGCTCATTATCAGAGTGACAGAGAGAAAACAACTCTTCAAACTGGTCGAGGACCAGCAGTAGATATGAACCTGAGTTTATTTTTATCTCCCGCTTGATGTACAGACTCAACGTACGCTGGTCGCGTGCAAGATCATCCATCAGTCCAGCTGTGGTCGCCAGAGATGCACCACTTGCCAAGGTGGTTGCAAGGTTCTCGAGTGGGTGCACGGAAGGGGTAAGGACATGAATGGTCCAGTTGGCGGAGGATTTATTCCAGCGCAGGGCGGGAACCAGGCCTGCGCGTACGAGGGAGGATTTCCCGCTGCCTGAGGCACCCACAATGGCGAAAAATCCGCTATTGTTTCGCTGTGATTTTGGCGCAATCGCAAGCACCTCGCTAGTGATCTTTTCAGTTAAGGCTTCACGTCCGACAAACAGGTCGGCATCGGCTTCATCGAAATAATCCATTCCTTTATATGGGCACAATCCTGGTGTGGGTGCATCTTCCCGCCTGACTTCAGAGGCAAGCTCGATCAACCGGGCAACTGCCCTGGGCTCATCTTCCAGACACAAGGGATCGATGAAACGGGCCTGGATGGTGGGAATATCTGGCAGGCGCAGGTTTTGCTCCAGGCGGCTGATATGGGGATCGCTATATCCCACGGCAATGGATAATTCCAGCTGGGTTATCCCTGCCCGGCGCCGGAGGTAGCGCAGCAGATCCCCGAAGGTGGTGAACTTTTCCAATGTACTTGA
>Ga0315279_10005240_pt1 | contig 16923 bp, 15 predicted proteins | sample YL17G06_20_MG_FD_203694 | JGI IMG/M metagenome (GOLD analysis project Ga0315279, IMG submission 203694) | Sediment microbial communities from Yellowstone Lake, YNP, Wyoming, USA - YL17G06_20 | ecosystem: Environmental > Aquatic > Freshwater > Lake > Sediment | place: USA: Wyoming | collected...
ACGACAACGCTTACACAAGCCTTGTGGCAGGCCGGGGGGCCTGCCCAGAAGAAACAGGCCCTGGCCGCCTGTGCAATCCTTTCCGGGGGGATTCCTGATGCTTCGTGCTTTGCCACGCTTTTCCACCATCGCCGCCGCCGCGATAGCCGCGGGGGGCCTTCTGGTTTGCAGCGGTTGCGGCAAGTCTGCCGCCGATGCCCATTCGCCGCCGCCGCAGTCGCTTAGCGAGCCGGTGCCGCCGGCGGAGGCTGCGTTCAAGACCGCGCCGGCTATTCCCGCGCCGGCCAATCCCAGTGATTACGCTGTGCAGAGCAGGAACGAGAGCCGCCCGTTGCCCGCGTTCGTTGAACCGGCTCCTGCCCTGGCGCCAACGCCCCCGCCGGCAACAGTCGCGGGACCAGGAGCGTACCACACCTTGGCCAAGGGCGAGACGCTCTACGCGCTCTCGCGCAAGTACAACGTCAAGGTCGCCAAGATCATCGAGGCCAACCAGTTCAGGGACCCCAACCATCTGGCGATCGGAACCAAAGTTTACATCCCGAACTGAGACCTGTGTGATCCCGCAAAGAAAGCGGAAGAGGAAGTTTCTCCTCTTATGACCCTGTAGGGATGAGCTGAAGTTTCAGGTTTCAGGTTTCAGGTTTCAAGCCGGACGCGGAATTCGGAGAACCTGAAACTTGAAACTTGAAACCTGAAACCTTCCGCTTATGTCACGAACCGCCGCTGCGCCGGGCCGGGCCGCGGTTCAGGCCGGGGTGCGAGCGTCCGCTGTAGCAACGCGATGGCAAGCAGGGCCCCCATAAGCGCCGCTCCCAGGAGCAAGGCCTTCCCCACGTCCCGGGCCCGGCATTTCAGATCGGGCCAGCAGCCGACCAGCACCCCGCTGGTGAACATCACCATGGATAACGCGGGCCAGGACGGCCAGGGGTCCAGGCCCAGAAAAGACCCGGCACAATATCCCGACACTGCTCCCAGGACCACCGAGAGCGCATGGAAACCCAGGCGCCGCGCCGCTTCCATGGTGGCGCTCAGAAAAAGCAAATCCGTGATCGCGGGACTCAGACCCAAGTGCCCCAGCGCCGGCGGCCAGGACAAGCGCAGCATGCGGAGAAGGTTATCCGGCCCAACAGACTCCGGGACGTGAAAGGCGTTAAGCCACACGTCGCCCGCAATGGCGCACAATAAGACGCTGATAAGCTGCGAAGCAGATTGGACCCAGCGCCCCAGCCACGTCCCCAGCAGGATGGCCGAGAAAAGCGCTGCCTCAAAGCGCAACCATTGCAGCACCGGACCTGCCTGAAACATTATCGCGCGGGGCGTGCTGCCGCCTGCCGCCTCCACAGTGCTAGCCGCGTCCGCGGCGCTTGGCGGCACGACAGCGGGCAACTCCCACAATTCCGCCCACTGAAACCACCAGGCGCCCGCGGCCGCAGCCAACAGGCCGCCGGCCAGCAGGAAAAGCCGTCCGGGGCGCGCGCCCTGCACGATCAGCGCCATCAATGCGCCCAACACAAACACACTCATGCGCGGCAGAATGCGCAGTTCCTTTGCCGTCCATGCAGCCGCCCCTTCCAGGCGCGGCATCCACAAAGCATAAAGCAGTGTGGCCAGACACAGAGCTATCACCAGTCTGCCTGTCAGTTCAGCGGTAGGTAACCGCTCAGTCCGAGCCGCGACCGTAAGCGAGTGGTCAATGCCGCTTGCTGACGCCCGCGGCTCAGATGGCGCGCCCTGCGCGGAACTGGAAGCTGCCGGACAGAGCGTCATGGGTTTGGCTTTTTGTCCGGAGCCGGTGTATCTGGCGCAGTTGGGACCGCAGGCGTTAGGGCCGGCGCTTCGAACTTGCCATATTCCGCCTTGCCGGCTTTCTCCCACCAGGCACGCACGGCGGCGGGGTCCTTGGGGCTGAGGCCCGTGAGTTCGGAAAGAACGTTAAAGGCCTGCTTTTGCTCCACCGCGGTCAACTCGGGACGCAGGCAAATCCGCACCACGGCGGGCACGGCTTTGGTGACTTTCATGCGCGAGAGGGCCAGCAGGGCGAACGAACGGGCAGCGGACGACGTGTCCTTTTCGGCCATCTCGACCAGTTTGTCCGCCGCGCTCAGGTAGATGCGCGCGTACCAGCACTGTTTGGCCGCCAGAGCGCGAATCTCGTCGTCGGGATCGGAGAGCGCGTTCACCACAAGCTTCTCGGACTGGATCCAGAACGTGGACAGGAGCGAGATTTGAGCGAAGGCCTTCTTGCGCATATTGATGTCCGGGTCGCCGCTCGCGACTTTCTGCAGGACCGGCAAGGCTTCGGGAAGCGCAACATCTCGCGCTTCTGTCCCCCGGCCTTCTCGCACCTCCAACCCATACGCTTCCACCGCCAGAACGCGCAGCTCCGGGTCGGCCTTCTCATTGCTCAGCAACGGCAACAGCAACCTGGCGGCCTCATGGGCCTTGATGTGCGAGAGTGCCAGGACCGCATAGTAGGCGAGTTGTTGTTTCGCTTTGGCCTCCGGCGGCGGAGTACCCGCCGGCGGCGTCGCCACGAGATTGGCTTTGAGGACCTCCGCCAGCGCCGGTACCGCGCGCTTGCCCAGCCTGGCAAGTTTGAACGCGGCGTCCTGAGCTGCGGCACTGTCGCGCCCCAGGTTGCCGATCAGCCCGTAGACGACCTCATCATAGCTTGGCGCGGCGCCCATGTCCTCCAGTGACCGCTCGCCAGCCGCGATGCCACAAATGCAGAAGACAGAAGACAGAAGACAGAAGACAGAAGCTCGCATGCCATGCTCCAGGCATATTCGGACTTCTGACTTCTGTCTTCTGACTTCTGAGTTCTTCATCCCTCATCCTTCATTCTTGCTCTTTACCGCCAACGCTCGAAATCTTCGCGAGACAAAAAGAAAAACTCAATCCAAAACCACAATCCCAAATCCCTTCTCTGCCTCCGCGGTTGCTGTTCAATCCAAAATCCAAAATCTAAAATCCAAAACGTCTGCCTCGTCTCTTAGGTTGCCGCTCCGCCCATAAGCCTCTGTGGTGAATAGTCCGGGTTAGCCGAGAGACATCCCGCCGTCCACCACAATCGTCTGGCCGGTGATGTAACCCGCCTGCGGCGAACACAAAAAGGCTGCCAGCGCGGCAATCTCCTCCGGCGCGCCGTACCGTCCCAGCGGGACAGCTTCACAGGCTTGAGCGCGCCTCGCAGCATCGTGCCCTCCGGTCATGGCGGTGTCAACATAGCCCGGCGCAATCACATTCACCGTTGTGCCCCAGCGCGCTGTTTCCAGAGCCAGGCTCTTGCACAAACCGTGCAGCGCGCCTTTTGCGGCGGCGTAAGCCGCGCCGTTCCCCAGGCCCGCCGCGCCGGCCAAACTGCCTATAAATACGATGCGCCCCTGCCGGGTCTTGCGCAGGCAGCGCAGCAACGCCTTGGCCAGGGCTGCCGCGGAAAGGGCGTGGACTTCGAGCAGCGCGTCCCAATCCGCCGCCGAGGTGAAGGTTATCGGTTTCTCAAGGATGTGGCCCGCGGCGTGGATCAGAACGGTGGGTGGCCCGAGCTTTTCCGCAACCCGTTCCACCAGTGCCGCTGCTGCCCCAGGCGCGGAAAGATCTGCCTGGAAAAGCCCGGCCCGCACATTCATCTCCGTGCCCAATTGCGCCGCCAAGGCTTCCAACGGCGTGCTGTTCTTCCGGAATTGCAGAGCCAGATCGAAAGGCGCAGGGCAGGCATCTTGCCTGCTTTGCTGTGCAGGCTGGAAGCCCGCGCCACAGCGCCCCAGCGCCAGAGCGCACGCGCGGCCGATGCCGCCGGATGCGCCCGTGATCAAAGCAACTGTGCGTTCCATCTTGCCGGCTGATCTTGCGCCATGCGCGGGAAAAGCCAAACGCAAATCGAGAATGGACCAGCGTTACGGCAATGAATCAATTGCCTTTACGCCCTCGCGGCCTTCCTCTGTGAGGCCCTGCACAAGATTGTCCGTCAGAAGGCCCTGGCGGCGAAGGAGAAGAAGCGTTATCCAGAAGTTGGAGCGCCGCCAATCATTGAAGCACTGGCCAACAATCCTATCGGATTCGCGAATGTGTTTGTACAGCTTCAGGTACTTGGCGTGCTCGGATTCGCCCTGCGAGCTTATAATGTCCGCGACTTCCTGATTGATCTTGGAGCAAAGGCCTTCGAGCATTTCCTTCTCAATGCTTCTCAGGTATCTCCAATCCTTCTCCGGAACCGGCCTCCCTTCATAGTGTGTTTCCATTACTGAACCCTCCCTCGCCGAACCGCCTGAATTGGCTATCCCGGTTCGCACTCCGTTCTATGCGGACCGTCGTGTGGCGCAAGCTCCTCGACATCCGCCTGGGCGGCCTCTAAAGTCGTGCGCATGATTCTGCTTGAGCCGCCCCGGACTGCCTGGGACCTGAAGTGGACCATGCTGCACACGCCCGTGCGAGTGCATCCTGTGTTCTGGCTCGTCGCGCTGCTGCTCTGTTACGACAAGGACCGGCAGTTCGGGCTGGTGCTGACCAGCATTGCCTGCTTGTTCTTCACCATCCTGGTGCATGAATTCGGCCATGCGCTGTGCGGGCGATACTATGGAGACAGAGACAACCGCATCGTCCTGCACGCCTGCTATGGGTTGTGTCTGCCCGGACGCGGAACGCGCCGCTGGCCGTTGATTGCGGAACTCCTGTGGGGGCCAGGCGCGGGATTCATCCTTGGGGCGCTGGCCCTCGGCGCCCGGTGGGCCGTCAGAAGCGGCTACATTGCCGCCTCGAACGTGTATCTCGAGTCGGCTTTGGATTCGTTGGTGTGGTTCAGCCTGATCTGGGGCGCTGTGAACCTGCTGCCCATATATCCGCTCGACGGTGGCCAGATCTTGCGCGAATTGATCGCCTGGAAAGCGCCGCGGCGCGGGAACAGTTTTGTGTTCAGAGTCTCCTTCATTACCGCCCTGGCGATGGCCGTCGCGGCCCTGGCGCTGTACCTTTATGACCACGACTACGGCTTGTTTCCCATGCTTTTCTTCATTGCGTTGGCCTACTCAAGCTGGGACCTCCTGCGGCAACTGGCCAGGTATGGAGACCTGGGTGAGGACGAGGATCCCCGGCAGCCCTGGGAGCAGGACTCAGACTGGTGGAAGAAGTGACGATTTTAGATTTTAGATTTGCGATTTGCGATTTGCGATTGAACGGCGCGGCTTGTTGAAATCGAAAATCGCAAATCTAAAATCTAAAATCCCTGCCTTCCCTTGCGTTTTGGCGGCCAGGTCGGTATTTTGCAGTCCTGACTGCCATGGATAACCCACCGGACGCGAACACTCCTCTCGTGCCCTCGCCGCAGCGTGGCGATACGGGCAACGCAAAAGCCCCCGGCGCAGACGCAGGGCCGCCTATCTTCGCGGGGCCAGTATCGCTGTGGCTTGGCTTCAGGACATTTCTCGCCGCCGGGTTCCTGGAGTTGCTCGGCTGGGCCGGAACCATCTACGGCGTGGCCATGTTGCAGCCTTCGCAGGCTTGGGTGTGGGTCCCCAGCCTGGCGCTGGCCTTGGCCAGCGGCATCATGGCCGCTTACATGGTGGCGCTCATACGCAGCCTGCGTTACAAGATCACGCGGCGGCTGATTGAGTGCGAACATGGCTTGCTGGTCAAACGGGTTGACTCGGTCGACTTGGGCCGCGTAAAGGACATCGAGCTGCGGCAGACACTCTTGGACCGGATGCTGAACATCGGCACCATCGAGGTGTTTTCGAGCGACAAGACAGAACCGATCCTGTTCATCGAAGCCCTTCCCAACCCGCGGCCTGTATACGAGAAGCTCCGCGACGCCGTGATCGAAATCAGCCAGAAGCGCGGCGTCATACCCATGTGATTCACGATTTTCGATTTTCGATTTGCGATTTTCGATTAGCATTTGCAGAGGCCACTGAGCAATCTGCCGGAGGGATGCGCTGGAGCAGTTCCAGCAGGGATCGAATCTGCCAATGAGGTTTTACCGCATTGAAGTTGGATTGCGCGATGAGTTGCCTGACCCCGCCGCCGCGGGGCTGATCTCCGAGATTCGCGCGCTGGGCGCCAAAGCCCCCGAGCGCGTGCTGACCGCGCGGCTCTACTGGCTGGAAGCGGATCTTAACCGGGAAGCCGCCTGGCGCCTGGCGCGCGAACTGTTCTCCGACCCGGTGGTCGAAAAGGCCACGGTCAATGAACCGGTCTATGAGGACGTGGATGCGCGGCTGATTGAGGTCGTGCGCCGGCCCGGCGTGATGGACCCGGTCGTGGCAAGCATCCGCAAGGCCATGGCCGACCGCAAGCTGGCAGTGGGCCACGTGGCTACAGGGCGGAAGTATCTCTTTTTCTTCAAGCCCGGCGGCCAGCCAATCGCCGAAGGGGACCTGCGCCGCCTTTGCGGGAAAGTGCTGGCCAATGAGTGCATCGAGGAGATCCACATCGACAGGCCGGCGCCCGTGCACGCCGCGGGCGGAGCGGCCGAGTTCAAGCTGGTGACTGTGCCACTGGCCGGCAAGACGGCCGCGGAGTTGCTCGACCTGAGCGCGCGGCTCTGCTTGTCGCTGACCGCCGTCGAGATGCAGGCCATCCAGCGGCACTACGCCGCTCTGAAGCGCGAGCCGACCGATGTGGAACTGGAGATGATCGCGCAAACGTGGTCTGAGCACTGCGGGCACAAGACGCTGCGCGGCGCCGTGGACTTTGTGGGTCCGGAGGGCCGCAAGCAGTACCGGAGCTTGCTGAAAGAGACCATCGTGCGGGCGACTGAGCAGATCGCTCACAAGCGCTGCTTGTCGGTCTTCAAAGACAATGCCGGCGTGGTGGCCTTTGACGACAAGTGGGCGTTGACTTTCAAGGTCGAGACCCACAATCACCCGAGCGCGATTGAGCCTTACGGCGGCGCCGGAACCGGGATCGGCGGCGTGATCCGCGACACTATGGGCACGGGCCTGGGGGCCAAGCCCATCGCCAACACGGACGTCTTCTGCTTCGGGATGCCGGACACCCGGCTCGACCGCCTCCCCGCGGGAACGCTCCATCCCAGGCGGGTCCTGACAGGGGTTGTGTCCGGGGTGCGCGACTACGGCAACCGCATGGGTATTCCCACAGTCAACGGCGCGGTGCATTTCGATTCGCGTTACGTCGGCAACCCGCTGGTCTATTGCGGTTCGGTGGGCTTGATCCCGCGCCACAAGATCGCCAAGGCCGCCAGGAACGGCGACCTCGTGGTTGTAGTAGGCGGACGGACTGGACGTGACGGCATACACGGCGCGACATTCAGCAGCATCGAACTGACCGAAGAGTCCGAAGTTGTCTCCAGCGGCGCCGTGCAGATCGGCAACCCCATCGAGGAAAAGAAGACGCTGGACGTGCTGCTGAAGGCCCGCGACGCGGGACTTTACACTTGCGTCACCGACTGCGGCGCGGGCGGGCTGTCTTCGGCCGTGGGTGAAATGGGCGAGGACCTTGGCGCCACTGTGGACCTGGAAAAGGTCCCTCTGAAGTACGCGGGGCTGACCTACACGGAAATCTGGATCAGCGAAGCTCAAGAACGCATGGTGGTGGCGGTGCCGCCTGAGAAGTGGCCGGCGTTTGAGAAGCTGTGCCGCTCTGAGGATGTCGAAGCCACGGTGCTGGGCGTCTTCGGCAATCCCCCGGGCGCTGCGCCGGACCCCAAGCTCCTGCGGCTCAAGTTCCGCGGCCAGGCCGTCGGGGAACTGGCCATGGACTTCCTGCATGGCGGGTTGCCCGGTGTGACGCGAGCCGCTGAGTGGCAGCCGCCCGAACCCGGCATCCCGGACACGTCCACTCTGGACGTGGTTCTGGCCATGCGGCAGGCCACCGGCTTGGATCTGAGAACGTTGGCCTCAGGGCGCTCCAGGCCCGCGTTGATCCACGGGCCGCTGCTGCGCAAACTGCTGGCCCATCCCACTATCGCCTCCAAGCAGTGGATCGTCAGGCAATACGACCATGAGGTCCAGGGCCACACGGTGATCAAGCCCCTGGTGGGCCTCAAGGACGACGGACCGAGCGACGCGGCTGTCTTGACGCCGCTCCTGGGCTCCGCACGCGCCTTCGCCCTGGCCTGCGGCCTGTGCCCACAGTTCACGGAGCGCGACCCGAAGGAGATGGCCAAGCTGGCAGTGGATGAGTGCGTGCGCAACTTGGTCGCCGTGGGCGCGGATCCAGGCAACATTTTCATCCTGGACAATTTCTGCTGGGGCAATACCTCCAAGCCCGAGCAACTCGGCTCTCTGGTCATGGCCTGCGAAGGCGCCGCCGAGGCCGCCGTGGCTTACGGCACGCCGTTCATCAGCGGCAAAGACTCGCTGAATAATGAGTATGCCGTGGGCGGCAAGACCATCGCCATACCTGGCACGCTGCTCATCTCCGGCCTGGGCATGATTGACGAAGTGCGCCTCTGCGTGACCATGGATCTGAAAGCCCCGGGCAACCTGCTCTATATCGTGGGCCTGACGCGCGACGAAATGGCCGGCAGCCACTTCGATCTGCTGACCGGCACGTCCATCACACTAGGCAGTCTGCCGGCTCTGGACCTGAAATTCGCGCGGCAGATTCACCATGCAGTCCACGACGCCATTGTTCGCGAGACCGTGCGCGCCTGCCACGACTTGAGCGAAGGCGGCTTGGCCGTAGCCCTGGCGGAGATGGCTTTGGGCGGCGGCCTGGGTGCGCGCATTGAGCTGGGACGGGTGCCGGCGTCCGAAATGCTTCCCCCGCACGTGGCGCTTTTCAGTGAGAGCGCGCCGCGGTATCTGCTGGAAGTGTCACGCGAACGGGCGCGCGACTTTGAGGCCATCTTTGCCGGCTTGCCGCACGCCTGCATTGGTGAAGTCACTGCCGAGCCACGGCTGCATTGCCTCTGCCCGGAGAAGGACGTGTGGTTGGACGAGCCCGTGGAGGAACTGAAGAAGGCGTGGCTGTCGGCCTTTGGCCCTTCGCAAGGATAAAGGATGAAGGATGAAGGATGAAGGAACAGCCCCAAACATTCGTTTTTCATCCTTCCGCCTTCATCCTTCATCCTTCATCCTTCATCCTTAGGGGTTAAGTGATGTCTCACCCGCAACGCGACGCCGAATATGACCGCGAGAATTTCATCCGCATCGCCCCGGACGTGAAGCTGGGGCGCCATGTCGCAATCTACTCGTTTGTCAATCTGTATGGCTGCGAGATTGGAGATGAGACCAAGATCGGATCCTTCGTTGAGATTCAGAAAGGCGTGGTCATCGGCAAACGCTGCAAAATCCAGAGCCATTCGTTCATTTGCTCCGGCGTGACCATCGAGGACGGCGTTTTCATCGGCCACGGCGTGGTGTTCATCAACGACCGCTATCCGGCGGCCGTGCACCCGGACGGACGGATGATCCTGCCCGCTGAATGGGAGTGCATTCCCACGCGCGTTTGTGCGCGCGCCTCAATCGGTTCCAACGTCACGGTGCTTTGCGGCGTGAGCATCGGCCCAGGCGCCCGCGTGGGCGCGGGCGCTGTGGTCGTCAAAGACGTGCCGCCCGGCGCTACGGTGGCCGGCAACCCTGCGCGGGTTCTGCGCAAACCGCTGATGCCGATCTGAAACCAGATGAAAGACAGGTGAAACCGCAGATGAACGCAGATTGGCGCAGATGAACGCAGACAGGGTTAGGAGGGGTCCAGGTTTGAGGTCCCAAGTTACAGCCTGCGCGGGACAAAGGAAGAGGCGGGAACCTGAAACCATTGATACCATCTGTGCTAATCTGCGGTCTCAAGGGAGCTCCCATGCTGATCAAAGTTGAGTACGGAGCACAGGCAAGAGCGGCAGCCGGCACGGCGTCGGAGAGCCTGGAAGTTGAGCCGGGCTGCGATTTGCCCGCGCTGGCGAGGCAACTTGCAGAACGCCATGGGCAGTCTTTGCGCGGTCTGCTGCTGGACCATGAGGGCCGGCCACGCCCCTCCAACATAGCCGTGGTAGGCGAGGCCATGGTGCGTTGGGACGAGCCACGGCCCCTGCGGGATGGCGAAGTGGTGACAATTCTTTCGCCCATCTCAGGCGGGTGATTCACCACAGTCAGGATGGGGCCGCGCCTCACCCAGAGATGATGAAAACGATTGCACCTGGTGCGGTGGACACGGTGGACACGGTGGACGAAGTGGACAATGTGGACGAACTGGACTGAGTGGACGCGGCGATGCCTCATCGTGACTGTGGTGAATGATGCTGGTTAGACGAGGAAAACGATGCTGCATGACGAATTGAGCCCCGGCGAGCTCGCCACCTACGAATGGCAACTGTCCGTGCCCGGATTCGGCGAGCACGGCCAGAAGGCGCTGAAAGCGGCGTCCGTGCTGGTCTCGCGTTGTGGAGGCGTCGGGGGCACCGCAGCGTACTTTCTCGCGGCCGCGGGAATAGGCAGGTTGATCCTGGCTCACGGCGGCAACCTCAAACCCAGCGACCTGAACCGGCAGATACTCATGATCCACGACTGGCTGGGGAAGCCGCGCGTCGAGTGCGCTGCAAGGCGCCTGCGCGAACTGAACCCCAGCACTGTCATCGAAGCCGTGCCCGAAAACATAGGCGAGGCCAATGCGCAGGCCTTGGTGTCGCGCGCGGACTTGGTGGTGGATTGCGCGCCGCTGTTTGAGGAACGCCTGCTGCTGAACCGGGAGGCGGTGCGGCAGAACAAGCCGCTGGTTGAGTGCGCCATGTACGAACTGCAGGCGCAGATAACCTGCATCATTCCGGGCAAGACCCCCTGCCTGGCCTGCCTTCACCCCGAAAGGCCGCCCGCCTGGAAGCGGCAGTTCCCGGTCTTCGGCGCCGTGGCAGGGATGATTGGCGCATGGGGCGCGATGGAAGCCGTCAAGATCCTTGCCGGCCTTGGCGAGCCCTTGGCCGGAAAGATGCTGTTGTTCGATCTGCGCGACGGCACCGCCCGCCGTGTGGCGATCGCCCGCAACCCTGCGTGCCGGGTGTGTGGGAACAGCTAAGCGAGGCGATGAACGCCTCGCAGCGGTGTAGTTGTCAATGCAGGCAAATCTGTTTAGGGGAGACTGGCCATGCCAAAGAACGTGACTCGTCGAGGTTTTCTGAAAAGTGCCGCGGCCCTGGCGGCGGCGCCCTGCGTGATCCCGTCCTCCGTGCTGGGCGCGGACGGCGCCGTGTCGCCCAGCGAGCGCATCGTGATGGCGGGCATCGGCATCGGCGGGCGCGGCTCAGGCGACCTCCAGACCTTGATGGGACTTCCCGACTGCCAGTTCGTCGCCGTGGCCGAGGTGCGCAAGGAGAGGCGGGACGCGGTCAAAGCGATGATAGACGGCCATTATCGCAACCAGGACTGCCAGACCTACATGGATTTCCGCGAGGTGCTGGCCCGCAAGGACATTGACGCCGTGCTGATCGCGACCAGCGACCGCTGGCACACGCCGCTGTCCGTCTTTTCCATGCGCGCGGGCAAGGACGTCTACTGCGAGAAGCCCTGCTCCTTCTCCATTGCCGAAGGCCGGGTGCTGGCCGATACCGCCAGGCAATACGGCCGCGTGTACCAGGCCGGCACGCAGCGGCGCAGTGAGGAGCCTTTTGCGTTCATGAGGCAGCTTTCCCTGACCGGCCTGTTGGGCAAGGTCCACACTATGACCGCTGACATCTGGGGCGGCATCGTCAAGCCCGGCTGGGTGATGCCGCCGCAGCCTGAGCCGCCCAAGGAGGTCCTGGACTGGGACCTTTTCCTGGGTCCCGCGCCTTGGCGCCCCTACAATAAGGAATACAACCATCATGGTGGCAAAGAGGACTTCCACACCGGCTGCATCGGCGAATGGGGCAGCCACACCATTGACATGGCCCAATGGTGCACCGGCCTGGGGAACACCAGCCCGATTGAATACACGTTCCCCGGCAACGACGATGGCGGAGGCATGGTCATGCGCTACGCCAATGGCATGAAGTTGCTCCTGGTGCAAGGCGGATTCCCAAACTCGTGCGGCGTCAAGGTCGAAGGCAACGAAGGCTGGGCTTTTTCCGCCGACAGTTGCGGCGCCTCGTGTTTCCCCAAGTCCTTGGGCGACAAACGCAGGCAACTCACCCAGCAGTATCTGGCTGAGAGCCAGCGCGTCTTCCACCATTGGCGCGACTTCCTGGATTGCTGCAAGAGCCGCCGGCAGGCGGTCGCGCCTCCAGAGCATGCGCACCGGGCTGTCACCGCGTGCCACATCGGCAACATTTGCCTGAAGTTGAAGCGCAACCTGAAGTGGGACCCGGCCAAGGAAGAGTTCCCCGGCGATGAGGAAGCCAACCGCCTGCGCGCCAGGCCCTCGCGCGCGCAGTACAGCGTGTAGTTCTGAGAAGGAGGTAGCCGTTCAGTATCCGAGCCGCGACCGTAAGGGAGCGGCGTTTAGCCGAACCTGACCCCGCGGCGTTGCATAAATCCGAGCCGCGACCGTAAGGATCGGCGTGGCGGATAGCCGCGCCGGGTGACTACCGCTTGCTGACGCGCGCGGCTCGGACACTGAACGCTTACAGAAGGAGAAGTGTTGATGAACGCAAAACGTTTCCGTGCGAGGCCATGCTGGCTACTGACTACTGTCTACTGGCTACTGCTCCTCGCGGTCCCTTCTCTGTCCGCCGGCGAAGCGGGCAAAAAGGAAGAGGAGGCCAAGCTGCTGGCTCTGCTCCAGTCCAATGCCGAGCCGGCCCAGAAGGACCAGGCCTGCCGGCGCCTGGCCGTGGTCGGCACCAAGGAGGCCATTCCGGTGCTGGCGGCCATGCTGGCCGACGAGAAGCTCTGTGACGTGGCCCGCTATGGCTTGCAGGCCATTCCAGACCCGGCCGTGGATGAGGCCCTGCGCGGCGCGCTGGGAAAGCTCAAGGGCAAGCCACTGCTCGGCGTGATCTTCTCACTCGGCAACCGGCGTGACCAGGCGGCGGTTGAGCCGCTGGCCAAGCTGCTGAGCGATCCCGACTTGGAGACCGCGACGGTTGCCGCGCGCGCTCTAGGCAAAATTGGGGGTCCTGCCGCCGGCAAAGCGCTGAATCAGGCGCTGGGCACTGCGCCGGAGGCCCTGCGGCCTGTCTTGGGTGACGCCTGCGTAACTGTGGCCGATGCGTACCTGGTCCAGGAGAAGCGTGAGGAAGCGGCGGCGGCGTTCGAGAGTATACGCACCAGCGGCTTGCTGCCCAAACGCATTGTGGCCGCCGGGTTTCGTGGCGTCGTTCTGGCCCGCCAGGCGGCGGGGATACCTCTGCTCCTCGACCAACTCAAGAGCGACGACAAGGATATGCGCCGCATGGCCTTCAGGCTGGCGCGCGAGACGCCGGGCGCCGAGGCCACGCGGGCTTTGGCCGGCGAGTTGAGCAAACTTCCCCCGGATGGACAAGTCCAACTGCTCCGGGCACTGGGCGACCGCGGCGACTCGGCTGCGCTGCCCGCGATCATCGAAACAAGCAAGAAAGGCGAGACCGGCGCGCGCGTGGCGGCCATTCGCGCCATGGGGCAGCTTCCTGACCGTTCAATTGTGCCCGCGCTCTTCGAGGCGGCCACTGGGCCGCAGCCCGAAGTGGCCAAAACCGCGCAAACCATCCTGGCGGGCCTGCCGAACTCCAAAGAACTTGACGACGCCATTCTGTCCGTGGCCGAGAGCGGAGAACCCAAGGCCCGCCGCGTGGCCCTGGACGCCGTGGCCGAGCGCCGCATCGCGTCGGCTGCGCCCATGCTGCTCAAGGCGATTAGCGATGCCGACGAACAGATTCGCGCGTCAGCTCTTAGAGCCTTGGGCGAAACGGCTGCAATCTCCGACCTGGATTCCTTGACCGGCAAGCTGGTCCAGCCCAAGGCGCCGCAAGAGGTCACGCTGGCGGAAGCGGCCCTGGCGGCGGTCTTCAAGAGGCAACAGGATAAGCAGGCCTGCGCAGCGAAGCTGCTGTCCTGCCTCCCGCAAGCACAGGGGGCCTCGAAGTGTGCCGTGCTGCGGCTGTTGGGCGTGGTGGGCGGCGCCGAGGCGCTGCAAGCCGTGCGCACCGCTTGCAAGGATGCCAACGCTGAAGTCCAGGACGCCGCCATCCGCGCGCTGGTCGCCTGGCCCACCGCCGATCCCGCCGCCGACGTGCTCGAAATCGCCAGGACCTCGGCCGACGAAAAGTACAAGATTTTGGCTTTCCGCGGCTATGCCGGCATGATCGCGCTCAAGGACCTGCCGGTTGAGAAGAAGCTCGCCATGTGCAAGGAGGCCATGGGTCTGGCGAAGCGCCCCGAAGAGAAGAAACTCGCGCTGGCCGGCCTTGCCGAAACTCCTCACCCCGAATCCCTGAAGATGATTGAGGCTTGCATGGCCGACGCGGCGGTGAAGGCTGAAGCGGAACTGGCGCTGCTCAAGGCTGCCCAGGGAATGGCTGCCGCCAATCCCGCCGAAGCGCGAGCCGCCCTCAGCAAGCTCATGGCCTCCTCGGGCAATATCAAGATCAAGCAGCAGGCCCAGAGCGCGCTCCAGCAGATAAAGGGGAAGTAGGCGGGTTTTTTCACCGCGGAGGAAACCACAGATAAAAGCAACCGCAGATAAACGCAGATGAACACAGACAGGTTAATAGGAACCAGTCATCTTTCTTTATCTGCGTTCATCTGTTTTCATCTGCGTTAATCCGCGGTTTGCGTTCATCTGCGGTTAAAGAGGCCCATCCTGCACTCGACAGCGGCCTTGCCTTCGGCTAGTATGACTGTGTCCTCGCGAGAGCGGTCCTGGCGGGGGCCAGTGCTGGAAAGGGGCCGCAACGGTCCACGGGAAGGCGCAATCCGCAGTTCTCCGGGTCGAAGTGGGGCTGTGCACATAACACCCCGGCCGGCGTGACGAGTGACTAGTGACGAGTGACTAGTGACCTGTTCCTCAGGCTGAACCTGGACTGCGGCGCGCAGACGAGCCCCCCCCTCACCCTACCCTCTCCCCCTGGGGAGAGGGTAGGGTGAGGGGGCGGGGCTTTGAAAGGAGTCACACTCAGAGATGGCCATTGTCAACGCCAAGGATTTGCTGGCGGCCGGCGCTCATTTCGGGCACCGCACCAGCCGCTGGAACCCCAAGATGGAACCCTACATCCTGGGCAAGCGCAACAAGATCCATATCATCAACCTGCGCGAGACCGTGCGCGGCATCGTCGCGGGCTATTTCTTCTGCCGCAAGGTTGTGGCCGAGGGCCGGCTGGTGCTCTTCGTGGGCACCAAACGCCAGGCGCGCGAAGTCATCACCAAGTATTCGCAGGAAGCCGGCATGCCTTACTGCGCGGAGCGCTGGCTGGGCGGTTCGCTGACTAACCTCGCCACCATCCGTTTGCGCGTCAAGCGCCTGCTGGAGCTGGAGGGCATGGACTCAACCGGGGAGCTCGCCAAGTTCAGCAAGAAGATGCAGAGTTCGCTGAACCGCGAGAAGCGCAAGATCAAGCGCAACCTGGATGGCATCCGCAACATGGAAGACCTGCCCGGGGCGCTGTTCGTGGTGGACCCCAGCATCGAGAGCAACGCGGTGGCCGAGGCCAGGCGGCTGGGCGTCCCCGTCATGGCCATGCTGGACACCGACGCTGACCCGACGGACATTGATATCCCCATCCCAGCCAACGACGATGCCATCCGTTCAATTGATCTGGTGGTCTCAAGGCTGGCCGCCGGTTGCCAGGAGGGAGCCAACATGCGGAAGACTCATCCTGAAATGGCACTGCGGGCGAAAGAAGTGGTCGCCGAGCAGCAGGTAGTGCAGCAGGCCGCGCCTGCCGTGTAGGCAGTACTGAGTACTTGATAAAAGGAGACAGGTGCGATGGCGGATGTGAGTGCGCAATTGGTGGGGAAGCTGCGGGAGAAGACCGGCGCGCGCATAATGGACTGCAAGAAGGCGCTGACCGAAACCCAGGCGGAGGCGGGCGGCAAGGGCGATGAGGCCTGGCTCGGCGCGGGCGAGACCTGGCTGCGCAAGAAGAGCCTGGATAAAGGACATGCCATGGCCGAACGCGCCGCGACGGAAGGACGGCTGGGCCACAAAATATCCAGCGACGGCAAGGCGATCACCGTAGTGGAGATGAGCGCCAACACGGATTTCGTCGCGAAGAATGAGGAGTTTCTCAGGCTGCTGGATGACCTGCTCAACCTCGCCGACGCGCAGAAGGTTGACAGCGCGGAAAAGCTCAACTCCCTGCCTCTCGGCGGCACACCCGTGGCCGAGCTGGTGAAGGCGCTGGCGGGAAAGATCGGCGAGAACATCGCCATCAAGCGCGTGGTGCGGGTGGAGGGCGAGTTCGGCTACTACATCCACTTCGACAACAAGCAGGGCGCGGTGGTCGAGGTCGGCGGGGTGAGCGGCGAGAAAGCGCAAGCCCTGGGCAAGGACATGGCCATGCACATCGTCTTCGCCAAGCCCGCCTGCTTGACGCGCGAAGAGGTGCCCGCGGACCTGATCAAGAAAGAGACCGAGATCATCGCCGAGAGACTGAAGAACGACCCCAGGAATGCCAAGAAGCCGCCCGAGATTCTGAACAAGATTGCCACGGGGCAGCTCGGCAAGTTCTTCGCCTCGATCGTGCTGCCGGACCAGCCCTACTATCGCGATGGCAACAAGACGGTGGCGCAGGTGCTGAAGGAAAGCGGCGCCGGGACCGTCAAGCGTTTTGTGCGCTTCCAAGTCGGCGTGGTCTGAATTGGGCGTTGGGCATTAGGCATTGGGCATTGCTTGCGAATTGAAAGCCCAAAGCCTAAAGCCCAAAGCCCAAGGCCAATACGGTCCGTGCCTTCACTTGCGCAGCGCGCTAAATTCGTTACTTATTAAGCAGCACTCAGGACTCAGGACTGTGGTCATGGCTGGCGGGAAGCGGAAAAGCCCGGGCAGTGGTGGCAAGCGGAAGGCTGTCTCCGGGGGCGGCTTGTCTTCTCCCCAGGACCAATCCGCCGGCCCAATGCCCGCCGTTCGCGGCGGACGGCG
>Ga0315279_10005241_pt1 | contig 16922 bp, 12 predicted proteins | sample YL17G06_20_MG_FD_203694 | JGI IMG/M metagenome (GOLD analysis project Ga0315279, IMG submission 203694) | Sediment microbial communities from Yellowstone Lake, YNP, Wyoming, USA - YL17G06_20 | ecosystem: Environmental > Aquatic > Freshwater > Lake > Sediment | place: USA: Wyoming | collected...
ATCGTCATCAACGATCAGGATAGGGCCGGATACCGTTGGTGGGCGCAGCGCCTCGATCATGTCTACCAGGGTTTGTCCCCCCAGTGGCTTGGTCACCACCCCGGTCACGACAGTGGCGCATTTTTCATCCTGTTCCTGGCCAAACAGGATGAAAGGCAATTGGCACAACTGAGGATGGTTGCGGATTTGTTGTACCATCATCCAATCGCCGGGTGATGCGTGGGCCAGATCCCAGGCCAACGCCATGGGCTGCACCTCAGCCAGTACTTGATCCAGATTATCAGCGGGCCGTAAATGACGGGTTGTCCACCCCCGGTGCAGTCTCACATCGTCACTGCTGGAAGCTGGATAGGCCTGGGTTGAGATCATCAACAGAACAGGCTGGGCTGTTATCGGCGTCATCACAGTCTGACCGCTCAGGCTAGGCAACGGCAGATAGACATGAAAGGTGCTCCCTCGTCCGACCTGGCTTTCCAGTGTCATGGAGCCTCTGTGCAACGCCACCAACCGGCGCGTCACAGCCAGACCCAGCCCAACCCCTTCACTGCGCCGGCCCAGTCGTTCTACCGAGACAAAGGGTTCAAAAATCCGCTCCTGCTGGTCAACCGGGATCCCGATGCCAGTATCCTCTACCCAGATATGCAGGTGGGGGGGATCTACTTCGGCACCCAACAGGATATGGCCTGTGGCTGTGAACTTGCGAGCGTTTGCCAGCAGATTTAGTAAAATCTGACGCAAGCGTACCGGATCAGCCTGTATCAATGGTAGACGCTCAGGCAGATGCAACAACCAGGTTAATTGCTCAGTTGCCGCGCTACCCGCAAAGCCGTGAAAGACCTCTTCAAGAAATGCGCGGGGAGCAACGGTCTCTGGTACCAGACTGAGTTCGTTTATCTCGGCTCGCGAAAGATCCAGTAGATCGTTGATCAATCGTAAAAGGTGCTCCCCGCTGTTATATATTTGACTCAGGTCGCGCTGGAGCATAGACGGCAACTCGGTGCCATAAGGATTGGGTGAGGCCAACGCCGATTGGCTATAACCCAGAATGATATTGAGCGGCGTGCGCAATTCATGGCTGACATTGGCTAACAGACGTGTTTTGAGCTGGTCGGCTTTTTCGGCAATCGCGCGAGCCTGCACCGCCTCCTCGTACAATTCAGCGTTACGTATGGCGATGCCCAATTGGTCGGCCAACAATTGAAGCCCTACCAGCCCTTGACGGGTGTGCTGTGTCGGACGGTTACCGTGTAGATCGAGCAGACCTAAGGTAATGTTACCCAGGCGGATAGGCAACACCACGCGCGAGCGCGTAGTGGGATGGTTGGGATCAGGGGGATAACGCAGGCTCCGCAAGGCATCAGGAATAAAGATCAACTCATTACCGGTCAAGGCCTGGCCTAAAAGGCCAGATCGGGCTAACGGAATGCTTCTTCCAGCTGCCAGGGTCTTCCCGGGCTGATCTAAATTCAATGTTTGCTCAGTCTCCGACCATTTGAAAAGGTAGACTTGATCGAAGCCATAATGCACCCGAATCAGATCGGCAATTTCGTGCAAGAGCTGCTGACGATCAAGTGTAGAACCAATCTGGCGGTTGATCTCCAGGCTGGTTTCGAGCTGAGCCAGGCGTTTCTGTTCTTCTTGGCGATTGACGCCGATCAGGCGAGTGGGCAAATTGGCAATGGCGACCAGCTTTTGTTTCATGATCTCAGCCACATTGTCGGAGGTTACCAGGGTCAGCTCATAATGAAAGTGGGCCGGTAGAGACTGGGCCTGCGCCGCCCGGCAAGCTAGGTCTATCATCTGGGAGCCAAAGGTTGTGGCAGAAGTCTCCACGGTCGCGGCCATGCTACCGTCTGCAATGGCAGCCAATGCCAAAAGATCTCCATTAACACCTGTGATCAGCGTGTGTTGATTAACGATGCCAACTACTCGACCGGCATCGCGCCCAGCTAAAGCCAGCGAATCCGATAGGCCAAAGATCGCGTTCACTGGTTCCGCCAATTGTCGCATGGACATTAGAAATATGGAGTAGGCCTGGTCGTAGCTCCACGGGCCGGGGAGGTAGTGCTGACGAATAAGAGGAAACTCTTGGAACAAGTCATGGATCCCCTCAATGCGGCTTCGGTAATTGTCTTCCGGGCCAACCTCTTCCGGGTTCACCGGGCCACCTACGATCAGCACACTGCCCTGACCGGACAGCCGGTCGACCAGGTAACGGCCAATCATTTGCGCGGCTCTGTACAACGTAACGGGTGATACGAAACGCGGATGGCTGAGGTCCACCTCCGTGGCGTAGATGATGGGCAGACCGGATTCCATAATTTGTAGGCACAGCTTCAGAGGGAGATCCTTACTGATCAGCGCATCGAGTCCCTGGGCCAGCAATTCCTCCACCCAACTCACTTGCGCCTGCTCTGCAAGGCCTCTGGGGTCAGGGATGTCAACAGAGATCAATTGGATGGCGCACTGCTCGGCCCTTTGGTAAATCGCTTCGCGCACCAATACCCAGTAAGGATCATCGGGAGTTATGTGTAATCCAACCCGCAAGGCTTGAGACATGGGTTCCTCTAAAGCTATTATATACCCGTTTATTTGAACGTAAAATCATCCCTCCTTTATGTTTACCCACAACCCACTGATGTCACCATGTGCGATCTGTGACTTAAAAGCAAAAACCCGGATGCATTCCGATTTATCCCCCCTCTCTTCATGTTTTTGTGGAATAAAACTCCTCTAACGCTTTCACCAAAATATCCGCGTCTTCTTCCGTGTTATAACCCTGGAAGGAAACGCGGATAAATTTATGGTTGTTCAACTGTGAATAAGGGACAACGATCGATCGTTCTACATACAGGTGCTGGTGAAGGGCGCCCGGATCGGTGGATTCAGAAAGGCGGGCGACGAAGAATTGGCCAAACCACTCCTCGTCGCAAATGGGGGATAAACAGTTGAGCGCTTCAATACGCTGGCGGGTTTCTATGCCCAGTTGATGGCAGCGTTTGCGCACCTCAGTCCAATCGTGTTCTGCCTGGAAGTCGATCGCGGCAGGGGTAGCAAGGTATGAGGAAACATCACACGTTCCCTGCCATTCGTGATAATCGATGAAACGGGAGCTGGAATATGTGCCTTGAGAGGAGTCTTCGTTGTAACTAAAGCTGATCACCAGCGGATCGAGCCAGCATTGGACTTCGCCGCGGGCATACAGGAATGCCGATCCCTTCGGCGCGCACAGCCACTTGTGGCATGCCCCGGTATAGATATCGCAGCCGAGATCGACTAGATCGAGTGGGATTTGGCCGATGGCATGAGCGCCATCGATGATGGAAAGAATGCCAGCCTGCCGCGCCCGCTGACATATTTCCTTCACCGGGAAGATCAGCGCGGTAGGACTGGTGATGTGGCTGATAAAGACCACTTTCGTGTGTGGAGTTACTCCCGCCCAAAAAGTTTCCACGAACGCTTCGGCAGTTGTCAACGGTAGCGGCATGGGGCGGTTGATGTATTTCGCCCCGGCCTTTTTACAGACATACCCCCAGGTGCGGTTCATGGCTCCGTATTCGTGATCTGTGGTCAGGATCTCGTCGCCGGGTTGTAATTTCACATTACGCGCCACCATGTTAATGGCAGTCGTCGGGTTGGGAAAGTACACCACATCATCGGCGTGCACGCCCAGGTAATTCGCCAGGCGGGCTCGGGCTGCGCTCAAGAAAGCGGAACGCTGCCCGATAAATCCCACTGGCTGGCGTTCCAGCTCGCGCTGCCAGTTTTGGTAGGCTTCGAACACTGGCCTCGGGCAGGCTCCAAAGGAACCGTGGTTGAGATAAGTTACACTCGGATCAAGTAGGAAATATTCTTTAAGGTTAGGCATAAGGGCAATTTTACCGTAAATAGCAAGCATAAAATGGCATATAATCGGGGTTATTAAAGTAACTCTACCTTTTATTCACCTTAATCAGGACTGTGAATGGGTATACATCCTTCGCATGGAGGTTTTTCATGACAGCAGTCACACCCGATCTGCGTCCTCTCACCCTGGGGGAGATCATCGACCGGGCTGTTCGCCTGTACAGGCACAACTTTGCGAATTTTATCGGAATCATTGCCCTGGTTCAGGTGCCTTTATCCATTATCCAGTTGCTACTCACTGTTTATAACAGCAACAAAGTGGTAAGTGCCCCGTCACAGTTTACCTCCTCTCAGCAAATATTGGATTACCTGGCCAATTCTGGGTACCTCGACCGGTTCGGGATTCAGCTCCTGTTGATGTTGATCAGCTTTATCCTCGTCCAGGGCGTAGCTACGGCAGCCCTCACACGAGCCGTGGCAGATAATTACCTGGGCCGAAAAACGGATATGATCGAGGCTTACCAGCGCGTGGGCGGGGCCTGGTTGCGCCTGATCGGGGTGATAATTCTGATGGTGTTCGTGTATATCGCATTATCGATCTGGCTGATCATTCCCTGTATCGGCTGGATCAGCGGACCGGGGATCTTAGTCTATGTAGCATTAGTACTTGGTCCGCTGATCGCCCCCGTAGTGGTGCTTGAAAACCTGGGCGCAGGAGCTATCCGCAGGGCCTGGGAGCTAGTGCGGCGGCGTTTTTGGTGGGCGCTGGGTTTCATGGTTATTCTTACGCTTTTCAACCAATTGATCGTCGCTGGCCCTTCCACGCTGGTCAACCTTTTCTTGACCTATGCTCTCAAAAACCAGAGTGCAGAGAATTATTATATAGTGCGCACATTGGCCCAATCGTTGGTCAGCCTGGCTACCAGCCTTTTTTTTCTGCCTCTCCAGTTAGCAGCGGTAACGTTGATGTATTTCGATCTACGCGTACGAACAGAAGGTTTCGATCTGGCTATTCTGGCTGCGACGGCGCCTAATGGAGACGCATCAGCGATCGCCAGTCAGGGTGGGCCTTCCGTTCCTACTCCCTTGATCACAGGCAATGAGCTGGGTAATTTCGTGCTCCTTTCACTTCTGGGTATTGGTGGGGCATGTTTGATCTCCGTGTTGTTCCAGACGCTGTTTATGAGTCTTTATTCCTTCTGATCATGAGAAGAACATTCCTGCGGGTGGGTTGCGTCTTATTTCTGGTGGCAGCAGTCATCAGGTGCCCCACGCCAGCACAGGCGAGCATGGGTGATTTAGACGGACCACGAATACTCGCTCCTCATACCGCCACAGAACGCCTGGATATCTCGCTTTCCTGGGATGAATATTGGCAACAGGTGGAGGCTTCCTACCAGGAAATTATTGAACTGGAACAAATTCCACTGGATCAGGCGCGTGTTCGGCTGGAAGGGCTCGCCCTCCGGTGGGATGCCCTTACCTCCGTGGTCATCCCTGATGGGCGCGTCATGACAGTCGATCACAGTTTTTTGGTTTCCCTTTTACGCGATCCTGCCCCTGATTTGGCCCGCATCGATCAATTATTAGCCGCTCTGCTTACAGAGCGCGATACTCTCGCCCAGGGGCAGTTTAATGTAGATGATCGCGATGCGTTGAACCGTATCCTTGCTCAGCCCGAATTCCAGTGGAAAGAAGAAAAAGTAGAGCAGCCAAGCGCATTGGTGAAGCTGTGGCAGCGCATCCAGCAAGAACTGGAGCGCTTGAGGAGGATGCTTTTGGGTTTCGAAGGGTCAAATTATCTGTTCGGCATCGGCGCGGTATTATTGTTGGCTGCTGGTCTGCTGTTCTTGTTCCGCAATTTACTTTTTGGATTTGTGGCCGAGGCCCGCTTAGCTTCCCACACCCAGGCGGGTGATGAGGTTCTGACCGCGGATACTGCCCTCCAACGGGCTCATAACCTGTCGCATGGAGGGGATTACCGCAGTGCGGTACGCTACCTGTACCTGTCTGCGCTGCTTCTGCTTGAGGAGCGCGGCCTGGTAGGCCATGACCGGTCGAAAACCAACCGTGAATACCTGCGCAGCGTGAGCGATCACCCAGAGCTTGAAATTCCGCTGCGGAACGTTGTTGAGGTGTTCGACCGGGTGTGGTATGGTTATCAGCCCCTGGACGATCAGGATTACCAGTATTACGAGCGGGAAGTAGGAAAGCTGCGCCAGCAGCGGCAGACCGTCCAGCAGAAAACAGGTGGCGGGTGAGTGCCAAGGTATGAAACGGTTTTCACGCGATACCTGGCTGGTGCTTGTGCTGGTAGCGGTTCTGGTTATCACCACGATCGTGGCTGTGTTCTGGCAGACTCGCAAGGCAGCGCTTCCAGCTTTATCCAGCGCTTCTAGCGAGCGCAAGGGCGCACGCGCCCTGCGGTTGTGGCTGGAACATAAGGGGCACAGTGTAAGCAGCGAACCTGAACTTGAATATCGCCCTCCTGAGGATGCCGATCTGGTATTCGTGTTGGAACCTTACTATGACTCGGACGAGGATCATTGGCGGATGCTGGATGGGTGGATAGAAGCCGGCGGCACATTGATCGTTGCAGGAGAAGGCTCGGGGGTGGATGAGATATTTAGACACTTTGAATTCAATACGTATGGCTGGGGGTTTGGTGGGGATGTGACCGTACAAACCCCGCTTTTATCTTCACCCCCCATGGATGATTTGAGTAATCTGGATTTTTCTTCGGTATTCTCGACTGACCGTAACGATTTCATTGTTTTGCTGGCAGTGGGTAGCGCCCCAGTGTTGGTTACCTTCCGGCAGGGCCAGGGGCGGGTGATCCTGGCATCCTTTACACATCCCCTGACCAATGCCGGGCTTAAGGAATCTGGAAACCCGGAGTTGGTTTTGAACCTTCTGGCTTTGGCTGGACAGAGCAACAACATCTGGTTCGATGAATGGCATCATGGGGAAGGTCAACCCAATAAGATCGTCGGCCCGCAGGATTGGCTGCGTTATACACCTGCCGGGCATGCCTTGTTGTTTACAGCTGTGGTCGTGTTCCTGGCATTACTGCTGCAAGGACGCAGCTTTGGGCGTACTGTGCCGTTGCCCCAGAACCTGGAAAGGCGCACCTCGCTTGAGTATATCACCGCGCTCGCCAACCTCAGCCGCCGCGCCGGGCATCGTTCAGAGGTGCTGCAGCAGTATCACCAATCGCTGAAGCATCACCTTGCCCGCCGTTACCGTCTGAACCCGGCGATGCCTGATGATGAATACGTCACGGAGCTTGCCAAATACCATCCTGGCCTGGCTGCCACGGATTTGCAGAATTTGTTAAAGCGGCTCCGTTCGCGCCATGTGGGCGAGGCCGAGATGGTCAAACTGGCCGCGGAGACTGCGGAATGGCTCAAAAAGGAGTTATCATGAATCCGAGTGATATCCAAATTGTCTATAAACGTTTGCGCGCGGAGGCCGATAAAGTATTGGTGGGCTTGCAGGAGCCATTCGAATTTCTCGTGGTGGCTTTATTCTCCGGTGGGCACGTGCTGTTGGAGGGGGTTCCGGGCACCGCCAAAACTCTTATGGCGAAAACCCTCGCTCACCTGGTTCAGGCGAAGTTCACCCGCGTCCAGTTTACGCCCGATCTGATGCCGTCCGATATCCTCGGTACGAGTGTGTTCGACATCACCTCCAGCAAATTCCACCTCAAGCGCGGGCCGATCTTCACCCAACTTCTGCTGGCTGATGAGATCAACCGCACTCCTGCCAAGACCCAATCCGCGTTGCTGGAGGCCATGGAAGAGCGCCAGATCAACCTGGAGGGGGAGCGTTACCCGCTCGAGGCGCCATTTATGGTGATCGCCACCCAGAATCCCATCGAATACGAGGGCACCTACCCTTTGCCTGAAGCGCAGCTTGACCGGTTTATGTTCAAGGTGCTGGTTCCTTACTCGGCGCTGGATGTGGAGGTCGAGATACTTCGCCGCTACCACCACGGTTTTGATGCCCACGATCTGGTGAGTGCCGGGCTGCAGGCGATCTTGCCGGCTGAAGCGGTAGCTCAGATCCGCCAAGCAGTCACGCAGGTTGTGGTGGAAGAGGGCGTGTTGAATTACATAGCCCGGATCTCGGCAGCCAGCCGCCAATCGCCGGACGTGGTGTTAGGAGCCAGCCCGCGTGCCTCTACCCACGTGCTGCTTGCAGCCAAAACGTATGCCGCACTGCAAGGCCGCGACTACGTTACCCCTGATGATGTGAAGGCTGTAGTACCGCCAGTGTACCGTCACCGCCTGCTGCTCAAGCCCGAAGCAGAGATTGAAGGCCTGGACGCCGACGCGGTAATCGGCAGGTTGATGGGGCAGGTGGAAGTGCCGAGATAAAGTGCCTACTTTACGCTCAATCCTCCTGATACTCTCTTCCGCCCCCCTGATGATCCTGGGCACCTGGGCGCCCGGCCTGGAATGGGCCGGGTGGGCCTATGCCCTGCTTGCCCTCGGCCTGCTGGCCCTTGATTGGTGGCTGGCGGGTAGTATCCGGCGCTTCGAGGTGATTCGCCACCATGATACCAAACTCAGCCTGGGAGCTGAAAACCCTATCCTGGTGACGCTCCGCAACCGGGATCGCCACCCGGCGGTATTCTGGCTGCGGGATGAGCCGCCTGAAGCCTTCAGCATCGAGAAGCGCATCCTGGATGGGCAGGCACAGGCCCTCGGCGAGTGGAAAGGCTGCTACCATGTACGCCCTATCCGGCGGGGAGATTATGAGTTTGGCGATCTCAACCTGCGCTGGCGCGGGCCGCTGGGCCTGATCATCCGGCAGGGACGAGTGAAAGCAGGCGAGCCCGTGAAGGTTTACCCTAACCTGCTGGATGTGCGTCGCTATGACTTGCTGCTCAAGCGCAACCGTTTGCAGGAGATGGGTTTGCGCCACTCGCGCCAGTTTGGCCAGGGAACCGAATTCGAGCGCTTGCGCGAATACCTTCCCGATGACGATTTCCGCCGCATCGATTGGAATGCCACTGCCCGTCGCAACAGGCCGGTTACCGTTGAGTATCAGACGGAGCGCAGCCAGACCGTGATCGCCGTGCTCGATACCGGGCGGATGATGCAATCTCCTGTGGCTGATATCGCCAAGCTGGATTATGTTGTCAATGCCGTGCTGTTCCTCGGGTATGTCGCCAGCGGGCGCGGCGACCGGGTGGGTATGATGACTTTCGCCGATCAGGTGACCCATTACCTCAGCCCGCAGCTTGGCAGACGGCAGTTCTACCGCATGCTCGAGCGTTTGTACGCAGTTCAATCCCAGCCAGTAGAGCCGGACTACCAGCGAGCGTTTGTGTATCTGGCGGCGCGCCACCGAAAACGAGCGCTGGTGGTGATCTTTACGGATGTAAGTGGAACGGTGGGCATGGAAACCCTCGTCAGTCAAACAGCGCTACTCGCCCGGCATAGTCTTCCCCTGGTGGTGACGATCAGCGACCCAGATGTGTATGCTGCTGCCCGGCAAATGCCGGATGATTCACTTAGCGTGTACCAGCGAGCAGCGGCGGAAAAAATGCTTGCAGACCGGCGCATGGCCCTTGAGAGCTTCCATCGTCAGGGTATCTTGACGCTGGACGTGCCCGCTAACCAGCTATCCACGGCGGTGATCAACCGCTACCTTGAGTTGAAGGGACGGATAAAATTATAGCCAGCCGTAAAGCAAAATTCATACCCTACCAACCTAAGACCGTTCTCAATAAAGGGAAACGCGCCGATCACTGGTTTTGGACACGCTACAGCGCCTACCCGTATATTGGCTGCCAGCACGGCTGCGAGTTCTGTTACTGCCGCGAGCAAAAGTACTGCCCGCACGATGATCCACTCGATTTTCCCTATGTGATCAAGGTCAAGGAAAATGCCCCCGTTCTACTGCGGAAGGCGTTGAGACGCGTCCCGGTCGATCTCGTCTTTACGGGGGATTACCAACCGGTGGAACGGAAATTTTGTGTTTCCCGTAAAATGCTGGAAGTATGTCACGATTTGGGTTTCCCGGTGTTTGTACTCGAGCGCAATCCGGGAGTGCTGCGCGACCTCGATTTGCTGCAATCCATTAACCAACATTCCCCCTCGGTGGTGCCCTTCAGCATCATCAGTACACCCGATTCACCCAATTACGATCGCGTCTGTCAGATGGAGCATCTAGCGCCGCCTGCCGCCAGGCGCTTCGCCGCCATGGAAAAGATCGCTACGGCGGGCATCTTAACTGGAACAGTGATGATGCCTGTCTTACCCGGGTTGTGCGATGACGATAAAAACCTGGAAGCGGTTGTACGCTGGACGGCTGACCACGGCGGCAGGTTCGTGCTCCTTGGGGGGCTGACCTTATCGGGCCAGCAGAAAGACTACTTCTTTGGCGTGTTACGCGATCGCTTTCCCGATCTCTTAGCCATGTATCAAAAACTTTACCCCGAGAAGAGTTATGGCCCGGCGGGTTGGTCACAGCAGAAGATTGCCTTGCGCATCGGCGAATTGTGTGAGAAATATGGCATCTCGGACCGCGTACCGCGCCCAATCATCCCTTCCGATAAGCGCGCCCTCAACAAACGGATTGTGGAAGTGCTCGCCGAACGGCTTTACCACCTGGAGCTGGAAAACGCGCCGGGATACCGCATTTGGCCTTATCGCAAAGCCGCTTGGGCAGTTGAAGACCTGGAGCAGGATATCGGGTTGGTGTACCGTACGATGGGCCTGCGAGGTTTGCAGAGCATTGAAAACGTGGGGGTGAATATGGGTACAGTTGTCGAGAAGTTGATCCGCGAACTGGGTTGAAAATTATCAAGCTTTCTGGCGTTCGCGCCCCGCTAAAATCAAGTACGCGTACAATGCAACCCCGCTTCCCAGGCCAACCACCCATTTAAACCACACGGCGATATCTTCGGCTGGGGAAATGAAGCCTTCGATCAGGCCTGCGACCACCAGCAGAGGTATCCCTCCCGCCAGAAGTTGGACCGCTTTACGCCCCGCCAGGATCAGTGCATCCCTGCGGCGGAGCAGGCCTGGACGGATCAACGCCCAACCCAGCATCAGTCCGGCGCCACCAGCCATACAGATCACTGACAGCTCGATTACCCCATGGCCGATCACAAATGTCCACAGTTCAAATCCCACCCCATAATGGGCAGTCAGGCCAGTCAATCCTCCCAGGATCAACCCGTTCTGGATCATCACCCAGGTGGTATAAATGCCAGCCGTGACCCCGCTGCCAAAGGCCAATATTGCTACCTGGATATTATTTTGCATGATGAAGGACGAAGCATAAGGCCGTTCCTCGATTGAAATATCTACCCATAATTCCTGTTGCTCGATGTACGATTTCAATTGTTGCACTTCGCCGGGCAACAGCCAGCTCGAGGCATCAGGTTTCCAGGCAGTGCCCAGCCCGGCAACCAAAGCCGGTATAATTAGCAATAACATGGCAGCCAGTGTGTACCGAAAAGTCTGGCGGTATAGGCGTGGAAAACCGGTCGTGATGTACCGCCACAACTTGTAGAAAGCTACCGGCTCTTTGCGATAAAGCAGGGTGTGTGTGCGGGCAACCAGCTGGTTGAGGTAGGTTGTAACCGGGTGGCGAGGAAAATCCCGTTGTGCGATTGCCAGATCCGAGGCAACTGCCCGGTACAGGCGCCCGAGAGTCTGGATTTCCTCCGCAGTAAGGTGGCTGATCTGTCGTTCACCGCGACTCAACAGTTGAGTCAACATGAGCCAATCTCCCTTGCGAGATTGGTATAATTCATCCGGAAACATTGTTTCTCCTCAATTCTGGCAATTATACCCGGTCCCCCTATGGCATTATCTGACGAGAAAATTCACATCGATACCCCCGAGAATGTTGTTTTTGGCTATAACGTGGCGGGTATGGGATCACGTTTCCTGGCGGGCCTACTCGACATGATCATGATCATGCTCCTGATGACGGCTGCCGATATCACACTTTTCTTGTTTTTACGCCTCCTGAATGCCTCATCATGGGGCCTGACGGGAAACTGGTTGTGGGCGGTATTCGGTTTGCTGGCATTTTTTATTTTTTGGGGGTATTACATCTTCTTCGAGATGGTGTGGAACGGGCAGTCCCCTGGCAAGCGTAAGTTGGGTTTGCGCGTAATCCGCACAGATGGATCGCCGATAACCTTTACCGAGTCATTGATCCGTAACCTCGTCCGGCTGTTTGATTTTTTACCGGCCTATTATGGGGTAGGAGTGGTGACCATGTTTATCAACAGCCAGACCCGCCGCCTTGGCGATCTGGTAGCAGGCACGCTGGTCGTGCATGACCGTCCCGTGACATTAGACAGCCTGGGGCGCTCTACCAATTGGGAGCTTGAATCTTGGACATCGTTCCCCATGACGGCCTCTGCGGGGCAGTATCCGGTGGAGCGGTTATCGGCTCAAGACCTCCAGTTGGTGGAAAGTTTCCTGCTGCGCCGCAAACAGTTGGCCAACCGTGGTGTTCTCGCCAGCCAGATTTACCAGACGATGTGCGACCACATGGGGGTGCCGGCGGACCGGTCTCTTAATTCCCTGCAAGTTGAAGATGCCCTGGTGGGGATGTTGAAGGCGAAATCCAACACAATATGACATTTGACACTTGAAATCAATCATAAACAATCTATAATATGATTGGATATGATGGATATTTAAGCACGGGTCCTGGGTATATTGGATTGTGACATGGAACAGGATATTCCTCTAACCATCCCCGAACGGCAAAACCAGATTCTATATTTACTTACTCGCCAGCCGCGGATCACGGTGACTGGCATCTGTGAGCAGTTTGGAGTCAGTGAAGCAACTGCACGCCGCGATCTTGAGACTCTCGCCAGCCAGGGAAAGCTACAGCGAGTGCATGGAGGCGCGATTTCGGTCCATAACGCCCCGCCTGAGCCGCCCATGATCCAACGGCAGATCGAGCAGGCAGGTGAAAAAATCCGCATCGGATACATGGCTGCCGGTCTCGTACAGGATGGGGACACGGTTTTCCTGGGGAGCGGCACCACCGTATTGGAAGTTGTACGCCATCTATGGAACAACCATGTTCATTGGAAGCCGCGCGGTCTGACGGTGATAACCAATTCTCTCCCGGTGATCAACCTCCTGGCAGGCGTTTCTGAAATAACCTTAATCAGCCTGGGGGGGATGCTGCGCCAGAGCGAGCTGTCCTTCATCGGGCATATCACCGAGCAGGCGATTGCCGAGGTCCGGGCAGATAAGGTGATCCTCGGTATCCACGCGCTCAGCCTGGAACAGGGTTTGACCAATGATTACCTGCCCGAAACGATGACCGATCGCGCCATTTTGCATGCCGGGCGGCAGGTGATATTGGTAGTAGATCACACCAAGATCGGGCGGGTTTCTACCGCGTTATTAGCTCCGATAGATTGTGTGAATACAATTGTCACAGATCCACAAACCCCGAAAGAATTTCTCGCCGCGGTGGAGAGTCGCGGCATTCAGGTCATCATTGCCTGATCCTTCTAAAGAAAAGGCTGCTCGCACTGTCGCGAGTCACCCAAGTATAAGATTTAAAAGATTGCTTCGCTTCACTCACAATGACGATCCGTGAAATAAGAGGTTCTATGCTCCTCAAAGATTACCGCCCACGTTCCAAACTGATCGTAAAATCGACCCCCATCGAAAAACCAAAATTTCCGGTCGTGGATGCCCACAACCATCTCGGCAATATGTTCGGAGGCAATTGGGAACAGCGTCCGGTGAACGAATTGCTCGACCGGTTGGATGAGGCTGGCGTTACCCTGTATCTCGACCTGGATGGAGGCTGGGGCGAGAATATCCTCCAACGCCACCTTGACCATTTCAAAGCCGGAGCCCCCAACAGGTTCTGCGTGTTTGGCGGTGTGGACTGGTCCGCCTGGGCAGAGAAGGGCGATGCTTTTCCGGAGTGGGCTGCCGGGCGCCTGCGGGTTCAAGCCGGGTGGGGCGCAGATGGGTTCAAAGTATGGAAACCGTTCGGGCTAAAGGTGCGCGATCCGCAAGGCAACCTGGCGGCGGTCGACGATCCTCGACTGTACCCGCTCTGGCAGACTGCAGGTGAGCTGCATTTACCGGTGATGTTCCATGTCGCCGATCCAGTAGCTTTTTTCGACCCGATCGATGAGTACAACGAGCGTTGGGAGGAGCTGCAGGGGAATCCGGATTGGGCGTTTACCAGCCCTCCTGGCCCATCGTTCCTGTCCATCGTCAATGGTATGGCGAATGTCGTCTTGCGCCATCCGCAGACCACTTTCATCGGCGCTCATGTGGGTTGTTATGCTGAGAACCTCGGCTGGGTAGGCGATCTCATCGAGCGATGCCCGAACTTCTACATCGATATCAGCGCGCGGATCGGAGAATTAGGCCGCCAGCCATACACAAGCCGGCGGTTCTTCTTGAAATATGCCGATCGCATTCTGTTCGGCACCGATGCGGGGCCCAATATCGATTATTACCGGATTCACTATCGTTTCCTGGAAACCGATGATGAGTATTTCAACTACAATCCGGGTGAAATTCCTGGACAGGGCCGCTGGAACATCTTCGGGTTGTATTTACCAGATAAGGGGCTCAAGAAGGTGTATCACCAGAATGCTATAAAGATATTAGGAGCCAGGGGATAGTGCTCAGTGATCGAGGATCAGGTTACCAGTTCCCTGATCGCCAGTCGCCGATCGCCCAATCCCTGATTGCGATTATTAGTCACCCATCGCTAATTTGAAGGAGCAAACATGGAACGCGGTGAATTCACCTACCACGAAATTATATCCCAACCTTCCTCCTGGGCGGCGGCGCTGGAGGTTCTAAAATCACAACGTTCCGCCATCGTATCCGTCTGGCGGAAGGGTTACACCCAGGTGTTGTTCACCGGCTGCGGCTCAACCTATTACCTGGCGCTGGCAGCTGCAGCGCTGTTGCAAGAACTCACCGGTATTCCAGCGCGCGGCCTGCCTGCCTCGGAGTTGTGGCTTTATCCGCATGTTTACTATCCTCGTAACGGACGTGTACTTTTAATAGCCGTCAGCCGCTCGGGGGAAACCACCGAAACATTACGCACCTGCCAGGCTTTCAAAGAAGGCCGGTATGGTGAGTTGCTAACCCTCTCCTGTTATCCAGATATGCCGCTGGCGAAGATGGGAGACCTCAACCTGGTGCTGCCTTCCGGGCAGGAGCAGAGTGTGGCGCAAACGCGGGCATTCTCAACCCTGTACCTGGCCTGTGCAGGGCTGGCCTCTTTCTGGTCTGGCCTCGGAGTTGAGGTTTTTAACGGGCTTCCCGAAGCTGGTGAAAAAATAATTGAAGCCGCGAATTCGACTGTCAAAGCCCTCGGAGAGGATAGCTCCCTCGACCGTTTTTATTTCCTGGGGTCCGGTCCGCGTTATGGGCTGGCTTGCGAAATCAGTCTTAAAATGAAAGAGATGTCGCTCAGCCACAGTGAACCGTTCCATGTTCCAGAGTTTCGCCACGGACCGATCTCCATGGTTACCCCTGGCTCGTTGGTCGTGGGATTGCTTTCGGAAGCAAATCGTGCGGTAGAGACCGCTGTGCTGGAGGATGTGCGCACCCTGGGTGGGCGTACACTTACCATTGGCGAGGGATCTGCCGATTTGAACTTTAACTCGGGTCTGCAGGAAGCGTTTCGGAATGTTCTTTATCTGCCGGTTGGGCAGATGCTGGCGTTCGCTCGTTCATTAGCAAAGGGGTTAAATCCAGATTGCCCCAACAATCTGGATACTGTCGTAAAGCTAAAATGAGTCCTTGCGTGACTGAAAAAATTGTTCTGATCGGCGCGGGCAGCGCCATGTTTACCCAAGGGGTTGTCTCGGATTTGATCCACTCAGGTTTGGAAGTTGATTTAGCTCTGATCGATATCGATCCTGTCGCTCTGGAGACCGCTTATCGGTTATCCGCCAGGATGATCGCAGCTAAAAATGCGCCCATTTCTTTAACAGCAACCATCGAACGAAAAAAAGCGCTGCCTGGAGCAACGGTGGTGATTACGACTATCGGTGTAGGCGGGCGGCGCGCCTGGGAACAGGATGTATTCATCCCACGAAAATACGGTTTGTACTACCCTGTCGGGGATACCACCGGCCCGGGTGGCACTTCCCGAGCATTGCGCATGATCCCACAGATGGTGGCTGTCGCTCGCGACGTGCTTGATCTGGCCCCCGAGGCGCTCTTTTTCAATTATGCCAATCCGATGGCACCGATCTGCCACGCAGTGCGCACAGCCACAGGAGCGAATGTAATCGGGCTGTGCAGCGGTACTCTCGACACCTGGCATTACCTGGCTCACAGCCTGGGCGAACCCCCCGAAGCACTATCTTTCTCCGCTGGCGGGATCAACCACCTGACGTGGTTCTACAATATCCGTGCGCACGGCCTGGATGTGATGCCAAAATTGCACGGAATTGCGACCAAACGCTTGGAGGCATTGGTCGAAACGCTGAGTACAGGTCAGGTCCCCCATTGCGGTAGCCCGTTCGACAGCTCCATGGATTTTCCTTTCAGCTGGCAGTGCCTGCTGTGGTTCAACGCTTACCCGGCCCCTCAGGACCGGCATGTCACAGAATTCTTTTCGCAACTCTTCCGCACAGGTGAGTATTATGGAAAAACCCTCGGCATCGATGAGTTCAGTTTGGAGGGCACCATCGCAGAGGGGGATGCGATTTATGCAGAAATGCGGCGTGATGCATTATCTCCTGATCCACTGACGGAGGCCTACTTCGAGGAATTGGGTGGTGAACAGGAGCAAGTGGTGGAGATTATCTCCTCGGTCCGGGGGAACCAGCACAGACGTTTCTTTGCGAACTTGCCCAATAGTGGGCAGGTTCCCAATTTACCCCTGGGGGCTGTGCTCGAAACCCCTGCAATTGCGGATGCTAATGGGATTCACCCTATCCTCCAGTTGCCACTGCCCACGGCTGCCGCAGGCGTGCTGGCAACCCGCTTTGCCTGGGTGGATGTGGTGGTTGAGGCCGCCCTGGAAGGCAGCCGGACCAAATTAATCGAAGCCTTGATCCTGGATGGAGGGGTAAAATCAGT
>Ga0315279_10005242_pt1 | contig 16911 bp, 8 predicted proteins | sample YL17G06_20_MG_FD_203694 | JGI IMG/M metagenome (GOLD analysis project Ga0315279, IMG submission 203694) | Sediment microbial communities from Yellowstone Lake, YNP, Wyoming, USA - YL17G06_20 | ecosystem: Environmental > Aquatic > Freshwater > Lake > Sediment | place: USA: Wyoming | collected...
GGCACACGGCCCAGCAGGTGGGCAGCATGAAGTCGGTGGCGGCGAAGCCCAGGGCCAGCGAGATCACGGCCACCGGCGCCCGCCAGCCGCCGATCAGCGCGTAGCTGGGCAGGATCACCGAGAAGAACACAAACAGCACACTGGAGCCGAGACCCGCCAGCCCCACCGTTCTCCGCCCCCAGCGCAGGCCGAAGCGGCGCACCAGCGCGTCGCTGGCCCAGCCGCCCAACCCGTTGGCAATGGCGCCCAGCAGGAACGGCAGCGCGGCGTAAGGGGCGAAGTCCTTGATGCCGCGGGCCTGCACCAGGTACTTGGGCATCCAGAAGAAATAGAACTGCACGCCGTAGCCGTAGGTGAAGTACATCATCACCACGGCCCACATGTTGGGGCTGGTCAGCACCGCTCGCCAGGGGGTGGGGAGGTGGGCGGCGGGCGGCGGCGCCCCTTCGCGGATCACGCGAAGTTCCGCGGCACTGACCCCGCGCTTTTGGCCCGGATCATCGCGATACCAAGCGAACCAGGCCGCCGCCCAGACCACGCCCATGCCTCCGAACAGGTAAAAGACGGTGCGCCAGCCAAGTTGCCGCTGCAGCGGCACCACAATCAGCGGCGCCAGCGCCCCGCCCAGGCGGCTGGCCATCCAGACCATGCCTTGTGCCCGCGCCCGCTCCACGAACGGAAACCAGCGGGCGATGGCGCAGGAACTGTTGGGATAGGCGCCCGCTTCGCCCGCCCCGAACAGAAAGCGCGTGACCCACAGGCTGTAAAAGCCGGTCACCCGCCCGGTCAGCACCGTGAAGGCCGACCACCACAGGACGATGCGCGTCAGCATCTTGCGCGGGCCGAAGCGGTCGCCCATCCACCCGCTGGGAATCTCGAACAAACCATAGGCCAGCGAGAACGCGCTGAAGACCAGCCCCAACTGCACGTCGGTCAGGCCCAGGTCGCGCTGCATATCGACGGCCGCCGAGCCGATGCACACGCGGTCCACGTAGGTGACGATCGACAGCAAAAACAGCATCCCCAGAACCCGATAGCGGACATGGGTTGTGCGCTCCGGGGCCGGATTCGGCTGAGTGCTGGCTTGCATCATGAGGCAGTTTAAGCCACAGATTTCGCAGATTTCACGGATTGGTCTGTGCAGTCTGCGAAATCTGTGGCTGAGGACCTCCTATTTCTTCAAATACTGATCGAAGAAGCGCGTGGCCGCGCGATAGGCTTGAAGCCAGTGCGCGTGCCGCAGGAAATCATGCACTTCATCGGGGTACACGATCTGCTCGAAGGGGACTTTTTGCTCCCGCAGCCTGGCCACCAGCTCGACGGTCTGCGAGAAATTCACGTTGCGGTCATCGTCGCCGTGGATCAGGAGCACCGGTGAGCGCCAGGTCTTGACCGCGGCCACGGGCGACGACTCGCGGGCCAGGTTGGTGGCGGCCGAATCGGCAGGCGCCGCGGCCGCCGTGCTAACTGCACGCAGCCGGGCCGACCAGTCGTGCACGCCGTGCAGGTCCACGCCGGCGGCAAACAAGTCGGAGTTGCGCGCCAGCGCCAGGGCCGTCAGATAGCCACCATAGGAGCCGCCCCAGATGCCGATGCGCGCCGCATCGACATCGGCGCGGGCACGCAAGAACTGCGCCGCCGCCACCACGTCCTGGTACTCCGAGGCCCCGCGCGCCCCGCGCTTGGGCGCGTTCCGAAAGGCGCGCCCGTAGCCGATTCCGCTGCGGAAGTTCACCGAAAGCACCACGTAGCCGCGGCCGGCGAGGTACTGATTGTAACCGTAAGAGTTGTGGTAGTAGTAGCGGTAGTGCCAGGCGGGCAGCATCTGGCGGATCGGCCCGCCATGAACGAAAATCACCGCCGGGCGCGGCCCGCCGCCGACCGCCGCCGCCGCCGGCAGGAAGAGCTGGCCGTGAATCTCCCAGCCGTCGGCCGCCTTGAACGTCACTACCTGCGGTTCGACCAGTTGCTTCACAGGGAAGTCAGCGGGAATCGTTTCCCGCGCAATGGCCCGTGGCTGGCCGCCGGCGAGCGCGGCCACCTGCGGGGAGGCGGGCCGGCGCGCATCGGAAGCGAAAAAGGCCACCGTGCGGCCGTCGGACAGCACCTGGGCGTCCCATTCGATCCCCTGCCCCGTCGTGATCTGCGCGGCGCCGGCCTCGGCGACCGCGGCGCGCCACACATGCCGCCGCTCGATGTCGCCGCAGTTGGAGGTGAACACCACCTGCCTGCGGTCGGGCGTCGTGGCCAGCGATTCCACTTCGCATTCCGCAGCGCTCAGCGCCAGCGGTTCTCCGCCATCTGGGAGCGAGTACAGCCGGTTCCAGCCGTCCAGCTCAGCGGTGAAGATCAGGCGGTCCTGGGCGGCCCAGTGATGCAGGGTGCGGCCGGCCAGGCGCGATTGGGTGCCGCCGGCGCGCGCCGGCGCCCGCCAGATCTCGTGCCCTTCGCCGCTCGAGGCCTCCGCCACCCAAATGGCCCAGGGGATGTCGCGATCCGGGTCCGTCCCCATGCCGCCCGGCCCGCCGGCGGATTGCGTGCGCACGAAGGCGATGCGCTGGCCGTCGGGCGACCAGCACGGATCGCCGTCCCGATCGACGCCGGGCGCCAGGTAGGTGATCGATTTGTTACGCGTGTCGTATACGCCGATGAAACTGTGATCGGAGCGGCTGCTGACAAACGCCAGCCGGGAGCCGTCGGGCGACCAGGCCTGTGAGCCGAGCGTGCCGCGGGCCACGAAAAACTGCGTGGCCTCCGCCTTGCCGTCCAACGGCGCGACCCAGATCTGGCCGTCCTTGAGAAAGGCGACCCGGTCGCCGCCGGGCGAGACCTCCGGCGAGTCGCCCAGGCCCAGCTTCCGCGGCGTTCCGCCGTCCACGGAAACGGCCCAGACGGCTTGCTCGGCGCCCGTCGGGTTGCTGGTGGGATTGGGGATTTCGCCGGCCTGGTTCTTGGGACCGCCGCGCACGTAGACGATGGTGCGGCCGTCCGGGCTCCAGGTGATGGCGGTGATCTCCTGGCCATCGTCGGCCTCGTAGCCGGTGAGCCGGCGCGCCTTGAATGCCGGCCCTTCGGCCACCCAGATGTTGCGCTGGCCGCGCGCGTCGAAGGCCCAGGCCACCCGGTTGCCGGCCGGCGCGGCGCGCAACTCGGAGGGGAACGGCGCGCTCAGCACCTGCTCGATGGTGAACGAGCCGCCGGGCGCCTGTGCCGCCGCCGCGACAGCGCCTGCCAACAGCACTAAACAGGCATAGCCTGGCCGTTTCATAGCGCGCAGTCTAACAGAGTTTGCAGCGCTCACAAATGCGCTTGTCACCAACCCGCGGGGTCGGACGCCCGGGCCGGTGTACAATAAGGTCGGAGGAGGAAGATGAAGTGGACCGCTGACGTGGTGTACGACGGCGAAGTTTTTCGCTTGGAAACACCGCTCCCTCTAGTTGCTGGCCGCCGTTACCTCTTGACGATTGTAAAAGAGTTGACGAAGGCGGGGCGGGCGAGCAAGCCGCAGTCGGCTCCGCGGAGACGCGCCCGCAGGCGCAATTCGGCCTAGCCGCTTTGACATGACTGCCGACGGGTCACTGAATTGACATGATGCGCACGGTTGACATGATCTTCGACGGGGAGGTCCTCCGGCCGGAACAGCCGCTCGATCTGCAGGCCAACGACCGCTACCGGGTGACAATCGAACCGGCGGCGGAGCCAGCCTCGCCCCCAGATGGCATGCCTGATCTGTTTAAATGGATCATCGCCAACGCTCGAGATCTAGGCGTTGACGATCTGGCCGAACAGCACGATCACTATCTTTACGGACTGCCGAAGAGATGAACGCCCGCTGTTGGTTCGTGGATACAGGCTACTGGCTCGCCCTTTACAACGCGGCCGATCGGCGCAATGCCCAGGCACAGGCTTTGGCCGAGCGACTCCCACCCACCCTTGTCACCACCGAAGCGATCCTTCTGGAGATCGGTGACTCCCTGGCTGGCCGGCAGAATCGAGCTTTTGCAGTTGCCCTGCTCAAGAGAGTGCGCAGCGCATCGAACATCGACGTAGTACCGCTCACGCCTGACCTGTTGGGACGCGCACTGCAGCTTTACGCCGCGCGGCCGGGCAAGGACTGGGGCCTGACCGACTGCGTGTCGTTTGTGGTGATGCGGGATCGCGGAATTGAAGAGGCCCTAGCCGCCGATCAGCACTTCATCCAGGTCGGCTTCCGCGCCCTGCTGCTGGAGTAGTGCCGCGCCTTGTCTCCGGCGCGCCGGGCGCGCACTCTGGCGCTGCACGACGGCAATCGCCCCGCCCACAAAACAACAACGCAACCAATTACCGGATCTTCCCGCACCGCCCGCCTTGGCGCCGTTCCCGCGCCCTGCGACCCTATCCGATGCGTGGCGGGCTCGCCAAAGGGAGAAGCGCGGGCGTTCAAGAGTCCCGGAGCGAGAGCCAGGCCGGTGAGCGCACGCGATCAATCCACCCGTGCTAAAATCGCGGCCGGCCCGTCACTGCGACGATTACATGTATCAGCGCTACCACGTTGAAACCAGCCCCGCACTCGAAATCGCGCCATTCCCGAACCGCACCCGGGTAAGAGTCAAGAAGCATGGCCTGGCCACGCATCTGCTCAAGGAACTGATTCGCTATCGGGGAAACCGGGAAGTTGCACTGAGCCGGCCCTGCGTCTATGGCGTCTTCTCAGGGCCGGTAGGGGGATTTGCGCCCAGGAATTATTGCTGTGTGGGATGCCTGCGCTGCACCATCGAGTATCCGGAAATGGTGCAGGTTTATCCCGAGCCCGGACATCGGCTTCTTGGTGACTCGTACTTTACTCCGGAGCAGGTGGACACGATCTGCTACGAGGCACGAACCGCGCAGATACCCGTAAAAGGCGCGGGCTACCGGGGCCCCTTCGGCGGCGAAGGCTGGGACGGGATGTGGACGGACATGTCGGAAATCGTCCGCCCCACCCGCGACGGCATCCACGGCCGGGAGTTCATTTCCACCGCCGTGGATATTGGCCAGAAGCCGCCATTCCTTAGCTTCAATGAGCAGGGGGCAGCGACTGGGGAGAGCGCACGGACCTTTTCCATTCCCATCCCGTTCTTGTTCGATGTCCCGCCCGCCTCAGTCGTATCGCGCAAATTTCTGCAGATCGTTGTGGCCGCCGCCCAAGGAGCAAAAACGTTCGCCGTCTTGCCGCTTGGGGCGCTCAACAGGTTCGCGCTCCAGGGGCAGCAGATCATTCCACTTGTCAGCGGCGAGGATGCGGACGCGCTCGCCGAGCTCCGTTTCACTCCGCTAATGATCGAGCTGGACGGCTGGAACGAAGCGCTCTTCCGGGAGATTCGCAGGCGCTTCGCCGAGAGCACGATCTGCTTGCGGCACGACCTGGCCTCCAGCAAGGAAGTGCTAAAGCACTATCATTCCGGAATCCGCGTCTTCCACCTGGTGGCCAATTATCATGGCCGGGGAGGGGATGGTCGGTTCGTGCTGGACCTTGTCCGGGAGGCGCACGGGGCCTTCGTGGAGGCGGGCTGCCGGGACGAGGTGACCCTGCTGGGCAGCGGAGGAATCATCGCCGCCGAGCACGTTCCCAAGGCCATTATCTGCGGTCTGGACGTGATCGCGCTGGACACATCCCTGCTGGCAGCCCTGCAGGCCCAGTTCCTCGGCGAGTGCCTGGATCGCCAAGGGAGCCGCTTCCGGCTGCCCAGAAGGCTTACCGTCAACTGGGGTGTCCAGCGCCTGGAGAACCTGCTGGCTTCATGGCGCGATCAACTGCTGGAGGTGATGGGGGCCGCCGGCCTGCGCGATGTCCGCCGGCTCCGCGGCGAGACAGGCCGTGCCATGTTCCAAAAGGACCTGGAGCGCGAAGCCTTCTCCGGGATTGAGGGCTATGGCCAATAGAAGCAGGACCGCCGAACAGCTCGTCACCGAGAAACATACAAAACTCTTACGCCGGGGCTTTCACCTTTGGCCGGGATTGAAACAAGGCCGGCCGCCGGCGCTGGGAGACTACCGCTGGACCGCGGACCTGATTCTGTCCACCTGGCTGCAGGCTGAAACGGGAATGCCGCCCACGAATGGGCTGGAACACCGGGTGGGCAATTCCGGCGGCGGCTTCGACCGGCTCGATTTCAAGTTTCCTCCCCGGAATCGGTGGCTACCCGACACCGTGCCCATTGATCTCTCCATCCCGCTCAATCGCCGGCCTTATGATCGCCGCATCGAAATTCCCGTCCCCTTCTATGGAGCCGGGATGTCCTTTGGCTCCATCAGCGAGCCGGTGATGCGCGCCCGAGCCCAAGCGGCCCAGGCCTGGAAGACCTTCACCTGCACCGGCGAAGGCGGATATCCGGAATCGCTGCTGGCCTATAAGGACCACTTGATCACCCAGATTGCCACCGGCATGTTCGGAGTCAGCGAGGAGACGATCCAATACGCGCCGATTGTCGAGTTCAAGTATGCCCAGGGGGCCAAGCCCGGTTTGGGAGGGCACCTGCTGGGCGACAAGGTGACGGCCGCCGTAGCCGCCATGCGCGAGTCGCTTCCCTGGGTCAGCCTCTTCTCACCCTTCCCGTTTCACAGCGTTTACTCCGTCGAGGACCACAAGAAGCACGTGGACTGGGTCAAGACCATCAACCCGGAAGCGCTGGTTTCCGTGAAGGTCTCCACCCCCACGGACATCGACATGGTAGCCGTGGGCAGTTACTACGCCGGGGCGCACATTGTGCACATTGACGGCAGTTACGGCGGCACGGGCGCGGCACCGGAAATCGCCAAGAAGAACATTGCCATGCCTATTGAGTTCGCCCTCCCCAAGGTGCACCGCTGCTTGCTGCAGGAGGGCATTCGAGGTGAGGTCGTGCTTATGGCCAGCGGCGGGATACGCACGGCCGATGACATTGCCAAGGCCATCGCTTTAGGCGCGGACGGAGCCATTCTGGGCACCGCGGAGCTGGTGGCGCTGGGCTGCACGCGCTGCGGCAACTGCGAGCGCGGCCGGGGGTGCCCTTTTGGGCTTTGCACCACCGATCCGGAGCTCTCGCAATTAGTGGAGACGGACTGGGCTGCCGGGCGGCTCGGCAAGCTGTATCAGTCATTCCAGCTTCAGCTCAGCGATATCCTGCGCCGGCTGGGGCTTTCCAGCATTCGCGAGCTGGTGGGCAGGACGGATGTGCTGCTCTATCGCAGCCGGGAGGAAGCGCGGTGATGACCCAACCGGAAATTGTCGCCAGGTTCCTGGCCTCCAGGGAATCTCTTGTCCCCGAAGGCCGTACGCGCGCGGTGTGGCGCAAGGCCGAGGCCGAGGGGGGTTGCGGCGTAATCGGGATGGCCGCGAGCGAAAGAATTCCGGCACGCCATCTGCTCCAGGCATTAGCGCAAATGCGCAACCGCGGCAACGGCAAGGGGGGCGGCATCGCTGCGGTGGGACTGGCGCCCGAGGACTGGGGTGTCGCCCAGGAGATTCTGGAAAACGACTACCTGCTCGCCATCGCCTATCTCGACTCCCGCTCCCGGCTGGAGGTCGAACGCAGCTACATTGAGCCCACCTTCGAGATCGATCATGCGCGCTCTCTGCCGGGCACAGATGACTCGGGGATGGTAGGGAGGCTCGATGTCAAACCGCCGGAAGTTTTCTTGTACTTCGGGCGGGTGAAGCCCGGAGCCGTCGAAGCCTTCAGGAAGAAGAACGGACTGGAGGCGGCAGCGGCGCCGGCCCTCTCCCGGAATCGCATCGAGGACGAGATTGTTTACCAAAACAGCTATGGCCTGAACCGCACGTTTTACGCCGCGGCCGGCGAGAAGCGCGCCTTCGTCCTGTCGCATGGCAAGAACATGCTGGCGCTCAAGATGGTCGGGTACGGTGATGACGTGATTCGCTATTACCAACTGGAGGGTATGCGCGCCCACGTCTGGATCGGCCATCATCGCTACCCGACCAAGGGCAAGGTCTGGCATCCCGGCGGCGCCCATCCCTTCGTCGGACTGCACGAAGCTCTGGTGCACAACGGCGACTTCGCCAACTATGCCTCCATCTGCGAGTACCTCGCGCAGCGCAACATCTACCCTCTTTATTTGACCGACACGGAGGTTTCGGTACTGGTTTTCGATCTATTGCACCGGACCTACTCGTATCCGCTGGAATACGTGATCGAATCGCTGGCGCCGACAACGGAGCGGGACTTCACGCTGCTGCCCGAGGAAAAGAAGCCGATCTACCACCAGCTTCAGACCGTGCATATTCACGGGTCGCCGGACGGGCCGTGGTTCTTTCTGATCGCGCAATCCGCCCAGGCACAGGGGGCCTACCGCCTGATCGGCATCACCGACACCAGCATGCTGCGGCCGCAGGTCTTTGCCTTGCAGCAAGGTCCTGTCTCCATTGGTTTCGCGGCCTCGGAGAAGCAGGCCATCGACGCCGCCCTGGAAAGCCTGGCCCTGGAAGATCCGCGATTCTGGACGCACGCCGACCGCTACTGGAACGCGCGCGGAGGCAGCCACACCGACGGCGGGGCCTTTATCTTCACCGTCCAGGCCAACGGGAATGGCCCCGCCAGGCTGGCCTGCACCGACAAGTTCGGCCGGCCCATCCGGGCCAGCGCGCCGCAGGAGCCATACCAGGCGCGCGCCACGGCCGCGCGGACCGGCATCGCGCTGCCCGACGTTCCGACATCCGAGCTGTTCGCATGGGCCAGGGGGCGGTTGTTGGGATGGGACTATGCAAACCTGCTCACGTTTCTCGGGGCCCTGGAGCACACTGCCGGGAACGACCATGACCGCGGGCGGGCACTGGAAGTCCTCACGCTGCTGATGGACCGCCGCTATCCCACGGGCGCGATGCGGCCGAGCAGCCTGCTGTCACTCTTCGATCGCAGCCTGGAAGCAATCGTCGAGTCCATCCGCCAATCCCCTTCTGTAGCCTATGCCTTCGTGAGCGCGGGAAATTCTCCGCCCGGCCCTTCCGCGCCGGCACAGACCGCCGTTATACACGCCGGGGGCTTCGCGGCGCAGGGGGAGCGCTCGCTGGCCCGCGAAATCGTTCGGCTTTACCAACGCGGCTTTCGAAGGTTCATGGTGACGCACGCCAGGGGGCATCGGTTTATCGCCAACGGCCTGGGCCCGGACACCAGAGGCGTCTCAATCGACGTTTACGGAGCCTCAGGAGACTATTTGGCCTCGGGCATCGATGGGGCGGAAGTTTTTGTTCATGGCGACGCGCAGGATCAGTTGGCCCAGATCATGAAAGACGGGAAACTGGTCGTTTACGGCAGTGTCGGCCAGACGTTTCTCTATGCCGGCAAAGGAGGGCAAGCATTCGTGATGGGCAGTGCGGCGGGCCGGCCCCTCATCAACGCCGTCGGCAAGCCCCGGGTGGTAATCAATGGGACCTGCCTCGATTATCTGGCCGAGTCGTTCATGGCCGGGGACCCGCTGGAAGGCGGCGGCTTTGCCATCCTCAACGGGATCGTCTTGAATGACCAGGGCCAGATCCTCGAGCTGGATACTCCCTACCCCGGCGGCAATTTGTTCTCGCTGGCCTCTGGCGGAGCCATTTACCTCCGCGACCCTCACGGAAAAGTCTCCGAAGAGCAACTCAACGGCGGGGAGTTTGCCCGGCTGGAAGAGCGCGACTGGGCAGTGATCCGTCCCTTCCTGGAGGAAAACGAGCGGCTGTTCGGCATCCCCATGGCGCGGCTGTTGGAGGTTGACGGCAGCCCTGTGCCTCCCGCCCAGGTGTACCGCAAGATTCAGCCCAGGGCCATCGCGGCGCTTCAAGCCGAAGAAGCCTGGGTGAAAATGCACGCGTGAGTTTTCTGGTGTCGGCGCAGCCGCGAGAAGCGCCGCTGAACGGTTAGGGATCCTCGAACAGCGTACCGGGGGGGGCGCGACGGGCCACCGGGGGCGTGCGGGCGTCCTCCGGGACTGCTGGGAGTTCGTCGGCCCGGAAGCACGGGCCGCTGACGACCGCTTCCAGAAGCGCCGCCTGCTGAGGGTACCCCTCGACGGTCGCTTCCAGCACCCACAGTAGTTCCAGTAACTCGGTCGTGAATTGGCTCGTCCAGCGCTCGGGGCGGATCTTGTCCAGCGGCGAGGATTTCTTGCCCGCGCCTTTCTTCATGCGGTATTTCAGCCACGACTGAACGACCTTCAGACCCGACACCTCAAACGCGAAGACCTCGGGCGCGACGGGGCGGAACTCCCCGCCGCCGACGCGGAGCGTCCGGGTCGCATCGTTGTACTCGAACGATTCTGGGTAGCCGTCCGGGTCCCCAGGGACGGGCTTGACACATTTTGCCGTCCCGGGCGGCGCGTGGCCGCGCTGTTTGCCCTTGGGGACGAGGCGCTCGCCGTAGGTGTGGAGCCAGAGCAGCCGCGCGCCCGCGTCGCGGAGCTTCGCGAAAAGAGCGGGGTCCTTCGTGATCGGGACGCGCAGCTCGCGCGTCTCCAGTTCCTTCGCATAGCGCGCGGTGAAGCCTGGCTGCGCCAGCGCGCCGTAAACGTATGCCACAAAGTCTTCCGGCGTCACCTTGCGCTTATACGCCTTGGCGAGGAGGTCGAGCAAGCCGGGGACGATGTTGGCCCCTGTCGCGTCGGCGTTGCGGTAGAGGGGAATCGCTGCCTTTGCGCCATAGGAACCCCGGAAATGGTGAAGGTCGGGTATGGTGGCGCACGAAGTCAGGGCGGGACCCTTCCCAAGCGGCTGACAGAACAGACTTGCCAGATACACCTGCCGTTCGCCGTGGGAGCACCAAAGGTCAGGGCGTGGGCGGGACATCAGGCGCCCATCGGCAATAACGGTCTGGCGGTCGAACGATCGGTAGGCGTACCGGACAACTGGAGGCATCGGGGCGTTCTTTGGCAATTGGGCAATAGGCTTCGAGTCCGCTTCGGCAGTAAGGGCCACGCCGTAGGCACCGTGGATCTCACGGTCCCCCGTTCCATGAAACGCCGCCGACCTGTCCTTCGCAGAAAGTAAACCTCGCCACCGTCTCCCAAGGGTGTCTGAGTCTGGTCCAATGGGCCAAGTTCGCTTGAGCTGAACCCCCGAATGCTGCCAGGGCATAAGGTCGATCAGGAGCGGCCAGTCGAAATACTTGCCTTTCCCGGCGGGGCGGAAGCGGGCCTGCCAATCGTCGGGGCAATTCTGCCATTTCACGGACGCGAAATCGGCGATGGCGTGGAGCGCCGCGAGCTTGGCCTCGCGCGTCCCCTCGATCCGGGCGTAATGGACGGCGGCGGGCCGATTCTTCTTCGCCTTGCCCGCGCGCACGGCCACGGCGATCGCCACGGGGGTCTGGATGGCGAAGACATTGTCGCTCTTGCGCGTGCCGCGCCCCTCGCCGCCGAGGTCCAGAATCCAGATTTCGTTGCAGAGGCGGCGCATGTGCTCGCGCATCCCGCAAAAGGCGTCCCCATCGAGGTAGCTCGACGCGCTGATGAAGCTGACGACACCGGACCCGCGCGCGAGCTCGTGCTCGAAGACCTTCCACAGCGCCCAGCGCCAGAAATAGATGTACAGGTTGTAAAGATTCTTGAGGTGGACGCCGTGGCCGGCGGCAACTGCGGGATCCAGGAAGTCGCGGAGGATCGCGCCCGCGCCTTTGCCGTCGTCGCCCCAGCGGACCCACCCGCCGGTGCGGGCTTGGTTGCCGCCGCCAGCGGCCTCGTGGCGGTCGTAGGGGGGATTGCCCAAGCAGACGATGACGTGGACCTTGCTCTTCAGGTTCAGGGCCTTGGCGTGCTGCTCGGCGATCGGCCTGAAGAACAGCGGGAGTTGCAGCGGCTCGGCGTGGGGGCTTTCCAGCGTGTCGGTCAGGTAAACGTGCGTGCCGTCCTTGGGCAGCACCGCGCCACGGTCGCGCAAGGCGCGGCTGACGCGCAGTTCGGTCACGGCGTATGGGCCGACCATTAGTTCAAAGCCGTGGAGGTTTGCGCCGAGCGCGGAGGCCTGGCCGGGCACGGCGCCTGCCCCCTGCTCGGCCTCGACCTTGCCGAGGGCGTGCTCGATCACGCCGAGCAGGTAGGTCCCCGTGCCAGCGGCGGGGTCGAGCGTGATGACGCCGGGATCGGCGAAACCGAGGGGTTTGCCGAGGCGGTTCACGAGCAGGTCGTCAATCAGGCGAACCTGGGCGCGGACTACCTCGAGGGGCGTATAGTAGGCCCCGGCGTCCTTGCGCAGCTTGGGATCGTAGTCGGCGAGGAAATCTTCGTAGAAGTAAAGCCAGGGGTCCTCGGGGCCGGTCAGCGTCGGCGGGGGCACCTCCCCAATGACGCGCAGAAGCAGGTCGAGCGAGGCGGACAGCTCGCCCCGCGCGTCGGGGTCGGTGAGCACCTGGAGCGCGCGGGAAAGCAGGCTGTGTTGCGCGGCGAGGGCGGCCTCGGCACTGTTGAGCGTGAGCGGGTCGGCGCCTTCGCTGCGGCCTAGCAGGAGGGCGAAGGCGACGGTCTGGGCGTAGGCGTCGGCGAATTGCTCGTCAGGGGCGTCGGGGAACAGCAGTTGCCTCCAGTCCTTGGCGAGTTTGACGAGTGGGGAGTTCGGGTCCTGGAGCGCGTCGGTCACGTCGTCACGCAGCATGCCGCAGAGCGGCGCCAGTAGGGTGGCGAAGCCCTTAAGGTCGATCTTACCCTTGCGGTCGGTGGGAATGATGGGCTGCCAGGAGAGGAAATCCCGCAATAGGCGTTCGACGGCCTGGGCGTCCTCGGAGCCGATGGCCTTCCGGCCCTCAGCGGCGATGTCGCCGGAGAGGCGGACGATCTTGCCCAGGATTTTGCCGGCGCGGCACAGCGCCCATTCGTTGCCATCGCAGTAGAGCAGATTGGGAACTGCCCGGAACCGCTTCCACTGCTCCAGGTTGTGGCCGCCGAACCGCCCCGGGTTCGCGCCAACGCCGGGGGCTTTGAGCTCGACGTAGCCAGCGAGCAACTTGTTGAGATGCACGGCATAATCAGGCTTGCCGAGGCGGCCGGGGAGTCTCGTCTCCCCGGTGCAGACCACGTTCCAGCCAAGGGCCCGGGCGGCGTCGCCCATGAAGTTCTCGAAGGGGCCGCGCAACTGGTCTTCCGGTTCACCGGGCGTCAGCGTCGACATCTTCGCCCTGACGGTCTCGGCCAGGGCCTGCAAGGCCTCCTGGATTGTTGTTACCCTCGTCATGGCGAGTACACCCTGCCGCCGTTTTCCTCCGTCGCGCTAGATCCCCACTCGCCTGACCGCTCGGGCATCAGCGGCGCACCGGAAAACTTGCCGACCCGGTGGAATCGCGGTAGCGCCTCCGCTGCGTACCGCTGCTAGGCGCCTGCTGCTCGAAAACACACCCTACGCGCGGCTATTAAGCCTCTCTTCCAACTGGCCGCGAGTGATTCGCTTTTGCTTCCGCCGGTTGGCGATGAGCTTCCAGAACTTGTCGCTGCTCCCAAGTTCCAACTGTTCTCGGTCCATCCCTTCAACCCCAACAATAAGTGCGACGGGTCGGCCGTTTCGCACAAGGAGGAGGCGTTCCTGCTGCGCCTGGATGACGCACGATTCAAGGTCGGCTTTTTCAAGAACAATCTGCTTCATAAAGCACCGACGTGCGAGCAGGGAAGCAAGTGCCTGCCGCCTGGCCACCAGCCCTCCATTCTACAACTTCCTTCGGCCTTGCAACGCGGGCCGGCCAGTCCGATCGGCCGACATCCCCGCCATCGCCGACCCGCACCGGGAGAACGGTCGGCAGCGGCCTTCCCTCACCATCGATCTGCTGGTGCGCCTTTACTATGCGCTGAACTGCGGCGACCCGGAGTTGGTGGAAACCGCGCGCCAGGTCGTGAGCCGGGCGGCAGTTCTTAGACGAAGACGAAAACCGCCCAATATAGCCGCGTCGCTGGAAGGCAATCGGTGGCGCGCCCCACATGCGGCATAGCGGCTCGATGGAGGGAGGAACGAGGTCGATCACGGCGATCTCGGGGCGGGCCCAGAAACGGGCCCGCGGCACGCCGCCTTCCATGCCGATGCCGCGATTCACATAGAGCCATGTGCCCCCGACCTTGTACAGGCCGCGGGCATACCGGTTGCCGAATCGCGAGAGCGTGACCAGCCGGCCGAACAGAGGCAGGGCTACCTGCCCGCCGTGGCTGCGGCCGGCCAGCGAGAACCGTGCCTACCCGGCCGCCGCGCAGCAAACGTCGCGCCAGCACGATCGTGGCTGTGAGATAGACGAAAGCCACGCAGGCAACGAAGATCTGCGCGCGAAACAGTCCGGAAGCGGGCATCTTGGCTATATTCTCGCCGAGATCCGGCAAAACCGACACCGGCGCCCGTCACTCATCACTCGTCACTCGGCACTCAGCAGGCTACACTACCGGAATGCGGCGCGTGATTCTCAGACGACTTGCCATAACGGCGCTCCTGGCGGCGGGCCTGATGATGATGGCGGCGGAGCATGGCCCGCAGGCCGCGCCGCCGGCGACGATTCGCATCGATGCGGCCCGGAAGCTGCATCGCATCACGCCGCGCTTCATCGGCGTCAACCTCGAAGACCTCAATTTCCAGTGCTACGGCGGGCTTTACAGCCAGTTGTTGTACGGCGAATCTTTCCAGGAACACGCGGACAGCGCGGTGCTCGACCTGGAGGGCAAGGACCGGCTGAAGGTGTTCGTCGGCGAGAGCGAAAAGGGGCAGATTGAACTGTGGGGTTTCCGCGGCCGGGTCTGGGAGCACAACGCGGCGCGGGAGGTGCTGGGCCTGCCGCTGCGCAACAACGCTACGCCTGTATCGCTCGAGGAACTGCCGGCCGAAAAGCGCCAGGCGTTGCTGAACACGGCCAACGCCGGCCGCCAAATCAGCCGCCACTGGCGCGCGTTCGAGCAAGGAAGCGCGCGCGGCTCGTTCCGCTTCGAGCGCGCCGCGCCATTCATCGGCCGCCAGAGCCAGCGGCTGTCGTTCGACTCCGGCGCCGGGGAAATCGGCATCGACAACGCCGGCCTGAACCGGTGGGGCATTCGCCTGGTGGCCGGAAAAGCGTATGAGGGCCTGCTGCGTATCCGGGCCGAGCGCGATACCACGGTCTGGGTGTCGCTTCGCGATTCGAGCGGATCGAAAAAGCTGGCCGAGAAGTCGTTGCGCGTGCCGGCCGGCGCCGAGTATCGCCGTTTGGAATTCACCTTGACGCCCAGCGCCGGCGACGACGCGGGCCGGTTCGCGATCAGCCTCAAACAGCCCGGCTCAATCGCGGTGGGATATGTTTTCCTGCAGCCGGGGCCGTGGGGCCGTTTTGCGGGTTTGCCCGTGCGCAAGGACCTGGTCGAGGCGCTGAAGGAAATGGGAGTGACCGCGATCCGCTACGACGGCTCCATGATCAACAAGTTGCCCGATGGCCACCTGTACAAGTGGAAAGAAATGATCGGGCCGCGCGACTTGCGCAAACCGTATCGCGGCTTCTTCAATCCCTATGCCAGCCATGGCTTCGGCATTTTCGATTTCCTAAATCTGTGCGAGGCGGCGGGCTTTCTTCCGATACCCGGCGTGCGAACCGACGAGACGCCCGAAGACCTCCAGGACTTCCTTGAGTACGTGAACGGGCCGGCCGATTCGCGGTGGGGACGCCGGCGCGCCGCCGACGGCCACCCCGCCCCTTACCGGCTCCGCCATCTCGAGATCGGCAACGAGGAGCGGCTCGACGAAGCGTACTGCGAGCGGTTCGAGACGCTGGCCCGGGCCCTTTGGGCGAAGGACGCGGCAATGATTCTGCTGGTGACGCACAACCTCGAAGGCCCCGCAAGTTTCACCATCGGCCCGAATGGCGAGGTCCCGTCGCCGTTGCGGCTTGCCGAGCGGCTGGTGCGCTTCGCCCGGGACCGCCAAGGAACCATCTGGTGGGACTGCCACTACCGGGCCATGCCGAATGAGTTTGAGCGCGGCATTCCGGCGAGGATCGCCGCCATGGCGGCTTTGCGGGCCTCGATGCGCAGGCTGGTTCCGGATTACGATTTGCCCATCGCGCCGCTGGAAGAAAACGGCGCGGCGCACGATCTGCAAAGAGCGCTGACGCACGCCCGCAACCAGAACGCGTTCGCGCGCATGGGCGACTATCTGCCAGTGATCGCTGTGGCCAATGCGCTCCAGGCCTACGACCAGGACCTGACCTGGTCGCAGGGCCGGGTGCACTTCACCCCGTCGCAAGTGATTCTGCAACCGCCCTATTACGTCGATCAGATGGTCACGCGGGCTTGGGCGCCGCGGGTGGTCGAGACGACGGTCTCGGGCGCCGGGCCGGCGCTCGATGTGAATGCGCGGATCAGCGAAGATGGCCGCCGCCTGGCCCTTTACGCCGTCAACGACAGCGCCGAAGTTATCGAGGCGGACCTCGTGATACGCGGCTTCCGGCCGCAAGGCGATTCTGCGAGCGTGGTGGAACTGGCTGGCGCTCCGCTGGCGGTGAACTCGCCGGCGCAACCGGCCCAGGTCGCTCCCCGCCGCTCGACCTGGACCCACGGCGCCCAACTTCGCTACCGCTTCCCTACCCATTCGTTCACCGTCATTCAATTCCAGGCCGCCCCGTAGGCCGGCGCACTGCTGTGAACAACGTTGTACCGCTGGCGTCCCGCCGGCCGGCCCCTACCAGTTCTCCCGGCGCGGCGGCCCGACATGCAGGGCCGGCCGGCGAGACGCCGGCGGTACAAGGGAAATGTGCGGGTCCGTTTTTCCCTGATTTTGATACAGTACCGGCGCGGAGGCAGGTATGCGGATTGCGAAGAGCGTAGCACTGATGCTGCTGGCAGCCATGGGCGCGGTGTCGGCCGGCGCGCAGCAGTATGATCTGCTGCTCAAGGGCGGGCACGTCATCGATCCCAAGAACAAGCTGAACGCGGTGATGGATGTGGCCATGGCCGGCGGCAAGATCGCGCGGGTGGCGGCGGACATTCCCGCCGGCCAGGCCA
>Ga0315279_10005243_pt1 | contig 16911 bp, 12 predicted proteins | sample YL17G06_20_MG_FD_203694 | JGI IMG/M metagenome (GOLD analysis project Ga0315279, IMG submission 203694) | Sediment microbial communities from Yellowstone Lake, YNP, Wyoming, USA - YL17G06_20 | ecosystem: Environmental > Aquatic > Freshwater > Lake > Sediment | place: USA: Wyoming | collected...
TTATCGTATTTTCAGTCGCATATTATGGCGTCGCCTCACAGACAATTGGCGAGCGCTTCAAGCGGCATGTCGGCACCATCAAAATAATAATGGGGATAATATTTCTCCTCCTCGCCGCCATCCTGTTTTACATGGCGCTAACATAACCAAAATCACAAAATAATTTCTCGTCGCAGACACGACATGGCGGGCAGAGCGCGCAGGGTGCGCTATCTGTTATTTCGCCTGAGGATGACCTATCAGATACCAGACCAGGTCCGCAATATCAACCTTGCCATCGCCATTCAAATCCAAGCCTGTTTTATCCGAATTCAGCCCCAGCAAATAGCGTTTTATCTTCTCTGGTGTCGGTAGTGAGGGGTTGGAAACTGCGCCCCATACCCCTTTGCCTAATACAACGGAACCCGTCAGACCTGTAATACCCAATCCCTCCACATACCCGCCACCAGTAATATGTGTAACGGACTGCGTTACACCCTGGATAAACTGGAAATTGACGCCTCTCTCTGTCACGGTACCCTTCACCAATGCCATAGAGCCAAACGTGCCGGCGGTGTTATCAAATGTCCAGATATCGTTAAATGCATTGGCAGTGCCATCCATAAACTGTACCCGGATGTTGACTGGTGAGTTGAAGGGAACGCCCACGTTGGAGAAATTCTTCGTCAAAATAATGAAGAGCGCATTGCTCGCCGTTGGGAAGGAATTTCCTCCACTCCGTGCAATCCGGTCGGCAAGGGTTGCCTGTTTGATACTAACCTTTATCACGTTCGGGTCTGAGGGGTCTGTTACAACATAATTCGGGAATTCAATCTGGTGCCAGGTATAAAAACCGCCCGCCCCCGCGTTAAGAGTTTGACCAACCAGGATTCTCACCATCCCCTCGCCCTGCGGCTTGATATTTACTGTGCTTTCCTCAACTGTGGAACCGGGCAGGTTCCCGTAGATGCCCGAATCGCCGGGAGAGGCTAATCTCATTCCGCCCGTGGCGCCGGCGAGATGCCACAGATGCACAGTCACAGTATTCCTTTCAGTATCCACAATTTGTTCCCCCGGAACAGGAACCCAATGCCAACAGCCATCCTCACCCTGCACATACATATTTACCCTCATCCCCGCCTCTGCAAAACCCATATCAGTATTCACATCGCTATCAAGGTATTCAAGGGTGAGCGTTGCCGATGTCAGAAATTGGATGTTATCCGCATTGGCAAGTATCTGAATGGCGCCGCCGGGCAGGGGTGAGGTATCACAGCCGGGCGGGGACGACGGTATATCGGGGGATTTAATTGTAAACTGGGTGACAGAGGAGAGGGACCCTCCAGGGATATAAAGGGAGTATTGATAAGCCGCATCCGGGTCGCACGAATTGTCAAGTGTGCCGCCATCAGACCCGATATCCCCCGTCACAGGCTTAAAACTATATTTGATATCCAGACCGGTATCATTGGAATTCGGGACGCCAAGGTCAATGGAGTCCACCAGCCCATCAAGACTTCTAATAGCAAATGGCGGACGGTCAACAGAAAGGTCAATCCCCGAAGGTGAGCCTGATTGAGACATTGTTATGAAAAAATCATCTTCAATCGTCAAATGAGCGCCCTGTCCGAGTATCAATATCAACTCGCGGGAACTGTAAGGATTTATAGATGCGCTGAATCCCGCCAGCCCGAGGCTATCCCCCGCAACTGGCAGATAAAAACAGTCGGGAGTAATGAGAGATTGTGTGATTGTGACACCCTGGTCAAAGACAAGGGTCAATGCCTCACCGGGCTCCGCACTACCATTATTATTGGCATCACTGAAAATTGCGTTAACAAGATGAGGTCTCGGTACAAAGGGGGTTGGGGTGGGAGTAAAGCAGTTTTGGGGACCGCCGTAAGCTCCCATATCGTTTCGGACTGTGCCTTTGCCTGGCGGGAGACACCTGTCGTTATACTGTGAATTCGGATGACCGGCGTCAATGCAGGGTGAATCATCCGTCAGATGGAAATCACCCGCCAGCAGATTGACAAATATCGGGTCGTCTTTGATGTTCCCTTCCCCGCCTCCCTCCCAATTTTGAATACATGAAAATACAGGAGTAGTTAATTCGTCTATTTGGCTACCTGTTGCGGCCGAATCCCCCCAGATGATGCAGTTAAGGATGAACCCATCGCAATAAAAAAGCCCGCCACCAGAATTGGCCGAATTACCGGCAATGGTGTTATTCTGGATGGTGCCGCCGCAATAATAAAGCCCGCCGCCATAATTAGTAGCCGAGTTACCCGTGATGGTATTGTTCCGGATGGTGCCTCCGCAATAATAAAGCCCGCCACCATAATTAGCCGAATTACCGGCAATGATGTTATTCTGGATGGTGCCGTCGCAATAATAAAGCCCGCCACCAGAATCAGAAGCGGAGTTTCCAGTGATGGTATTGTTCTGGATGGTGCCGCCGCAATTAAAGAACCCGCCGCCATAATTAGTAGCCGAGTTCCCCGTGATGGTATTGTTCTGGATGGTGCCGCTGCAATTAAAGAGCCCGCCGCCAGAACCATCGGGATAAAAACCATAAACCGTATTAGTAGTTATATTATTGTATTGAATTGTTGCCAGTGTGCCATTGCCATTTATACCGCCACCTCTGGGCGAATGCCCATTAGTTATGATAAAGCCCTGGAGGAAGCAGTTCTGAGGTTCTGTTCCATCAAATGTAACAACTGAGCCGTTGTAACTGCCATCAATGATAGTGGTGGCGACCACATCGGGGTTGGTAGGGTCCTGAGAACGAAGGACGACATTTTTGCCCCAAAAGTTGATATTCTCATAGTAAGTTCCTGGAGAGACGATTATTTCATCCCCCTCACAGGCATCATTGATTGCCTCCTGAATTGTGGGATAATCGTTAGGGATATAAATAACTCGCTGTGGCGGTGGTGGGGATATCCATTCTACTCCATCTATCCAGCCGCAGTCTTTTCCTTCTGCAACATTCAAATTTTTAGTATAAACCCATCTTAGTATATGATTACCGGTGCCAACATAATAACATCCAAATTGCCAATCCTTTTCGCCGCTTATATGTCCCCGCAGTTCATCATCAATGTAAAATTCTAGCCAGTCACAATACAATTCTGAAGAAACCTTCCAGTAAAAACTAATCCGACCAGGTCCTTTGACGACAGTGACGAGTTTACTCTCCTTGCCATCCAGAATTCCCCCACTACGAGCAGAAGTTGTGCCCAAGAGGACGACCTCAGGGTCAGTTCTCCATAGCGCATCGCCACCCGTAAACCAGTAAAGAGACGAATTATCAAGGGCTGAAGCAAAATCAATCTCAGATACTCTATTAAGTGTTACAGTTCCAACACTATCGGCATATTGAGTCGGGTTTTTGCCATCGGAGATTGATGCAATGAAAGTATACATATTCTCGGGTAGAGTAGAGACGTCCCAGAGATACCAATCCGTCTCATCATCTTCGCTAATACCGCTTACCATAAGATTGCCGTTGTAAAAAAGACTTATGCTGGCGTTGTCCTCCAAATCAAAGTCTTCCCAGACAATCGGAATAATATTAGAAGAAGTGTAGTACAATTCATCAGGAAAAATGAACTTAAATCTGGGTGCAGCGTTACACAAACCCGCAAATGTCGGGTCAGGTAATGTATTTATATCTGGCAAGTTATTTTCATTAAAATGAGGAACGAAATTGCGGAGTTCCAGTCTTCCTTCAATAAACGGGACCAGGTTAAGCCTAAAATCATAACCAAAGGCGGAGATTTGCGTCTCACCATTGAGAGAATTTCGCACTCCTTCTATAATATTATCAAATTCCCGAATGTTGGGTTCGTCTTCGGGATAAAAGGTAATGAAATCATCCGACTGGTCATCAGTCTCTGCATGAATAAATCTAATTCCAGTAAAATAATTATTGACTGCCTCTTCAATAATTGGTCTCAGGGATTGAAAGGGCTGCGGTTCAGCGGTAATAAAAGTCAGCAACGCCGGATAACTATTCTTTATGTCCTCAACTATATTTGACGGATTATTTACTGCCCGCCACACGATGTAGTCTATATCTAAATCTACATTATAATTTTTAATAATATTAATTCCGACAATTGTGGCGCATAATGCAGATTTAGCCAGGCAAACATCTCCGTAATCAAATTCGGTAGCGGGTGCCAGTGTTGAAGTTGTCAGTCCAATTTCTTCTGCAGGCAGTAAGATATTAAAAGTAGCTGAGACATTCCGGAAATTATCTAACGCCGCCATACACTCGGAAAGCACCGGGGAGGTAAGAAATTCCTGAACTTGTACACCCGATGGGGAATCATTGGGTAAAATAATATTTCCATTTATATCTCTCTGGAAATCTGCTGTCCAATGATATATATCGCGGTCTGTGGTAGAAATGCCAAATCTATCCATTAAATTTTGAGTTATATCTAAGTAAGCAAGCGCAGCAATCCTTGTAATACCAAGCATAAAATTTGCCTCTTCATTCGTATTAGATTCCTGCCAGGCACGATAAAAAGAATCGCGGGCATCAAGGACACGGTGCTGAGTCAGATAGTTATGACCGCACCATAGCCAATCATCACAATTTTTTGCCCTGGGCTCAGCCCATAACTTTGATATGGTGAAAAATAAAATTGTTAAAAGAAGAAACCTTGGATAATTCATAATTCTACTTCTCCCTTTCTTTATTAGGAAACATTCCATACAGAAAAATATTATCCTCTTTTACACTTACTTTTTGCTCTTTCTGTTGCACATTAAGTTTTGGTAATATGGTAGAGTAATATTTGATTATTACTTTTTTATTATTAGCATCTTTTAAGGGAAAGATTATTTCTTCAACTTTCTTAATATGCCTCGGAGCAGGACTTATGGAGACGTCGCCTTTTATTTTTAAGTAATCACCATTTTGACTGAGTTCACCCCGAGCCGCAGATATTTTAATCTCCTCTCCATATTTCCGCCGAAGTAATATTTTTAGTTCTTCTATTGTTAAACCATATATTTCATACTCTTGGGGTATTTTAAGAAAATCCATACTCTCTACAATTGGCAAATACTCTTTGTCTTGATTATCCTTTCCCCCTGAATTACTTACTAAATATTCATTTATTATTATATCAACCTTCTTTAATGCAAGGATTTTTTTAAATTTAAACCTTAAAAAACCTACTTTTTCCCGATATGTCTTCACTTTCCCAATTCTCACTTCTGAAAGAAGGTCGCAATTATTAAATTTTTGAATACGTAATTCTTTAGCAATAGTCATCTGGTCTCCGGTCATTGTCTTTTTTTCTTGAAGATTTTTTTCTTTCTCTTTTCCCACATCCCAATTAAGTATAATAAATGTGGTAAAGATAAAAATTGTAATAATGACTATGAATATTAATTTTACCCTTTGGTTCATCCATATTTTTAAAAGAGGTGGAATCAATGCTAAACCTTAATAAATTTGGGTGTCAAAACTCAAGTTTTTACAAGTTTGTCAGCGCATCAGCAGCGTTGAACAATCGCCCCCGTTATACCACCCGCCTGAGCCGTCGGGAACACAGGAGGAGATAGTCCCGTTTACCTTGGGAAAAGTGGCGACGGCTGTGCCGGTCATGACGTCAACAGGGACGCCGCATCCGGTTGCCGGACCAACATAGGTAAATACCCCATCGATATAGATAGTATCCGTCGTTGGGACAATGGCGTTGGCGGCGCCGTTGGTCACCCATGTCTCTTCGCGGGGCGTTGAGCTCTGGGCGCGCGCCCCCGGAACATTCAACACCGCCAGCGCCATAACGGCTATCACCAAAACTATATTTACTGCCCACGGTTTTAATTTCATGTTATGACTCCTTTAAAAATTATATTTTTTATAAACAACGATATCAAAAAAATCAAGAGCAAAATCTCACTTTTAACAAACCCAAAACCCATAGATGATTTCACGCAGAGAACGCTGAGATTATGGGAGTTATTTATTATTGTCTCTGTGCCCTCTGCGTTCTCTGCGAGAGATATTCTTAATTTTCACTTTGAAATGTTGAGATGGAGTGTATAAGTATCTAAGGCATTTTTAGCCCCCTCCCAGGGACGGAAATATTTCAGGACAAGGCGGCACTCCCCCGGCGCAATCACCCTGAATCGCCAGGTGAAAAGGGCAAAGCCACCCGCCATTCCCGGCGGCGTGAGGGAACTCTCCTCCTTCCGCAGAATTTCCACCCTTTTTTTGTCCATGTCTATAATCTCCCACAGGTATCCCGCCGTGGGGACGCCCCGGAGGTGAATCTCGAACTCCTCACCCTGTGTCAGACTCACTGTCTTCCCGCTGTCGGACTTCATAAAAACTATCGCCGCACTTTTCCCGCCTATTGGAGGCATCTCGCCCGCCAGGCCAAACCATTCAAGGATAAGTTTATTGAACGCCGCATGCCATCCATGGCGACCCCCGGGGATTTCCTCATATCTCACGCGAACCCCCGCCGCCTGAAGGTCATGAAAGTAACGCCTCCCCATATCAACGGGCACAAGGCGGTCTGCTGTGCCATGCAGGATAAGCGCAGGGGGATGTGAGGCGGAAATGGTTTGTGTGGTGCTGAAATCAAAAATGGAGGCAAGATTTCTACTTATTTTCACCGAATCGGCATTCCCTGCAGACACAATACAAACCGCCCGAATCTGAGCGGGGAATATATGGGCAAGGCGGCTCGCCATGAATCCACCGCTGGAAATCCCCGCCACATAGACCCGCCCTGCATCCAGCCTCGCCCAGTCATTTTTCTTCACCCAGTTTAGAAGGTCACGGAAAAAGAGAAGGTCCTCCGACCTCTCCACAACGCGGTGCATGCAATCCCACTGCCTGACACCCGAGCGGGGGGTTTCGCCGGAATCGGGGGCAAGGATGGCATAGTTTGCGCGGAGCGCCTCCTGAGGAAAAGTCTTCTGCTCGCCCATGGATAGCGGTCCCTCCCCGAACCATGCCCCGCCGCCTTGACCCCGTCCGTGCAAAAGGATAATGACTTGCCACCCTTTCGCAGGCGGCTTTCCCTCCGGATGAACAGAATAAACCTGACGCCCTGAGATTTCCTTCAATTCATATGACGCAGGGGTTTTCACCATGCCCGCAGTCTCCTGTGAGTTAGAATTGAATTGTATCATCGCCATCAAGGCGACAATCATAAAACCCAAAACACACGATTTATATCTCATTAAAACTCCTTTCTCCTCGCACTCCATCAGGCTTTAAACTTCTTAAAACACACAATTCTCAACCGCAATGTTTTTTGCAGCGGGCTATTTGTTTTACTTGATGTCCATCACACCCTATGAATATATATACATTAAAAGAAATTCGTTGTGAAAGGCGAAAAAATGGCGATTGTCAAACCATTCAAGGCGCTCAGACCTGTGCCGGAAAAGGCAGACTCCATTGCCTCGCCTCCCTATGATGTGGTGAACACGGAAGAGGCGCGGGAGATGGCAAAGGACAATCCCCATTCCTTTCTCCATGTGGTCAGGAGCGAGATTGACCTCCCGCCCGGCACCGACCCTTACAGCCCCATAGTCTATCAGAAGGCTGCCGAAAACCTGAACCGCCTTAACAATGATGGGGCGCTCTTCCGCGATGAAACACCTGCATATTACATCTATTCGCAACGTATGGTAGGGCATTTCCAGACGGGCATTGTCGCCTGCTGTGCCGTGGATGATTATAACTCCGACATTATCAGAAAACATGAACTGACAAGGAAGGAGAAGGAGGATGACCGCCTACGGCACATCCTCACCACCTCCGCCCAAACTGGACCCGTTTTCCTGATGTATAAGGATGTCACCAATTTAGACATACTCATGAAAGAATCGTGCGACAGAGAGCCCATCCTCTATTCCTTTACGGCGCCGGACGGCGTGGAACATATGGCACAGCGCATCAGCGACCCGAAATGTATTGAAAATATCACAAAAGAATTCGCCAGAGTGCCGAATCTGTATATAGCAGACGGTCATCACCGAAGCGCCGCCTCCTCCCGCGCCTGCGCCGAAAGGAGAAAAAACAATCCCTCCCATACCGGTCGCGAGGAGTATAACTATTTCATGGCAGTTCTGTTCCCCGCCGGCACACTCAAGATTCTACCTTATAACCGCATTGTGAAGGACCTTGCCGGGCTCACCATAAATGACTTCATCGCCCGAATCAAACAGCAATTCAAGGTCAGCGAAACCGCCAATCCAGTCCCCGCCATGAAAGGACAATTTGGAATGTATCTTGATGGAAAGTGGCATCTCCTTTTTGAAAAACCGTGGGGGCACAAATCGGATGACCCGGTCGCAAAGTTAGATTGCCAGATTCTACAGGATTATCTCCTCGGTCCCATCCTCGGCATAAAAGACCCCTGCACGGATAATCGCATCGGATTTGTCGGCGGGATTCCCGGACACCCAAAACTCAAAAATATGGTGGATAATGGCGAGGCGATGGTCGCCTTCCTCCTGCACCCCGTCACCGCGGAAGATATCATGAGCGTCTCGGATTCGGGTAAAACCATGCCCCCCAAATCAACATGGTTTGAACCGAAACTGAAAAGCGGATTGTTTATTCACCAGATATAAAGCATTTATCCTTTGATAGACCCCGGCGTGTTTTTCCTTTGTCCGCCTGAGAGGCAAATCAATCATTTATAATAATTAATGGAGAATTTGCCTGACCCGGAATTGTTTTGATTTCATTCTCATTAGAAATGGAGGGTAGAAGGGGCAATGCACACACCATATCCCATAATTTATGGTTGAAATTCCTAAAACTCACAGGAAAATCATATTAAAAACAGGGGAATTTGACAATAATAAAAAAATAGAAAAAGTGAAAAATATTTCTTGCATTTAAAAACAGGATTGGTTAATATCTCTTTATATTAAATATGAGCTCGTGTTTGAAGTCAGGTAAGTTAATATCAGTGTGAAATAAAAAAATAGTTGACAATGCAAGTATTCATATAATAAGGAATAAACCACGTAAATTAAATATCCAAAGCATATAAATGAAAGGAGAATTGGAATGATGATTCAAAAAGGTAAGTGCATGAGACTCTTGAGTGTGCTTCTCATGCTATTGGCCACAACGACATTTGCTCAGGTGATAAGCCTGTCCAACCCTATGGCCGCCCCGGGCTCAACGGTAAATGTTGACCTCAGCGGTCCAGGGGGTAATATTGCCGGTATAAACTTCGCCGTGGGCTATGACCCCGCTGTCCTGAGTAATCCCCAGATGAGCCTCGGAGCTTTGACAACGGGATGCAAATCGGACTCTAATGTATTCAAGGATGCAGGTCTGAATGAGACGGGTGAATTTCGCGGGATTATCTACTATGAGCCGGTGCAAAGCTTCACAGATGCCCAAGGCGTGATTGCCACGATATCCTTCAAGGTTGCAGCCAGTGCCACACCATGCACACCCACCATTCTACAGCTACTCAAGATTTCCAGTGAACAGTTCGGCATCTCGAATACAGCCGGGGTAAGCACCACCGGTAATTACACAACCCCGGACGGCAGTGTGAAGGTTACCCGACCGGGAGACTTCAACAATAACGGCTCGGTTACCATTTCGGACTTCACAACGCTTGTGGAAGGATGGCAAACAATTTACTCCATATCGGACTTTACCAGGCTGGTTGAGAACTGGCAACAGTCTTGCAGCTATTAATATCAGTTTGTTATCTTTTTTGATAATTATGAAAACAATTTTAAAAAAAATAAAAGGAGTTTGGAACATGAGTAAAATACTAAAGGCTTTCGGAATCCTCAGCATGGTGCTCCTTATAATGTCTCCAATTGCATGGGCTCAGCAGGGCGCAATAAGTTTCGTCCCCCCCGGTGGAAGTTTCAAAGTCGGAGACAAGATTACAGCGCCGATTTTCATGAACACCGCAGGGGATAAAGTCCTGACCGTGCAGGTCGTGCTCAATGTCGACCCTACCTTCCTGGAGGTTGCGGACGACCCTGATAATCCCGGCAGTCCCCTCATTGTCATTGATTCAAAATTCCCTCTGATAATAACGGGGCCCTTCACCGTCCCGGGCCCCATCTCCGTGGATAAGAAAACAATCACCTTAGTGGCAGCTAATTTGTCTGGAGGTGTGACCGGCACGGCGGTGCACTTTGCCACCATCACATTCAATGCGCTTGCGAATGGGACGTCAAAAGTAACCTTCGTGCCCGCCCAGGGAGAAAATGGCACACAGGCACAGAAATCTGGTTCGGTGAATATTCTCGGAATCTATAACAATGCATCCTATACCATCGGTGGATGGAAGCTCACAGGCAAGGTGAACGGTTTTGACCTCCCCATTGAGAGTGTCGCCAATGGTGCCCTGAGTCTCCACTCCACAAGTTCTAACACATTCGGGTTCTGGTATCTTGATGATGCGGTTGTTTCACCAACTGCCGACACCCTCTACAGGGCACGTTACGCCATCAAAAGCGACCAGACATACCTACCCAAAGTCCCCACATTCCGCGCCCGTTACAATGCCGCAGACTTTACGCAGGGTGACTTCATCCAGGTCAACAGCAATGGCGACACCGCCGATGCTTCACCGGGAACCACCGAAAAGCTGTACGATCTTTATTTCTGTCCCCAGTATGGTGCCGTGGGGGTCAACGGCACCCTCTCATTTGACATGATAAACATTGGCAACCCGATTGATGCCCCTGACGCCACGCTATTCCTCGATTATATCCAGCTGGATAAGAAGGCGATTGTCGACCTCGGAACCCCGGCCGTTGTCACACCCACACCCTATACTTTCACCACAGGTCAAGGAAACTGGAGTAACAGTGCCACCCTCGGCACCTTCACTGCGCCAAGTTACAACTGGGACAATACGGAACTCGCCCTCACCCTTGTATCAACCGACACCAACACCTTCGGATACTGGCAGAACAAACAGGATGACGTCGCCATTGACCACAACGTCCTTTATCAGCTTCGTGTGAATGCGGCTTCTGCTGCCGGGGGCCAGCCAACAATGCGTGCCCGCATGTATGACCACCCAACTAACCAAGTGAACTCTTCCTTCCAGACACCGGTCTGGAAGACATTTGAGCAACCGCCGTCTTCCTCCCCGACTATGGCAATATCGCAACTCACCTACCACGATTATTTTGCTTATTTCCACAACAAGGAAGGCGCCGGAACTTCTCTCGGCATCGCCATTGACATGATCAATCTTGATGCGACTGCACCTGCAGCTGCCACGATTGCCATAAGAGAGGTGGAACTCTCCACATTTGCCATCCCGACTTTTTAATGAGTTGGGTGCTTGATTTGGTGCAGGACATTCAGGCTGGAGGCGATTCAAGGACCCTTCCGCCTGATTTTTTTTTAAATAATCCCGTAATGAAAACGATTCGAGAAAATAAAATATATAATATGGATTGTCTTCAGGGATTGCCTCTGATCAAGGATGAATCCGTAGACCTTGTTATAACTGACCCCCCTTTTGCCATCAACTTTACTCCCCGCCGCTCCAATTATAACAGAAAATCTTCCCGTGTTTTGGAAGGTTATAAAGAAATTGCCCCAAACGAATATCTTGATTTCAGTATTAGATGGATGAGGGAAGTCTTCCGTATTTTGAAAGAAACCGGCAGCATTTTCGTCTTTTCCGGATGGAATCATCTAAAAGACATCCTGACCGCCGCCGATGAGACAGGTTTTACAATTGTAAATCATATCATCTGGAAATATCAATTCGGCGTGGTTTGTAAAAAGAAGTTCGTAACCTCACATTATCATTGTTTATTCATGTGTAAGAATGATGCAAAGAGAAAATTTTTTAACAGCGCCAGATATAAGAAGGAGGAAAAATCAAAAAAAGGTGGAAGCATGAGATATCAGGATATGGAAGATGTCTGGGTAATCAACAGGGAATACTGGCATGGCGACAAAAAAACGCCCACCAAACTGCCTGCCGCGCTTATTGAAAAAATTCTCAATTACACTACTGAACCTGAAGACCTGATTCTTGACCCCTTTCTTGGCTCCGGTCAAGTTGCCGTGGTGAGCAAATTGAACAATCGACGTTATATTGGTTTTGAGATTGTGAAGGAATATTACGAATTCGCCAAAGAGAGGCTGGAAAAAGGTATATATAGAATAAGCGATTCGGAGAATGATGAAATCAATGCCGGGTAATTATCCATATTCTAAACATTACAATTCACCTGAGCAGATAGCAATTCTCAAATTCTCAGATTCTTAGATTCTTAAATTCTCAGATTCTCAAATTCTTTAAGACGCTCTCCGGTGTGAAGGGGGTTTTGCGCAGACGGATGCCTACGGCATCAAAAATGGCGTTGGATATGGCGGGAATGGGACCGTTGATATTAATCTCGGATATGCTTTTTGCGCCATAAGGACCGCTCGGCTCATAGGTAGGGACAAGGATGGTTTTGATTTCCGGCAGGTCGCGCGCACTGAAGATTTTATAATAATTGAAATTAGGATTCAGCATCCGCCCGCGCTCACCAAAGAGATATTCCTCCGTCAGGGCGAATGAGATGCCATTCAGGACGGCGCCCTCGCATTGTCCCTCCGCCAGAGGTGGATTAACGGCAACACCACAATCCACCGCCGCCACATATTTGACCACCGTCACCTTTCCGGTCTCCGTGTCCACGAGAACCTCGGCGAAATGCGCCGCAAAGGGCGGCGGCGATTTGTGCGTTACGTGGGAGGCTGTGCCTATAATCTGCCTCTGGTTCCGCTCATAAAGGGTACGATGTGCGATGCGGGAAAGGGACGCCTTTTTCCCGCCCACGCGCACCTTCCCATTCTCCAGAACCGCATCCTCCTTCCTTGCGTAAAACATCTCAGCCGCCACGGATATGATTTCATCCCTCGCCTGCTCCGCCGCCTTTTTGACCGCCATGCCGGAAAGATAAGTCGTGCTGGAGGCGTATGCTCCAACATCAAAGGGCGTCATGTCCGTATCGGAGGAATAGACGATGATATTCTTCAACGGGACGGTGAGGACCTCGGCGGCAATCTGTGCAAGGACCGTGTCGCTTCCCGTCCCGAGGTCGGTTGCGCCGATAAGAAGATTAAACGAGCCATCCTCGTTCATTTTAATTGTGGCGGCGCCCATATCTATCTCCGGGATGCTGGAACCCTGCATCAGGCATACCATGCCCAAACCCCGTTTCACAGGACCCGCGCCCGGCTTACCTCTCTTCCTCGCCCAGCCAATCTCCCGTGCGCCTCGCTCCAGACATTCATCCAGCCCGCATGTTTCAATCACCATCTCCACCCCCGCTTTTCCCTCGCCCAGCGCCTGAAAAACAGGCGAGGTCTCTCCGGCGCGGATGTGATTCCTTCTGTAAAATTCTAAAGGGTCCATCCCGATGGCGCGTGCCATCTCATCAATCTGAATGCCCAACGCCGCATACCCCTGAGTGGCGCCATAGCCGCGATATGCACCGGCAACGGGAAGATTCGTGTAAACGGAATCCCCGCTGAATGCGATGTTCGGACAATGCACAAGGGGGAGCGTCTTGCTTCCGGTGTTGCAGAGCACTGTGAGGGCGTGCGACCCGTAAGCGCCTGTATTCATCAAGACGCGCAGGTCCAGCGCAGTGATATCCCCATTCTTCCTGACGCCTGAGCGCAGACGGATGCGCTGGGGATGGCGGGTGCGCGAGGATATAAATTCCTCCGCGCGCGAATATAAAAGTTTTACAGGCTTCCCCGTCTTGAGCGTGAGGGCGGCGGCGATGCCCTCTAAAAAAACCTCCTGCTTGGCGCCGAATCCGCCCCCGATGCGCGGCTTGATAACTCGCACGCTGGAGACCGGAATCCCCAGCACCCGCGCGACTATGCGGCGCACATGAAAGGGCACCTGTGTGCTTGTGCGGATGACAAGGCGCCCAGTCTCGTCAAGATATGTGATGACCACATGCGTCTCAATGGGGCAGTGTTGGGCGTAATGGGTTTCATACTCATTATCAAACACAAAGTCCGCCTCGGCAACGCCTCTTTCCACATCCCCTATCCTGACATCCACACCTGCCGCCTGATTGCGGGCGGGATTGAACGGCGTATGAATGAGGACGCGCGCCTCTTTTTCATCATGGATGACAGGCGCACCCGGTCGCATCGCCTCGGCGGGGTCAAGGACGGCGGGCAGTACATCATACTCCACATCAATCAAAGAGAGCGCCTCTTCAGCGATTTTGGGAGAGTCCGCCGCAACGACGCACACGCGGTCGCCCACAAACCTCATCTTGTTATCAAGGAGAAATGTGTCATAGGGCGATGGTTCAGGTGCGCCCTGACCTGCGGTTGTGTGAATCACGCGGGGAAGGTCTTTCCAGGTCAGGATGGCGCGAACGCCGGGGAGTTTCTCAGCCCTGCTTGTGTCAATTTTCCTGATGAGCGCATGGGCGTGGGGACTATAAAGAAGCCGTGCATGGAGAAGGTTTCGCACCTCAAAATCCGCGGTGAACTGTGAACGTCCGGTTGCCAGCGCCAGCCCGTCAACCTTCCACTCAGCCTTTCCAACGGTATGAAACTTCGGAATTATTGTCATTCTCACATCTCGCTCTAAATATCCGATTGAAAAATTGCGCCCTTATATTTACCGCCCCTTCGCCACTTTCATCCTCATCGCCGCATCCTGCACGGCCTTGATTATCTTCACATATCCCGTGCAGCGGCAGAGATTACCGTCTAATGCGGTTTTAATCTCCTCCACCGATGGCGCAGGATTTTCCGCAAGGAGCGCCTGTGATGAAAGGAGCATCCCGGGTGTGCAATATCCGCACTGGACGGCACCGGCGTTCACAAATGCCTCCTGCAGAGGGTGCGGGCGAGCCGGCGTGCCAAGCCCCTCCACCGTGATAATCTCACGCCCCTCGCACCGTGCGGCAAAAACCATGCAGGAATTCACAGCACGCCCATCGAGAAGCACAACGCAGGCGCCGCAATTGCCCTGACGGCATCCCTCCTTGACGCTGAAATATCCCTCGCGCCGCAGGAGGTCAAGGAGCCTCTCGCCGGCGGCTATCGTCAAAACTTTGTCCTCGCCATTGATTATTACCTTCAACAACATCTCCCCAACCTCAGTGGTCTCCTGAAGCGCGTTCCGAAGCTATCTTTAAACATCTCCGCAGAATCACCGGAATAATCTCCCTTTTATACCCCTCAGAAACCCTGATATCCCTCAGGATGGAAATCCCGCCAGCCCCCGTCCTTGCGGCATCCTCAATCAATTCATCCCTCAATGACTGACCTTCCAGTATCTTCTCCGCCGCCGCGAGACGCACAGGCATTGGGGAAACCGCACCAATGGCAATCCGAGCCTTATTGCAGATACCGCCCTTCACGGACAAAAGAACTGCCACATTGATAAGGGCAAAATCCGTCTCCGTCTTTGAAAATTTCACGAATGCCCCGTCAGCGCATTCAGACGGCGCAGGAAGGATAATCTCTTTGAGAATAGAGCCGGCGCCGACCAGGCGGCGCGGCTGAGTGGAAAAAAATTCTCCCGCCCGAATCAGCCCGTTACGCTCACCCACGACCCTGAATCTTGCATCTAAGGCAAGAAAAAGGACCGGCAGGCTTGACCAGATAAACACCTGCATCACATTTCCGCCAGCGGTGATAAGGTTGCGAAGCGGCGTTGTGGCAATGGAAAGCGCCGCCTCCCGCACCATGCCGCCCGCATAAGAGGAGAAAAGGGGATTTTTCAAAAGCTCCCCAATGGGCGTGGCGGCTCCGATGGAAATTCCGCCCGATGTCTCCCTCACATAATTCAGTCCGGCGCGGGAAAGGTCGATAATGACTTCCACACCCTTACGCTTTCGCAGGAGCGCCGTAGCTTCAGCGGAGGTGCTTGGCGCGCCAAAGGTCAGACCCGTCCCTCCTGCAAGCAGAAAGCATCTCCCCTTTTCGCGCTTAATAAGCCTTAAAACCTCAGAGGCGCGGGTGGGGAGAAAATATTCCCTGACATCTGTGAGCGGCATGTTCATAATTGATACGGCAAATTAAAATGTCATCCTACGACATGTCAAGTGCATTGGGAATGACGCCTATTTTGACGCAATGGCAAGTGTCACCACCATGCCACCCCAGCGGCTCCCGATGGGAAGAAGCGTCGCCTCATAATCCTCCATCCGCCCGGGCGCCAGAGTTATCTCAACTGCCTTCCAGTGCTCATTCTTCCCCACCATGGGGACGCGCCTCATCAGCATTTTTCCCTGAACCCAGACGCCCGCGAGGGTATCCACCTTCAGTTTGTCGTTGGAACTTATATAAAGCGTCACGGTTTTTGTGGACTGCGTATCATTTGTGAGGGGCAGGGGGAGTTTATACATCACGGGATAATTGCCGCCGAAGAAGAGGTGGCTTGTCTGGCTGACGGGGTCAAGGACGGGCATCTCATCGGCTTGAAATGTCTTCGGCACGGCGGCGTAATGACAGAGGTTGCCAGTGGGTCCGCCGGGCGAATCCGCAATGGCGAAGGAATATGATGCCGATTCCACCTGCGCCAGAGCAATGCGACCTGAAGGGGTGCGGCTTAAGGGAAAGACCTCAATCGTTGCGGCATTCCAACCCGCTGTGCCTCTCGTGAAGGAGGGCCAAGCAACCGGAGGTTGTGAGAGGTCAGGCATGGGGCGCGCCTTTTCAATGCCGGGGTCTTTTTTCCCCAGCCAGGCGTAATCGCAGACCCAGAGGTCGCCCGAGGCGATGCCGAGAAATATCCCGCTCCAGGGAAAGTCGCCCGCAATCTCACGTTCCTCCCAGATGGTGATGATTTCACCGGCTTTGAGTTTGATGATGCGGCGTCCGTCGCCGCGGAGAGCCGCCGCCCATGCCCGCTCATGGTCCCAGTCACGCGTGGTGCCGGCGCCTTCCAT
>Ga0315279_10005244_pt1 | contig 16910 bp, 8 predicted proteins | sample YL17G06_20_MG_FD_203694 | JGI IMG/M metagenome (GOLD analysis project Ga0315279, IMG submission 203694) | Sediment microbial communities from Yellowstone Lake, YNP, Wyoming, USA - YL17G06_20 | ecosystem: Environmental > Aquatic > Freshwater > Lake > Sediment | place: USA: Wyoming | collected...
CGACCGGCGCTTTTCCATCTCTGCCCGCAGCCTCTCAAGCGCACCGTGCACGGCCGGGCCGAAGAGCGATTCCAGGAGTTCCGGCGGGATACGAGAAGCGCTCTCGTTGGGGCTGCCGTCCTCATTGAGGGGCGCCGGCGCCAGCGGCGGCACGTAGTAGACGTTGGGGCGGGTGCCAAACTCCGGGTGCAGCGGCAGCGCCACCTTGAACTTGGATACCAACTGCGCCACCGGCCCGTAACCATCGTCCAGGAAGCCGATCCAGGCGCCGCGCCCGGGGCACTGACGCACGCAGGCAGGGGCGACGCCCTGCTCGATCCGCGGGAAGCAGCCGATGCAGTGCTGGCTCACCTTCCGCACGGCGTTGAAGTAGATCTTCTTGTACGGGCAGGCCTGGGCACATTTTTGCTCGCCGCGGCAGCGGTCCTCGTCGCGCAGGACCAGGCCATCCCCTTCCCGCTTGAACATGGCGTTGTGGGGGCACGCCCCGACACACACCGGGTTGGTGCAGTGGTTGCAGAGCCGTGGGAGGTAGAAGAAGTAGGCGTTGGGGAACCTGCCGCCGCCCTCATCCTCATCCCAGTTGGGACCCCAGGTCTTGCTGCCAGCGATCTTCTCCAAGAAGACGCTGCGTCCCTTGCCGCCCCACAGCACCTCGTCGTAGTTGTAGTCCCAGCCGCCGCCGAACTCCTCCGGCGTCGGCAGCTTGCCGAGGACGGGCTTGCCGTCTGCGTAGCCGCCGCCCATCTTCTCCCAGTCGCGGGGCGTGCCCCGCCCGGGCTCGGTGTTGACGGTCATCCACCACATGTGGTCCGTGCCTTCGTCCTGCGTCCAGAGCACCTTGCAGGCCACGGAGCAGGTCTGGCAGCCGATGCACTTGTTCAGGTCAAAGACCCAGGCCAGTTGGCGCCGGGACGTCATGGCTCTTCCCTCTGTCATGGCCCTCTCCCTTTCATATTCCTGCTGCGAGGCCCTTACTTCCTCTGGGTCTTCGTCGGCAGGCGCTCGACGTCCACCCCTATAGCGCGGTCCACCGGGACGGGTTGCCAGGCCAGGGGCCGGTACTGAAGGTGACCGTAGCCCGACGCCAGGCCCAACCACTTGACGATCCCTGGCTCCACGTCCGCCTGGCCGTACCAATCGCGGTGCTGGTAGGGCTCAAACCCGTTGTAGACGATGACCTGGCCAGGCCGGACTGACGGGGAGACCTTCACGGAGATGATCATGGACCCTGCGTCGTTGACGACGCGGACATCCTCACCGTTCTTGAACCCCTTCTTCGCCGCGTCCTCATCATTCATGAACATGAACGGGACACCGCGGTGGGTGTTCTGGATGATGTTGTTGGTCAGGTTCATGGAGTGGATGCTCCAGCGGTTGTGGCCACTGCTGAGGAGGAACTCTCGGTCGCCGCCGTGCTTGGGCGTTTCCTTGTGGACTGGCAGTTCCTCGCCCGCCTCCAGGAACCACTCGTGGTCGATGTAGAACTGGGCGCGACGGGTCAACGTGGGGTACGGCACCTTGTCCTCGGTGTGCCAGCGGAACGCGTTGTGAGTCTCGTTGGGCTTGATGGTGGAGGCCTGCGCCAGGCCCGCCCCGATGAAGCCCCAACCGACCCAGCGGACCGCCCCCTTCTGGCGAAGTGTCTCCAGGGTGGTCCCCTCCGGCAGGATGCCGTAGGCGGCGTTGTCGCGGATGCTCTCATCCCAGAAGCGCTCTTCGTCCCGGACGTGGCCGCCGATGGTGAAGCGGTTCACCATGCCCTCCAGGCTGATCACCTCGCCATTGAGCTTGGTGAACTGCTTCATCCCGCGCGCCTTGGCCCGCTCCTCCAGCTTCTCCAGGAGCATAACGCCGATTATCCGGTCTGCCTTGGCCTCGCCGGGCGGCTCCACAGCCTTGTCGGCCAGCACAGTGTTGAGGTGATGGCAGGACTGCATGCTGGTGCCGATCTTCTCGTAGTGGTTGGCGGCGGGCAGGATGTAGTCCGAGTAGAGGCCGGTGGTGGTCATGCGGTAGTCGATGGAGACGATCATCTTCAGCTTGGGCCACAGGTGCTCGAGCAGCATCACTTGGCCGCCGCGCTGGCGTCGCAGAAGGTTGCCGCCGGCCTCGACGAGAACACGGGGCGTCACCTGCTGCCATATCTTGGCCCCCGCCAGGTCCCACCAGCCCTTGTCCATCGCCTCCTGCATGTACTCGTCGAACGGGCGCTTCATGGAGGGGTCTTGCCAGTCCTTGCGATTCCAGCGGTCGTGAAAGCCGTAGTGGTAGTACCAGAGGAAGGCGGGCGGCGTCATGCGTCCCATGCCGCCGATGGCGGCTCCGAGGGGCAGCCGGGCACCCAGCTCCATCGCCATCTCGTCCGTCATGGTGGGATCGGTTTGCCACAGGAGCCGGCGCAGCCCCAGCATCCCCTGGTACAACTCGCGGGCCGCCTGCTGGCCCGGCCGGCCCTTAGCAGACATGAAGGACATCCCATCGAACCCGGCGATGGCCCAGGAGCGAGTGCCGGTGCCCTTCTTCCCCCAGTTGCCGGTGAGACCGAGCAGCAGCGCCGCCGACCGCTCCATCAGATCGCCGTGATAGCACTTGCCGGAGTTCCAGCCCATGAAGATCTTGGTCTTCTTGGTGGCGACCTTGCGGGCGATGGCGCGTATGAGGTTCGGGTGGACCTGGCAGATGCGGGCCGCTGCCTCCGGCTCGTAGTCCTTGAGGCGTTCCTTCAGCCGCTCGAAGGCCGGCTGCACCTGTACCTTGGTGCCATCGGCCAGTGTGACGGTGGTGCTCCCCTCGAGGGCAGGGTCGATGTCGCCCATGGCTAGGGTGGCGCGCGGCGCGGCTATCACCTGCCTGGTCCTGCTGTCCAGCCAGTAGAACTGGTCTTCCGGCTCCCCCTCTTTCATTTCGCTGCCGCGGAGGAAGCGACCGTTGTCGCTCCGCACCAGCAATGGCAGGTCGGTCTGCTCCTGGATGAAGCGCCGGTCATACAACCCTGCGTCGATGATCACCTTGCACATGGAGAGAGCCAGCGCCGCGTCCGTACCCATGCGCAGCGGCAGGTGGTAGTCGGCGTGGATGGCAGAGGGGCTGTAGTCCGGGGCGACGGTGACCACTTCGCCGCCGTTGTAGCGGCACTCAGCGAGGTAGTGGTACCACTGGATATTGGTGTAGACAGGATTGGCGTGCCAGATCAGGATCAGTTCGGCGAGGAACCAGTCATCCATGGAGGAGACCGGGTTGAACTTGCCCCAGGTGATGTGGAACCCGGGGCTAAAGTCGTGGAACTCGGCGTTGCCATCGGTGGTGGGCGTGCTGAGAGCCGCTGAGAAGAGCCGGCTATACGTCGCGCCGGGCTCGGGGGTCATCAGGTTGATGATCGCCTCCGATCCCTGCTCCTGGATGGCGTCGAGCATGGCGTTGGCGATGTCGGTGAGGGCCTCATCCCAGGAGACCTTCTTCCACTTGCCTTCGCCCCGCTCTCCCGCCCGTTTCAGCGGGTGCGTCACCCGGTCCGGGCTGTAGTGGGTGCAGGACCAGCAGGCGCCCTTCTGGCAGCCCATGGGGTTCATGTCCGGGATGCCCTTCTCGATGACGGGCAGGACGCCAGCCTGCTCCTCACGAAGGATCTTCCCGTCGCGTACATAGACCCGAAATGAGCAGCCGCCGGGGTAGCAGTCCACCGAGTGGCTGCCCCAGGTCACCTTGTCCCACTTCCACTTGTCGCGGTAGGTGTCGGCCCAAGAGCGGCCCTGTACGCTGCTTGGCTGATCTCTCGAACCGGTGCTCCTTGCCGGCATGTCTCACCTCCATGGGGCTCCACGGCCAGCATCGCCGGACTGTGTGATCGGGCGTTTAGTGGACCGTCGTCGGGTACCGACATGTTGCGCCTACCCTGAAACGACGATAAGGGCCATCTGTCCCTGAATTGCTGGCCGAAGGGACCGCAGGCGTACAGGATGGATGGCTCACCGGTGACGTCTCAGCCGTGGCGAGTGCTGTTCTTGTGGAGTCTCAGTACAAGGAGTTCGAGACGGGCGACGGGCGGCGGCCTGTGGCTACGCCGCCGCCTTCTCCTCGAGTGCGCGCCGGTGCAAGCGAGGCAGCATCCTTCGCTTGTGGAGCCGCACCAGGGCCTGCACAACCCTGGGGCTGAACTGCTTACCGGAACAGGCCACGATCTCCCGCATAGCGGCGGCGACGGATCGGGCTGCCCTGTAGGGGCGGTCACTGGTCATGGCGTCGAAGCTGTCGGCCACGGCGACGATGGCGGCGGCCTCGGGGATGGCTTCGCCTGCCAGACCGTCAGGATAGCCGCTGCCGTCCCAGCGCTCGTGGTGCGAGCGGGCGATGGTGGCCGCCAGTTCGAAGCCCGGCCGCCCGGCCAGGAACTCGGCGCCCCAGGTGGTATGGTGCTTCATTAGTTCCCACTCTTCGTCGGCAAGTGTGCCCGTGCTGTTTAGCAGGAAATCCGGTACGCGGACCTTGCCGATGTCGTGGAGCACCGCCGCCAGGCCCAGCTCCTTCGCTTCCTCTTCGCCGTAGTCAAGATCATGTGCCAGCGCCTCCGTAATGGCGCTGACGTTCTCGAGGTGGAGGCCGGTGGCATGGTCGTGGGCTTCGGCGGAGGCGGCGAGCAGCACTACCGTCTCGGTCTGGGCCTGCACGAGGCGGTCTGAGGCCGACTGAAGGTCCTCAACCAGTGTCGCCATGCGCACGATCGCTGTGACCGGGGTGACAACGGCCATCAAGAACTGCGCGTCACGGGGTCCGAAGGCCGCTTCCTGCTTGCTGGCGACCGCCAAGTGACCGAGCAGATCATCTTGCCAGAACATGGGCACGAACAGAGCTGACCGCAGTCCCGCCACACGCAGGATCTCTCGCGCTGCATCAGTAAGCCGCTGGTCGTTCTGCACGTCATCAAGGATGATGGGGCGGTGCGTACGCTGTATGATCTCGGGCAGCGCATGACCCTCAAACTTGCGCTGTTCGCGATTCCACGCCTCAACGAGCTCGTCGGGCGCCTGGGCGAACGCGCTCTGCCCCGCTGGCAGCTCGGATAGATGGCGGAGCACCTCAAAGTGCACCCCATCATAGCCGGCGCCGACCGCCAGCCGGTGCGCCACCAGTTGCAGCTTGTCGTTGAGCTCGCCGGCGGACGTTAGGAGTGGCACGATCTCCCCCAGCATCTTCGCGGCGCGCTCACTACCCAGGGGCCGCGACAGAGCCTTGCCGACCGACACCAGGGGCCGCTGCCGCTTTGCCGCGTACATGGCGCTGTCTGAGAGGCTGATGAGATCGGCGACGTTATCGGCCTCTTGTGGACAGACCGCGAGCCCGATAGCAGCGGCGACGGCGATGGTGGCGCCGGTCTCCGGGTCGGTCAGGCGGACGCCGGCTAGGGCATCGAGCACGGCGTCGCGATAGCGTTCGGCCGCGGCCCTGTCGGCACCCCGCAGAAGGGCCACGAACTCATCGCCTCCGTATCGACCCACCAGCGCGCCGTCTCTGGAGAGCGCGTCGGCCACCGCCCTGAGCACGGCATCGCCGACCTGGTGGCCGTAGGTATCGTTCACGGCCTTGAGACCATCGACGTCAACCATTGCCACCGTGTGCGAGGTGCCGTCGCCGTCACTGAAGATGAGGCTGCGCAGTTCCTCCACGATGGCCCCGTGGTTTAGCGCGCCGGTCAGCGGGTCGCGCTGTGCCTGCTCCCGCAGCGCCTCCTCCATCCGCCTGCGCTCGGTGACGTCGGTGAAAATGCCCACATTGCACTCACGGCCGTCTAAGACCACCATAATGGCGCTGATGTTAGCGTAGAATAGGCTGCCGTCCTTGCGCTGGCACGGAAGGTCAGGCGACAACAGCTTTTCACCCCGCGCTTGGGCCTCGAACTCGGCCAGCACGTCGTCCAAGGACTCCTTTGGGTGAATGTCCGCCACGCCTATGCGCAAGAACTCTTCTTCAGTGTATCCGAACATCCTGCACATGGCTGGGTTGGCATAGCGGAATTGCCTCGTTTGCACGTCGGCCACGAGCATTCCCTCTGGGGCGCCTGTGAACAGCGCCTTGTACCTGGCTTCTGATTCCCGCAGCGCTTCCACCATCTGCTTGCGCTCGGTGACGTCGGTGAAGAAGCCCACAAGGCACTTACGGCCGTCCAAGACTATCGCCACGGCGCTGACGTCAGCGTACAATAAGCTGCCGTCTTTGTGCTGGCACGGAAGGTTAGGCGACAACGGCTTTTCACCCCGCGCTAGGGCCTCGAACTCGGCCAGCACGTAGTCCAAGGACTCCTTTGGGTGAATGTCCGGCACGCCTATCCGCAAGAACTCTTCTTCAGTGTATCCGAACATCCTGCACATGGCTGGGTTGGCATAGCGGAATTGCCTCGTTTGCGGGTCGGCCACGAGCATTCCCTCTGGGGTGCCTGCGAACAGCGCCTTGTACCTGGCTTCTGATTCCCGCAGCGCGTCCTCGGCGCGCTTGCGCTCAACTATCTGGCCAAGTCGCTCGGCAACGGCATTGATTAGGCGCCTCTCGGCATCAAGGAAGGGCCCCTCCTCGCACTCTGGCTTCTCGTCCAGATAGCGAACCTCCACGGTGCCGCCGGGCCGCCCGCGGACAACGATGTCGGAGGCCTGTCTCCACTTGGTCTCACGGAAGTTGTCCGTCGTGAACACCTGCTCTTCGAAGACGATGCGGGCGCAGGCAGCTTCCGGGTACTGCCAGGCCGAGGGCAGGAGCTCGGTCGTTGCCTGTAGCACTTGCGGCAGGGAAACGTCGCGCTTCTGAGCGAGATTGGACAGGCTATACAGGCAATCGAGTTCCCTGGCCCGCTCGGTGACAACGTGGGTCCGCTCCCGCAGTGCATACTCTACCAGCCCCCGTGCGGTGACCATCTCGTTGAAGGTCCGGGCCAGGGAGGCCACCTCCTCCGGACCGGACACCTTTGCTCTGGTTTGCAGGTCTCCCGATGCGATGGCTTTCGCGCTCTTCCGCAGCCCAGCCAGGGGACGCACGACTGACATGATGAGGATCACTATCGTCGCAGTCCCAGCCGCGAGGGCAAACAGTCCAAAGGCGATGAACAGCTCGAGGGTGGTATCTGCGGCGCCGTCCGCTGCCGCTCGCTCGGCCACCAGCTTGTCCTGCTGGCCCTTGGCCAACTCGTCCAGGCCGAGGATGAAACTCTCGGAGAGAGACCACATTTGCGAGAGTTGCTCTTGCGCCACCTGTGCCCGAGCACTCCTGTCGACGGAAAGCGAAACGGCCCAGAGCGTGTCCATCTCTTGGAGGAATTGCTGCCGCTGGTTGACCACTTCGTCAAGCGCATAGAGTTCCTCCTTCGCGCCCAAGGAGGTCAACTCACCCTGTGCCTGTTCGATGTCTTCCTGCGCCAACTGGTTGGCCTGCTGGTACAAGTCATAGAAGGGGAGTGGGTCATCTACCACCAGCGACAAGATGGCCCAGTCTCCCGCCAGGTAAGACTGCGCACGGGTATCGTCCAAGGCGAAAACTACAGTGGACCTGCGCTGCAGCGAGCTATGTCGGTTCTCGTCGTCGTGGGCACGCCAGATCGCCAGCGCCACCACGGCCACCAAGAGCAGCACGAACACTGCTCCCATCAGGAGGGCTCGCCCGCGGGCTGATCTCCACCCGAACATCGCTGTCGCTATTCTTCCTCCTGCCCAACGGTGCCTATGACAGGCTGGAATTGCCGAAGGTGATTTGGACAGAAAGGACCACTGCGCCTGCCTGTGCGTTTGTCGGAATGTCTCACAAAACCGGCATGCATCTGTGGCCCAATGGAAGGTCAGCCCCAAGGCCCGTCCGCCGCGCTCAGCGGACAGCTTGGCCGGGGCTGGACATCCCTCCTACTGTCTTGTTCGACAGCGCTCATTGGATCGGACATTGACCAAGAGGATGACTCGGAATCTGCCTATCGGCCGATGTCAGCCGCTCGCCAGTGGGCGTCGCGTGCTCTTGTTGGTGCCAGATGCAACGTAGAAGGCTGGAAGGCCTGGGCCGGTTACTCCGGCGGAACTCGAAAGTCCCGTCCACAGACCTGTTCAGCATCCTCGAGAGACCAGATGAACTCGTTCAGATACATGCCGTACGCACCACCTACATTCCACGGAAAGGAGGGAGTGTACGGCATGTACCGGACAAGTACACCCCCTGTCGCTCACGTGCGTGCTGCCGTATACTGGCCACGTTTGACCGCAACGGACGGGTCCAAGCAAAGGAGGTACACCTTGTCAAGGTCCTTCGTCTCGCTGGTGGCGGCCCTTCTCCTCTCACTGTCGCTGGCCGCCTGCGGTGGAGACGGTGAGGAGAGCGCGCCCGGAGCCGAGACCCCCGGCGCCAGCCCGGCAGGCGGCACCGTCACGATCGACTTCTGGCACTCGGAGCCAGCTGCCGTCCAGGACACCCTGGATCGCCTGATCTCGCGCTTCAACTCGTCCCAAAGTGAGGTCCGGGTGCGGTTATCCTACCAGGGCACGCTCGACGAGCAAGTGGCCAAGCTGTTGGCTTCTCTGGGCTCCGGCCAGGTTCCTGCTATCGCCTTTCTGGCGGAGGTCGACACTCAGAAGATGATCGACAGCGGCGCCGTCGTGCCCATGCAGGACTTCATCGACCGCGAGGGCTATGACCTGTCAGACCTGGACGAGACATCCATCCAGATGTACACGTTACAGGGCGAACTGCAGGCAATGCCCGTCGGCGCCGGCTTTCCCCTGCTTTACTACAACAAGGTGACCTTCCGAGAAGTAGGCCTGGACCCGGAGAGGCCGCCCCAGGACCTGGAGGAGCTGCGCCAGTACTCTGAGAAGATCCTCAAACAGGACGCCGCCGGGAACGTGGTGCGCAGCGGCATCGCTATCGATATCAAGGAATGGATCGAGCACATGCTGGCCGAGCACGACGAATTCTTCGTGGACAACAGCAACGGGTATGACGGCCGCGCCACCAAGGTGCTCTTCAACAATGACACCGGTCAATGGTACTTCCAGTGGTGGCACGACATGGTCGATGAGGGGCTGGCCTTCAACGTCGGCCGCAACCCTTCCTGGGCTGACGGGCTCATGGCCATAGCCAGCGGTCGCGCCGCCATGACCTTCAGCTACGTTTCCGTCCTGAGCTCGGTGATGGATGTCATCGAGGCGGGTGTGGAGGGCGTCGAGATCGGCGTCGCCGCACTGCCGGGCGTGCCCGGGAGCACGGGCGCGTCTCTCCTGGGTCAACGTGTTATCTGGATCTACAACCAGCGGCCGGAGGAAGAGCAGGAGGCGGCCTGGAAGCTCATCAAGTGGCTCATGGAGCCGGAGCAGCAGGCCGAGTGGTTCGCCGGCACTGGCTACCTGCCCGTAAACCTCTCGGCCATAGACCAGCCGGCGGTCAAGGACGTTGTCGCCAAGTACCCGGCGTACCAGGTGGCCCTGGACCTTTACCTGAACAGCCCTATGACGCCCGCCACCCTGTTCCCAGTGCTCGGCCCGTACTGGCAGGTCCGCGAAGCCATCTACCAGGGGGTGGAGAGGATGCTCTCCGGCGCCCAGGACCCAGACCAGGCCCTGGAGGACGCCGAGGCGGAGGCCAACCAGATCATCGAAGAGTACAACGAGAAAGTGAAGGACTAGGCCAACTTCGCCTTAGTGGGCTCACCATGTCGAAGCACCGCGCTCTCCTGATTCTAGCGCTCCTCGCCTTGCTGGCGGCAACCGCCTGCGGCGGGGATGGTGAGGAGGCTGCGCCTACCGGCGAGACGCCCGGCGCCAGCCCGGCAGGCGGCACCGTCACCATCGACCTCTGGCACTCGGAGACGGCGGCCAACCTGGACACCCTGGAGCGTCTGGCCTCTCGCTACAACTCATCGCAGGCCGAGGTGAAGGTGCGACCGTCCTACCAGGGCACCGTCGAGGAGATCATGGCCAAGCTGGTAGCTTCGCTGGACTCCGGCCAGGTCCCGGCCATCGCCCTTCTGGCCGAGCCGGAGACCCAGAAGATGATCGACAGCGGCGCAGCCGTCCCCGTCCAGGACTTCATTGACCGTGAGGGTTATGATTTGTCGGACCTGAGTGAGAGAGCTGTCCAGGCCCACACGGTACAGGACAAGCTGTGGGCGATGCCCTTCTGCGGGGGAGTTGCCCTCCTCTACTACAACAAGGTAGCTTTCCGGGAAGCGGGGCTGGACCCGGAGAGGCCGCCCCAGGACCTGGAGGAGGTGCGCCAGTACTCAGAGAAGATCCTCAAGCGGGACAGCTCAGGGAACGTGGCGCGCAGCGGCATCGCTATCGATATCCAGGAATGGACGGAGCACGTCCTTTCCCAGCACGGCGACCTTCTGGTGGACAACAACAATGGACGCGACGGCCGTGCCACCATGGCGCTCTTCGACAATGACACCGGCCGCTGGTTCTTCCAGTGGTGGCACGACATGGTCGATGAGGGGCTGGCCTTCAACGTCGGCCGCAACCCTACCTACGCCGAGGGGCTCCTCGCCATAGCCAGCGGCCGTGCCGCGATGACCTTCAGCTTCTCCGCCGCCCTGCGTTCCGTGGTCGATGTCCTGGCGAAGGGCGCGGAGGGGGTGGAGATGGGCGTCAGCGCCCTGCCGGTCCTGCCTGGAGCCGGCGGCGCCTGCCCCCTCTGCGGTCGCGCTCTCTGGATCCTCGGCTTGCGGCCGGAGGAGGAGCAGGAAGCGGCCTGGAAGTTCGTCAAGTGGCTTATGGAGCCGGAACAGCAGGCCGAGTGGTTCGCCGGCAGCGGCTACCTCCCGGTGAGCCGTGCCGCTGTCGACCTGCCCGCGGCCAGGGACGTAGTCTCCAAGTACCCGCAGTTCCAGGTGCCCCTGGAGCTTTATCTGAACAGCCCCACGACACCCGCCGCTCTCGGCGCTTTGCTGGGGCCCATTCGTCAGGTCCGTGAGGCGCTAGACCAGGCAGCAGAAGCGATGCTCTCCGGCGGCAAAGACCCCGCCCAGGCCCTTCAGGACGCCGCCGCGGAGTCCAACCGGATCATCGAAGAGTACAACAAGCGGGTGAAGGACTAAACTCTAGTACCCTCCGTACTTGTCCCTGGCATCCACCAGGGCCTGCATGTTCGCATCCGACGGGCCTATTCCCAGCTCGCACCCGGATGACAGGACGAACCTGCAGTGGTCTTTGGCGATATCCATGGCGTTTTTGACCATTGCGTCCACTTCCTCAGGGCTGCCCAGGAGCAACGTCCGAGTGTGGTCTATGCCCGAGGAGATGACATATCGGTCGCCCAAGTTGGTCACGGCGTCTTGCAGAGGATAGTCGGAGCCATAGTCGGAGCCGGCCCAGTACTGAAGCTCATCGAGCCTATCGCCGAACTTCTCCGCGATGAGATCGAGGTTGGGCCTGGCACCGCAAATATGGGTCGTAACCGGCAGATCGTAGCCTACTATCTTCCGGAGCCTATCCCTGATCCTGTCCAGGCTCTCCACTTCCAGCGCAGCGACCGCATCCGCGTACTCCGGCGGAAGCAGGTCCGCATCCAGACTGGCAAAACCAAAGGTGAAGCTCGCTATCTTGTCCTTGTAAGGCTCAATGCGGCCCGTGGCGTAATCCACGGTCCAATCCATCATCACCCCTGCCGCTGCCTTGAGAACGGCCTCCGGAAAGAGGATCAGGTCCCTCAAGGTCTCCTTTACCCCCATCACGAGGGCAAGGTTGGAGGTGGCCCCATACCAGCCAGACCTGAAGGCCACTTTGTCGCCGAGTTCCTCGAGAACGATCTCGTGTGCCCTGCCGTAGATCTGGGTTCTCTTCCCCGCGAAAGGATCGCGATACTCAAGCTCCTCGTAGATCTTCGGGTCCGGCTTGTTACGGTCGGCGAGGGTCTTCTTGGGGTAGATGAGGCTATCGGTGATGTGCACTTCCACCCCGAAGGGCTCCACCTGGTGCCACACGTCGTAGCCCACAGAGGTGATATCGGGCTTGTACTTCTCCACGTACCTGATGACGCCAAGGGCTATCTTCTCTGGATCGTAGGCGAACTCGTACATCGGAACGCCCGACAGAGCCTGGCACAGGTCAGTCGACCAGTGCAGGATGGGTACCTTGTCAGGCGTCTCTCCGTGGAGACAGCACAGATACCTTTCTTTCCCCGTCATCTCGGCCATCAGACACCCTCCTTCAATTGCCGCAACAACCTGTTTGCCTCTTCGAGTGCCCGGGGAGCGTTTGGCGCCCAACCGTCGGCTTCTATTTCCTTCGCCCACCACTCGGAGGTTACGGCGCCGCCCACCAGGATCTGCAAGCCGTCTCGCAGCCCCTTGGCCTGCAGCGCCCCGATCGTCATTGACTGCAGGGGCAGGCAGGCCACGACCATGCAGGCCAGAGCCACGATGTCAGGCTTTTCCCTTTCTACCGCCCCCACGACGTCATCGGGGAAGACTATCTCCCCCATGTCGACGACCTCAAACCCATCCGCCGTAAGCAGGATCTTGATGATGTCCTTCCCCAAGTAGTGAGAGGAGCCCAGTGTGCCGATGACCACCTTGCCCTTGGGCAGCACCTCGGCCTTGGCCAGTTCAAACCCGGCCTCAAGGATGGCGGAGGCCGCCGTGAGGTGGGCCATGCTGAATCGCTTCTCGTCGTAGAACGCCAGAGCCTCGAGAAACAAGGCCATGAGGGTCTTCCTGATCTCCTGCGCGGGCACACCCGCCTCCAGGGCCCGCTTTGTCGCCTCCACGGCCTCAAAGTACTTGAATCCGGAGAAGCTCTCGGTTATGGCTTGCAGGTGCTCTTGCCCGTTCTGCTTCACGCTTCGACCCTCCACAAGTGTTCTTCAACGTCTCATTCCTAGCACGTAGTTTCCCGAAATGTCAACCCTATATGCTGCAGGATCTGTTACAAGATTGACACACTGGGCATCCTGGCCACCAGGTGCTGCGCGAGTACATGGGACAAACAACGCCACACGGCCACATCACACACTGGCCGTAGAGACCCCGCCAGGCCGCCTTTTCGCGCTCGTCCGTCAAGGACGGCCAGATATCGGCCCGATTTCTTGCAGGTAGTCTTCACTACCACAAGGTTGGGTGGTAACGTAGCGGAAAGAGACGGATGGAATACTGGCACTCCACAGGTAGCAGGCTAGGCCTTCAGGAGAGGAGGCGTCCGTGAGGTACCCCGACATCTTCTTGACGGATCAGGATCGGTTGGTTGTAGGCGTTATCCGGGATTTCGTGGATCGGGAGATCATGCCCGTACGTCAGCAGATCGACGATGACACGGACCACGTGGTAATCCGCCGGATACTCCAGGGACTGGCTAACCTCGGCCTGATGCGGGCCGGCCTGCCACAGGAGTACGGAGGCATGGCCGCTGCGGGGACTGGCCCGCCCGGCGTCACGACGTCCCTGGTGCTGGAGGAGATAGCGCGCGGGGACAGCGGCATCGCCGTGGCCGCCTCCGTGACTGCCTGGGCCATCACGCCTGCTATCGTTGCCGAAAACAAGGCTGTCCTGGAGATGCTGGCAGGCATGTTTAGCGGGTCGCAGGTCCGCTTGGGTTGCTTTGCCATGACCGAGCCCGCCAGCGGCTGCGATATCGAGAACCTGCCCGCCCTGCACGGTCGCACCATCCAGACCAGGGCTGTCTTGGACGGCGACGAGTGGGTCATAAACGGCGCTAAACGCTTTCCCAGCAACGCCGGTGTCGCCGACATCTACTGCGTCGTCTGTCAGACGGAGCCTAACCTGGGCGAGGAAGGTATAGCGCTCATCTACGTCCCGTCACCTTGGGATGGGCTCTCCTTCGGCAAGTTCGAGAGCAAGGCGGGCATGCAGGCCGACCGCAATGCCGACATCTACTTCGACAACGTGCGCGTGCCCCGCCAGTACCGCGCCGCTGGCCCAGGCGTCGACGCCCGTCTCATGAAACGGAACCTGACTGTCGGTCGAGTCGCCAGCGCGGCCATGGCCGTCGGCAATGCCCAGGGCGCCTTCGAGAAAGCCGTCGAATACACGGGGAGCCGCGTCGTCCAGGGCCGGCCCATCCGTCAGCACTCAATCTGCGCTGGGATGCTCGCCGACATGGCCATCGGCATCGAGACGGCACGGGCCTACTACTTGCAGACCGCTTACATGGTTGATCACCCCCAGACCTACGGCGAGCCCGATTCTGACGCCATGCTTTCAAAAGCCAGCCTGGCCAAGACGTACGCCTGCGACGTGGCCGTCATGGTCACCAACAAGGCCATGGAGGTCATGGGATCATACGGCTACACGCGAGAGTTTGACGTCGAGAAGTACTGGCGTGACTGTAAGGAGATCCAGTTGTGGCTGGGTGGTGCCCAGCTCGCACGGTTAGACGTAGTTCGCGGCTACTACGAGCTTTAGGGGGCGCAAGCCCGAGAGTACGCACCTCCTCTAGGAGTAGGTGCGACTGAGACATCGGTGTGTCAATCGCTGCAATTTGGGCACAATTGTGCCGGCCGCCACAGAAGGGCAGCAGGAGGACAACCATGGACGGAGGCAACTACTGGCAGCAGCTAGCCAGAAGGCGGCTTTCCCGGCGCAGGCTGCTAGCCGGGGCCGTCGCGACCGGAGCGGCGTTCATGGGCGCGTCGGCGACGGGCTGCGGTGGGGGCGAAGAGGAGCCAGAGCAGACGTCGCCAGCGACGGGCACACCTGGCCCTGTCATCGGGCGTCTGGTGCCAGCTACGAGCCGGGGCGGCACCGTAAGGTTCTTCTCTTGGGAAGCCCTCCCCCTGGACACCCTTGACCCGCACCAGACTCAGTTTGGACCCCTCACCAGTATGATGGGTGCCGTCTTCAGCAAAGTGCTCCTCTACCAGAACGTCTATGAGAGCACCATCGAGCCCGATCTCGCCCAGTCCTTGCCTGAGCAGCCCGATGACCTGACCTACATCATCAAGATCTGGCCCAACGCCACCTTCCATGACACTCCGAAGATCCGCAGCAACCTCAGCCAGATAGCACCGAATCTCCCCGGCCGCCAGTTGACCGTTGAGGACATCAAGTACTCCATTGAGCGGCAGCTCAATGAGGACAGCCCCAAGAGCGCCCTTTACTACCGTAAGAGCCACTGGGAGACGGTCGACAAGATCGAGGTTGTCGACCCCACGACGCTGAGGATCACTACCAAGCGCCCCACCGGGCCTTTCATTCACTTCCTCGCCGACAGCTACGCCTTCGTGATAGGGAAGGAGTTGGTGGACCCCGAGAAAGATGAGATGAACGCCGCTGAGCGTCTGGTGGGTACCGGGCCGTTCTTCCTCCAGGAGTTCACGCCTCTCAACGTGTCGAGAGGCGCCAGGAACCCCAACTGGTTCGGCAAGGACTTGAAGGCGGATATTGGGCTTGTTGACCGGCCCATCATCGACGGCTACCAGGCGTTCTGGGTGAACCCTGATGTCACGGCCTCCGAACTTGCCTTTCGAAGCAAACAAATCGATGAGTTTTACGCCGATGACCCAAACACGCTGCAGCGTGTGGCCAGGGAAGAGGGTCTGACTGTCGACGAGAGCCTGGGCAGTGGACTCATACACAGTCGTTTCCTGGTCGCTGACTCGCCGGCGGCGAAGACTCCGTTCAAGGACCTAAGACTGCGCAAGGCCATCCACCTGGCCGTGGACCGTAACGTGATGGCCCAGCAGATGTTGATGGGAGGGGGCTACCCCTGCGGGCCGGTGCCCGCAGCCAACGAGAAGTGGGCCTTTTCAGCGGAGGAACTGGCCAGCAAGCCCGGCTATCGCTTCGGTGCGCAGGAACGGGAAGAGGACCTGCGTGAGGCAAAGCGCCTTTGGGAGGCGGCCGGCGGCTCGTCCGTCGGCCGCGTCACCGTGTTCTATGCGGGCATTCCCGAGTACATCAAGTCTTTCTTCCCTCAGTTGCAGGCCAAGCTCAGAGAGACCCTTGGCTTGGAGACTGAAGGTGACCTGGATCCGACCGGATACACCAAGCTCGCGCAGGGCGTGCTGAACAAGAGCATAGTCATGACCTTCGGCTTCGACAACGGATGGAACGACCTGGACGACTACGTCTACCCCTTCTTCCACAGCAAGGGGCCCAAGAACTCCTTCATGCTCTCCGATCCGGAACTCGACCGCATGCTGGAGGCGGAGAGGGGCGAGATGGAGTACGAGCGTCGCCGCCAGCTAGGCTTCGAGATTCAGCAGTATCTCCTGGACAAGGTTATGCCGATGGCCGTGTGGGTGTCGACCATCAACCGCACCGTGGAATGGTCCTACCGCAAGAATGTCTCCCCTACACCCTGGCACGATGCGGGCTTTCACCGGGCCGACGAGTGGCTGGACACGTCGGACCCGACCTGGCAGGGGAGGCCAGCCTAGCCGGCCAAGAGCGGCGGTGGGGCGAGAAGCACTGGTCTAGCCCGCGATCAATACGTTCCGTACTTGTCCCTGGCGTCTGCCAGGGCTACAAGGTTTGCTTCGGGCGTTCCTATCCCCAGTTCACATCCGGACGAGAGGGCAAAGCTGCACTTGCCCTTGGCGATCTCCATGCTAGCCTTCACCATCGCGTCCACCTCGTCGGGGCTGCCCAGAAGAAGGGTCCGGGTGTGGTCGATGCCCGCCGCGATGGCGTATCGGTCGCCGAACTTGCTGACAGCATCCTCCAGGGAGTACTCGGAGCCGGGCCACCAGAACTGAAGCTCATCGAGCGCATCGCCGAATGTATGCGCTACGAAGTCGAGATCCGGTCTCGGGCCGCAAAAGTGGGTCGTAACCGGCACATCGCGACCGACGCGCTCCTTCACCCTCCACAGAGCCTCCAGCTCCAGCCGTGCTATCTCTTCCTTGTACTCCGGCGGTGCCAGGTCCCTGTCCAGGCTGGCGAAGCCCCAGTTGATGTTCGTTAGCCTATCCTTCCAGGGCTCGAGGCTGCCCGC
>Ga0315279_10005245_pt1 | contig 16909 bp, 8 predicted proteins | sample YL17G06_20_MG_FD_203694 | JGI IMG/M metagenome (GOLD analysis project Ga0315279, IMG submission 203694) | Sediment microbial communities from Yellowstone Lake, YNP, Wyoming, USA - YL17G06_20 | ecosystem: Environmental > Aquatic > Freshwater > Lake > Sediment | place: USA: Wyoming | collected...
AAGGTGGTTCCCCATCAAGCGGACCGGGGCGCTGCGGCTTCGGTTCAGCCCGACGCGATGCGGCTCGTCTTCTGCGCGGAAGTCCCGTCCCTGGGTTACGCGACCTATTACGTGACCAGCGACGCGCCCCGGCCTCAAGCTGCCTCGCCGTTCCGGGTGGACCTGGGGAAGAACCTTCTTGAGAACGAGTTCTACCGGCTGGGGCTTGACGCGGCCACGGGGGGGATCCGGAGCATCCAGGACAAGCGGACGGGCAGGGAGCTTGTGCGGAAAGCCGGCCCCTATGCGTGCAACGAGTTGGTGGCGCTGGAAGACGACGACATCGACACCCACAGCCACCTGACCGGGAAGCAGTGGCGGATGCGCGAGCATCCTTCGACGATCCGCGTCGTGGAAGACGGTCCCGTGAGGCTGGTGATTGAAGTGGCGGGACGGTTCCTGGAGAGTTCCTCCCGCCGGCAGGAGATCATCCTTTACCGCGATCTGCCCCGGATCGACCTGACGACGATCCTGGATTGGGAAGGCCGCAAGAACATCCAGGTGCGCCAGGCGTTTCCCCTGGACGTGACCAATCCGCGCGCTTGCTACGCGGTGCCGTATGCCCGCCAGCAGTACGGCCAGGAGCTGAAGTACGCGGCGCCGTGGCCGTACGGCCCGGTCGCGGGGTATTCCTGGCGCGGCGTCCGGGGGTGGGTGGAACTGGGGGGCGAGAACCAGTCGGTCACGTTGGCGTCGCTATGCAACTACATGGCCTTCAAGGATCCCGGCGCCAAGGCCGGGCCGGAGTATCTCCTTCAGCCGCTCTTGCTGCGGACCGCGCGGAGCTGCGGCGACGCCAACCTCTTCTACACCCAGAAGGGCGAGCACCGGTTCCGCTTCACTCTTCAGGCCCAGGCGGATTCGGCCCGATTGGGCGAGGAGCATCTCTGTCCCCTGTTGTGCCACGTGCCGAACGCCCCCTCTTCCGGCTCCGCAAGTCTGCCGGACAGGCTCTCGTTTGGCCGCATCACGCCCCCGCACGTGCAGATTGCCGTCGTCAAGAAGGCCGAAGACGGCCAGGGGATCATCGTGCGGGTGGCGGAGGCGGGCGCGAGCCGCGAGAAGACCCAGGCCGAGGTGCAGTTCTTCAAGCCGGCCAAGGGGCTGGTCAAGACGAGCATCATCGAGGACAACGTCGAGAACGTTCCGGCGCAAGACGGCCACATGCGGTTTCTCATTGCGCCCTCGGGCATTGAGACGTTTCGCGTCTCCTTTTAAGGGCAGATCGTCTGACGCGAGCCCACACGCGCAAGGAGTCCATGCCCCTATTCGTGGGCGAGGCCCACGTGAACGCGATGCGGGCTGGTCAAGCAGGTGCTCGGTCCAGTCCGGCGAAGGAGAACACTATGAGGACAGCAACCTTTGGCCTCCTCGTTCTGCTTCCGCTCTGGCTGGCCTCCTGCGGCCCGGCCCGCATGCCGCCTACGTTCCTCCACACGGAATCCAAAGCGTGGAACCAGTGGCTGGACAGCGACACGCACTACGGGAGTTTCTCGGGTTTCACGGTCCGCGATATCCTCCGGGCTGTCGCCGGCCCCGCAGATCTTGCGATCCAGCCGTCGCCGGCCCTTGGCCGCCGCGTAGCCCACGCCGACATGAAGGGCCTCACCGTGCGCGAGGCCCTCTGGAAGGTCTCCAACGAGCAGGGCGTCAAACTGACGCTGGCCGTCACGCACGAGCCGCGCACGTTCCTGGGCGCTGGCGAGACCGAAATCCAGCGCAAGGGGCCGGCGGGCGTCACGACGACGACCGAGGTCATGCAGGGGGACCTCCAGGAGTACCAGAAGCTGAAGGCCGAGAAGCAGATCTACCGCGAAGAGGTGCAGGACGGCACGCTCTATTACGCCGTCGCGGTGAACCGCGACCTGCCTTTCCCCGGCGGCGTCTCGGCCTGGGTTACCGAGATCCAGCGGTACAAGATCCCCGCGCCGAAAACGCCCTGATTCGCAGCCTGTCCGCGCCAGTCAGGGGTGCTCATTCGCCTCCGACCGACGCCGCTTTCGCTTCGTCGCCGCCGACCAGGCAGGCCTGGAGTCCACTGCCGTTCGTGGTGTAGAACACCCGCCCGTTGGAGGCGAACGCGCCGATGCACTCCATCGGGTCTATGGCCGGGCCGCACGACGCCAGGCTGACGCCGCGCGAGAGGTCGAACAACGCGAAGTTCGGACCCAGCAGGTACGGCTCGGAATACGTGAAGCGCGTGCAGCGGTAGCCGGGCGCCAGTGTCGAGAGGATCTTTCCGCTTTCCTTGTCAATCACGTAGCCCTTCTCGTACTGAGCGTGCGTGAAGAGGAACCGCTCGCCCACGGTCACCACGTGGATGGCCCGGCTGATCGGGTCGGATTTCCAGACCAGGGCCCCGTCGCGCGCGTCCAGGCACCATACGTAGTTGGTGTTGCCTTCGACCGCGTTGTACCCGCCTAGGTATAGCCGCCCGTCCTTGCCCGAGACCGTGCAGCCGGCGTGGACGGCATAGGCCGTCGTCGACCACAGCACCTTGCCCGTTTCCGGCTCGATGGCCGCGGTTACACCTCGGTGCGGCTTGTTGCCGAAGTAGCACGAGTAGTAGAGCTTGCCGCCCATCAAGCACAGGCCGGCGTCGTCTCCGCCGGCGCCGAACTCGGAGAAGTCGCGGGTCCAGACCTCGCGGCCGGTGCCCAGGTCCCATGCCCGAACGAGTGGCTTATGGTCGGCCGGGAAACCAAACGTGCTCTGGTGCTCGAAAAGCCATGTCTCCGGCGTGTATTGCCCCGTGCCAAACAGGTAGATGACAAGGTTCTTGTACACGATCGGCGGCTGCTGCCGGTTCCAGCTCGGCGACCCGGAAAACGGGGCTTCCCAGAGGAGGTTCCCCGTGGCCGCGTCCAGGCATCGGACTCGGCTTTCGCGCAGACCCGCCTGCGGCACCAACAGCCGGCCTTCGCAGTAAAGGGGGCTGGTGTAGGAGACGTGGACGCCCGGGAAGTGCCGCCGCCACAGCAGCCGGCCGGTCTCCTCCTCGATGGCGAAGATCTGGCCCTCGGCGGTATGCGTATACAGGCGCCCTGCGCCGCAGACGGACATGTGCTTCGAGGTGCCCTCGTACCGGCGGATCCACTTCATCCGGAGCGGCGGCTTGAGGCCCTGGGCACTGGAGTTCGTGTTCGCCAGGTTGCCGAAACTGGTGAACCAGTCGTTCTCCGCGCCGGCGCGCGGCCCCGTCAGAGGGCTGCGGACCTCGTGAAGCCGCAGGTCCCTCGTCGGCAGCGGCGTCTTGCCCTCCGGCCCCAAGGCGTACAGGTATCCGTCTTCACACCCGAAGTAGACGCGGCCGTCCGAGACCGCCACCGGCGCCGAAATCGCTTTGCCGAAGGCCGTCTTGAAGGACCAGGCCTCCTGCTTCCCGTCGAGCGGCACAACGTGCAGGCGGCCATCCAATCCGCCGTAGACGGCGTGGTCGCGCAGCAGGATGGGCGACGCGATCGACGCGGCCTCGCCCAGGACCCGCGGCTCCCGCTCGGAGGTATGCACGCACAGGCCGAAGCCGTGCTCAGGACGGCAACGGTAGACGTCGCTGCCGCGGATGCTCACCGAGGAGAAACTCAGCAAGCCGGCCCCCTGGTAACTGGTTGCCGTGCCGCGGACATGATCCGCCTTCACTTGGGCGCCGCGGCAGTCCAGGACCTCGACGTCGCCTTCGTTGTCGCGGCGGGTCCACTGCCGGTAGACGCCCCCCGATTCGCCGACACTCAGGCCCAGCGTCGCCGGCGCCTCGCGCTGGCCGCAGTACGTGCCGCGCAGTTCGGCCCGCTCGCCCACGTCTTCCAGCCACGCGACCGTTCCGCCGGCGGCCAGCACAAGCGTCTTGCCGATGAGGGCCAGGTCCCTCGTGCAGCAGAACTGCTCGCGCCATCCCGCACAGCCGCGAATCCTGAGCCAGTCCGCCCCGCTCCATCGGTCGGCGGCGAAATCCAGGCGCTCGCGGACAAAGTCCCAGACCCAGCAGACCGTGCCGTCGGCTTTCAGCGAGTAGACCCGCGAACCCAACGTTGCGAAGTAGACCCGGTCGCCGCCGACCACGGGGGCGCCCAGGATCGGGTCGCCGGTGTCGATCTTCTTGACAAGCGTCCCGCTCGTGGCGTCGAGGACATAGTACGAGCCAACCGTCGTGCCGAAATGCAGGTATCGTCCTGCTACGGCAGGCGAGGAGAGGTTATTGCAGTTCGCCCGGCCCCCGGCGGACCTGAAACTCCAGAGGGGGGCAAGCGTGTCGGCCTCGAAACACCAGGCGGCCCCGGCGCCGTCCACCACGTAGACCCGGCGGCCGGCAACCACGGGCGAGGTGAAGATGGCGTCAGAGAGGGGCCGGGCGGCCATCAGCCCCAGAGGGAGGGTCACCCCCCGCTGCGGCGCATCGCCGGAACGCCGGCCGTCAAGCTTCGACTGCGGCCAGTCCTCGGCTGCCCAGGCCGTCGCAGCGCCCAGCACGAAGAGGCCTACGGCTAAGATGACCCCGGTCCGTCCGACGCCCATGAGATTCACTCCTGACGCCAAGACGTTCGCCCTGTGCGTCCGCCGGCCACCCAGGGTTCCCCCAACATGCCAACGTCGGATGATACTTGCGGTGTCGGACGTTGTACAGGCTCGACTCGGCGCCATACCTGCACCTTTCGGCCAACGGCATCGGATTCTTCTGCATTCGCCCCGGCGCCAGGCTATGGTGCTCAGGGGTACGTCCATCAAGTCTCAGGAAACCAGGTCAGCACGCAAGGGGGCCGCATGAACTACCGAGAGTTCGCTCGCAAGCAGACCGAGTCTGTCCGCAGAACCGTAGGCGAAGGCACCGCCGTGAGCGCCCTTTCGGGCGGGGTCGCTCGGCTGCAGGCCCGGCGATAACATCCCAGGCGGCTTACTCGACGTCAAACACCCCCTCGCGGCACCAGGTGAACGGCACGAGGACGCCGCCGGACACGGGGAGGCGGCCGCCCGCTGGCGGTCGTGAGTTAATGAGAAAGCGTGCCCCCGCTACCATATACATATGCGACCGTCCTTGCGGACGGTCGCTCTATTTATATCCTCATGCGTCGCAGACCGCCGTTCCTTCCGCGTACTACGTCCTCTTGCTCTCCGCAAACACCCATGTCGCTTGTCTACCCCCGCTCTGTGCGCATCGGCCAGGAAGGAGATAAAGGCCAAGCGCCGACGCTCCCACCACCTCACTGCGATTGGCCTTCGCGCCAGAATCCGTCAGCCGGTTATCGGTGCCCACACGGCCGCCGACACCCGTCAGTCGCCCCGCAGACCCCGGATGGGATTTTCGGCACGCCCAGCCCTCCAGGCCGCAGTACAATGGAGCCGCCGAGGGAGGCAACGGCATCAGAGGAGGTGTGGCTGAAGAAGGCCCGAGCCTTGGCCGACACGCTGACCGCGGTGCAGCACCCCGACGGATTCTATCCGACGTGGATGAATCACAAGCCCTCGAAGGATGCACCCGGCGAGCTGAAGGACATCAACTACGGCGGCGTCTGGCCCAATTGCACCTCGTACTCGGGCGAAATGCTGTTGCGGTTGGGGGAGTATGTCAAAGACAAGTGAGTGCCGGTGTCATCCCTGAGAGCCGACGGTTCCGTTTGTGGTCGACTCAAAGCCGTGCCGGCAGTCGGCCTGCCGGCTACGGACACTCGCCGGGGGGACCGGCACCTAGTTCTGCGATCAATGATCACTCCGGTCGCGAATCCTACGAGACAACCGGAATGCCGGCTGTCCGGCGCAGGAATCGGGGGTAACAGCGGAGATGCAATGATGGTTGAGACAGCAATGCGGAAGAACTTCCGAGGAGTTATGGGAATCTGCTTGTTGGGGCTCTGGTTGATCGGACCGGCAGCCAGCGGCGGTCGCGACGAAACGGAGAAGACCTCCGGAACAGACGGCCCAGAGAAGCCCCAGCCTGCAATCACCTGCACCATCGAGTCGCTCCCTGCCGAGGTCGTGGAAGAAGCACCGATCGAGGTCACCGTATCATGGTCGTTGCCGGCCTCCTCCGGCCAGGTTCGCCTGAACTGCGAGCTCAAGGGCGAGGGGATCGAGGTACTCCAGGCCCAGCGTCCCATGGTCGCTGGCACGGGCAAGCAGCAACTCAGATTCACGGCGCTGCGGCGCAGCCAATCCAAACACATCGTGCTCGCCTGCTGGCTGGGAACCGACTGGCGACAACCCCTGGTGCCGATCCACTATGCCAGACCTATCACCATCCTCTCGCGGGAGGCCGCCGAGAAGCTCCAACGCGACAAGGCCGAAGCCCGGGGCCTTCTTCAACGACTCGCCTGGCAGCCGCACGACAAGGGCAACATCGCCCTGCTCAACGGCGATTGGCCGGGTCAGAATCGCACCGTCATCGACGCCCTCGCTGCGGCACTGCGCCAGGCAGGCTACCAGCCAATCCTGCTCGATGCGACAGCCTTCATGAATCCCTTCGTCGTCAGCCCAGAACGGTTTGATCTCCTGATCATCACCGGCGGGCGCGAACTACCTATCGAGACCGCACCGACCCTGGCCCGCTTTCTCAGGAACCAGGGGAACCTCATCGCCATCGGGACACCGCTGTACGCCGACCCCGTCCGCCGAGTGCAGGACCGTTGGATGAAGCCCGTCGATATCCGGGCCAAACTGAACGCCGTTCCGCCCACGCGGGTGCTCTACGATTTTGAATCGGACAGCCCCATCGGCTGGACGCGATCCAGCAACAAGATGGACAACCCCGTCACATTCACCTGCGCCAACGACGGGGCCGGCGGCTCCAGGAGATCGATGCATGTCACGATCAACGACCTGGTCGGCTGGGAGACATTCGCCGCTCCGCCTCTGCGCGAAAACACCATCGACCCCACTCGGAACCTCCTGTGTTTCTGGGCCAAGGGCGGCGGGCGAACCAAGCGGCTGGCGATCGAGTGCGCTGAACGTGATGGCAGCCGCTGGATCGCCACCGTGCCGCTCCAGCGGGAATGGACGCAGCAGGCCCTCGTCGCCACCGACTTCGCCTACTGGCACGACAGCCCCACCGGCAACCGACGCGGCGGACCCGACGACCGGCTCCAGTTCACCGCCATCGCCAGGATCACCGTCGGTCTGGCCTTCACCCACACCGGAATGGAAGGCGGACGCCACGAATTCTGGATCGACCAGTTGGGAATCGCCCAGAGCCCGCTGGCCGACGTGGCCGCGACCAACCGCGTGGAGTTCCCGCCCACCGAACTGCTGTGGCCGTCGTACAAGTGCTATCGAACCACCGATGTCCGGCGCGTCCGCCCCCACGGGATGCAGGCCCTCATCGAAACGCCCGACCTGCCCCCACCCAAGGCCTTGTGGTGTCCTCATCAGCGTCCCCACGGCACGGGCTTCAACAAGAATCGCCCCTGGCGTATGGTCACCGTCACCGAGACCGTCAGCGGCAGCGGCGACTTCCGAGGCCCCGCCCTGGTTCTGATGCTCCAGCAGGAACCCGGCCAGTCGGCCCAGGGCTGGGCGACGCTCGGGTCGGACGATCCAGCGTTCCTCACTGCACTGCCGGTGGTCAACGCCATCGCCGCGCTGGCCGGCCGAATGCTCCAGGGACTCTTCCTGTTCGAAGGAGGCAGCGAGTTCTACACGGTCTTCCCGGGCGAACCGATACGACTGGGCGCCAGGGCCGTCAACATCCGTCGAGGCAGTCAGGCCGAGGCCGAAGTGCGGATCCGTGTCCTCGCCTCCGGCGTCGACGTCTTCACTCACAAGTTCGGCATCTCGGCCAGAGGCGGCGAGGCCCCGGTCGTCGTCGAAACCCGCTGGAACCCCGACCAGCTCGCAACCCAGGGCTACAGCGTCGTGGCCGAACTCATCCGGGACCAACGGGTGATCGATCGGCTGCAGCACGATCTGAGCGTCTGGCGACCCCAAGACAGGCCCGAGTACGTCACCGCCCGCGGCGGCGATTTCTACCTCCAGGGACACAAATGGTACCCCTACGGCGTGAACCACATGCCCGCCAGCGGCATCGGCACCGAAGACTATCTGCTCTTCGAGCACTACCTGAGCCGCCGCGCCTACGACCCCGAGATCTTCGACCGGGAACTGGCTCGGATCAAGGCGCTGGGCATGAACATGATCAGCACTTTCATCGGCTACGACTATCATGCCGACCGCAACTTGTTCGATTACCTCCAGCGATGCGACAAATACGGGTTGAAGGTCAACCTCTCGCTCCGTCCCGGCACGCCCATGGACTTCGAGTGGGACAAGGTGCGCGAGATGATCGTGCAGAACCGCCTGGCCCAGAGCGACACCGTCTTCGCCTACGACCTGGCGTGGGAACCGTTCCTCGGACGGCAGGGGGAACGAACGCGATGGGACCAGCGATGGAGCCACTGGATCCAGCGACACTACTTGACGATCGAAGCGGCGGAAAAGGCCTGGGGCTTCGCCGTGCCTCGCAACCAAGAGGGCCACGTAACCAATCCGCTTGACGCCCATTGCGGATCCGACGGGGCGTGGGGCAAGATGGTGGCCGACTACCGCCGCTTCATCGACGAGATCGTCGACGAACACTACACCCGGGCCCGGCAGCTTGTTCGCAGCGTCGACCCGCACCATCTGGTCAGCTTCCGGATGACCGTCGCCGGCGATCCCACGTTCAACCAGGCCCACAACATGCCCTACGACTTTCGTGGCCTGATCCGTGGCGTCGACCTCTTCGAACCCGAAGGCTACGGTCGAATCGGCAACTGGAACCAGGTGCGCCCCGGAATGTTCACCGTCGCCTACGCGCGGGCGGTCGATCCGTCCAAGCCGGTCATGTGGGCCGAGTATGGCGTCAGCAGTTGGGACATGGACCTCATGCAAGCCAGCCCGTCCAGTCTGGATTTCGCAGGCCGGTTCTACGAGGACTTTCTCAAGATGGTCCTGAAAAGCGGTGCCAACGGCGCGGTCTGCTGGTGGTATCCTGGCGGATTCCGAACGAATGAGAACAGCGACTTCGGCATCTTCAACCCCGACGGCACAGACCGCCCGGCCACCGTGGTGCTCCGTAAGTACGCCGAGCAGGTCACTCGACCCAGAGACATCCCCAAGCCCGATGTGTGGATCGAGTTCGACCCCGACGACCCCGCCGGCATCGAGGGAATCTACAAGAAGGTGTCGCCGAAGTTCTGGCAGACGGCCGAATCCGGCAAGGTTCCCGGCCTGCGCCCCAGCGGCAAGAAGTAGCTGGCCACGAAGGAGACATTGCCGCCCGAACGGAGCGTTGACTCGAGCCCCCACAGGGAGGCAGAAGCGCCCAACCCCGCGCACAATCATGGTCGAGCGCCCGCGATGGTCTCACTTGATCAGACGGGCTTCTATAGTCGCGATTTCGCGGTTGGCGAACTCGTCTGTGAGGAACCACTCTTGATAGAGGCCCTCGATCTGCCTCAGATACCAGTCAACCTCTGACTGCCGCAAAGTGCGCGTCGCGTCCTTGGGCCTATCCTCATCACGGATGGGCGGGCGAGTGCGATCGGCTGGTGGTTGGTAGGAGGGATCGAAGACCAGCGCCGGAAGGGTTTCCGCAGGCAGCAGATGGCGCCAGAGGAAGGCCTGCATTTTGTCCTCGGCCGGCACGGCCTCATGGACGACTTCCCGGTCTCCGATTTTCGCAGTGCCCACGATGGTGAGGTTGACCGGCCTTTCCATCGTCGTGAGGCTGGTTTTCACCGACAGCCCCACGACCTCTTCTTTGGCCGCCAGCGTGGCGCCAGCCGATTCGAGCCCCTGCGGCAAATCTTTGAAGCTCAGCTTGATCGGCCCGTCGAATCCGTCCTTGCGTATGGCGTAGACGGTCACCGCGGCGGACGACTTGCTGGGGATACAGATTCGGGAAGGGATGACACGCAGCACGAATTCGGGTTGCGGCTGGCTGATCCGGAGCCGGTAAGCATGCTCTTTTCCTCCGTGTCGCCTCGTGTCGCCGAGGTGAATGAAGTACTTCCCGTCGGCGGGCAGCTTTACCATGGCGTAGGAATCGGCGTGGTGGGTGTTCAACCCCGATGCTGCGTCGTAATGGTCGTCGTTGAGCGCGATGATCTTGCCGTCCGCGTTGGTGACCTTGACGAAGGAATCGAGCGGGGAGCCGAGGCGGCGCGCGTACACTTCCGCGACGATCGTCTCACCGGCTTTCCCTTCCACTTCGAAGACGTCCCAGTCACCCGGGCGATCGATGCGCCCGTTGATGATGATGGGAGGCTGCACCTTCTGCGCCTTGGACGGCTCGTCGTTGGGTTCCTTTTCCAGGCACTCGGGCAGCACGTCCAGCGCGAAGGGCACGTAGTTGGAAACGAGTTTTCCATCGGTGGCGGCAATCATGTACTCCCCTGGCTTCGCGTCTCTTGGGGGAGGCGACAGCGTGGCTTTCTGCAGATTCCAGCCGTCCATCTCGATCTTGACCGTCTCGCCCACGCGGCCGCCCAATGGGAAGACGCTGGTCACGAAGGGGAGTTCCCCGATGGTGATGCGATACACAAAGCTCTCGCGGCCGCGAAAAAGCGCCTCGTTGATGGTCAGCAGATACTCGCCGTCCTCGGGGATCTCAAAGTAGATTAGCGGGTCGGGGTTGAAACGGAAATCGTCGTTGTACGCCAACTCCTTGCCGTTGGCGTCGCAGAGCCTCAGCACGGCCTGGAACCAGCCTGGAACACCGTCGGCGACGTAGGGCACCAACTCCCGAGCCTTGGCGGAGATGACCAGACGCTGCCCCTTGGTCGCCCTGAAACGATACCGGTTCACCTCGCCCGGGGCGACCTGGCCGTTCATCGTGCACGGCACCGTGATGCGCACCTCCTCTTCTTCCAGCGGCCTCTTGCGCTGGGCCAGATATTCCTTGCCGAGCACCGGGAGCTGACAGGTCTTCATCGGCTTGCGGGCGACCTCGGGGACTTGACCCACATAGAAGGGCAGCGGGTTGGAGACGCCCTGTTTGGTAATGACCCTGATCTCTCGCCGGCCCGGTCTTGCATCGGGCGCCACCGTGATCTCGGCAAAGACAAGCTCGGCTTGCGAACGAACGGCAGGGGCGCGCTCGTCTTCGGCGAACCTCCTTTGGATCCGGTCGATCAGCTTCTGCTTGGCTACTTCCTTCTCGGTCTTGGGAGGTTCGCTTTTCGCGTCCTTTCCACTTGGTTGGGGGTCCTTGGGTTTCTCCAGCTTCGTATTGCATTTGATGCAGACCTCGGCGTCAGACGGATTGGCCGTGCCACATACGGGGCAGATCAGAAAACGGGCCCCGTCTGGTCCGGTATCCGGGCCGATGGGCGCGGGAAACTCGAACCAGGTCATCCTGGCGACCATCGCGTCGCTTACCGTAGTTTCCTTCTTCCGCAACTCGTTCAGTTGCTGGCTGAGGAACGAGAGTTCCTGATTGTCCATGACCCGGTAGTAATCGACCAGGCGAGCGGAAACCCCTTCCCCGGTCACAACCACGTCGCAAGCATAGACGAGCCCCTGTCCACCCAACCTGATCGGGAAGGTGCTGCCCTGCTGGCCGCCGGCGGGATAGACGTAACCGATGTACTGGCTTTGCGCGCTGGCGGAGGATGCGGCGGCCCAAAGGATGGCCAGGGCCAGGATCGGCAGCCTGTTGAGTCTACCCATGAGCTTCTCCATTCCAGCCATGGGCTACATGATCTCTTCCAGAAGCCCGGCCGACTTCATGCCTTCGTTCTCGGTGTCCAGCACGCAGGCATCCAGCCCCCAGGGATGGGGCAGCTTGGCCGTGGCGTCGATGCCGGCCAGCAGGTACATGCTTCCCAGCAGGTCCGCCGGATAGACGGGTCTTTCCTTGACTTTCTCGCCTTTTTCATCGGACGCGCCGACCACGCGGCCGCCCTGGAACCCGCCGCCGGCGACCAGCACGGTGAAGACATCCCCATGGTGATGGCGCCCCCCGTTCCAAGGCGGCTCCCAGGAGACCTTCGGCGTTCTGCCGAACTCGCCGGTGCACCAGACCAGCGTGCTTTCCAGCAAGCCCCTCTCGCTCAGGTCGGCAAGCAGCGTCGCCAGCCCCTGGTCCAGCATGGGACACTGCCGCCGCATCGTCGGGAAATGGTTGGAGTGCGTATCCCAGCCGCCGGGGAAGCTGATCGTGATGTAGGGCACGCCCGCCTCGACCATCCGCCGCGCCGCCAGGCATTCCTGCCCGAACGTGTTCCGGCCGTAGCGATCCCTCAGCGCCGTCGATTCGTTTTCGAGATTGAATACTTCCTTCCCGCTGCCCAGGATCAACCCGTAGGCCTTCTTCTTGGCCTCTTCGGCGGAGGCCACCTCCGGGGCATCCGCGAGGCCGTAGCCCATGATATTGACCTTGTCGGCCAGTTCACGGCGGGCCCTCTGCCGCCCGTCGTCGATTCCCTGATTGACGATCCCCTGCACCTCGAAGCGCGGGGCGTTTGGATCGCCGCCCGTGGCGAAAGGTTTGTAGCCCGGGCCCAGGAAGCCCTCCTCGGAAAACCGCCCGGCCGCCTCCTGAATGACGATATAGGGCGGAAGCAGCCCTTTGTACTGCTCTTTCTTGAAGAAGGTGAATATGGCGCCCACGCTGGGGTAGGCCAGCCGCCCGCCGGGCTTGTGGCCGGTCTGCATCAGGTAGGCGGCTGTCTCGTGGCCGTTATTGCCATGAGTCATGCTGCGGATCAAGGCGTACTTGTCGGCCTGCTTGGCCAGCTCGGGAAAGAGCGCGCCGAGCTCGATTCCCTTCACGTTGGTGGGGATGACCCGATCAAAGTCCGCCATGTAGTCATAGCCCGTGCCCGGCTTGGGGTCCCAGGTATCGTTGTGCGACATGCCGCCCCACAAGAAGATCTGGATGACCGATCTGGCCCGGACCTTCTTGGCCTTGGCCTTGACTTTGGCCGCCTCGTCCCTGGCAGCCTTCAGTTCGGCCTCTTTCTGCTGGGGCGTCTTCTCGGCCGGGGCCGGGGCCGCGAAAACACGGGAACTCAGACCGCCGGCCGCGATCAAGCCTGCCGCGCCCAGAGCTCCGCGCCGCAGGACCTCGCGCCGGGACACCTGCTCTTGGTCACCTCGATCTTGGTTCGCATTCATGGCTTCCGCTCTCCTGCTCCCACTTCGGCTTTCGTGCCAGGCAACCGACTGTGTCGCATTGCACCCCCCGCGGCAGCAGCAATCAATGCCGCATAAGGAACTCGGGGCTATTGATCAACGCCCAGGCAAGATCGACCCAGACGTCGCGCCCTTTCGTCAGTCCGGTCTTGGCGTATTCCTCTGCGGCCTTTATGTCGGCATCCGTCGGGAACCGCGAGAGGATTGTCAGGTAAAGCCTCTCGGCGATTTCGTTCGGTTTGCCGCCGGAGGAGAGCACCGTCCCGAGCTTCGGGCCGCTTTGGAGCTTATTCTGTATAGTAGCGGAATTCAGCATGTGCAGCCACTGGGTCGAGGCAAGTTCGTTGACGCGCTCGTTTTCCATCCCTGCGGCCCGCGAGGAACGTCCGAACAATGTCAGGAAGGAACTGGTGACGCTGCCGTCGGCCAGCGACACTGCGGACATGTCTTTGGGAATATACGTGAACGGCTCCGGGACGGCGCTGGTGTAAAGGTCCGAACCGCCGGTAATCTCGTTCAGAACATCGATCAACACCTCGGCTTCTACTCGCCGAAACTGGTAGCTGGCGAAGTTGGCCTTCGCTTCCGGCTTGGAGGACTTCGGGATCGAAGAGAACCGATAGGTGGTCGAGGTCATGATCAGCCGCTTCAAATGCTTCAGATCGTAGCCGCTTGAGACCAGTTCCTTCTCCAGGTAGGCCAGGAGCTCCGGGTTGCTGGGCGGGTTGCCGTCCCGGATGTCGTCTGGCTCCTGGATAATGCCGCGCCCCATCACCCACGCCCAGGTGCGGTTGACGATGGCTTTGGCGAACCAGGGATTCTCCGGCCGGATCAGCCAGTCGGCAAACACCTCCCGCGGATCGCGGTTCGGCGGAATCGTCGCCTTCGTGCCGTCCGGGAAGACGGCCGCCAGCGGTCCGTTCTCACTCAGCGGTTTGGCCAGCGCTTGGGGAATCTGGTTGGTGACGGTCACCGTCTTGGCGATGGCATCCACTCCCGGCGCGGTGCTGCCGGGCACGGCAGCGGAGTTGAGGGGATCCCAGAAGATGATCTCCTCTTTCCATTCGCTGGTGGGCTTGTAGCCGACCTGCGAGAAGAACACTGCCATGCCGGCCCGACGGTCCTCCGGCCAGACGTGGGTTCGCGAGCCCATCAACGCCAGTCCGACGGCCGCGGCGATGCCCTCGGGGGTCCTGTCCTGGATGGCGCGATAGAAGTTGACGGGGCCGTCACGGAAATTGCTTCCGCTGGAGGTGAGCAGCTCCCGGACGAATTGGTCGTACCGCTTGTTTCGGGCGATCGATTCCCATATCCAACGGTGATAGGCCTGCGCCGCGTTGGGCCAAACCTTGACGGGGAACTCCGCCTTGACCTTGAGGATATCGCTCCATTTCATGGCCCAGTAATCGACATGCGCCGGCTGGTCGAGGAGACGGTCGATCAGGGCGACGCATTTGTTCTTGTCTGAACTTAGGATGAACGCTTTGGCCTCTTCCGCCGACGGCAGCGTGCCGGTCAGGTCCAGATAGGCGCGGCGAACAAACACCGCGTCGGAGCAGAGGACCGGCTGGATGCCCAACACCTTCAACTTCGCGAACACGATTTCATCGATCCGGTTCGCGGGCTGGGGCGGTTCGGCACTCTCCATAAGGCTTGCCACCTGCTTGGAGGCAACCAGCCGGTACAGTGCGGTCTTGGCCTGCTCAACCAGGGCACGCTTCTCGTCGGTAGTCCTCAGCGCCTCTGCATACGCCGCCCGGGTCTTTTCCGCTTCCACTTTCAACGGAGCGGCCGCATCTTCGGCCGCCTTGGCGGTTTTTTCATCGTCCAGGTATGTCCGTTTGGCGGCGGCGATCCGCTCTTTGAGGTTCGGCAGGGCCTCCTCAGCCGACTTCTTCCTTGCTTCGGCCCTGGCCAGCTCCTGCGCGATGTTGTTGGCCTGAACCGCCGCTTGCTCCAGCTTCTGCTGCACCGGGGCCAGAGCTGTCTTGGCTCCATCGGCCCCTTTGCGCTTGGCGGCGGCATCGGCGGCGGCCTGCTTGCTTGCCGCATCGAGTTGGATGATGTCCTTGCCCGCATCCTGGGCCGCCTGGTTCGCGGCCGCGGCGGCAGTCACTTGGTTCTTGGCGCCGGCCAGGGCCGCGTCGGCAGCCTTCTTCTGCGTCTCCGCTTCCACCAGCTTCTGCGCGGCGGCCGTCGCCTGAGCTTGCGCCGCTTGCTCGCTCTGCTGCGTCTGAGCAAGGGCCGTCTTGGCCCCGTCGGCCGCCTTGGCCTTGGAGGCGGCGTCGGCGGCGGCCTGTTTCTTCTCCGCCTCCGGTCTGGAGGCATCGGCGGCAAACTGTTTGGCCTTGGCGGCGGCCTCCTGGCCCGCCTTCTCGGCTGCCGCCGAAGTCGTAGTGGCGGCGGCTGCCTGGTTCCTGGCGCTGGCCAAGGCAGCGTCCGCCTGGTTCTTCTTCGCCGTCGCATCAGCCAGCGATTTTGAGGCGGAATCGACCTTGGCCTGAGCTTGTTGCTCGCCTTGCTGTGCTTGGGCCAGCGCGGCCTTGGCAGCGTCAGCCGCTTTGCGTTTGGCGGCGGCCTGGGCGGCCGCCTGGTTCTTCTCCTCGGCCGATTTCGCGGCGGCCTGGGCGGCTTGCTCGGCGGCCTGAGAGGCCGCGGCGGCAGCGGCTAGCTGGTTCTTGATGCCCGCCAAGGCAGCGTCGGCTTTCTGCTTCTGCGCCGTTGTCCGGGCCAACTTCTGCGCGGCGGCGTCGGCCAGGCTCTGCGCGTTTTGATGAACCGCCTGGACCTGGGCCAGGGCCGCCTTGGCCACGTCGGCCGCTTTGCGCTTGGCAGCCGCGTCGGCGGCCGCCTGCTGCGTTTGTTCCGGGGACCTGGCGGCACGCTCGGCCATCGCCTTGGCCGTGGCCTCCGCCGCTTGGGCTGCCTGCTCGGCTGATTTGTACGCGCCTTCGGCGGCGGCCGCCTGTTTCTTGGCGTTAGCCAGGGCGTCGTCGGCTGCCTTCTTGTGTGCGGGGGCGTCGGCCAGGGCCTTGGTGGCCGCGTTCACCTGCGCCTGAGCCTGCTGTTCATTCTGCTGTGCCTGGGTCAAGGCGGTCTTCGCCATGTCGGCCGCCTTGCGCTTGGCGGCAGCCTCGTCCGCGACCTTCTTCTTCTCCTCCGGGGATTTCGCAGGATCACCGCCAATCGTCTTGGCCGCGGCTTCCGCCGCTTGGGCCAGTTGCTCGGCTACCTGGTAAGCAGTCGTGGCCGTAGCTGTCAGGCTCTTCGCGCCAGCCAAGGCATCGTCGGCTCCCTTTTTCACCGCCGGGGCGTCGGCCATGTTCTTGGCGGCGGCGTTCACCTGCGCCTGGGCCTGCTGTTCGTTCTGCCGTGCCTGGGTCAAGGCGGTCTTCGCCATGTCGGCTGCCGTGCGCTTGGCGGCAGCCTCGTCCGCGACCTTCTTCTTCTCCTCCGGGGATTTCGCGGGGTCCCCGCCAATCGTCTTGGCCGCGGCTTCCGCTGCCTGAGCCGCTTGCTCAGCCGACTGGTAAGCAGCCGCGGCCGCGACGACCAGGCTCTTGGCGCCGGCCAAGGCATCGTCGGCTGCCTTTTTCGCCGCCGGGCCGTCGGCCATGTTCTTGGCGGCGGCGTTCACCTGCGCCTGGGCCTGCTGTTCGTTCTGCTGTGCCTGGGTCAAGGCGGTCTTCGCCATGTCGGCTGCCGTGCGCTTGGCGGCAGCCTCGTCCGCGACCTTCTTCTTCTCCTCCGGGGATTTCGCGGGGTCCCC
>Ga0315279_10005246_pt1 | contig 16906 bp, 14 predicted proteins | sample YL17G06_20_MG_FD_203694 | JGI IMG/M metagenome (GOLD analysis project Ga0315279, IMG submission 203694) | Sediment microbial communities from Yellowstone Lake, YNP, Wyoming, USA - YL17G06_20 | ecosystem: Environmental > Aquatic > Freshwater > Lake > Sediment | place: USA: Wyoming | collected...
CCAGCGCGGCCGGGTCTCCCGGCGGCGTCAGGACGCCGCAATCGGCCACCACTTCGGCGATGCCGCCCGCGCGCGACGCCACAATCGGAACGCCGTGCGCCATGGCCTCCAGCAGCACGATGCCAAAGCCCTCCGTGCCCGCTTCGAGCTCAAGCGACGGGTGCGCAAGCATGGTGGCCTGCTCGTATTCGGACGATAGCTGCGCATCCGTCAATCCGGCTTTAATGGCAATGCGCGCGGCATGTCCGCCGTCGCCGGCTAATGCCTGCAATCGCGCGCGCTCCGGGCCGTCACCCACGATGGTCAGGCGCCAGGCCAGACCGGGCGGCAGGAGGCGCACCGCCTTAATCAGCACCGCATGGCCCTTATGCGGCACCAGACGGCCCACGCAGAGGATCCGCGCTTCACCGGCCGCATAGGTCCGGCGTTCCACGGCATCGGACGGCGGCGGACCGATCCGCGGCGGCACGATCTCCGCCGGGAGCGATATTCCCACTTCGTTAAGAATCCGCCGCGTATGTCCGCCCAGCGCATACCGGCGCCGCGCCGTGCGCAGGACCAGGCGGAGAACCGCGGCGCGCGCGCCGCGTTTGCGCATGGCCAGAAGTTCGGTGCCGTAGGTATAGACCGCATAGGGCATGCGCAAAAGCCAGGGCGCGATGGCGGCATAGATATTGCCGCATTCGACCGCGGCGTCCGGGATTTCCGATTTCAGGCGCATTAGGCGGAATACAAGCGGGACCAGCGACCACTTTTTATTCACGCGCGCGAAAGGGCCCGCATGGTATTCCACGACGGCGCCGGCGTCCATGCGGGAGTTCGGGTGCGGCACGGCGGACCCGGCCAGCACGCGGTCGTCCGCGCCGAACGCATGGCGCACGATGCCGGCGAGATACGTCTGAATGCCGCCGTGTTCGGGTGGAAAATCCAGGGTGATCAGGACCCTCATGCGCCCTCCGCCGCCGGTGCGCTCTTCGTCGCAAGCCATGCGTCAAGCTGCGGGAGTTTTACCAGCACGCCGTTAAAGAACCAGAAATAGACGTCACCCGGAAACGCGTGGATGTGCGATCCGGTGATGCTGACGATGGCAAACACCATGTTCATGACCGTGATGCCCCGGGCCAGCGCAACCACGTCCGGGCTTTGCGCCGTGTCGATGATTTTCAGGCCCCGGAAGACGAATGCTCCGAGAATAAAGATGATAAACAGCATGCCGGGATACCCGAATTCGGCCAGGTAGGTGATATAGAGCGAATCGGCATTGAGCCCGCCAAGACCGCGGCCCAAAAGCGCCATCTGCGGATCAGTTGACAAACGGATCATATATTGCCATAAGGCAATGCGCGACAGAAACGAGTGCTCCTGCATGGGGTCCGTGATAGCCGTGCTGCGGCTTGTTACCAGAAGTTGCATATATCGTTCGCTCGAGGTGGCTGCTTCCGCCGGCTGCAGCGCAACCGGAGCGCTTTCGCCGGCAAACATATCGCTGACGGCTTGCCCGGCAAAATAAAGCGCCGCGATGGCCACCAGCACCATAATGCGTTTCTTAGCGCCCTTTACCCGCGTAAAGGCGAACCATAATACCATCACCAGGACGAAGCCGATCCAGTTCGACCGCACCGACGTGATAAGCACAGCGCAGAACAGCACCGGCAGTACAATGAGCGAAAGCATGCGGAAGATCTGGTTTTCCCAATGCCACAGCATCAACACGCCTATAACGGCTAAAAGCAAGTAATCGCCAAACGTGGCCGGCGACGAAAAAAAGGAGAATGGCCGGACGATGTCAAAGATGACCAGCGTGCTGAATTTTATGGACGAAAGCCAGATCTTTTCCGCCTCGGAATAGCCGAAGTACAGCTGCTTGATGCCGTAGAGCGCCGCGAGCACGCCGATAAGCGTCGTGATTCCCCAGATAATTCTGACGTGGCGGAAATGGAGGCCATAGATGCAGCCCACGAAGAAAAAAAGCACCGCAGGGCCGTAGAATTTGAACGCGGCCGCGGCCTGGTCCAGGGGCACCTCGGTATAGACGAAAACGCGCATCGCCATATAGCAGAAGTACATGAACACCATCAGCCGGAACAGCTTGATTTCCCGGTCTTTTTCCCCTCGCTCGCGAAGTTCAAAGAAGAGTCCGGCCATGATCAGCGCCAGCAGGACCTCGCCGGTCATCAGCAAAGGGTCGATGCCCGGCCGCATATACACCAGGTAATACAGCCGTCGGGCATAATTAACAAAAGGTAACAGCAGAAACACCGCATACACGCCGAACAGGGGATTGCGCAGAATCGGATACGCAACGGCCAGCACGAACAGGACGATCATTTCGGTCTGCCTGGGCACGTGAAACATCTTATACGCGATCAGATTGCCCGCGAGGGCGATGCCGATGAGGACCAGCGCCATGACGGCGTTCTTTTTCATGGCCGCCCCGCGATCGTCTGATAGATCTCTTCGTAGCGCCGGGCGATCGTGTTTACATCGTACGCGCGCGCGGTTTGAAGGCCGGCTTCGGCCAGGCGCGCGCGCAACGGCGCATCACCAAGCGCGGCGCAGAGCGCGGGGCCCAGGTCCCGCGGCGTACACAGCAGTCCGTTGACGCCATTGCATATGATCGCGCCGCTTCCTTCGTTCATCGCCGACACCACCGGCGTGGCGCATGCCATGGCCTCGATCATGGGCACGCCGAAGCCTTCGTACGACGAGGCCGAGCAGCAGACCCAGGCCCGCCGGTATTCTTCGATCAACTCCTGTTCGTCAACCCTACATTTCCAGTCGATACCGGGTCCCCCGCAGCGCTCGGGCCCGATGACCGTAAGCCGCGCATCGGCAAAGCGCGGCCGGACCGCATGCGCAAAGGCCTTCAGGACCTCGTTCCCGCGCTTGCGGCTGTGCAGGTCGCCCATGAAGATCACCGACGGGTGCGGCGTTTTGGAGCTGCCGGGCGTAAACCGGTCGAGCGGCACACCGCACGGGATTATCGTCCGCACCCGGGGGAGCGCCCGTTGCGTGGCCGTCGAAATGCCAGCGAGTGTTCCCTTTCGCAGGCACGAAACCCATTCCAGGCAATAAAAGAGCGTCTGATAGAGCGCACGCCCGGGCCTGCCGGCATGCAGCGCCTCATCGAGCGCGGACCCATAAAACGTGCGCACGCGCCGGCGCGATCCCGGGCAGAGATAATCGTCGCCATGGTAATGCGCCACGTCGAACGGGCCGGTGTCGATTGATGCGAACCGGCGGCCCGGCTCGAGTTTCCGCCCGATGCGGGACCAAGCGCGGCTGTCAAGCACGCGGACCTCGTAGCGCGCCTGCGCCGGGGCCGGGCTGAAAGAAAAACAGGTGACCGCGTGGCCTAGCGCTCTCAGTGCCTGCGCCAGGCGGTGCGCCTGCACCGAAACGCCGTTGGGCGCGTCGGAGGGGAGCTGCTTGCTGAAAAAGGCGATACGAATGGCCGCTCCTTTACGCCAGCAGAAAGGTCCGGTGCCGGATGCTGCCAATGATCAGGGCCAGCAGCAACGTTGGCGGCGACAGCAGGTACGCCAGCGCGTCCGCGGCCACGCCGGGAATGCTCAGCCGGCCGCCGGCGTTGCGCCGCAGCGAAAACGCCAGGGCGACCGCTGCATCGAGCGCCGCCGCCAAAACGCCCCACGCCGGCGCGAACATCAGAACGGCCGCCAGCGCGGCGTGCGTCGCTCCCATAAGGGCGATCATGGGCGTCCAGGGCGTCCGGATATACCGCCGGTAGAGTATCCGGTGCTTTTTATGCAGCAGCGGATCGAACCGGCGGTTGATGCAATTCTTCAGCAGGTCCCACGGTTCGCCGGGCCGCAGCGCATGGGCAATGCCCATGGATTCGCACCAGTCAATTGAGCCGCCGTCGGCAAGCACCGAAAACGCCAGGTCCATATCTTCCCGCTGCTCGAAAAACCGTTCGTCGAACCCATTGACAGATGCTATTACCCCCGCGTGGTACGCGATATTGTTGGTGCGGAACCCCGGCCGCTCCAGTCGCTTGAATTGCGCTGCCTTGCCGTCAACCTGGCCGCTGATCGCGATGTCGGTCTTTCCCTCCACGCCTGAGGCCCGCGGGTGTTGCGCCAGATACGCGGCGGCCGACGCCGCCCATGCCGGGTGCGCCCGGCAATCGTCATCGATAAATCCTATAATCGAGCCGCGCGCCGTGGCAATACCCCTGTTGCGTTTTGCCGGAATGCTGCGGTCGGCGTGATAAAGCCAGCGTATGCCGGTGAATCGTGCCGCAAGTGCATCAACCGGATAATCGGCCACCACGACGGCGTCCAGTGAACAGTCCGGCGGCAATTCCTGGCTGCAAAGCGACGCCGCGCAATCGGCGATGTATTCCGGCCGGTGCGACGCCACGATGATCGAGATGATCATGCGGCCCTCCGCATAAGGGTCTGTTCAAGGCGGTCCACCTGCCGCTCCCAGCTCCGGCGGCGCGCTTCGCGGGACGCGGCCCGCCGGATTTGCCGCATGGTTTCCGTATCGTCAATAGCCGCGAGGACGCGCCGTGCGTCGGCTTCTGCGTCGTTGCCGCATAACAATACGCCGGTGCGGTTGTCGCGGATGATTTCGCGGGTCGACGGAATGCCGGTTGCAAAGACCACCGCCCCCTGGGCCATGGCCTCCAGGATGGCAAGAGAATGCCCGCCTTCGTACCGCGATGTGGAAATCAGGTACGGGCATTCGGCATAGAGCGCGGCCATCTGCTCAAGCGGCGTCTGTCCGCGCGCCTCCACGGCGCCGGCCCAGGCGGCCTTCCCGATGCGCCGCCGCAGCTCGCCGGCGCCGGCGCCGATAATGATCAGCCGCGCGTCCGGCAGGAGTGCGTTGATGCATGCGAAAAGCGACAGCAGGTATTCGCCGTTTTTCTTCCAGGTGAATCCGCCCACCCACAAAAACCGCGGCGGAGGGTCCTCCGCGTCAAGCCAGACCGGCCGATCGGGCGCATGAACGCCGTTGGGCACGCAGATCAGCTTTTTCCGCCGGCGCGGATAACGCCGCGCGATCCAGCGCATTTCGTCAATGGCGCCGCACTGGCACAGGGCGCAGGCGCCCAGGCAGGCGCGCAGGAGCGGAAAACGCACCAGCCGCGCCCGCCAGGTGGTGGGCGGGGTGATGACGGTCCCCGGCGGCAGTGCGCGCTCAACTTCAGCCACTTTTTCTTCCCACCCGTGATTATGCAGCGCCACGCGCGTTTTGGCGGCAAAGAGGCGGCTGATAATCGCGCAGAAAACGCCGTCGGTGGAGCGCGCGATGATCCAGTCGGGCCGCTGCCGCGCGGCCAGGAACCTGGCGGCCAGGCACAGCGCGAAAACCGGATACGCGGCATGCATGCCCGGGGAATCGGCATACCAGATACTCACCGCATGGCCGCGCCTGGTCAGGCCGCCGGCAAGTTCGCGCATCAAACGGTTGACGCCGCCGCACGATGACGCAGGTATGGCCGCGGCAAACCAGATGGTCAAAGCGTTTCCCATGAAATGAACCTGCCTTCAAGGGCCGAGATCAGAGCCGTGAGCGACGCAAATCCGTCTGCCGCTTCATCGGGCATGTGCACGGTGATGCAGACGATGCCGCGCATACGCGCAAGCCGGCCGGGTAGCCCCTGCCTGAGCATGGCCGCGGCCCGCTGGTAGCACGGAAACAGCGACGGCACGAACCAGGCGTTTCCGTCGATCGACGCCGGGCCGAACAATCGTCCTGTAAATCGGACCGATTCGGGCCCGCCGCAGATGCAGCGGAAATGCCGGGCCAGGAAGCGCACCTGTTCCCGGGAGATCGCATTGAACGGCGGCACGAATGCCGCGGGCCGCATGGACATCGGCGCGAGCGCCATGGCCGTTGCGTCGATGCGCCGGTCGAGTTCCCGATATGTCAATTGCAGGACCTCGCTTGCATAGGGCCCGAACCGCCCCGCATGCTCGAACCCGTGCAGGCCCAGGGCGCCGCCCGCATCCGCGATGCAGCGCAGCGCGTCATGCGCGCGGGATCCCATGCAATCGCGGCCGGTCACGGCCGCTAAAAACGGCGCGCGCAGATCCCGCATCTTGACACACAGCGTACGCACCGCGTTGTCCTGCTCTAAAAATACATCGTCAATCCGCAGCAGCGCCGAAATGCCGTCGAGCGCCGATGCGGCGCTCAGCCGGCGCAACGGCGCACCGCAATCGTGCACGGGCGCGCGTCGCATGCTGAAAAGCGCGGACGGCAGAAGACGCGCGCGCAGGTAGAACCGCGATGCGGGGGTTGCCGGCGGCAGTTTCCAGCGTGCGAACGTCTTTGCCCGGTCGAATGGGGCTATCGCCTCGGCGTCACGGCCGCGCAGGAACCGGAACAGAATCCCGGGAAGCAAGGCCCATGCGGTCGCCTGTTCCACAATCGCGGCCGTGATCAACGCGCACGCCTGCAGCGGCCTTCGGAGCAATTCCCGCATTGGACGGCGCCGCAGCGTGATAGCGACATACTTGAACAGCGTGTCAACATAGGTGAGGATGAAATTCCGGCGATGGCGGAATTCATGATACCGGTCGGGCTGCTTGCGCCAGAACCAGTACTCCGCGCTCATCTGCTCCGCCATGCGCCGGGGCGCGCTCATCACATAGCGCACCAGGCGCACGTGTCGAGCCGCATGGACCGCGCGCAGCGATGCGTCGAAAACGATCGGGCCCCATCGTCGCATGCGCGCACCAAGCTCCTGGTCTTCGCAATACCGGCCTTCGCGCTCAAATCGTTCGTCGAATCCGCCCGCTTTTTCCAGCAGCGCGCGGCGATAGACAATATGGCAGGTCAGGCATGCGCCGCCGCTTGGCACCGCGACTTCGCGGTCCCACAGACCGTTGCCATCGGCCAGCACCATGCCCTCGATGCCGGCAACATCGCCTGCATCGTGCGTGCGGATGCTTTCACGCAGCGCCGCGTACCAGCCGTGTTCCACACACACGTCGTCGTCCAGAAAAACGATCCACGCGCCGCGCGCCGCTTTCCATCCGGTATTGCGCGCCACGGCCATGCCGCGGTTGACGTCATGGGTGATTATGCGCGCGCCATACTGTTCCGCAAGCGCGGCGATGCGGCCGCGCAGGCCCGGCCGGCCGCCGTCGTCGACAACAATGATCTCGGCGTCCGGCGCATCATCGATCTCCGATCGCAGGCTGCGAAGGCCGCATTCCAGGAGGTCGGCGCGGTCGCGGGTGGGAATGATGATCGAAATGCGCATCAGGCCGGCCTTAATTCTCGATAGATGCAGGCGAGATCATCGCCGGTGTTTCGGCTCATCTCATTCCAGCGTTCCCAACCCCGGCGCGAGCGCGCGGTCCAGTCTTCACGGTTGCGAATCACTTCGGTGATTGCCGCGGCCACGGCGTCTGGATCATGCGGGTCCGCAAAACGCGCTGCCGTGCCGCAGGTTTCGTGGAGCGCGGGAATGTCCGCCGCCACCACCGGGCATCCTGCCGCCATGGCCTCGATCGGCGGTAGCCCCAGTCCTTCATGCGTGGAGCAGAAGACCAGGACGGCGGCGCGGCACAAGTGCCGGCCATAATGCTCCATGGACTCAAAGGTGACGCCCGGGGGCACGGCGCCGGGCAGCTCCCACTGTTTGTCAATATCACCGCACACGACCAGCGTATATTCGGGAAAATCGGCGCGCAGCCGCGAAAATGCGGCGACCGCGGCGCGCAGATTTTTATTCGGCGCGCTGCCGAGCGCCAGCAGGTATGTCCGCCGTCCGCCGGGCGCCGGAGGCAGGGGAGGCGGAGGCGGTGTCCGGATGACGCGCGCGTCGGCCCCGGGCATGAGCCTGAGAAGGTCGGCGCGCGTCGTTTCTGAAATGCAGATAAAGCGGTTGATGGCGCGGGCCAGCCGCTTCTGCGCCCGCCAGTACCAGGTCCGGTGGACTGATGCGCAATTCGGCACTCCGGTCCAATACTCCGCGCCCAGATCATAGACCGTGGCCACGGTGCGGCAGGGGTGCCAGAGCCCCATGCCGATCCGCCAGAGCGGGCCCAGCGCGACCCAATAGTGCATAATGTCAATGTTGTGACGGCGAAGCAGCGCGGGAATGGCGATGAGGTCCCGCTTCCAGCCCGCAGGCCGGTAGGGGATCCAGTCTACGTGCCATGATCCTGATGCCGGCGGGCATGCGGCGCGATCGCCCCAGATCACCAGGTCGGCCGCGGGCTTCGATGCGATATACGCGGCAGCAACGCGCCCGGTCCATGCGCCGATGCCGCGCCTGCCGTAGCCCAGGGAGAAAAGCCGGAAATCCCAGAGTATTCTCATGCGCCGGCCATCCCGCGATAGATATCAAACAATTGGCGCGCCATGGCTTCGTAGCTGTGCCCGGCGCAATAGCGTTCGAGCGCGTCCGAAAGCCGCGCGCGCATGCCCGCATCGCGCGCCAGTTGCTCGACGGCGGCCGCGATTGCGGCGGCGTTCGGTTCCGCGGTCATGCAGGCCCGATGGCGTTCCTCGATTTCCCGGATGAACGGCAGCGGCGTGGCCACTACCGGTTTCTGCATGCCCAGCATGGTGGCAAGGCTCTCGGAGTTGCTGCGCGCGGAAAAGAGCGCAAGGCAGATGTGCGCGCGCAAAAGGAGTTCGTCGCGTTGCGCGTCCGCTACCCATTCCGTTATTGCAAATCGGTCTTCCCAGCCGCGGGAGGCGATTTCCTGCCGCAGATTTTCCAGAAGGCCGGCCTCTTCCTCGCGCCGGATGCCGCCGATCCAGCAAAAGCGCCACGGTGTTTTCATCGCGTCAAGCGCTGCAAACAGCAGCGGGTAATCGTAATTGGGATTGATGAATCCCACGGCAGCCAGTTCGAGCGGAGCGCCGGGCCGGAAGTCCCATGCGTGCGGCCGCGCGCTGTTTCGCACCGGGTATTCCACGATCCCCACCCGCGACATATCCGCGCCCTGCCGCGAAAGCACGGCCTGTTGCGCCTGCGAATGCACCAGCACGCGGCCGGCATACCAGTGGCGCGCCGCATGGCGGCGTTGCGCCGTTTGCAAAGGATGGCGCGCGTCCCAGATGGCGCACCGCACCCAGACGATTGGCCCGCCGCCGGTGATGCGCGACCGCGGAAACACACCCGGCGGATCATCGTATACCTCGTGGAGGGTCACGATTTTCGGCGCGGCGATCATGCGGCATACCGCCGGATAATAATCCCGGTCGCCAAACCGATAGAGCGATGTTTCGTACTGGATGTGGACGATATCACAATTGTCAATAATCGCGCGCGGGCGCGCCGGCCGCAGCGCGCATTCCTCTGCGTCAAGCTGCTCCACGGACACAAGCCGGCTCAGCGCATGCACACAGCCGTGCGCGTAGACCGAAATACCGCAACGCCGGTTGACCGGGAATATAAAGCCGACCTTCATGGTCGCGCTCCCGCGCATGAGGTGATGATCGCATGCAACAGCGTGGGCGCGGTCACGTCCACTGCCATCATGCGCGGTATGCGCAGCGGATCGGCAACGCGATGCTGCGCGCCGCCGCCGAAGGCGAAAGCATATCGATAGCCGCATGCGGCGAGGATCGGCCGGTCACCCTCCCGCATATTGCGCTCATTGCCGAAGGGATAGGCGAACAGCTCGGCCGGACGGCCGAGCCGCTGCGTGAGCGCGCGCTGCGATTCGGCCAGTTCGTGGCGCGCTTCGCTTTCGGAAAGCGATCCAAAGTCCCGGTGCAGCACCCCGTGGGAACCGAACGCCATTCCCGCACCGGCCATGGTCCGCACCTGTTCCCAGGTCAGATAGCCCGGCGTATCCACCAGGCCGGTGGAAATGAAGAAGACCGCCGGCGCGCCGGCGGCCTTCAGAATGGGAAATGCGCGGGAGAAATTATCGGCCAGACCGTCGTCGAAGGTGATCAGAACGCGCGGCTTTGATGCCTCAATGTCAAGCGACGCCCCCGATATCACCGAAAACCAGGATGTAAGCATGCGCACCTGCGCCTGAAAATTGCGCACGGTGACGGCATAGCGATCGTCGCCCACGCGTTCGCGCGGCAATACGCTGTGATACGCCAGCGCCGCAAGCGGCGATCCGCGCAGGCGGGCGTAGCGGAGCCGGGCGTGGAGAAATCGGAGTGTTGTCATCATGGATATCCGCCTGTTCACCGGAAACGCCGGTCGCCGATCCTCCGGCGCGCAACGCCGGCCGCCATGCCCAGCGCCAATCCCGCAAGCCCGGCGGCAACGAGCGCCGGATCATGACCGGCGCCGGCGCGCGCGAGATATTCCAGGCTATGCCTCTGATGCGTCAAGAACGCGGGCAGATTGACCAGCGGCACGTTTTTGGCCCAGCATAACCCGCGGTTATAAAACCGGTGGCGCATGAATTGCGCCGGCCGCGTTGCGGCCCGGCACCCGCCGGTATCGTCGATCGCATGGTCGATCCAGACGCCGGACGAGAAGTAGATCCGCATGCTGCGTTTACGCATGCGCATGGCCAGGTCGACCTCCTCGAAATGCGCGTTGCCGATGAACCAGGGGTCAAATCGCAAGCCGTCAAATACGCCGCGCTTGAACGAGACATGGCCGCCGGGAAAACAGGGCGCCTCCTGTTCGCCGGGCAGCGCGTAATCGGGCACGTAATCAAGCCGCGTTTCGTCGAAGCGGACGACGGCGTCGCGTTTCCCCAAATGGTTCGCATCGCGCACACCGCCCGCCAGGGCCATATACTCCGTATGCGCCCGGTGCAGCTCAATATGGCGCGCAACGCATTGAGGCGACGGCAGGCAGTCGTCGTCAAGGAAAAGCACGATCGCTCCGCGCGCCGCGTCAATGCCGGCGTTGCGCGCCGCGGTGAGCGAGGGCCGCGGCAGGCGGATGGTGCGCATCCGCGGATCGTTGACGTCCGCGCCGTCGGCACCCTGGAGCACGGCGATGATTTCGCATGCGTCCGGCAGGTCGGCGCAAAGCGCCGACACCAGCCGCGAAAGCCGTTGCGGCCGGCCGTACGAGGGGATAATGACCGACAAGTCCATTGGTCCGGCCCAGGGAATGGCGCGCGATATCAGATGGTATCCGGCGGCTTGCGCACCAGGGAAAAGCAGGACCCGCCGCCCTGCAGGTCGAAAAAGAGCTCCAGCCCGTTGGTCCAGGCATTGACACAACGGAGCATGCCGCCCAGGACGGGCGCATGCTTGACAGCGGCGAAAAGCTCCGCAAGCAGGGCAGGCACGGTCATGCGCGCCTCCCGCAGCGCGGGCGCGTATTTTTCCGGATATCCCCAAAGCCACCCCATATATCCCGGGGGCGAAATGAACGTTTCGACGACGAACCGCCGGACCAGAAGCCGGCGCACCTCGGCACAGGTGCGCGACGCCACATGACCGTCGGCGTCGGCCACGGCATTGCGGCCCAGGCGCGCGATGATCGCCGCATCGGGCCATCGGCGGGCCGGGTCCGCGCATTCGCTGTGGATAAAGACCGGCGCATCGGGCCTGACTATGCGGCAAACCTCGTCCAGCGCCCGGTCCGCGTCCGGCAGGTGTCCCAGAAGGTCCACGGTAAAGAGCGCATCGAACACCTCCGGCGTGAAGGGCAGGCAATTGGCGTCCGCGCACACCAAGCCCGCGAGCCCCGCGGGCGGCCGCGCCCGCAATCGTCGCAGCGCGTCAAGCGACCAGTCCACGGCCACGAGGCGCGACCGCTTTTTCCCCGCGAACCAGTGGGAATACGCGCCATTGCCGCATCCCAGGTCGAGAACGCGCGCGCCCGCGGACACCCGGCGCGCCAGCCGGTCCACGCCCCGCCGTTTGAGCGATAGATGGTTCCAGAGCGCGCGCACCAGCGGATTGCGCGACGTGGAAACAGCCGTGTTCCAGGCGCCGTCCGCATGGCGACGGGACGAAAATGCTCTAAGCGATTGTGCGGTCGGTCCCGGCATCAGTCGGTCTTCGATTTGTAGTAATGATAATAGTATTTGTAATAGCCGTACGACGAATAACGGTGGGTCAGGTCGATATCATTGAGCACGATGCCCACGACCTTGGCGCCCACGGCCGCAAGGCTCTGCAGGGCGCGCTGCGCGATTTCGCGGTCCGTATGGTGCGCCTTGATGACCAGCAGAACGCCATCAAGCTTTGTGCCTAAAAGCGTCGCATCCGTGACGGCGACCACCGGCGGCGTGTCGAAAAATATCATGTCGAAACGGCTTTTGAAATATTCGATATGCTGTTCCATGCGGTGCGAGCCGATAAGCTCGGCCGGATTGGGCGTAAAAAGACCCGCGGTGATAATCGACAGATTGTCGCGGCCCCCCGGCCGGATCACCTTGTCATAATCCGGCGTTGCGCCGAACAGGTCGGAAAAACCGGGCTCGCGCTTCATATTGAAAAGGTGGTGCAGGATCGGCCTGCGCAGGTCGGTGTCGACCAGGAGCGTTTTCTTGCCCATCTGGGCATAGGCCATGGCCAGGTTGGCGATGGTGAGCGATTTCCCTTCCGACGGCCCGGCCGAGGTGGTCAGCACCGCCCGAAGCGGCCGGTCCGGGCTGACAAAAGAGAGATTGGTGCGCAGCGACCGGTACGCCTCGGTGATGATGGAGTCTTCGCCTGAAAATGAAATCAACTGGCGGGGGTACTGAAGAACGGTGGAACCCCGGCGCTTGCTTGACGACCGCCGCCGGATCTCGAATTCGTTCTTTTTATTATAGGCGATGTGCGGGATCGTACCTAAAAGCGACGTGCCCAGCCAGCGGTCGATGTCTTCGTTCGTCTTGATGGTCGTGTCGTTGAACTCGATCAGCAGGGCCAGGCCTGCGCCCAGCGCCAGGCCGAAGATGATGCCGAGAATATAATAGCGCGACTCGTTTTTATCGATGGGCCGGTCGGGCATGCGCGGCGTATCAACGATCTTTATGCCCGCGATGCTTGATGCGTTGCGGATCCGTTCCTCTTCCGCTTTATTAAGGAGAAAGTTGTAAATGTTTTCATAAATCTGCTTGGTCCGCTGCAACCGCTGCACTTCCAGCGACTGGAGGAGGATATCAGGGTTCCCTTTTTTATAGCTTTCAATGGCGCTCTGGTAGGACTCGAGACGCCGTTTGAAAAGATCCAGTTCGCTCTCTTTGTTCAGCACCGACAGACGCAATTGCTGCCACTGCTGGATGGTCCGCGCATCGGGCGCCTGCGTTCCCTGGGGCTTCTTATATTGTAAAAGCTGCGTCTCCACGTCCTGTATGTCGCGGTCCACGGCGGAAACGCCCGACAGCCTGATGCCCAGTCCTTCGAGCCGGATCTTCTCTTTTTCAAGTTCCGAAAGTTTGCTGCGCAGGCGCAGGTATTCGGGAGAACGCTCCTGCTCCACGGGCGTGATCTGCGCTTCGAGTTTGGCCAGGAGCTTTTTTTCGGCCGCAAGATCGGCCTCCTTGACGCCCACCTGCGCCACATTCTCGGCATAGGTCTTCTGCAGCGTGGTGAGCTCCGGCCGGTTTCCTTCGGCGCTGCCGCCCGTCTTGTCGACGTAGGTTTGATAGTCGCGCTCCACCTCTTCGAGTTTTGCGCGGATGAGCTTGAGCTGGTTGTCGATTTCCACCACCGTGCGACGCGATTCCTCGGTGGCCACCTGCTGGCATTGGGTGCGGAACGCCTCGGTGCCTATTGACGCGATGAGATATGCCAGTTCCCTGGTTTTGGCGCGCACGTTGAACCGGAGGAACGAGGTGTATTCGGTGTTGCGCAGGTCGATGCTCGATTTGACATAGGCCACGGCGCCGCCGCGGTCCATTTTCGGAAATACGGCGGTGATGACGTTCAGCCCGATGCTGTCGACCACCATGTCCATGAACGTGCGGCTGTTCAGGATGCCCTGGTAAAAACTCAGCGAATACCGGCCGCCGAAGTTCATGGCCTGGTCGATGAGCGTGTTATGCTCCTCCACCACCAGGGTCGCGTAGGCCTCGTAGATGTCCTGGATGGTTGACGCGTAGTACACCGACGACCCGAACACCGACGCGAACGCGATGATGATGACCCATTTGCGCCGCACAAACAGGGCGAGATAGTCCTTCATCTTGAAGCCGGTCTGCAGATGCTGGATGGCGGGTGCGGGTACGAGATTCATGGTTGACGTCCGCGCTAGCGCTTGAAGACCCCGCTGAAGGCCTGGACCGTGACGATGAACAGCAGCGTATTGTTAAGGATGGTGAGCACCGTCCGCCAGTCAAACCATTTGGTATAGACGATGACGACGTCTCCGGAGTTGACAAGAGGAATGTCGTCCATGGCGCCCCGGTCGATGTAATTCTGCACGTCCACCACTTCCTCCATGGTCTTGCCGTCGTGCTTGAAGAACCGGCGCACACGCGACAGATCGGCTTTTTCGGCCGGGCCGCCGGCCAGGTAGATGAGTTCGAACAGGTTGATCCGTTCTTCGGGCTCAAAGAAGCCGGGCTTCTGCACGGCCCCGATCACTTTGACGCTGGTCGATTGCTTTTTATCGATCAGTATCACATTGTCGTGGTCGTGCAGGCGCGGCATGGCGTCCAGATTGCCGTTCTTCAGGAAAGCGTCAAAATCGTAATACTCGGCCTGCTGGTCGGTCTTGTCCTTGCGGACAATCTTGACGCGTGAGAGATCCGCGGTCTTGGCCGGCCCGCCGGCGGCCGCAAGCGCCTCCTGCAGGGTCACGTTGTCGCAGGCCTTGGCGGGCCCGGGTTTGGCCACCTGTCCCAGCATCATCACGGAAATTTCGGGGTTTTCGACGATGGTGACCGATACGATCGGATTGGCGATGTATTTCGCCATCCGGAGCATCAGGTCGCGCATGAGTTCGGCCGTGGAAACATTGACGATCGGCTCGTCGGCGAGCAGAGGATGGTCGATCTGCCCGTTTTCCCCCACGGCGAAGATTCCCGAATACTCGGGGTGCTCCTGCACGCGGATGTCCAGAACATCGCCGTTTTTAATGATGGCGCACCGCGGCGCCGGCGCCAGGCACGCAAGCGCAAGCGCGAAGATCAACAGGCGCTGTTTCATACGATAGCCGCTTTCTACCGGTCCGGCCGGACGCACCGGCCCGCCCGGTTTACGAGAGCGAAAACAGGAACGGATAGGTCACGGTCACGTCGCCTTCGGGCACCGGTTCGAATTCCCACATCCGCACCTTCCGGATGATCTCCTGCTCCAGCTCGGTGTTGCCCGTGGTGTTTTCCAGTATTTCCGCTTTGGTCACCCGCCCGCCTGCCGCGATGGTAAAACGCACGGTCACCTTGCCCGAAAGCGAGGGATCGCGCTGCAGGAACTTTTCATACGTCATGCGGATGCTTGCTTTGTGGGAGGCCACCACGGTGTTGATGGCGTCGTTGTCGCGTTTGGCGCTGGCCGACGCGGCGCCCTCGATGGCCTCGGGCCGCTGGATCACGAAGTTGCCGCGCTTGGAGAGTTCGGCGGACTTGGCCGTGGTGATGCCCGCCACCAGGTCGGTGATCTCCTCGCGCGGATTGACCGAAAGGTCTTTACTTTTCACCAGTTTGCGGTCGAGCACCTCGATGTTCTGGGCCCTGGTGATGCCGTTCATTTTGGACAGGGCGCCCTCCAGGTCCACGGCGGTTTCCTTGCCGGTTTTGCCCAGGATGTCGACCACCGACGGGCCCCGCGCGGTGGCGCCCACGCCCGTAAGCATGCCCAGGACCCCAACGGTGCGGATCTTCTGCTCCACGCGCGCCACATTGGCGGCCACGGCCCGCTGCGCGGCGGCGCGCTGCCGCGTGGTGACCGGGCCGGCGCCGGCGGATGCTCCCGCGGCGGTCTGCGCGGGTTCCCCGGCGTTGTTCGCGGCGGCTTGCTTTGTTTCGGACGACAATGCGGTCTTTTCCGCTTTTGCGTCCGTTTTAGGCAGCGGCTTCTCGATGATGAACTTGACGAACCGGTCAGAGATCTTTTCGAGGGCCACCGGCGCCGCCGGCGGCAGCACGATGCGGTGTATGGCATACAGGAGCCCCAGGTGGATGCAGAGCGATATGGCCGCCACCACGAATATCCGGCGGTCCATGCCGCCCCACAAGGGGCCGCGGATGCGGCGGATATCGCGGATGTCAATAGACCCCGCGCCGCCCTGTACGGCGATCACCACGCCGTCCTGCTGCATCATGGTCAGGCCTTCTTCTTCTGTTGTACCGCCAGATAAAAATTATTGAACCCCTGCTGGCCGCAGGTATACAGGATCTTCTTGAGCAGACGGAAGCGGATCCGCTTGTCGCCCAGGATCGTCACCTCGCCGGTAAAGGTGGTGCCGGTGGAATACCGGGCGATTTTTTCCGTGGTTTCGCGCCGGTTTTTCAGCCAGACTTCGAGCCCCGGAATCAGCAGGTCGTCGTTGCCCAACACCTCGTTCACACTCGCCACGGGCTGGTTTTCGGCCAGAATGTATTCCAGGTTCACCGTGATCACCACGGTCACCTTGGGCGTTTTATCCGCCGATGATACGGGCAGCTGCAGGTCCTTGCTGGGCGATATAATGTCGCCTTCCGTGGAAAAACTTTGCAAAAGGAAAATCAGCAGCAGCACTACCGCGTCCACCATGGAGGTGAGCTGGGGCTTGAAGGCCTTGAACTTCTTGTCGCTGCGGGATTTGCGCGGGCGCTTGAGCGCCGATTTGGATGCGGGAAAACTCATTGCACATCCCCCGAAAGACCGATGTCCGGGAACTGCGACTCGCGGCACACATCCATGAACTGGATGAGATCGTCGTACAGCACGTCGCCCTCGGCGACCAGCACCACGCTTTTCTGCGAAGGGTACTGGAATTTTATCGCCTGCAGCAGCGCGCGCAACTGGTCGAACAGATAGCGGCCGCGCTCGGTGGGCACCAGATCGAGCTGCTTGCCCGTTCCCACGATGCGGAATCCGCTTTTGGTGATGACGATAGAAA
>Ga0315279_10005247_pt1 | contig 16901 bp, 16 predicted proteins | sample YL17G06_20_MG_FD_203694 | JGI IMG/M metagenome (GOLD analysis project Ga0315279, IMG submission 203694) | Sediment microbial communities from Yellowstone Lake, YNP, Wyoming, USA - YL17G06_20 | ecosystem: Environmental > Aquatic > Freshwater > Lake > Sediment | place: USA: Wyoming | collected...
ACAACACATCCTTCACGCTGGCCGGAAGCAGCGCCGCCTGGTCAGGGCTGTACGGCAAAAACTTTGACATTGCTCGCTCCCTCCGACTTCCACTGAGCAATATCGGTTCCAGTTGCCACACGGGCTCGGCAGGGGTGCGAGGAAAACTAAGTGACATTCACCACATGGGGTCGCCCCTACATTGGCCGAATCCGCGAAAATCCGCGTAATCCGCGGATTGGTTCCGTCCGGCCCTGCGGGATGGTCCGCGTTCATCCGTGGTGAATTCTCATGAATAGTGCGGGCGGGTTAATAATGGCTTAGCGTACCCATTTTCATCGCCCGTCTCAATCCGAAATGAAAGGCCAGCAGGCTTGCGGGGACGCCGGCCAAGGCGAATCCCGCCAGTACCCCGATGTGGGGCAGCAGCTCGCGGTTGCCGGCGCCCAGCAGGATCGCGGCCCGCATGCCATTCAGGGCGTGGGTGATGGGCAGCAGTTGCGCCGCATAGTAGAGAAAGCGGGGCAGCACTTCGATGGGGTAATAGACCCCGCCGAGCAGCCACGAGAGGCCGCCAAATAGCCAAAGAAACGGGTCGCCGCGCTTGAAGACCAGCGTGAACGTCGCCGAGAGTACGCCAATGCTGCCGAAAACCAGGACGGAGAGCAGGAACAGCACCAGGGCGCCCGGCACGTTCGCTCGGGCCAGCGACACCCCGAACATCGCCCCTCCGGCTAGGTAGAGCCCCGCGTCGAATGCCGCCCGCGCGAACGGGTAAGTGGACGACAGCAGGATAAAGCTCAGCGGCGAGGTCCGCGTTGCCAACACAGCCTTCAGCGTGCCAATCGGCTGGCTGCCGCGGATCGCCTGGCTAAAACAGGCCAGCGCCGTGGTCATGTAGCCGTTGACCGCCATGCCCACCAGGATGAAGGGAAACGGCTCGTAGCTCCGAAATGGCGCGCGGCCGATGATTCGCGCCAGGAAAAAGAACGCGGCCACGGCCATCAGCAGGTCCAGGGCCTGGAACGCAAACGACAGCCTGTAGCTGAGGTCAATCAGCAGATCGCGCTTGAAAAAGGCCAAGGCTTTCCGCAAGGTGGCCATTCAGTCCGCCGCCTCCGCCGCGGCCCAACGCAGGACGCCGGTCAGGTCGCCGGCGCGGGCCTCGCACCGCACCTCGGCGGGCGTGCCGATGGCCCGCAGGCGGCCGCGGTCGAGGATGGCCACGCGATCGCAAACGCCCTCGGCCTCCTCCAGGTTGTGCGTTGCCAGGATCACGGTCTTGCCGCGCCGCTCGACTATCTCCTCGCGCAGCCACCGCCGGATTTCCGCCTGGAAAAGCGGGTCCAGGTTTTTGGTCGGTTCATCCAGGAGCAACACCGGCGGATCGGCCAGCAGAGCGCGGGCCAGGGCAAACCTTTGTCTGATTCCCTCCGAGCATTGTTGGACGGGCTTGGAGGCGATGGATTCGATCTTGAGGATGTCGAGGAGTTCGCCGACGCGCCTCCCTGCCTGAGCAGCCGTCAGGTCGTGCAATAGCGCGAAGAAATGCAGGTTTTGTAAGCCGGTCAGGCGCGGGTAAAACGTATCTGTCGCCCACGGACAATAGCCGACAAGACCAAGACGTCGGACCGTTGCCGCCTCGGCCACCACATCGTGACCAAAAACGTACGCGGCCCCGGCAGTTGGCAACAAGAGCATCGCCAGAATCTCCATGAGGGTTGTCTTCCCCGCCCCGTTGGGGCCCACGATGGCAAGGCCCTCGCCTGGATGTACATCGAAGCTGACGTCTTCAAGCGCCCGCGTTCCTCGGCGAGCCGGTGGTTGCTTGAGGACCAGTCGAAGAAGTCTGCCGGCCGTAAACGTCTTCTTCAGATTGCGAACGGAAACCGCCGGCTGACCGTCTTTGCCCTGAATTGCCATTGGCGCAGATGCGTATTATGCCTCAGAACGGCCCGCAGGAAGGCAGGAGTCGGAAGTCAGGAGTCAGAAGAGGCGCTTGCAGAATCACGGCCTGGAACGCCGACGCTCGCAGAGGCACGAGTTCTTCCAGCCAACAACCGTTTCACGGTTCGCACAGGCGGATGCCACCACCGCCGCGTCACCGAAAGCGCGGCCTGGATGCGGCCCAGCAGGCGACGAGGCAGGCTTGTCAGCTTGATCCACCGCCTGCCGCGCTTGATCGCCACGACCCGCCCCAACACCTCATCGCCCAAAACCGGCACGTCGGGCTCGGGGAACGCATCACCCTGTGTCACCAGGAAAAGTTGCCCAGCTTTGCGGAGCGTGCCAACAACGCGGTGAGCACAGAAAGCACCTGCCCGCGAGACGAGCACCACCTCCCCGACGCGCAACCGGCCGGGCGTCTCGCTGACGATCAGGAGAGTATCTCCCGGGCGGATCCACGGCCACATGCTGTTGCCGGAAACCCTGAGGCACGCGCGGCCCTTGGAGCGCAATGAACGCCCGATCGGCCCGCTTTCGGTGAAATTGAGGACGGCCGCCATGGCGTTCAGTCAGGTTCGTGCAGTTGGAATTTCGCCTTCGTGATCGACTGGCCGTCGAGCAGCACTTCAACCTCCCACATTCCCGTCAGCGTGTGCTGCGTGATCCAGGTGCCTCCCACCGGCAGGACGGCAAATACGGTGGGATCGCCCTGGCTCTGTTTCGGTATCTGCACGTTGGCCGGAAGTCCCGGCAACGCAACGGTGCTGAAGAAGGTGGTCAGCGTCTGATAGTGTTCCCCCCGGCGCAGTGCGAACCGCAGATCCTGACGGTGGACACCCGCCGGCAGGTTCTTCCAGGCCACAAACACCCACAGGTCACGCACTTTGGTGACGTCGAACGTGATCATGCGCTTCAGCCGGCAGTCGATGTCCTGGCTGTCGCAGAAGAACACGGTCGCCTGCGGCGTGGGCTGCTTGGCGGCCGGCGCGGCGATTGCGGCCGGGACCGCCGCCAGCAATAGCAACAACGCGAGCGCCGCCACTGCCGCCTTTCCGCTAGAACTTGTCGAACGAGTAGATGCGTCCATCGGTAGCTCCTACATAAATTCTGTTCGCGACCACATCGAAGCTCGGGTCACCGGTCGTGGCCGAGGTGTTCACGATCAGCGGCGCAGCCGCGTCCGTGCCGTCCGCCGGCTTCAGGCTGTAGATCTTCCCATCAGAGGCGCCCACGTAAATGGCCAGTGAGGCGCCCGGCGTGAAGATTGGGGTTGAGGCGGTGGCGCTGTCTGGCAGCGTTCGGCTCCACACTGAGGTGAAGCCGAGCGTGCCGCGGTTGAACGTGTACTTGTACACGCCGCCGCTGCCGCCGCTGAGGGTGAAGTACAGGTCGTCGCTGCCGGCCGTGGTGCCGTCCACGATGGGAATCGGGAAACCCGCGCCGCCGCCGGCCAGCCCGCTCACATTGATCGTGGAGACGAAATTGTCCGAGAGTCTCACGGCCACCAAGTCATTGCCCAGCGTGACGGCGTACAGGAACGTGGCCGCCCCGCCCGCGGTCTCATTCAGGGTGGGCGAGGTGTCGATGTCCTTGTTGGCGGTGCTCAGGCCGATCCCCGTTCCCGTGCCGTTGTTCGTGTTGATTTTCCAAACGCTGGGCTGGGTGCCGCTGTTGGACCGGCTGGTGACCCACACCGTGTTGGTGCTGTAATCCACCCAGGGCGTGCTGTTGATCTGGTCCATGTTGCCCGGCGAGAAGGTCCAGACGGTGGCTCCCGTGTTCCCGTTCAGACCGTAGACCTTATTGTCGGTAGCTTTGTTGACGTCCGTATTGCGCGTGCCGACAATGACCAAGTCCTGGTTTTGTGTGAAGCTGCCGTTGCTGAAGGCCTTCACCTGGACGGCGACTCCGCCCTGGATGGGCGCGTTGACGCCGGTGGTAAGCGTCGGGGAGGTCCATAGGTTGACGCCCGTGGCCGCGTTGAACGCGTACGCCTTGCCGTCGCCCGCTCCGACATAAACCACGTCGCAACCCGGCGAGCAATTGAGTACGCCGCTGAGGCTGTTGGAGCCGTTTGGAATGACCGGAGGCCGGGACTGGATGGCGCCGCCGGTGATGCCAATTGAGCCGGCGGGCTGGTAGTTGCGCACGCCGGTGCTGGCGCTCATGCTGTGGACCTTGTTGTCGTTCGATCCCGCGATCACGCCCGTGTTGGGATTGAGGCCCGGGGGCGCCAGCGTAGCCGCACCCGTCTTGTAGCTCCAGTTCTTGGTGGCTCCCGAGCCGACCGCGGGAGTGGTGACGGTCGTGAAAGCGGTCCCGACGGCGTAATACGGCGCCGTCCCGAACCCGCTGATGGTGGTGTCGTCGCGGACCCAGGCCTTGTAGGTGTACTGCGTACTCGGCGCCAGCACGCTGTCGGCGCCGTTCTCGTCGGTAAAGCCGGCAGTCCAATCGGTCCTATAAAGCACCGATGTGCCGTCGCCCGTGGTGGTGCCCGCCGTGTAGCTACTGTTGGCGTCGGCGGGCGTGAATGCGGTAGCGCTCGCTCCCTGCTTCTTGACGATCAGAGTGCCGCTGGTGCCGCTGTAGGTGCCGCCGGTCGGCATGGTCCAGCCAAGGCTCACCTCGGACGGAACGGTCGAGGTGGCGCTGGGACCGGTCGCGTCGGCGATGTAGTGCAGCTCGAGTTGCGGCTTGGTGCCGGCGTTCTCCCTGGAGTTGTACTGAGGCGCCACCTGCTGCTTGACCTCGACCGCTATGATTCCCCAGTAGTCCTTGTTCGACAGGCTCGCGGTGGCCGTGACGCTTCCAGGGGCCGCAACGGGAGAAGTGGTACGCGCAACGGCAGCAACGTTGTTGCTGGTGGTGACGCCGGCCGTAGTGATTTGCGTGAACGCCGGCGACGACGAAGTCCAACCGCTCACCGATCTGCTCCTGGCCCACACGCCGGCGTAGGCAAGGGAGTTCGCAGCCGCAGTGGTCAGAGAAACGGTGGCTGAATTACTACTGCTGCTGGCGGCGGCCGTCTGGGCCGTTCCCAGCGGGGCATTCGGGTCGAAACCCGTGAACTGGGTTACGATAATAGTGACGCTCACGGTCTGCGAAGCCCAACTCGCCGTAACCGTAAGAGGTGGAGTCCCCGTCGGCGTCCCAATGGCCCTCCAGAGCTCGCTCCTGGCAAAGCTACCTTGGCCCGTGCCGACCCCACTTTGGATTGCAGCTGCGTTAGTCCAGGTGAGACCCCCGCCCGTCACAGCCGTTATGGCAGTCGGCGCAGTGCCGGCGTCGCCCAAAGCGATGAATGCCAGGTAAAGGCCGTACGACGTAGGCAGGCCACCAGTCGTTGTCCACGATGTCCGCGCGCCGCTCGCAACGGCCTCGCCCAGGACCTGGGTGGCAGTCAGCGGGTTGGCGGATTCGGTGTTGTCCTTGATCAACAGCCCGTTGTTTGCCAGCGTGCCGGTTCTCCAAAGCTGGACGATATTGTTGTTTGTGCCGTCCGTATACACGGGCCAGGTGATGGTAGCGCTATTGGTGGTGCCGCTCGATTGGCTATTGATGGCCGTGGCGACGTAGTCGCCCCCCGCGGTCGTCCAGGCGGTGCCGGTGGTCCTGTTGTTCCATGTGACGTCGTTGGCGCCGCCGGCGCCCTCGGTCCAGAGAGTTGCACCTGTGACCGTGTGAACCGCCTGGGTGCTGGCCGACGGTGCGGGAGCACCCGTTGAAGTCAGCGTCATCTTCAGGTAGGCGGCCTTGATCGCGGCCGGAATCGAGCTGACGTCGAACTTCACCAGGGCCCGCTGCTTGGCGGTGGTCAGCGGAGCGGCCCCGTTGATGGTGGTCGCGTTTCCGTTGTTGGTCGTCGCGGATGCCTGATTGATGGTGGCATCGGCGGTGGCCGTCAGCGTGGTTGTTTCGTCGGCCAAGGCCAAGCCGCCGGGGAACGGAGCGAACACCAGCAACACGGTGAGAATCAATCCCAGAAAGGCACGAATTTCAAGCTTGCGCATACTTCCTCCGCGACATTTCCCCCGCTGCCAACGATCTGCTTCCAACCCTTCGCTTGGCAACGCTCAGCGGATACCCCCGGGAAATGCGGCCAGGCGCGGTTTCTACCGCCCGGCAATTACCTGGCTGCAAAGCAGGCTTACGAGTTGCGCGGCCCGGAGTTGCAAAGGGCGGACTGGCCGGGCCTCTTGGCGCACGCCAGCGCGGTGGTCTCAAAGATTTCCTCTGAGACACAGGCCGGCTTGCTGTAAGGCCTCTTCCTCCCTTTTCCTTTGGCCGTGCCATTCACAGCGGCTTTGTTGTCTGACTCCATGCCACTTCTCTCGTTCTCGGGGTTGCTTCGCTGCAAGCAACAGCAAAAGATACACACGTCTCAGCACCGCTCGGTCTCAGCGCGTGCCAGGCGCTCACCGGGTCCCGCATACCCGCCAGGCGCGCGGTTTGTTCGGCGAGATCGCAGGCGCGCTGCCACGGGCCCAGCAGGTCGCCGTTTTCCAGCAGAGCCAGCCCGGGGCAACGCTGGCAGTAGTCGCGGATCGAGCAGGCACAGCACACCGGCACGCTGGATTCGCGGAATGACCGCACCTGCCGCATCTTCTCCGAGCCGCGCCAAATGTCGGAAAAAGACTGCCGCCGCAGGTTGCCTGCCGCCAGCGGCATCTGAACGCAGGGGTACACGTCGCCATAGGGCGAAATGTAGCAACTGTAGTGGCCGGCGCTGCAAGGGATGTCACGAAGCGCGTCATCCGGCGTTTCGCCGTCCATCGCTGTCGGGGACGTTTTCACCCGGGGGTTCAGAACGGGGTCTGCGAGCACCAGCAGAAGGTCCTGCGCCGGACTGCGGAATTCCAAGGGCCCCGGGCCACCGTCGATTTTCGGCGTAATGCTGGCATCCAGAAGGCAGTGCACGCCCAGTTCCTCGGCCAGCGCCAGCACGGCCCGGTAGCCGCCCACGTTCTGGCGCATCAGCGGACAGGCAACGATGACCCGCAATCCCTCCTGCTTCAGCAGACGGACGGCGGCCACCGACCGTTCGAACGAACCGCGCACGTTGGTGACGGCGTCGTGCATCGCCGGGTCGGCGCTGTAGATGCTGATCTGCGCCCTGCGCACACCCAGTTGCTTGAGCCTCCGCGCGCCCTCCGCATCGATCAGAATCCCGTTGGTCTTCAGGCTGATGTCGAAGTGGAGGCGGCGGGCGTACCCGGCCAACTCGAAAAAGTCCTCGCGCAGGAAGATCTCGCCGCCGCTGAAGGTGAGGAAGAGCGTGCCGGCCTGCGACAACTCCTCCAGCACACGCCTGACCTCTGCCGTATCCATCTCGCCACGGTCGTCGTGGTCCACATAGCAGTGGATGCAGCGCTGGTTGCAGCGGTAGGTGAGGTCGAAGTGCACGCTCAACGGCACCTGCCGCTCCAATGAGCGGCGTACCAAACGGTCCATGACGTGCGTTTCAGGCATCGCTTCGCGCCTCAACCGCGGGCGGCTCGACCAGCAACAGGTTCTTCCCGATCAGGTCGGCGATCAATTCCTCGGTGTCGGTCAACGCCGTCTCCGGAGCCACCTCGTATTCGGAGGCCAGCATCCCGGCGATGGCGCGTGCCGTCCGTTCCCCGGTCGCCTGCTTCCAAATGAAGCTGGCGGTGGCGTTCAGCTCGTGCAGGGCACTATCCTCGGGCGAGATGATCATCACATCTCCATCCACGGTGGTCCACGCGACCGATGGGTTTCGGATGGGCGTCGTTTCCCTCATCCCGCAATTACCCCCCAGAAAGTGGCGTCAGGCCGGAAATGCAGCCGGTAAACGGACGCAGTTTCCGCGACGTGCTTGATGGTCTCCAGCAGTTGTTGCCGCTCCTGTCTGGTCCGTGCAAAGAACAGGACATTCGGCAGCAGGAGCCGCATCGCCTCGCGCGCGGCCACAGGCTCGGCCCGGCCGTCCGCGGATTGGACCAGCCCATAGATTCCCGCCACCGGTACTCTGCGGTTCCTCCCTTCGGCGCGAAACTCGCCCCAGAACGGCGTGCCGTACGCGTACCATTGACCATCCACGAATCGCAGCAGGGAGATCTCATCGGTCAGAACGCTGCCGGTTGGGGAAAGCGCGGCGATTGTGCTTTTCCCGGCTGCGGATCGCCCGGTAAAAACTGATGCCCGCCCGTCCCGGGCCACCGTCGCGGCGTGCAACAGGAATCCGCGTTGCGGAAGCAGAAGCATGGAAAGCAGCACACGCAGCAAAGAGTCGAGCGTGTACTCGCTGCCCACGCCGCCAAATTCGCTCGCGGCAGTGCCCATCCGAAGCCACGCGCCGTTCAAATGGAAGCAAAACCCCGGCCCCTTCGGCATGATTTCCGGCTGCACACTTTCGCTGCCGGGTTGAACCTTCTTCGCGGCCCGGACTGTTACCGGCCAAATCGGAGAGCCGCACTTCCGAAAACCGGCATAACGGTCGCGAGCTGCCCTCAGCAGTTGATCATCCTGAAAACACAACTCCAGTGGCACTTGACCAATTTCGATCCGCAGCACCGAACTCGGAGGTGCTTGCACGCCGGTTGTCTCAAGAAGCCCGTGGCCGGAGCCCGCGTAACACACCTGTTCCCCGCCTCAACCCGCGCTTCCTTCCGAGGCGCGCGTCAACCCCCCCGCATCCAGCGATTCACGCAGTTCGCCGACGCGACCCGCTGGCTCCTCCGCGGGCACTTCGTATGCGCCAGGTTCGTCGCGACGTGGCTTCTGTTGGCGCCCCATGAGTGAACGCAAGTCTTGGGCCATTCTAATCCTCCCGGCTAACCCTCGATTGTACAAAGACTTGCCGCCCCCGTCCCTCATGCGTGTGGCGCTGCCCCCGGCACGGCCCGTAACAAAACTCCCCGGCTTCCTCTCCGGTCAACCCGTGAGCCTCGCAGCCAGACCGCCAGCACGCCCGGCCACATAGCGCCGCCATTCTGGCTCATGTCAATGAGCCACATCGGCATCCTTAGATGACGGGAATGACCGTTCAATCAAGCCGTCTCTGCTGCCCACGCCGAACAATGCGGACAAGCTCGGGGGGCATCGCGTGTGAATACACAAAACTGAACAAACACCAGTTTACCACACCTAATCTCGATTAATCTCAACCGCGATGAAATAATGCCACTTCTGTCTATTTTAGAGCACAATAAACAGGAGGCGCCCGCCCGACGGTGGCCCGGTCTTTCGGAGCGGTAAGAGCGGCCGTCGGCCGGGCAGCTTCAAGGGCGTATTTCAGGCCGCTTGGCGACACATCTCATGAACCGCTGCTCTGAAAAAGCACCCTGGGAGCGCGGGCGTCTCGCCTGCGGGCCCTGCTCAGGCCGCCAGAGAGCCCCTAGGCGAGACGCCGGCGCTACATCCGGCGCGCGAGACGCGCGCCCGCCCTTTTCATCGTTTCTGTCTACTGCACCGCACACTGTTCTGCGAATGCGCCAACGGAGTTGGCGCTCACGGGCACTGCCGCGGGCCCGCCGGTGTGCGGACCCGCAACCCGCCGGCGGCCGCCGTAACAGACGCCATGCAGCCGTAACTCCCTGAGAAGCCGTGAGATGTTGCCCTAAGGCACCCCGTCACACGGCGCCGATGCGGCCACGGGCGGCCCTTTGCCGGCTTCGCACGTGCGCCGTCCGCCCGGATCGGCGGCGGCCATCCCTGCCCTCGGCTCAGGAAAACTGAGAACAAAGGTCTCGCCTTCAGATCGACAGGCCGCTGATTTCAGAAAATCGCCACATAATCGCGGAAAACATTGTTATTTTCTTGCATTGTAAATTATTAACGGTTAGACTGCGCGCCGGATTTCGCAGCGCCTGGTAACAGTGGGGGCTGTACGGTGTGTTTGTCTTTGTTGTGTGGCTACGAAAGTGGCCAAGGAGGTCGACGTGGCTCCTCTTAGCGGTCTTTCCCTACCCGTCGTGACGCTTTTGTTATTGACGTTCGCCGTGCCAATGCCCACCGCGGATAATGGCCCGCCGCCTGGGCCCAGGATCCCAGTGGTGCAGGATTGGACACACCGGCACCTGATTTTCGGCGGCGGCGGATCGCTCGAGGCGCTGGTGGCCGCGGCCCGAGACCCACGCGCGCGGAACCAGTGGTTGCTTCGGAACCACGGTCTCTTCCGGGCCGCCCGGGACTCGAATCGCAACAGCGACCCCTTCGCGCTCGGCCGGGAATCCGGCCGGTTCGACGACCCCTTTGGCATCATCGAGCAGGGCAAGAAAGGGAAGGGGCCGCGCCGCAAGGAGGCGCTCGACATCGACTGGGCTTTTAGTCTCGGCACTACGGGGGGTATGGCGGCCGGAACGTTCCCCGCGAAATACAGCTTTGATGTGACGACGACGCCGAGCTGCACGAATGATTTTGTGGTGTTCCCAATAGCGACGACCCCTAGTAGTTCGCAGGCGAACATCGTCGCCCTCCAAAACCTCTATGTAAACACTGGCGGAACGGGTGCCTGCAGCGGAACAGCGCCGACCGTGCGGTGGGCATACTACGTCAACAGCGGCGGGCCAGTCAAGACTTCGCCCGTGCTCTCGCTGGACGGAACTAAGGTGGCCTTCATTGAGAGCGTGACTGGCGGGGCTGTGTTCAGTGTGCTGACGCCGGGCACCGCAGGCACCGTTGGAGCACCGCTGAACGCGACGAGCTCGAGCGTCATCACCCGTCTTGCCTACACGAATCCGGGGGCGTGTACCGGGGGAACACCGGGTGCGTCGAACAACACACGGTCGTCCCCGTTCGTCGATTACACCACCGATACAGCGTACGTCGGGGCCGATAACGGCTACATCTACAGGATCACCGGGGTGTTCAACGGTACCCCGGCGGTCGATGCTTGTGCGCAGGTGACCGCCACTACTGGCACCAAAATCCTAACTTCACCCGTCTACGATCCGACGGCACAACGCGTGTTTATTGCCGACGGAGCCCCCGCCTCCTCTCTGTACGCTTTTAGTACGAACTTGGTGACTAAGACGACCATCGCTCCCGGAATCGGAACGATCACGGACGGGCCGATTGTGGACGGGACGAATAGTTTCGTTTACGTGTTCGGAGGAGTGAGCACCCAAGCTGGCAATGTGGCGCAAGTGCCATGGACCGGCACCCCCTTTAGTACCTGGGGCACTGCTAGGTCGTTCACCATTGGGGGGGGCGCTAACAGCAGCGGCACGATCCGCTCTGGAGCCTTTGATGACGCTTACTTTACTACCGGGCCGAATAGCGGACACCTCTACGCGTGTGGCTACCAGGGAACAGTGTACCCCAGCCACAATGATGTAGGTTTGTGGGGATTCAAGTTTGTCAGCGGAACGCTAACGGCAGACTTTGGGCCCAACACTAATCTATCGCCAACTGCTGGCGGTACTGACGCCAGCCAGTGCTCGCCCATCACTTCATTCAAGAACGGTAGCGTAGATCGCATGTTCGTCGGTACTACCCAGGTCTCCAGCTCAACAAATTACAGCTTCGAGATGTGGGACATTACGAGCGCGTTGACGGTCAGCTCCCAGGCCTCGGCGTGGATATTCTCCAACGCCGCTTACACCCTCGGCACAAGCGGCATCATTGTTGACAATCAAGGCATTGGCACGGACCAGAGCAGCGTTTATTTTGGAACACTGACAACCGCCAACTCAAAGTGCGGTACCGGCAAGTACTGCGCGGTGAAGCTGACGCAATCAGGCTTGCAGTAAACGGGCGGGGAACAGCCGGCGGCGAGGTCCGCCAGGCGCAGTGAGGTCCGGATGGAAAAGCGCGCGGAAGACAAGGGCCGCGAACCGTACGAGAAACCGGACTTTCAATACGAGCGCGTGTTCGAGACCATGGCGCTGGCATGTGGCAAGAGCAGTCCGACTCAGGGACAGTGCAGGCTGAGCAGGAAGCAATCGTGACGCGGGCCTCCGAGCGGGCGGCCCAACTGGAAACCGTCGCCTCCACGCTGGCAGCCGAGGCCCTGCGGCGGCACGGCTGGGTGCGCCTGATCGCCCGGGGCGCCAGCATGCTGCCCGCCGTCTGGCCCGGCGATGAACTGGAAATTATCGCCGCGCGTCCCGAGGAGCTGAGGCCCGGAGATATTGCTGTCTGCCTGGTTGGCGGACACATCCGCATCCACCGAGTGCGCCAGGTCCTGGACGAATCCCTTGTGACGCAGGGTGACAACCACGCGCAGCGGGACCCGCCGATTGCTTTTGCCGAGGTGTACGGCCGCGTGCAGCGCGTCCGCCGGCGCGGCGCTGCGCCCCTCCGGGCCGAACGCGAGGGGTTGGCGGCCCGCATCGTCCGCCGCCTGCTACGGCGTTCCGATGCGCTGCGGGCGCTGGCCCTGAGGCTGCGACGGGCCGTGGCAGGCTGCTGAAGAGGAATCGCAGCGCCGGGCTTTGTCGCCGGCCTGCCGCACGGTGGCCGCGGCGGCCGTGGTGCTACAAGGGGGCCGACAAACCTGGGCATCCCAGCCTCGCCCGCGAAAGCCTCTGCGCGCCGGCGCCTGCCAATAACGGCCGGCGGAGGTGCACGGAGGCAAGTTGGCGAACAGGCGGTCGTGCGTCGCTCCTCCGGCGTCCCGACGGAGCGCTGATCCAGCCGATCAGAACGGACAATGTCCACAAGGCCCCCAGCGCCGCGACCAGCACGAGCAGAGCAACCCCGAATCGCTTTCCTGTGTCTTTGGAGCAAGAGAAGGTGAAGAAACGACGACCGCAGTCGAAGCAACGATACGGGCGGCACAGGATCAGGGGAATAACAAAGCGCTCCTGAAATCCAAGTCTGTGCGACGGCGAAACCTCATTGCTATGGCAGGCAGGACACTTATGCATGATAGTTCGTCCAGCCACTCTAGCATGGCCAAGCCTGAATAGTATTTGAATCATGCGAACTTTTCCTCTGTCCGTCGCCAAGACCGGATCAGCGCGCCCAAACGGAGGGTGGCAGGACGCCGCGACGCCGTCACTTTCTGGGAGCGGGTGGCCGTGAGCGTCCTGTGGTGCCTTCAGGCCAAACGGCGGATGGCTTGGTTCCCGCTGCGGAAGCCGGTTTCCGGCGGTAGTGGCCACCAATCTTGCGATCTCCGTCACTATGTCGGCCGCCGCCCGCCGGCGGATCGCGGCGGCCCAGCGGGGGAGCTGGGCAAGGGTTGAGGGCGCAGAAAGCGCAGAAAGCGCCGAAACCGCCGAAGGCGCTGGCGTAAATCGGCCATGCCAATACTCGTTGCCAAGCCGGTCGACCAAGCAGCGAAACAATCCATCGTCCTCTCCGGCGGGCAGCCCCGCTGATCGTGGGCACCGACCCATATGCCGGTGATCTGTGGTTCTCATGCCCGCACTGCGGCGCCGTCCTGGTTGAGTCCGTCGACCCGCAATACTACATGCGCTACGCGCTTTCGTTCGTGAATACCTCAAAGACGCAAATGCCACGCAGGCGGCGGTGAGGGCTGGCTATTCAGCGCGTTCTGCGAACGTGATCGGCCCGCGCTTGTTAGTAAATGTTGGTATTGCGGCAGAAATCGAAAACCTTGGCAAAGCACGAGATCATCACAGATCGCGTGTTGCGCGAACTGGCGTTGCTGGGCGCCGACCCCTCGCCGTTGCAGCGCCAGCGCGCGGCGCGCACTGGCCTCCAGGAATCGATATTCTGCTTTAGTCCCGAAGGGGTGTGACTGCGAACGGGCCGGCAAGGTGACGGCGGCAACGCAGACCACCACTGCGACGCACCGCGCGGTTGTGCCCAATTTTGTGCCCACCCCCCGTCTTTCACCGTTACCCGCCGTTGCTCGCCGCAACAGCTAACTGCATGAAAACTGGCAACGGTGGGCAATAGTGATCATTCCTGTAACTTGTTGATTTTGCGTGCTTTAACTCCTTCTAAGCAGGGGGTCGCAGGTTCGAATCCTGCCGGGCGCGCCACGCCTTGAACCAATCCGCAGATTTCGCAGATTTGGCGCCAGAGGCAGGACACCCCCGATGCCTGCTGGATCGATCTGCTCTAGTAATCCCCAGAATCCTCGCAGCCTGCGAAGATTCACGGGAGCATTTGCTCAACACAAAGATCACAAAGACACGAAAAATCCCGGACGTGCCCCTCTTCGTGTCTCTTTCTTTGTGACTTCGTGTCTTTGAGCCCTTGTGCTCAAGCCTCCACTCCTTGGATTACCTACGGCACCGCGGCGGCAGCCTTGGGCTTGCGCTGCGCGCTCCAGCGGGCGACGTCGGCCACGGCCCGAATGGCCGCGTCGATGTGCTCTTCGGTGCTGAAAGCGCCGATCGAGAAGCGCACGGCACCGCCTATCGCCAGCGTCCCAAGCTGCTTGTGGACCAGCGGGGCGCAGTGCAGGCCGGTGCGGGTGGCGATGTGGTGATCCACGTCAAGCATGACCCCCACGTCGGCCGCTTCCACGCCCACAATGTTCATGCTGACGGTGGACAAATGGTTGTCGAGGCTGTCGCAGCAATACAGGCGCACGCCCTGGATTTGGCGCAGGCCTTCGACCAGCCGGCGCGCCAGCGTCATTTCGCGGGCGTGGACGTTAGCGATGCCGTTTTGATCCAGCCAGTCCTGGCCGGCCCACAGCGCCGCCACACCCACCATGTTGGGCGTGCCGTACTCCATGCGCCAGGGGTACTCGTCCAGGTGAAACGGCTCGGCGGAGCGCACCCCGGTGCCCCCGGCGCGGGTGTGGCGGATATGCACGTGCTTGCGCACGCACAGCCCGCCGATTCCGGTCGAGCCCATCAGCGCCTTGTGCCCGGTGAAGGCCAGCACATCGATGTTCATCTGCCGCATCTGGATGGGAACGAGGCCGGCGGTCTGCGCGGTGTCGACCGCAAGCAGGACGCCTTTCTCCCGGCAGATGCGACCGATCTCCGCCAGCGGCTGCACGGTGCCGATAACGTTCGAGCCGTGGTTGACGATCACCAGCCTGGTGTTGGGGCGGATGGCCCTGGCGATTTCGTCCGGCTCCACGAATCCGGCGCCGTTGAAGGGGACGAAGTCGGCCCCCACGTTCCGATCCCGCACCAGGTGGTGAATGGGGCGAAGCACGGCATTGTGCTCCAGGTTGGTGGTGATGACGTGATCGCCTTCCGACAGCAACCCGGCGAGGATGAGGTTCAGCGCGTCGGTGGCGTTGTAGCCGAAGCAGAGGCGCTCCGGGGCATCCTCGTCGCCGCCGAAAAAACGGGTGAGGCGCTTGCGCAGGTTGTCCAGAAGCGCGCCCGCTTCCAGGGCCAGGTCAAAACCGCTGCGCCCCGGGCTCACGCCGGTGCGGCGGTAGAAGTCGGTCATGAAGCTGTAAACGGCGTCGGGCTTGGGCCATGTGGTGGCGGCGTTGTCCAGGTATATGAATGCCGTGTCCATTGCTCGCTCCCCTATATGAAGCCGGTATGGCAACGCCGCATAGTTTAACTGAGAAACTCGGCGACAATAAACCTCTTAGCCGCAGATTGCGCAGATTTCGCCGATTCGATCTGCGCCGATCTGCGGAATCTGCGGCTGCGTTGAGTTATGTTGTAGAAGCGCAACGGTATAATGGTTGTTTAGCTTTCCGATGGCAGAGCGCCTCGAACGCCCGAGCATTTTCGTTTCCGCCGGCGAGTCGTCCGGAGACCGCTACGCGGCCTGGTTTGTCGAAGCCTTGCGCGGCCGCCTGCCGGACGCCCATTTCTTCGGCTGCGCCGGGGAGCGGCTTCGGGAGGCGGGCTGCGAGGCCGTGGTGCGTTCGGAAAGCATCGCCGTGGTCGGCCTGGCCGAGGTGCTGGGCGAGATCCCGCGCGTGTGGCGCCAGTACCGGCGCGTAGTGAGCGAAGCCATGGCGCGGCGTCCGCAGCTTGCGGTGCTGGTCGATGCGCCCGATTTCAACCTGCGCCTGGCCCGCCATCTCCGCCGCGCCGGCATCCCGGTGCTCTATCTGGTGGCGCCGCAGGTATGGGCGTGGCGGCCATGGCGGGTGCGCCAGATCCGCCGGCGCGTCGATCGCCTGCTTTGCATTTTCCCGTTCGAGGAGCGGTGGTTTCGCGAGCGGGGAGTGAACGCCGAATACATCGGCCACCCCCTGGTGGGCCGGGTGGCGCCGCGCTTCAGCCGGGAAGCGTTCTTCGCGCGGCACGGCCTGGACGCGCAGCGCCCGTTGCTGGCGCTGCTGCCCGGGAGCCGGCGCCGCGAGGCGGCCATGAACCTGCCGCCTATGATCGCCGCCGCCCGCCGCTTGAATGCCCAGAGTATCGTGGCGGCGCCGGCCGCGTTGCCGCTGCCCGAGGTATCCGTCCCGGTCCTGCGCGGGCTGACCTACGACGCGCTGGCGCACGCCGACGTGGCCCTGGTGGCCAGCGGAACGGCTACAATTGAAACGGCCCTGCTCGGCACCCCCATGGTGGTCGTTTATCGGGTCACGGAACCTTCCTGGCTGTTCGGGCGTCTTCTGGTAAGTACGCCGTTTTTCAGCATGGTGAACCTGGTTGCCGGCCGGCAGATCGTGCCGGAGCTGATTCAAGACCAATTCACCGCGGAACGGGTGGCCGTCGCTGCCGCGCGCCTGCTGGAGAGCGAGGCGGAACGCGCGGCCATGCGTGCCAGCTTAAAAGAAGTAGCCTACAAGTTGTCTGCGGTATCCAATCCCATGGGAGTCGCCGCCGAGCGGGCCATGGCCCTGCTGAAGGTCCAAGGGTCGGAGCAGACGGGATTCGGTTGACCCTTAGACCCTGGGACCCTTGGACCCCCTTGTGAAGGAGTAACGAATGCGTTCTGGTTTTTGGAACTGTGTGCGTGCCTCGGCCGCAGCCCTGGCCGCGCTGGCGCTGACGGTCGCGCCGGGACTGTGGGCGCAGGATCGCGCGCCCCGCCGCATCCAGGTCGAGAAGTACGTGATCCAGGCCGAGCTGGACCCGGCCACCCACAAGCTGCGGGCGCGCGCGCAGGTGCAGTTCATCCCCGGCGAGGATGTGTTGAACGCGACCTTCGAGTTG
>Ga0315279_10005248_pt1 | contig 16900 bp, 16 predicted proteins | sample YL17G06_20_MG_FD_203694 | JGI IMG/M metagenome (GOLD analysis project Ga0315279, IMG submission 203694) | Sediment microbial communities from Yellowstone Lake, YNP, Wyoming, USA - YL17G06_20 | ecosystem: Environmental > Aquatic > Freshwater > Lake > Sediment | place: USA: Wyoming | collected...
CGCTATCGCCTGCTTCGTCTTCTTCAAATCAGCGACTTCGTCGAAGTTCAGCGCGCCCGCCAGCTTTGAATACCTGAGGAACAGCTGCTCGTCATACTCGACGGGCACGCGTTTCCTCAGCTCGGCCAGCACGGGCTTGAACGTGACGTCGTAGCTCGTCGGCGTGCCCTGGCTCAGCCACGCGAAGCGCTCGAGCCCAGCGCCCATGTCGATAACCTTCTCGTCCATTTCCCTGAAAGTGCCCTTTTCTGCGTCAGTGATAACAAATTCCGTGAAGACCTCGTTGCCCACTTCGAGCCCGCGCACGAAGTACTCGAGCGTGCTGCCGAACGCGCCCGGTCCCAGCCAAACGTCCTCGACGAACATTATCTCCTCTGGCGCAATGCCGAAGCTCTTCAGCAACTCGAAGTCGAGCTGCGTGCATTTTTCCTTCCAGTAGCCGCTGCCGGTGCGCGGGTTGTGCAGGCTGTGCTGGCCCACCATGACGAAGCAGCCGTAGTGCCTGCCCGTGACGCCTATGTTGGGGATGTCGTTGAAGCGCAGGCAGAACTGCGGCACCACCAGCGGGTTGGCCGGAAAATCGAAAACGACGTTGCCGTTCTCGGTGCGGTAGAAGTCCACGATGGAAGCGTTGTTGAAGTACAGCGTCGGGAACCAGCGGCACACGACAGGATAGCGGCGTATGCTCGTGTGTCCGTTCTTCACGAAGAACTTTTCGATGTGCTTCCACGCTTCTATGTACTCGAACTTGCGCGCAGTCGGCGGGTTTCCGAGGAACTCATAGTACTGGCACGGCTGGTCCTGGCAGAACTCGCGCTTGCTGTCGAGCGTCCAGAAGCCCTTGCCGCAGCGCTTGCATACCTTGCGCTCGAAACCGTTCTCTATGAGGAAGCCGAGCTTGTAGTACTTCTGCCAGTCCCTCGCGAACATCGCGCGCAGTTCCTTCTTCTCGAGCGCCATACTTACTACTGAATATTTAGAATTGAAATAACTTAATGCCGCATTCATAACCACCTGCCGTGGTGCGGACCGGTTATCACGGCCCAGCAGCGATTCTCAATCATGGAGAACGCATCCGATGCGGGGAGCTTCAAAGACCGCAGTTCGTACTTTATGGTCGCGTTGCTGCTCGGCCTGTCGGTCGCAGGCGTCGCTGCAATATACTTCGCGTCCGAGCGCATCGAGCCGCTGGCAGTATCGGTCGAAGGGGTCGCCGCATCAGGCGTCGACGGACCGCTGGTCGGGCGGCTGGTGGCAGTGGACGTTACCATCTGCAACATACGCAAGAGCAAGAGCGGCACGGTCTACTGGTCGGTCGCGGACGACGCGGAATGCGCAGGCAACGTAATGACTGTGCCCGTGTTCGACAAGAAGCTGAAGGCGCTCAGCGTGGCCAAGGGCGACGCGCTGCGGATAACGGGCACGGTGGACGATTACGAGGGCGAGCTGGAGATAGTGCCCAAGGATGTGCAGCTGACAGACGGGGTGGCGGACGGTGATTGACCTCCTGTTGGCAGTGGCGGCCGGGGTGCTGCTCGGAATAGCCTGCGGCTTCCTGCCGGGATTCAGCTCGAACAACCTCAACATGCTGCTCATATCGTTCGGCGCGTTCGGTCTTGCAACGTCGAACTACCAGCTTGCCGCGATGGCCGTCGCTGTGGAAATCTCATCGTCGTTCTTCGAGTTCCTTTCGCCGATGCTTTTTGGCATAGGCAACGAGGAGACGTCGCTGGCGCTCGAGTCCGATCCAGCTGCTGCAGGCTCGTTGAAGCGTGGCATACGCTGCGTGGTTTTCGGGGGGTTGGTCGGCGTGGCCATGGCGCTGCCGTTGGCATTCTTCGCAGGCAGCATGTACCCGCTCGTGTATTCGAGCATCAAGCCAATCGCGGGATGGATACTGGCCGCGGTTTGCATGTACATGGTCGTGACCGAACGTGGCTGGAAGGCTATGGCGTCGGCCGCGGCTGTGTTCGCAATCGCGGGCATGCTCGGCATCGCAGTCGGCAACGGACCGCTTCTGCCAGCCGAGTACGCGCTGCTGCCGGTGTTCGTCGGCATGTACGGAATCAGTTCCATCGTGGCTGACTGGAATGGCAAGCACGAGCGCAAGGAAGGATTCGTGCGGGAGCTGCCGATTGCAGAGAAAATTAGGATTGCGTTCATCGCTTTCGTGTCCGCAGGCTTCGCCAGCCTGGTTATAGGAGTGAAGAAGGGGCAGGCTTCGGCGATAGCGATGCGCATCGGCGCGCTCTACGGCCGCGAGAAGGTGCTGTTCGCCCTGCCTGCGGTTGCGCTTGCTTTCAACACGATGTCAATCTTCGTGCTCGGCTCCGCGGGCACGATAAGGAGCAGCCTCAGCGCGGACGTGTACGACGCGATGGGAGCCATAAGCGCAGACCAAGCGCTGCTGTTCGCGGGTGTGATTGCTATCTCGGCATGCGCGGCATCTGCGTTGTTGACAGCGATGTCGAGGCCGTTGGGCGTGCTGGTGGCAAGGACAGGCAACGGCGGCCGAGGAAAGGGTATGATGATTGTCGGGCTGGCGGCGGCGTTGGTGCTTATATTCGCCTTCACGGGCTTCGCGGGGATGTTGGTCGCAGCTACCTCGGCGTGCGTCGGCCTGCTCGCGAAGAGGCTGCGCGTGCGGTCGGTGCACATGATGGCCGTGCTGCTACTGCCTTCAATATTGAGGACGGTGATTTAAAATATATGAGAATGAAGACGGGCTTGATTGCAATCTTTGCTGTTTTCGGCGTCGCGCTCGTGATGTACGCTCACGCACAGGGCTCCGGCGAGGCGTGCAACGAAGGAGAGGTGCTTGCTGTATTCTCACCGGACAATTCCGAGGAGATAACAGCGCTGCTCGACTCGGCCAAGCGCGAGATAAAGCTGGAGGTATACGAGTTCTCGTACACTGTCCTGGCAGACGCGCTCATTGCAGCAAGATCGCGCGGCGTGGACGTGCAAGTGATACTCGAGCCGTCCGTAGCCGCTAACACCAAGACGTCCGAGTACCTGCTGAATGGCGGTGTAAACGTTGTCTGGGCTTCGAAGAAGTTCCACAACACGCACTCGAAGTTCGCCGTCATCGACGACATGATGGTGCTGGTTGGCTCGACCAACTGGAGCAAGAACGCAATGTTATACAACCGCGAGGCGTCGGTAATCGTGTATTCTTCAGAGGTCGCAAGCAGGTTCGAAAGGATTTTCGACTCGGACTATGCCGCAGGCAGCTAACCGGAAAGCGGTTAAATCCTTAACGTTTCAAATCTAGTAAATCCGAGTTTAACAGCTGTGATGGTATGAGCATAAAATACGGTTCGGATAAAATTATACGTTCGAGCGCGGACATAGGAGCATACGGCATAAATACCGTTGTCTTCGACTTGGACGGCGTGCTTGTGAAAGGAGGCTCCTGGCCGGAGGTCTTCAAGTCAATCGGCGCATCGAAGGAGCACTCGGACATGCTCAGTACGTATAGGGCCGGCGGGTTCCAATCGTATATGGACTGGACCGACCACGCTTGTATGGCGCTGAAGGACAAGGGTCTGACCAAAAACTTGTTTTACAGGGTGCTAGGCAGGATTCCATTGATGAATGGCGCAGAGTACGTCGGCAAGATGCTGAATATGCACGGTTACAAAACAGGGATAATCACGGGAGGGTTCGATGCGATGGCTCAGCGCGTCAAGCAAAAGCTGGAAATGGACTTCTACGCCGCGTGTTGTAGCCTCGAATTCGGCGTGGACGAGCGCCTGTCGAGCTGGAAACTGGAGAGGTGCGACTACAAGGACAAGTCCGAGCAGATGTACATGCTTGCGGCGCAGCACGGTTTCGATCCAACGAACTGCGCGTACGTCGGGGACGGCGAAGGCGACGTGGACATTATGAAAGAGGCCAAGTTTTCAATCGCGTTCAACCCGAAGACCGAGAACGTGAAGAGGGCCGCGAAGAAAGTGGTGGAAGGGAACGACCTGAGGAAGATACTGGAGTATTTCCTGCCGATACCAATCTGCTGAGCGAGCTCAACTCCTGTCGAACGCTATCTCCACCGCGATAGCCTTGAACTGCAGCTTGTCCTTGTGGCTGCCGTGCGTTTCACCTATGGCCAGCTTCGCCGCGCCGACCTCCTTCTTCAACTCCTCGATCTTCTTTTTCAAAAACGCATTCGTCTTTCCGTCAGCGTTGAGCGTCAGCCGTATCTTGTCCTTTATCTGCAGTCCGGCCTTCTTGCGCATGTCCTGGATTTTTCGCACGAGCTCGCGCATCAACGCCTCGCGAACGAGCGCCTCGTCCATCCTCGTTTCGACGAGCACGTCGCCTGCTGCAGACTCCACAGAAGCGAATTCGCCTTTCGGCTTCTTCGATGCAGCGACGACCTTCTTCGCGTTGCACATGCCTTTCAGCGTGCCGTTCAACGCCTTCACAGCAGCCGCAACTTTCTTGTCCTTCGAAACCACAACCACAGATGCAACAGGCCACTTGAGTTTCAGCTCTGCTTTCTGCCTCGCGGCGTTCGCCGCTTCGGACAGCTGCTTCACGACTTCCATCTGCTCCTCGAGCTTCGCGTCAATCGCGCGCTTCTCGGCAGCCGGCCAGTCCTCGATGTGCACGGATTCCTTCGTTCCTTTCTTCAGCGGTTTTATTACGTTCTGGTACGCGTCCTCGGCGAGGTACGGGCAGAACGGAGCGAGCAGCTTCGCAGCCGCTTCGGCAGCAACGAACAGCGTCCACATCGCAGCGTCCTTGTCCTTTCCTGTGTATTCGGGCCACACGCGGTCGCGCACGAGCTTCACGTACCATCTCGACAAATCGTTCGTGACGAAGTTCAGAATCTCGGCAGCCGCTTTCTGGCTGACGAACTTCTTGCAGCCGTCGGTCGCGTTTGCAATCACCGTATTCAGCCTCGACAGCAGCCACTTGTCCTCGGGCTTCAGCGTTTTGGGTTTCGTCTTCGGAACGCGCGTCGCGTATGTCCGCACAAAATTGAAAGTGTTGCGGACTACCATGAACTCCTTCGCGAGATCGTTCAGCTCGTCGAGCTTGAAGTACATGTCGTCCCACACGTTGCGCGAGAGGTAGTAGAAGCGCAGCACATCCCGGCCGTACTTGTCGATCGTCGCTTCCGTTGTGACCAGGTTCCCCTTGCTCTTGCTCATCTTCGTGCCGTGCGCGTCCAGGACGAATCCGTGGAAGAGGCAGTTGTCGAACGGCCTGCGGCCGAACGTCATCACTCCGTTTATCATCAGCGAGTTCCACCAGCCGCGGATCTGGTCCGGGCCCTCGAGGATGAAGTCTGCGGGCCAAAGCTTCTCGAACGGCTGCTTCTTCGCCGGGTATCCTAACGACGCCCAAGGCGCGGCGCCGGAGTCGAACCACACGTCCAGCACGTCCGGCACGCGGTGCATGGTCCCGCCGCACTTTGCGCACTTCATCGTTATCTGGTCTATGTACGGCTTGTGGAAGTCCTTCGGAATCTTCGGCAGCTCCTTCGCCGAGCCTATAACTTTAATCGCGTCGCACTTTGCGTTCTCGCATACCCATATCGGCAGCGGAATGCCCCAGTAGCGCTGCCGAGATATCGGCCAGTCTCCCAGGCTCTCGAGCCAGTTGCGGAATCTCTGCCCGGCCCATTCCGGCACCCACTTTATCTTCGCGTTCTCCTCCAGAAGCTTCGAGCGTATCTCCGTGACGCGGAAGAACCACTGCGGCACTGCCATCATCAGCAGCGGAGACTCGCAGCGCCAGCACATCGGATAGTCGTGCTTTACTTTTTCCTCGGCGAGCAGCGCGCCACGACGCTTCAGCTCCTCGACAATCATTTTGTCCGCGGTCTTCGCGAACACGCCCGTGTATTTTCCGCTGCCTTCGCCGAACGTGCCGTCCATGAGCAGCGGATTGATGACAGGCAGCCCTTCCTCCTTTCCGACCTTGTAGTCCTCCTGGCCGTGGCCTGGCGCCGTGTGCACGAGGCCTGTGCCTTCCTCGAGCGTCACGAACTGCTCGGACAGCACTACGCGATGCGCGTTCTTCAACCCGTGCTGGAACTTGAACTCGTCCGCAAGCGGATGCTCGTATGCCAGGCCTTTCAGCTTGTCGCCCGTGAAAGTCTCGAGCACTTTGTACTTCTCGAAGCCGAACTTTTTCATCAGAGTTTCCAGCAACTGCTTGCTCACGATAAGGACATCCTTGCCAATATCGATGCGCGCGTACTCGGCCTTCGGGTTCGCCATGATGCCAGTGTTCGACGGAAGCGTCCACGGAGTTGTTGTCCAAATAACAAGATACTCGTTCGCCTTGCCGCGCACTTTAAACTTCACATAAACTGAGTTTTCTTCGACCTCTCTGTACACTATTTCATTGTACGCCACGGCCGTCTCGCACTTCGGGCACACATGCACCGAGTACGTGCCTCTGTAAAGCAGACCTTTCTCGAAAGCGCGCTTGAATGTGAACCATGCGCCCTCGATGTAGCTGTTGTCGAGCGTCAGGTACGGCCGTTTCCAATCCATCCAGACGCCAAGGTTTGCGAACTGCTGGCCCATCACGCCAACGAACTCCGTGGCGAACTTGCGGCACTCGCGTATGAAGTTCTCGACGCCGTAGCGTTCGATGTCAGACTTGCTCTTGAACCCGAGAAGCTTCTCGACCTTGTTCTCGATTGGAACGCCGTGTGTGTCGTAGCCCGGCTGATCCCAGACGTCGAAGCCGTACATACGGAAGAAACGCAGGTAAAAGTCCTTCAGCACCTTGTTCATCGCAGTGCCGATGTGTATGCTGCCTGTTGCATAGGGCGGTCCGTCTAGGAAGAAGAACTTCTTCGCCTTCGCGCGGTTCTGCTTGGCCTTCTCATAGATGCGGTTGGCTCGCCAGAACTCCGCTATCCTGTCTTCCATCGCTTTCGGGCTCGCGTCCATTGATGTGGCACCTTCTGCTCTGTCCGTTCCTTTATGATTAGCAGGCGTTAAGTAAATTTTTGTCGTTTTCAGGATTAAAATGACTGCATTCAGAGCAACGTTTAAATTTCTAGCCAGCTCCAATATTCAATATGCCGGAGTGCCCGCTGTGCGGAAGGAAGACCGACCGCCTTGTCAAGGTAGAGCTCGAAGGCGCTGTCATAGACGCGTGCGACGACTGTGCCAAGCTCGGCACGCGCGTGGAGGTAAGCGTGCACAAGCACTATCCGGGCTACGCCTCGGTCGGCAGCGGGGCGGACATCGTGACTGCGTCCACAGCCATGGAGCTCGTTGCGGACTATGGCAGCCGCATCAGCAAGGCGCGCGAGGGCGTCGGCCTGACGCGCGAGGAGCTGGCGAAGCGCATAAACGAGCAGGAGTCGGTGCTGCGGCGCGTGGAAAGGCAGGAGATCGAGCCGGACAAGTCGCTGACGCGCAAGCTCGAAATCATTCTGGGTATAACGCTGCGCGAAGCGAAAAAGGAATAGAGAATCGGTACTGGACCTCAGAAAACTATATGGTTTTCTTTTCTTATCAACTTTACGTTTGGAAAGATTGTTTCTCGGAACGGAAATCCGCTTAACTGAAGCGCGCCAATTTTAGGTGGGTCTATTTCTGAAGCCCCTCCTGAAACGGAGGTGCGAGTATGGACGGGTACATGGGGCCAGACTGGTACGTTCGCGGCGTTGATGTTAGATGTATAGCCGAGGATGTGGAGCAGGTGCGCAAGGCAATCGGTTACGAGGCGCTGCTGGAGAATTCGCAGGAGCTGTTCGGCTTTACGCGCAAAGAGATGGAGGTCGTAATCGACAAGCTGAGGAGCTACTCTATGAAAGGACCTATAGGAAGGACGCCGGTTGGATGGTGGTAATGACAGCCGAAGGAGCAGCAACCTCTTTTATAGCCGAATCGCCAATAAAAAAGTATGGAATTCCAGCCGCTCAGGGGCATGAAGGATTTCTTGCCCGATGAGATGATAAAGCGACAGTACGTCATGTCTACTGTCGAGAAGGTCTTCGAAAGGTACGGGTTCGACCCGTTCGAGACGCCCGTGGTGGAGGACTGGAAGCTGCTCTCCGCAAAGTCCGGGGAGGACCTGGCGAAGCAGATATTCAAGTTCGAGGACAAGAACGGGAGGGAAGTCGGGCTGCGAGCAGAACTCACGCCGTCGCTGGCCAGGGTGATAGCGAACAACCCGCAGCTGCCCAAGCCGTTCAAGAGGTACGCAATCGCGCCAGTCTGGCGCTACGAAGAGCCGCAGTCCGGCCGCAGGCGGCAGTTCTGGCAGGCGGACGTGGACACGGTCGGCTCGAGCTCGATGGCGGCCGACGCGGAGTGCATCGCGTGCGCTGTGGACTGCATGTCGGCCCTAGGATTCAAGGACTTCTCCGTCAAGCTCAACAACCGGAAGGTCCTGAACGGCATACTCGAGGCCGTTGGTGTCGAAGAGGCGAAAAGGACAGCGGCCCTGCGTTCCATAGACAAGATTGAAAAGGTGGGCATGGAGGAGGTCGCGAAGGAGTTGGAACAGTGCGGCCTCGGCAAGGTGCAGGTGAAGAAGCTGCTGTCGCTGACAACCTCCAAGGGCAAGGCGCGCATAAAGTCGTTGAACCGGCTCTGCGAGGAAGGCGTGAAGGAGCTGGAGGAAATCCTGAGAATCGGAAAGGCTTTCGGCATTACAAAGTTCGTCAAGCTGGACTTCAGCCTGGCGAGAGGGTTGGATTATTACACCGGCCCCATATTCGAGATAGCGGTGAAGAGCAAGACGAGCGTCGGCTCCGTAGCAGGCGGAGGCCGCTACGACCGCATGATAGAACTTTTCGGCGGCATACCCACGCCAGCGACAGGCATATCCCTAGGTATAGAGCGCATCGTGGAGATAATGAAGGAGGATGGCATGTTCGATTCGGAGAGGACGAAGGTCATGCTGTTCATCGCGAACGTGGACAGCGCGCTGCTTCCAGAAGCGATTAAGATTGCAAGGAAGATGAGGAAGAAAGGCGTGGCCTGCCAGACGGACCTCATGAACCGCAACCTTAACAAGCAGTTGGAATATGCAGACTCGGCTGGCATAAGCTACGTCATCGTCGTCGGCGAGCGTGAACTGAAGAGCGGCCGCTTCAAGCTGAAGGACATGGTCGCGAAGTCGGAGGAGGAGCTGCCTCTGGCAAGAATCGCACAGAAGATAAAATCCAATACGAAATCGACGAGGAATGCTCCATAGAAACGGATGGACAGCGCTGCGTCTTCTTCGCCTATCGGCGAAAGTTTTCTTTTCAAATCAGCAGCATGCGGCCGCAGTAGTAGTTCTCCTCTAGCACGAGCCCGCATTTGCTGCAGATCTTCTCCTCGTTCTGCTGCACGACCTTGCTCCCGCAGTCGGGGCAGTTCATCATTCGCTTGCACCTGAATAAACGGACGATTTTCATTTTTAAACCGTTTTCCGTGCCGCGAAATCTGCGAAGAAAAAGTTGTTTTGCAGTATGCAACGGACGGCCAGTTAAAACCACTGAGCAGTGGATTATGAGCGCTCGGAGCGGCCAAGCAAACCGATGACTTTTTAAACGCGCTGCACCATTATTTCTTATTCGAAGAGTGCAATGAGCAAGAGCTGCTTTTGACGTTGGAGGTTTGAGCGGTCCAAGGGTCGCCAAACCCCCGTGCGAGAGAAGTTGCGTCTTACGAAAGGTTGCGGTTGGCAAAAACGCCAGCATCAGCCCTAGTACGATTCGATTTGAAAAACAAGAAATGAAAAAATCAAAGGTGATTTGAAAAATGGCAACAGACAAGAAACTTACGAAGATAGTTCCGGACACATCGATAATTATCGACCGAAAGCTGTCCGAGCTCATAGAACAAGGCAAGCTGAAGGACGTCGAGATCATCATCCCGGCACCCGTGCTTGACGAACTGCAGGCGCAGGCTTCGCACGGCCGCGAGCCCGGATTCACAGGTTTGGAGGAGCTGAAGAAGCTGCGCGTGCTCGTAGACGAGAAAGGAATGCGTCTGCGCTTCACAGGCAAGCGGCCCAGCTTGGAGGATATCCAGCTCGCGAAATCGGGCAGGATGGACGCGCTGATACGCGACATAGCCAAGCAGGAGGACGCGGAGTTCATCACTGCGGACTACGTGCAGGCCTTGGTGGGCGAAGCCGAAGGCGTTAAAGTCAGGCACATTCCCGCGGAGATAAAAACCACGGGCCTTACGTTCGAAAAATACTTCGACGAAAGCACGATAAGCGTGCACCTGAAGCAGGACGTAAAGCCTCTGGCGAAACGAGGCAAGCCTGGCGAGTTCAAGCTCGTCGAGGTCGGCGGCAAGCCGCTGGACGCGGAGGACGTCGAAAAAATAATCGCCGAGGTAGGCGAGGCGATACGCGGCACAGAGGACGGCTCGGTGGAAATCAATCGACGTGGCGCTATGGTGATACAGCTCGGCAATTATCGCATAGCAATCGCGCGCCCGCCGTTCGCTGACGGGCTCGAGGTGACGATCATCCGGCCGATAATAAAGATGAAGCTCGAGGACTACAAGCTGTCCGACAAGCTCATGCAGCGACTGACCGAGCGCGCCGAGGGCGTGTTGATCGCCGGTCCGCCGGGCAGCGGGAAGAGCACGCTCGCCGCGGGGCTAGCGGAGTTCTACATGCAGAAGGGCAAGATAGTGAAAACTCTGGAATCGCCGCGCGACTTGCAGGTGGGGCCGGAGATAACGCAGTACGCCCCGCTCGAGGGCGACTACGAGAAGACTGCGGACATACTCCTGCTCGTGCGGCCCGACTATTCGATCTTCGATGATATCCGCAAGCCGAAGGATTTCGGCGTGTTCGCCGACCTGCGCATGGCAGGAGTGGGGATGATAGGCGTTGTGCACGCGAGCAATCCCATCGACGCGATACAGCGCTTCATGGGCAAGGTCGAGCTCGGCGTGATACCGCACGTCATCGACACCATCGTCTTCGTGCGCGCGGGCCGCATCGAGAAGGTGTACGAGCTTTCGCTGTCCGTGCGCGTGCCGACTGGCATGACCGAGGCCGACCTTGCGAGACCGGTCGTGGATGTGAAGGACTTCGAAACGGGCAGGCTCGAATACGAGATATACACGTTCGGCGAGGAGAACATCGTGATTCCAGTGGACGCCGAGGCGAAGAAGGCCGCTGCGGTAGCGACGTCGGGTGCGCGCAAGCTGGCGGCCGAGACGATACGCGCGGCGCTGCGCAAGTTCGACCCGAACGCCGAGGTCGAGGTCGTGAGCGACACGCATGCGAAGGTGCGCGTGGACAACAACGCAATCGCTCGCATCATAGGCAAAGCGGGCTCGAACGTTGAGCGTTTGCAGGATTTGCTGGGTATACATCTGGACATCGAGCCGCGCATCGCTTCGATTGGGCAGGAAATCCCGTTCGACCTGCATGAAGCGGGCGGCAGCCTCGAGCTCAAGTTCAAGGGCCAGTACGTGGGCAGCAACGCGAGCGTCTACATCGAAGACCAGTTCCTGTTCTCCGCGATGATCGGCAAGAAGGGGAAGATAAAAGTCACGAAGAAATCCGATTTGGGGCGCGAACTCGTCAGCGCGCTCGTTTCGCACAAGAAGATAAGAGTGATGGTGTAATATTCACAGCAAATCCGCGTCGAAGCTTTCGAGCAATGCTTTCGCAATCTTGCCCACTCTGAACAGCATGTTCATCCTTCTGTCCGAGCCGAGCAGGATTTTGCGGTACAGCAGCCCGCGCTTTATCGGCTTCGCAAGATGCGACTTCCATGCGTCGTCGTACTCCTGCTTGAAAAATTCCGCGGAAAAGTCGCCAGACTTTAATGCTTTCACGGCCGCGTTCGCGCAGTAGCCCGCGCCCAGCAGCCCGTACACAACGCCGCCGCCCGAGAAAGGCTTGACCTGGCACGCAGCGTCGCCTACGACCATCATGCGCTCCGCCGACGTGCGTTCCATAAGCCCGAAGTTTATCTTGCCAGCAACGTCCGGCTTCACGTCCGCCGCCTTTATCAGACCGCCCGTGCGTTTTTCGACAAGAGTCTTCAGGCTTGGGAGCGCGTTCTGTCTTGCAGCCACGCCGATGCGTGCCTGCTTCTCGTCCAGCGGCACGACCCAGCCGAAGAAATCCGGCGTAAGCTCGTTGCTGAAAATCAGTTCAACGGCGTCCGGGTCGTACTCGCCCTGCGCCGTTATCTGCACGCCCGTGAGCATGTTCGCCGGCCGTTCGAGGCCCGCCTTGCTCGCAACCGTGGACACCGGCCCGTCCGCGCCAATCAGAATCTTCGTCTGCACCTTGCCTTTGCTCGTGTGCAGCGTGAGGAAATCCTCGTCGCCTTCGCTGGTATGCTCGAAGTCCTTGAAAAGAATCGAAACGTCTGCGGATGCGCCTGCCTGCCTGGCGCGCAGGAACAGGAACTTGTCCAGCTTTTCGCGGTCGACGACGTAGAACGGTCTCTTCGATTGCAATTCGAAGCCCGCGGACGTTGCGAAGAATCGCGCTTTGCCCACGCGGTTGAGTATCACGTTGTCCGGCAAGTCTGTTATTATGTCGGTCAGCCGGCTGCTTATCAGGCCCGTGCACTGGATGGGAAGGCCGACCTCGGCGTTCTTCTCGACGAGCGCGACCTTGTAACCGCGCTTCGCGATCAGCTCGGCAGTGCGGCTGCCAACCGGGCCAGCGCCGATGACAGCGACGTCGTAAACCATCCGAAACACCAACCGCGCTCAGCTCTCTCTCTTTACCATCGTGTCCGAGAATTCCTCGAGCGCCTCTTTCAATTTTGCGTTTCTAATGTTTTTCAGCGTTTGCATTGCGCGTGTTATCATTTCCTCGGAGCGCTTCTGCGCGTAAGCTATCGAACCATGCTTGTTGATAAGCGATATTGCGAACGCCACGTCGCCGTCCGAGACTTTCCCGTGCCCGGCCTTCAGTATTTCCAGCAGCCGCGCCCTGTCCGCTGTCGCGCACTTCGAAAGGCAGTCTATCGTAATCAGCGTGCGCTTGCCCTCGCGTATGTCGCCGCATATTTCCTTGCCGTATTTTCTCGCGTCGCCGGCGAGGTTTAGCACATCGTCGCGTACCATGAACGCAAGGCCTATGTCCGAGCCGAAATTGTACAATGCAGCCTGCACTTGGCTGTCGGCACCCGCCGCGATTGCGCCAGCTTCGAGCGAGAACCCAAAAAGAACGCCGCACTTCTTCCTAGCCATCGTAATGTACTCGTCGGCCGTAACGTCGCCCCTTTGCCTGAAGTTGATATCCATGTTCTGGCCTTCTGCGACCTCTACGAGCGTTTGCGTCATCCTCTCCAGCAGCCGTATCCTTTTCTCCGCAGGAATCGCGGAAGCGGCCAGGCACTCGTAAGCCTTCATCAGCATTCCGTCGCCGACATTTATAGCGTGCGGCACGCCAACCTTCTTCCAAACCGTTGGTTTGCCCCTGCGCGTTTCGTCGCCGTCCTCGATGTCGTCATGCACGAGCGTGAAGTTGTGGGCTACTTCGATGGCAGCAGCGGCCGGCACAGCCTGCTCGATTTTTCCACCGAGGGCTTCGCACGCCAGCAGACAAAGCATCGGCCTCAGCCTCTTGCCGCCGGACGATAGCGTATAGTCCATTGCATCGTAGAAGTTCTCGAATCCGCTCGGCACAAGCTCTTTGATTTTGCTTTCAACCATCGTCTTGTATTTTTCGAACGACGCTTGCATGTCCAAGGAAACTACCATCCTAAATTATCGAGTCCGCCATTCAAGCAGTCATTGCCCGAAGTTGCGTTTAGTCTGGCTGTACCACTTTAGCGCTTTTATCAGTTCGCGCTTGGAAAAGTCAGGCCATAGAGTCTTCGTCACGTACAGCTCCGCGTACGACGCCTGCCAGAGCATAAAGTTGGAAAGCCTGTGCACGCCGCCGGTGCGTATTATAAGGTCCAACGGCACGGGCACTAGAAGGTTTTTCTCCACGTCCTTCGCTGTAATTTCGATGCGGCCTGTCTTTATGGCCTTGCGTGCGATCTTCTTCATCACTTCGATTAGTTCGAACTGGCCTCCGTACGCAACCATAAAATTGAGGAACTTCTTCTGGTATTTGGCCGTCTTCTGCATGATTTTCCCAGCAATCTTGCGTACTTTGGCCGGCAGTCTATCGAGATCCCCCACGAACCGCACGTGGACCTCGTACTTGTCCAAAAGGCCGTCCTTGCCCTGCTCCCATTTTTTCAGGTATTCGTAAAATAGGTTGAAAAGCTCCTCGACTTCTTCCTTCGGCCTGTTCAGGTTCTCTGTCGAGAGGGCGTACAGCGACACCTGCGGCACGCCTAACTCCAAGCACCAGTTAAGCGCTTCCTCCACCTTTTTGGCCCCGGCCCGGTGTCCCATCCATGGGAACATCTTACCGTGCGCCTGGCTCCATCTGCGGTTGCCGTCCAATATGAAAGCAAGATGGTTTGGCATAATCAGCTTCTGCTGCATATACAAACACCGCGTTTTCGGTATGTATAGTTTGAGACTGGCAGTTATTTAAAACCCCACCTGCGCCGCGACTAATCTCTTGTGGCAGTACGGGCATTCCATCTTTTCCACCATTCTTTTAATGATTCCTTTTACCGCCTATGATATAGGACGCAAACAAATAATTGTTGAACATCCACAAATGCTGGCCAAGACCGGAACGGATGAAAGGAATTTTGAAGAAGTCGAATCCACTGCCTTTGAAAAGGCTCTTCCATTCATCCAATGTGTAGATATTTTCCGTTGCGCCCTTTTTCTTCTGGCCTGCGCCAAATGATTTTCTCTGATACTTCAGCCATTTTGGCAGGACAGGCTCATCCACGCCGAATATGATGCCTCCATGTTTGAGCAATCTGTTGCAGCCATCCAATACGACAGAAGGCTTGTTTGAGTGATGCAGGGAGCCGTCGAAAACGACAAAGTCGAACTCTTTTTTGAACCTGCTCAAGTCATGGAAATCCCCGACAACAAATTTAATCTTCTTCCTGTCAGCCTTGAAAAGGTCCATTATCTCCGGAGCTACATTCTCTATCAGATTCCTGCTGAAGTCCATGACCACGATATTGTCTATCTTCTCTGACCTTGATAGGAATGACGCTATCAAACCGCTGCCGCACCCGAGCATCAAAACATTGCCATGGACATTCTCTAAAAGGAAGGATGTGTACATGAACCTCCTGTATTCATTGTAATGCTTTATGCACAATTCCGGGTTTATTTCCGGACTGTCCATGTATTTCATTTCCTTCATATTGGCGTATTTTGTCAGTTTTATTGTCATTTTTCACCATCCTTTTTTTATTTCGTAATGTTCGGAATAACTAGGTTATTGAAATGCGGTAACTGCGCTTGGCACGCTTTGTACAAAGCCAGCCCGTCCTGCGCGCCCAGCGCCTGTTCCCGTCGATAATGAACCCCATGTGGTTCGGTACGACGAGCTGCCCTGTCATTCAAACACCGCGTTTTCGGTATGTATAGTTTGAGACTGGCAGTTATTTAAAACCTCACTGAGCGCGCTTCACAATTATCGGTTTCGCGTGCGTCATCTGCTTCAGGCCGCGCTTCGTGAGTATAAAGTCGTTCTCGTACCTGCAGCCGCCCGCGCCTTTCACATAAACGCCCGGTTCGATCGTGAAGACCATGCCTGGTCCGAAGCGCAGCCACTTGACTATATGCCAGCGTCTGAGCGCGCGCTTCCTACTCCGCGGACCGAGCTTGCGGAGCTTGCTCCTCCGCAGCTTCGAGAGCGACGGCAGCTCGTGTATGTCCAACCCGATTCCGTGGCCGACCGAATGGAAAACCTCGTACCCGCGCTTCCGCAGGGACGCACCGAACTTCTCCTGCATCTTCCAGCACGGCATTCCGCTTTTTACCGATTTTGTAAGAAACTTGTATGCCTGCAGCGTTGTGTTAAATATGCGCTTCTCACTTTCGCCTATTTCTCCCTTGATGAACGGCACGGTTATGTCAGTGCAATATCCTTTCCATTTCGCTCCGAAGTCCGCATACCCGAGCCCGCGCACGATTTTCCTTCTTGGCTTCCCATGTACCAACACGCAGTGTTTGCCGCAAGAGACAATCGTTGGAAACGCCAGCTGCGCGTGCTGCTTTCGTATGTTGCTCTCTATCGCACGCGCGATTTGCCTTTCTGTGACGTTTTCCTTTTTCAGTTCGTTGCGAAGAATTTTTATGCAAGAGTCGGTTATCCTCGCGGATTTCTTCAGGAGAGAAATCTCTTTGGGTGTCTTGATTATCCTTTTTAGCTGTTTGCGTATGTCCGTCCGTTTGCGCTTCATAAAAACACTTCATCTTTTTTCCTTTATGAAAAAGAGGGGTATCGCGGAAACCACGTCTGTCGCGGCCATCAGGTAGAATATTATTTCGAAGCCCATTTTTCCTACGAGTATTCCGCTGAACAGCATGGCGATTCCGCTCAGCAGTCCCAGCACCATGCCGTACTTGCCCAGAACCCGGCCCCTGTGCTTCTTTTTGGTTATGTCTCCCAAAAATGCAGTCTCCGATATTTTCCACGCGGAGTCTATCGCTCCGAAAAGGACCTGCAGTACGAATAGTTGCGCAACCGAGGTTACAAACGTGTAAGAAATTATGACTATCGCATAGGCGAAGTTCATCAATATCATGAAGGGTTTCCTGCCGAACTTGTCGGAATATTTTCCCACGACGTACGAAGCGATCGAAGCTGCTATCGCGAACAGGCCGTACGCGAAGCCGAAATTCTCGAACCCGCCGCCGAGCTTCTGGAGATACAGGACGTAGAACGGGCCGAATATGCCGCCGACCAGCGCTCCCATGGACGACGAAATCAGAAGATACCTAAAATTGTCTAACCTTAGCTTCATAATTATTATTGCGATTTAGTACCTTTTAATTCTCATCGGAAGTCAGCGGAAGCGAACCGTCTCGAAAGCTATATTAAAACAAAATTCCAA
>Ga0315279_10005250_pt1 | contig 16896 bp, 16 predicted proteins | sample YL17G06_20_MG_FD_203694 | JGI IMG/M metagenome (GOLD analysis project Ga0315279, IMG submission 203694) | Sediment microbial communities from Yellowstone Lake, YNP, Wyoming, USA - YL17G06_20 | ecosystem: Environmental > Aquatic > Freshwater > Lake > Sediment | place: USA: Wyoming | collected...
GTAGGATCGTAATCTTCAAAGGCGTGCCGCCACCAGGAGGGGCAGCGGTCGCAGGCGCAGAAGGAATAGGAACTCCGCAAGACTGTCAACCCGGATTGGGGCGTTCAAGGGCGCATTTTGCCTTTTTCCTTTTTTGTTTCCTTCGGGTTTCGGATTTCGAGTTTCGGGTTTCGTCGCGGCTCCGCCACTCTGTGCCCTCTGTGGTGAGATTGTCCTGCTCTTTGAAAGCCGAATAACAGAACACGTGGCTGTAGGGAGGGAGTCCTTCCCGGCCTGATCCCCGAACGAGATGCACATTATAGTATATATCACATAGAACCACAGGACAGCAAGAACTTAGCCGAAAAAGCGGAACAAAAGCGAACGAAAGTGCAATGAAGCTGGAACAAAATGGAAAGAAAGTGGAAAGAAAGTGGAAAGAAACCGGAAAGAAAGTGGAAAGAAACCGGCCATTTTCAAGGAGTTAGCGGAATGGGGAGTTGGGGGTACGGACTGCTTCTTAGACAGAATGCAGAATCCAGAAGGCGGCATTCCAGGCGCGGGGCTGTTCCTTCTGTCTACTGACTACTGTCTACTGTCTACTGACTTCTGACTACTGTCTTCCGCCCCCTCATTTATTTCCTCGCGAGCCGTACTGCCAAAGAGAGGCGAAATTCGGGTTTCCTCAATGCCAGGGGTGGCGTAAGGTATGGCTATGAGATTGCTGCTGCCATCCGGCTCACAGGCCTCCGCCACAGCCGCGGCCGAAGAAGAGAACGACCCTCTTGCACCCTTCGAGGCTGCCTTGGTGCAATTGCCGGAAAACAGCGCGCCGGGGTTGAGCTGCATCGGCGCGATCAAGAGCGGCTGGGCACGGGCGCGCGCGCTGGCCGCGGAGACGAACCGCGCCCACGGCGGCCGCGCAGCGGGGGAGTTGCTGGCGCATTTCGCCGACCGCATGCTCAGCCTGCTCTTCGACTTCGCGGCCAGACGCAGCGGGCTAGTGGCACTGTCCGCAGACAGTGCCCGTTCGGTCGCGAAACCACTGTCTGCGGACAGTGGCACCAACGGCAAGGTGCAAGCCGCGACCCAGGCCCCTAGCCTTGACAGTGCCCGTCCGGTCGCGAAACCACTGTCTGCGGACAGTGGCACCGACGGCAAGGTGCAAGCCGCGACTCAGGCCCCTAGCCTTGACAGGGCGACCAGCCCACCGGGCATCGCATTGATTGCGTTGGGCAGCTACGCGCGTCGCGAGCTGGCGCCGTTCTCAGACTTGGACTTCCTGCTCCTGCACGCGGACGACGTTCCCGAGACCCAGCTCGCCACGCTCGTCGGCAATCTGCTGCGCCCGCTGTGGGACTCGGCTCTCCAGATCGGCCACGCGGTGCGCTCACGGCAGGAATGCAGGCGGGCGCTCGAAGAGATCGGCTCAACCGCGAGCGCCCTGGAGACTGCAACCGCCGTGCTGGATTCGCGGTTGGTGTGCGGCAACCGCGCCTTTGCGGAAGCGCTCTATGACCAGGATCTGCCGGCATTCCTGCGGCGCTTCGGCCTCATTTTCGTGGAGGCGAAACATGAGGAAACGCTCAGGCGCTGGCAGGGCCAGTCGGTCTACCACACGCAGCCGCACCTGAAGGACAGTCCCGGCGCCATGCGCGACTTCCAGTTGGCGATATGGCTGGACAGGGCCGCCCAGCTTTCCGGACGTCTGCCGCGCCTGAAGGACAGGAAGCTGGTATCGCCAGCCGCGATCGAGGAGGCGCGCGCAGGGTATGAACGGCTGCTGACTTTCCGCGTTTCCCTGCACTCTCTATGCGGCCGGCGCCAGGACGTGCTGGACTTCGCCATGCAGCAGGCCGTAGCCGAGGACCTGAAGTATCAAGGCACGGACCAGTTCTCCGCAGCCGAGGAGTTGCTGCGGCATTACTTCCGCGCAGCCACCGCCGTGTACCGCCTGGCGCACACGGTGACCCGGCGCTACCAGGAAGAGCGCGCCATCGCCACGGAGGACGTCGAGCGGCTGCGGCGCAAACCAGTGGATGAAGACTTCGTGCGCATCGGGGACTACCTGTATGCGGCGCGGAGCGGCGTCTTCAACGGCGAGGACTGGATGGAGCCCGCGTTCCGCGGGTTCCTGCACGCCGCGCGGTTGGGGCTCTCGGCCAGCCAGGACATCGGGGAGGCCATTCGGGCGCGGCTGCCGGAAATGAACGATACACTGCGCAGCCACCGCGAAGCCGCGGCGCATTTCGTGGTTCTGCTGTGCGCGCGCAACAACGTGGCGCAGACCTTGCGCTCCATGCGCGACGTCGGCCTGCTGGGCAGCTACATCCCCGAGTTCGGAGAGGTCGAGGGCCTGGCGATCAACGACGTATATCACGACTTCACGGTGGATGAGCACACGCTGTGCGTGGTCGAGGCGGTTGACAAGCTGTACCAGGGCGCCGAGCCGGGTTCGCAGTTCAGACAGGTCGTGCTGAACAACCTGCCGCGGCCTTACCTGCTGCGCCTCGCGGCCCTGCTGCATGATCTCGGCAAATCCCGTGGCGCACCGGGGCACGGCGAGCGCGGCGCGCTGATGGTCCCCGCGATCGGAGAGCGGCTGCACCTGCACGCCGCCGACGTGCGGACCTTGATTTTTCTCGTGGAAGAACATCTCACGCTCTCCAAAGTCAGCCAGCGCCGGGACCCTGGCGAGGGTGAGCTGCTGAAGATCCTGGCCCAGCGGATCGGCTCCAAAGAGCGGCTCGACATGCTCTACCTCCTGGCCTACTGCGATGCCGTTTCCGTGGGGCGCGGGTCCTTCCCGCAATGGAAGGACGCCCTGCTGGAAGAACTGTACCGCGAGATCCTGGCCAAGCTCCCCGCCCGCCACGGCTACGGGGAACCGCTGCCCGCCATGGTCGAGCCGGCGCCCGCGCCTGCTGCCGAGCAGAGCGGACTGGAAGCCGGGTTGCTGGCCTGGGCCAAGGACGAGAGCGACCGTCTGCTGGCCGTCGAACACTGCGCCCGCGTGCCTGCGCGCTACCTGGTGGAAGTCAGTCTGAACGAGGCCATTCTGCATTTGGAGACGCTGAAACGCATGCGCGCGAGCGGCAAGGAAGCCGCTACGGCAGTGCACGTTTCGGGCGGCTTGATGGGCATGTGGGTGGTTTCCACGGACCGGCCGAAACGGTTCTCGCAGATCTGCGGCGCGTTTCTGGGGCATGGGACGAGCATCATCTCGGCGCTGGCCTACACGCGTTCGGACGCTATCATCCTCGACCATTTCCGTCTCGCTCCGGGACCGGATACGAAAGTGGTGGACGAGAAGTACTGGGCGCGGCTGGCGGCCAGTGTAGAAGACACGCTCACCGGCAAGGAAGACTTCCAGAAAAAGATCGAGGCCGCGCGCCGCCGCATTTCCTTCGCGCCGCGCATAACGCGCAACCTTGAGCCCGAGGTGCGCGTGGACAACAAGCTCTCCGACAGGTTCACGGTCGTGGATGTCATTTGCGGCGACCGCATCGGCCTGCTGTACGGGCTCAGCCGCGCGCTGGGCGATCTGGGCTGCGACATCCATTTCGCCAAGATCGCGACGACCCAAGGGGTGGTGACGGACGTGTTCTACATCACCGAAGTCGGCGGCGAGCAGGTGACCGACTCGGAAAAGGTGCTGAACATCCGCAGGCTGCTCAAGGCCGTGGCGGCGGACTTTCAGGAAGCAAAAAGGTGAAGAGGTGAAGAGGTCCGAGAGAAGTTCGCCATGTCCCTTGCCTAAAGTGTAACCTAGTGGTAAACTGAGTGCATGAAAACGAAGGTGAAAACAAGGAAAACGAAAACCCAAGTTGCCTTTGACCCCGTCCTCTTTGCGGCGACGGTCCCGGTGCGAAAGCCTACTCCGAAGGACATCGAAGACTGCAAGGAGCGGGAGGACGATGCTATTGAGCCGAAGGAATATGAGTCGATGGAAGACATGGTCGCCGACCTATGACCTTTCGGCGCGCTACACGCTTCAAAAAAGAGTTTCAAGAGCTGCCCCTAAAGATGAAAGAGCTGGCTCGAGCAAAATATGCGCTTTTCAGTTGGAACTGGCGTCACCCTTCCTTGAATGTACATAAGCTTGAGGGCGAGACTTGGCACGGGCACCAGGTTTTTGACCTCTATGTCACGGACAGGTATCGTGTGTTGTTCATTATTGATCATGACGTGGTAGTGTCCTTTTCAATTGGACCTCATAGCATTGTCTCGAAGTAGCCGCAGGCCAGCGGGTTGACGAGCTGGCTTCTCTGGTGTAATCCTTTGAGTGGCCTTGTTACCTGGGCAAACGAGATGGAGGGGACCATGTTCCGTACACTGATCCCGGTTGGTTTCGCAGTTCTTGTTGGCGCCGCCGTCGCGGCTGAAGAACCACTGAAGGCGCTCATTGTGGATGGCCAGAATAATCACAATTGGAGGGGCACGACGCCGCTCCTGAAGAAGGCGCTCGAAGCTTCGGGCCGTTTCGTCGTGGACGTGGCAACTTCGCCGCCTCCGAAAGCTGCCCCCGCCAAGAAAGATACCGCCGCCGGTGTCGCGGGGGACGTGGCCACCTTGCCGCCTCAGAAACAGCCCATGGACAGCTTCAAGCCGGAATTCTCCAAGTACGCCGTGGTCGTCTCGAATTACAACGGCGACCCGTGGTCCAAGGAGACCTGCAAGGCTTTCGAGGATTACATGGCCAACGGCGGCGGGCTGGTCATCGTCCACGCCGCGGACAATTCATTCGGGCAGTGGGTGGAGTACAACAAGATGATCGGCCTCGGCGGCTGGGGCGGGCGCAACGAGAAATCGGGGCCAATGGTCCGCTGGCGCGACGGGCAGATTGTGCGCGATACGCAACCGGGCGGGGGCGGCGGACACGGCGCGAACCACGAGTATTGCCTTACCACGCGCGCGCCGGAGCACCCCATTATGGCGGGACTGCCCGCGGTGTGGAAGCACACGACTGATGAGCTCTATGCCACGCTGCGCGGGCCGGCTGAGAACCTGACCGTGCTGGCGACCGCCTTTGCCGACAAGACGAAGGGCGGGACTGCCGAGCACGAGCCGGCGCTTTTTACTATCAACTATGGCAAGGGCCGCGTCTTTCACACGATCCTCGGCCATGATGAACGGTCCGTGAAATGCGCCGGCTTCGTCACCACGTTCCAGCGCGGCGCCGAATGGGCCGCTACCGGAAAAGTGACGATCCCAAAACCCGACAGCCTCCCCACGGCTGAGAAGTCCCTCGTTTGGGAACCGCAGCCCAACAAATGAACCGCCAAGACCCATAGGCGGGCGAGCCGCAACCCAAGAGGTGGACATTTTCGATTTTTGATTTTCGATTTTCGATTTAACAGCAACGGCGGAGGCAGAGAAGGGATTGGGGATTGAGGTTCTGGATTGAAGTCTTCGTTACGTCCCGCGAAGATTTGAAGCGCTATTAGTACAGAGCAGCGATGTAGGATGAAAACCGCTCACTGCTCACTTCTCTCTTCTCATTCCTCGCAGTGGTCATTCCAGGCCGAAACGGTCGTCCACGAGTTCGCTCAGCGCGTCCAGGGCTTGCTGAGCGTCTTTGCCTTGAGCGCGGAATATGAATGAGTGATCGTCTTCAGCAGTGGCGCGCACCATGTGCGCCGCGAATTCGATCATATCGAGGATGCTCTTGCAGTTGCAGTTCATGTGATCTTTCAGCGCGCGCACGTCTGCATTGAAACGGGTAGCCACCTCCACAATGCGCTGTGCCGGCCGCATGTGCAGGTTGTGCTTGTTCTTCAGGTTGATCTGTTTTTCCAGCCAAGCCACGTCAATCCCAGGCTCCCGTGGCGTTGCGGGGCAACACAGGCCGCGCCACCTCGCCTATAAGGATTATGCGCAAAGAAACCAAAAAGCAAGATGCCTTTGGAGCGGGCCATCGGGTGATCGGGTGATCGGGTGATCAGGTGATCGGGTCATCGGGTCATCGGATGAAGTGACTACAACTGAAAGCTCTTAGTTCACCCTATGGCATTATCACGAGATTACCCGACCTGAGGGCTTCTTGTTCGCTTCGCTCACCCGCCTCGCGCTGCGCTTGGGGCAGGCCACCCCGGCATGGCGCACCGCGCCCAGCAACATGCACCCACCGGCTGAGGTACTGGGGGCGCATTACCGGACTTGCGCATAAGGCTTGTCATTTCGTGTTGAGGATTTCGACCAAGGCCCCCGCCAGTTTCTGGCTGTCATGGCGAACCGGGAAGGCGGGATTTACCACGTCCCGGGCCAGCAGCTTGAATGGAGCGTTGACGTACAGATCCATGTCGTAGCGCACCGGTTGAGCGTTCCGTTCCTTGACAGCCAGAAGGCCCGTCTCGCCGTGCTTGCCGTTGTTCACCAGCACATAGTCGTAGACCCGATGGGGAAAAGTGTGCTCGTCCAGCGCCTTGAGGAAGTCCGGCAAGTCGAAACCCCGCGTCTCTCCCTCGTAGGTCATGATATTGGCCACGAAGACCTTCTTGGCCCGGCTGCGGGCCAGCGCTTCCGGCAGGCCGCGGATGAGCAGGTTGGGGATCACCGAAGTGTAGAGGCTGCCCGGCCCCACGACGATCAAGTTGGCTTCCTCTATGGTCCTGGCAATATCCTCAGCCACTGGCTGGGGGTCGGGGCGCAGCTCAAGCTTCTTGATCCGTTTGTCCGTCTTGCAGATGAGCGCCTGGCCCGTGGTCTTGGTGTTGTCTTCGTGCGTGGCCACCAGCAGCACGCGCTCCAGCGTGGAGGGCAGGACCTTCCCGCGAACCGAGAGGATGCGGTTGGCCTCGCGCACGGCTGCGCCGAAATCGCCGCGGATGCGCGCCAGTGCGGTGAGGAAGAGGTTGCCGAAGTTGTGCCCCCCCAGTTCGTTCTCGGGGAAACGAAAATCCAGCAGCTCGCCCATCAGCGGTTCTTCGTCCGCCAGAGCGATCAGGCACTTGCGGATGTCCCCCGGCGGGTTAATGCCGAGTTCCTGCCGCAGCTTCCCGGAACTGCCGCCGTCATCGGCCATGGACACGATGGCGGTGATGTCGTTCGAGTAGCGCTTCAGGCCCGTGAGCACGCAGGAAAGGCCCGTGCCGCCCCCGATGGCCACGACTTTTGGCCCGGAGGCCAGCACGGCGCGTTCGTAGGCGGTTTCCACCAGTCCTTTGCGTGCGCCGCGCCGGTCCACCAGACCCCACATGGACTTGATCAAGCGGTAAATCCCAGTGATCAGGCAGAAAGCGAAAAGGATAAAGCCTACGGCGGCGGCCACCAGCAAGCCGTTGCCCCAGGGGTCGAACCTGGACGAATCAGGGCTGAACAGATACAGGATCAACGCCCAGGAGGCGAACATGGCAAACAATATCCCCAGGAAGATCACCGCAATCCAGCGTTTGATCCTCAACCCGGGGCGCAGCCATTTGACCAACTTGGCAAAGGACATGGCACTTCAAAATCAGGAGTAGTAAATGCAAAACCGCCGCTTGCATAAGTAGACGCACAAACCGTGCGCGCTGCTACGGCATTCTTGATTATTCGTAGCCGCTCGATCCGAACCGCGTCCGTAAGGGAGCAGTGACCGGTTCTTGCTTACCCGCCCGGCTCGGACGCTGAGAGTTCACGATTATGTGTTTCGCAGCCCGGAGCGGGTTCAGTTTCCGCCGAGCGTCTCGTCAGCTTCTTTCAACAACTCGCGCAGTGCCGGCACGTCCTTGGCGTCACGCATGAAGCGCACAAACTTCTCGTCGCGCACCAGGCGCGAGATATAAGCCAGCGCCTCCAGGTGCGCGCCCGAGGCGCTCTTGGAGGAGAGCAGCAGGAAAAGCACGTGGACTGGTTCGCCGTCCAACGCCTCAAAGCTAATCCCCTTCCTGGAGCGTCCAAAGGCGCCCACCAGGTCGTTCACCGAATCGTGTTTGGCATGTGGTACGGCCACTCCGGCGCCGATGCCGGTGGAGCCCAGTTCTTCGCGGTCCATCAAGGCCTTGATGACCTTCTTGGACGCGCCCTCGTCCACCTTGCCCGTTTTGACCAGCGCCAGGACCATCTCCTTGACAACTTCCTCTTTCTGGGTGGCCTTCAAGTCGTCCAGAATGCCGCCCTCCGGAATGATGTCGCTAAGCTTCATCCTCAACGCCTCCAAGCAACGCACCAGGAACGCAGGCACAAGCACACCCCAGCGCGTCCCGGCGGCCCTCACGAACGCCGCTCGCGCGTTCTGGGAGCGAATTGTCCCCGCGCTTATTCGTCCTCATCTCCGCCCGCTTCAACGGCGCCGATGGGGCTGAGCGCCTCCGGGCGCTTCTTGCCGCGCACGATCGGGTGCAGTTTGGCCTTGTACTTCTTCAGTTCCCCCTCAAGTTTCTTCTCGGCCTGATCAATGGCGGCGTACAAATCCTCGGCCTCGCCCTTGGCCACCAGCGTGGAACGCCGCGCTACGGTGCAGACCAGTTCCACCGTCTGCCGGCGGGCGTCCTCGATGTCGAGGATGACGTGCAGGCGGTGAATCCCGTCGAAATACTTTTCCAGTCTCCCGAGCTTCTCCTCCACGCGTTGTTGTATTGATTCCGTAAGCTGAAAGTGCCGCCCTTCAATCTTCAGTTCCATTACGCTCTCCCAGGACCGCCCAGCACGAAGAAAGCCCCCCGCCACTGACCGTGCAAGCCTTCCGCCACGCCTGCGGGCGTGCGTTTCACTCATGCCTGATACTAAGAACCCAAAGGCAAAAGTAAAACGGAAAACGAAGTAGTGGACATTTTTGATTTTTGATTTGCGATTTTCGATTTAAGCTTCCAGCCCGATGCAATCGAAAATCGCAAGTCGCAAATCTAAAATTCCTTCGCTGTGTCTCTGTGGTGAACAAGGCGGGCTAACAGCTTTAAGGAGGGGATATGAGGCGGATTAAGTTTGAGTTGCGTGGCGGCTTGAGCGAAAGCGACTTGCGCAAGGTGCACGGGGAGGTCCTGCGCGTCCTGGAGCGCGTCGGCATCGAATGCCAGCATCCACGCACCCTTGAGGCGGCATCTGGCACGCCCGGGGTCCGGGTTGAGGGCGCGCGGGTCCATTTCAAACCGGACTTCATTGAGGAACTGGTTGCCGCCGCACGCCGGGAGAACCCCGGCGAGCCGCTTGGCAACGAGGTGACCATCTCCGGGCCCTGGAACTGTCTGAACATCATTGATCTTGAAAGCGGCGCCGTGCGCCCCTCGACAGCCGCCGACGTGCGGCAGATGTACAAGCTGGTTCACGCTGCGCGCGCGGGAGGCATTTGCCCTGTCTATCCACACGACCTGCCGTCGGGCTTGCAGATCCTTTATCTGGAGAAGGCGGGCCTGGAGTTGACCGAGACGGACGGCTCGCAGTTGGAATTTTCAGACCCGGAAACGCTGGAGTTTGCCATCGCCATGTACCGGGCGGCGGGCAGGCTCTACCACCTTTGCGTTCAGTTCCCGATCTCGCCGCTGCGGACCAACGCGCTCGGGCTTGAACAGATCTGGAATTACAAAGACCGCGCTGACCTGCGCCTGAGCGCATTGGCGGCGCCCATACCGCAGGCTGGCCTGACGGCGCCGCTCTTCATGCCCGGAGGACTGGTTATGGCGGCAGCCGAGGCGCTCGGGGCCTATGCTCTGGTGCGCATCATCAGCCAAGGCAGGATTCCGTGCCATCCGCAGTTCCGCCTCGACCTCTTCGACATGCGCGACCAGACCACCGTGTACTCCTCCCCCGATCACATTCTCATGCAACTGCTGCTCAAGGACGTGTATCAGTTCTACTATGGCCGCGCCAAGCCCGGCCACTTCCTCCAGTGCAATGCCAGAGGCTGCGACGCTCAAGCCGTCCTCGAACGCACCTCTTATCTGCTGACGCTGGCGCTGGCCGGCGAGCGGCGCTTCTGCCTGGGCGCCGGGCAGCTCTGCATGGATGAGATTTTCAGCCCGGCTCTATTCGTGATTGACCAGGAGATTGCCAGGTTCTTGACGCACATCCTCCGCGGCATCGGTTGGGACGAGCGCGAAGGTCTGGCGTTCGATACTATCGCTGAAGTCGGCCCGGGCGGCGAGTTCCTCTCGCACCAGACGACGCTGGAGTCTTTCCGCGAGCTGTTCAATTCCAGCCTTTTCAGGCGCATGGGAGTTAACAAGTGGCGCGCCATGGGAGAACCTTCTGTTGAGGCGCTGGCCATTGCGCGAGCGAAGGAACTGATCGCGTCCCACAGCCACGCTTTGCCGGCCGGAGCACAGGCGGAGGTTGACCGGATTTACGCCGAGGCAGAAAGGCGGGCGGCGCAACGCTAGCGCGTGGCCCGCTTCAGCACGCGGTGCAAGCGGTCAAAGGTTTGCGCAGAGGGCATGTGCTTTCCAGCCTCCAGCCGGCAGACTGTCTCAGCACGGATGCCCGCCCGCCGGGCCAACTCGGCTTGGGTGATGCCTGCGGCCTTCCGCTGGGCAATCACCTTGTTGGCAAGGGAGATGCGTACGTGTTCGATGCCGTAACTGCCGTCCGCGGCGGGGGGCGGCTCAGGAAGCGCCGGCGCAGCTTCGCCGAGGCGCGCGGCGATGACCTCCCACTGGGCTCGCGGAATCATCACGTATTGTTGTCCGTCCATCGTCACTGAATGCAGTGTCATGGCCTGCCTCTCAATCGTAAAACCTGTCGCGGTGACCGACCTTTTCAACTATCAGCGTGGGCCCTTCGATCCGGAACTGCAAGCGGTAGTCACCTGTGCGAATGCGATACCGGCCCGCCAACGGACCAGTCAGCGGCTTGGCCCCGCTTACCTGCGGCCAGCGCGCCAGCCTCTCGAGGATCCCCAGCACCCGCCGATGAATCGGGATTGGAAGCTCAACGATTTGACGGTATGCTTCCGGAAGTACCTTGATCCTCATGCCCTTCGTGATACTGACTTGACAATAAATGTCAAGTCCGCATAGCTCCGATCTGGCACAAATGTCGAGTGGGTAGCGCAATTGGAGGAGGTGGCTTGCCGTCTTGCGGCAGTCGGCCGCTAATGTCGAGTGGCTCTAGCTCGTTGGCTCTTGGCATTTCCCTGCCGCGTCGTTTCCAAGAGCCAAGAGCCAGGAGTCAAGAGCTTTCAACCCAGTGGGCAGGCTGCCCTCAAGCGAGGGTCCGCCGTGCCCACTCGTGCAGGTCCTTGGCTCCCGCCGGCACAACCACCTTCTGTTTGGCCAGCCAGCGCTTCGCCTTGTCTGCGATCATCTGCCATTCGTCGCGGCGGCCGCTGAATTCCTTTTCCAGGACTTCAAGCGCAAGCAGAGTGGCCAGCACATTTCGCGCGAGCGTGTTGTCCATTCCCAGGGCCTTGGCTGCCTGCTCAAGGTCGGCCAGCTTGCGCTTGGCGGCCTTGGCCAGTGCCTCCGTCAGTTCAAAGCTGCCATCCGCGCGCTGAAGACTCGTCAGTTCCAGGAGAGCGTTCCCGGGGAACAACGATTCATGTAGATCTTCTCCCGCAGGGACTGCGCCTTTGCCGCCTCCGAGAATAGAATTCAGGATACGGCGAGGCCATGTGGTCCCCTCGGCAGGCGCCGCGGAAGCTGGAGGCGGGGTGAAAGCAGCCTCCATCATGAATTCGTCTGCGGCCTCGCGCCTTCGACGCCCTCGCACAGCCGGGGCTGGCATGGCTGGGGAGGCGCATACCATCATTTTTGCTACCTGAGGCCCACCCATTGCGGAACCGGTCAGTCCCGCGGCCAAGCCCTCAGCAGGCACCCCGCCCCAACCTTTGGTCAGCGCGATGGGAATGCGGCGCAGTTCGGCAGGCTGGGCCTGCGCGCCCGCGGGCCGCTCTTCTATCGCCACGAAACTTGTGGCCGAGGACATGAGCTGGTAGCGCAGAGCCAATTCCAATATGCGCGCGCGCACAGCCTTTTCCTTGCGGTTCTGCTGAGCCGAGCCGCGGACCATGCCGCGGCCTTCCTCCAATTCCTGAATGGCTTTGCGCGCCATCAGCACTGGAATGGCCGCGTCGTCCACTGGATGTTCGCAGTCCACAGTGACAGGGAAACGCAGCGCGCCCTTGGGGCTATCGGCCAAGACAGCTACCTCGGTTGTGGCGCCGCCAGGCACTCGCGCGTAAAGCGTCAGGCGGTCGCCGTCAAAAAGCGGCGGGAGTTCTGAGGGGGCGAGCAAGTCCGTCTTCAGTCCGCCCCAGTCAAGGCGAACGTTCCGCAAGTTGGCGGAAGCCATGCGCCGGAACTGCCGCATCACTATAGGTTCGATGCGTTCATTCGGATGGATGAACTCGGCCTGTCCGCCGGTCGCGCGAGCCAGGGAGCGCAGCAGATGCTCCGACACGCCGTGGCCGACGCCGAAGGTGAAGATGCGGCAATGCCTCGCGTGCGCCGAAACCAGCTCAATACACTGTTCCTCATTGCCGACTTGTCCATCGGTAAGCAGCACAACCTGCCGCGGCAGTTCGGCCGCGTGCGGCGCCTCCGTGGCAAACTTGAGCGGCTGCAGCAGTTCAGTGCCGCCCAGATCCGCCTCCATGCCTTCAACCTTCCGCGCTGCTTCCTCAAGGGACTGTTGAGTATAAGGGACACCCTCCTTGAACATCGGCTCGAAAGTGCTGCCAAAGCCAACAATGTTGAAGCGGTCGCCTTCCTCCAGCGAACGAAGCGCCAGGAGGAGCGCGGCCCTGGCCTGCTGGATGCTGGGTCCGCCCATTGAGCCTGAGCGGTCTATGATGAAAAGGAACTCGCCGGGGCCGCGCTGGAAACCGGACAGATCCGGGAAAAGGTTTATCATCACGGCGCGGCCGGCGCTGCCATCGCGCGCCACGACAGCCAGAGCCTCGTGAGGCCTGGCCAGCGCCACGTTGAGGACGAAGTCCTGGTCAAGCTGTATGTCCTGGCCCATTAGCGAAACCTTGACTTTCCGCCCGCTGATCGCCACGCGCGCAGGATGAGACGGACATGAGACCTCGCGCACGTCCGCGGGGGCTTCCAGGTCTACCGCCAGCTCCAGGCCGTATGGCACGCCACCCAGCACGGTCGGCGGAGCGATGTGATCTAGTTCAGCCGGGTCCATCTTCTTGAGCTGCTCGGGCGGAACGTAGCGCGGTGATATTGTGGTAGGAATCAGCAGGCGAATAGCGTCGCCGGATTGCTGCAATTCAGTGACATAGGAAATACGAATCACCGCCTCTTGGCCGGGCAAAAGGTTGCCTACGCTCGCAGTAAAGATATTCGGGCGGTCCTGATCAAGAAGGAACGCGCCCTGGCCTTCAGCCATGGCGCGGTCGTATCTCTCAAAGGCCGCTTCTCGCTCCTCAATGCGGCCTGTGATCTTCTTGCCGCCGATCTCCGCTTCGAAGCCACACACGGCGGAAGATTCCTCGAGTGGGAAGGAGTAAACCGCTTCAACAGGCGCCTTCTCGTTGTTCTGGTAACGCTGAGCCACTGTGACGCGCGCGGCTATGCCTGCGGCGTGTACTTCGATCCGGACCCCGCGCAACGGAATTCGCTGCCCCTTGGCAAACAATCCTCCGGCTTCCGGCTTATTCATGGCCCACCCCTCCTTCTCAACCTGCTTCCTTGTGACTTTCCAGTATCTTCGCACAGGCTTCAGCCAATGCATCCACTACGGCCGGGCCAGGCGGCCTCAGGCCTGCGTCCAACTCCAACCTCACACCCGGAATTAGCGGCACGCGAAACACAACCGTAGGCGGGTGCTGGACCGCGGCCGAATGTGCGCTGGTAAGGGCCTGCTGCGGCAATTGCTGAATGGCCTCGAGCCCCAAGCCTTCGCGCTGGAGCCGCAGCACGCAGAGAATCTGTTCTACATGCTGCTCGGTATACCCGCTGCCTCTGCCGCGCCCAACCGGAGGGTCAATCAGCGTACGCTGGACATAATACCGGACAGTCCGGCGGCTGACCCCTGTCTTCGCGGCGACCTCGCCTATTGAGTACTGCGGCTTTGTGTCCTGTTCCCGCTCCATGTCCATATAATACAACACTATGCTGTCGCATTGCAAGTGTCATATTAAAAAAATCTGTCTGAAGTACGTTGGTTGCTGGCGGGCGGGTGGGCGCGGTTTACGTTGGAGGACCGCTGGCGCCTTGCCTTCTCGTGGGTGGGCTGGTAGCCAGTGAAAGCCTGCCTGCGCAGGCAAACGACGGCACCGGTCTCGAACAGCCGAGAACGGTGGCACCCGGGACGACGGCACCGGTCTCAAACAGCCGAGAGCGGTGGCATCCGAAACAGAGGGCAAGCTGCAATCCAATGTCTTCCTGTAGACTGCACTACCCGACCAGCGTTGACAAACACCGGCCTGAGTGTAGCCTCGTCTGTAGCGCAGCCTTCCAGGCTGCCATCGTTGCTGGGGTCCAGAAAGGACAAAGTGTGCCGGACACGAAGAAGCTGACAGATTTCGCCTCGTGCGCGGGGTGAGCGGGCAAGATTCCGCCTAAGGAATTGGCGCAGGTCCTGCGCTCCTTGCCCCCCATCACTGACGAACGCCTCCTCGTCGGACATGCCACGTTCGACGACGCGGGAATCTTTCGCCTCTCGCCGGACCTGGCGCTGGTCCAGACCATTGACTTCTTCCCGCCGGTCGTGGACGATCCTTATCTCTACGGCCAGATCGTTGCCGCGAACGCGCTCAGCGACGTCTACGCCATGGGCGGAGAACCGCTTACGGCGCTGAGCCTCGTCGGCTTCCCCAACAATGAACTGGACCTCTCCATCCTCGGCGAGATTCTTCGTGGCGGCGGCGAAAAAGTCGCTGAAGCCAAGTGCGTGGTCGTCGGCGGGCACTCTTTCAAGGACAAGGAGATCAAGTTCGGCTTCGCGGTCACAGGCACAGTTCATCCCGACCGCGTGACGGCCAACGACAGAGCCAAGGCGGGCGACCGGCTGTTTCTGACCAAGCCGCTGGGCATAGGTCCGGTCACAATGGCTTACCGCAAGCGCCTCATCTCCGAGGAACACATGCGGCGGGCCTGCCTCCAAATGGCCACGCTCAACCGCGCAGCGGCGCAATCCATGGTGGCGCTCGGCATCAATGGCGCGGTGCACGCCGCCACGGACATCACCGGCTTCGGCCTGCTGGGGCATGCGCGCAACATTGCGGCGGCCAGCGGCGTGACGCTGGTCTTCAAGGCCGGCGCGATTCCCATCTTTGATGGCGCGCTGGATTTCGCGGCCCAGAAACTGAGCACTGGTGCGTACCGCGCCAACCAGGACCTCCTGGAAGGCGAAGTGGCGCTGCCCGCCGCGCTGCCCGAGGCGTTGCACAGAATCATCTACGACTCCGAGACCTCCGGCGGCCTGCTGATTTCCGTCGCCCCGGAGCAAGGCGACGCCTTGCTTGCGGACCTCAGAGCCCGTGGAGTCAAAGAAGCCGTGGAGATAGGCCACGTGGAAGCCCGCGGCGCGCACCTCCTGAAAGTCGTGTGATGGGATGTCGTGGTGGGCCGCCGGCTCGCCGCCCGTAGTGGCAGGATTCGCCAAGTGTAAAAGGGGCCAGAATCCACATGCAAGCCTTAGGCAGAGTGGCGGTCGTGCTGGCCGCGATACCCTGGCTGTTCTTCCTGCTGATTATGTTTGTCAAGCCGGGGTGAGGCTCGCCCTTGGGAGCCTTGGTGGGGTTCTCTTTCCTGCTCATACCGGTGGCGCTGATCCTCAGCTTGGTGGGGCTGATATGGAAGGAAAGCCGGCGCATGTCGGTCGTCGGCCTGGTCCTGACCGGGGCGATGCTCCTTTTGATATTCGTCCCGATCCTGTGCAGGTAAGCGCGCTCTACAGCGCCTTGGGCCTGAACAAGATGTGAAACAGGTTGCCTTCCGGGTCGCGGTAAAAACGCACCCGCGCGCCCAATGGCGCGGCGCGCTCGGCGCCTTCGCTTCGTACGCCAACCTTGTCCAGAAAAGCTTGAGCCGCGTCGAAGTCGCTCACCACCATCGCAATATGAGCCAGCCCCGGATCGGTGTTACTCCGCTCCACCCCGCCCTTCACTGAGTCCGCCACGAAAATCTCAACCCAAGCGCCGGAACCTGATTCAAGCAGATGCGCCTGGGGCTTCCCTGGCCCGCCATCAAGCGTCTTGCGCACGCGAAACCCAAGCGTAGCGACATACCATTCCGCCAAGCGCGCCGGATCGCGCGCGGCGATGGCAATGTGTTCCATGCCGGTGAAAAGATCGGCTGCGTCCATATTAGCTTGCTCGTGCAACCAGTCGCCTAATAGCTGGGACCAATCTCTTGGGCACGATAACAATGGCCTCTTCTTCGGCGGCGAAGCCTTCTTCTATCTCCGCGGCCGACTCTTCTTCAGTCTGGTTCTCATAATAATCAAGGACCTCTGCAACGCGCTGGGCGTCCCAGCCTTTCGGGTACAAGGTCTTCATCTTCCGTTTCATCATCCAGCACCTTACCTTGCCGATGGCACAATGCCAACGCCATCTCTTCATTGTCCGCCAGGCAAAAGCCGGAGAGCCAAGACCACAGCTTTGAGTTGGACACATTCCACGCACAGACTAGAAGTTTAGCGTTGCGACTAATAATCGGGGAGAGGACCGCCCATGCCCACGACGCCTCATACTGAAGAGCACTTCACCGCCTCGCACACCGTCCGCGATATCGTCATCGGGATGTCCGATGGCCTGACCGTGCCGTTCGCCCTGGCCGCAGGCCTTTCCGGGGCGGTGGACTCGACGGGCATCATTGTCACCGCGGGTGTCGCGGAGATCGCCGCAGGCTCCATCGCCATGGGCTTGGGCGGCTACCTGGCGGGCAGGGGCGACGCCGAACACTACGAGAACGAACGCCGGCGCGAGCAGTGGGAGGTGGACAATAAACCCGAAGTGGAGGCACAGGAAGTCAGGGATGTCTTCCTGTCTTACGGCTTGACGAAACAGGAGGCCGAACCCATTGTTAAGGCGCTGAGCCAGCGGCCCAA
>Ga0315279_10005251_pt1 | contig 16895 bp, 7 predicted proteins | sample YL17G06_20_MG_FD_203694 | JGI IMG/M metagenome (GOLD analysis project Ga0315279, IMG submission 203694) | Sediment microbial communities from Yellowstone Lake, YNP, Wyoming, USA - YL17G06_20 | ecosystem: Environmental > Aquatic > Freshwater > Lake > Sediment | place: USA: Wyoming | collected...
CCGTGGCCTCGCGCGACTGCGCCTCGCGATCGTCACCGGTCTCGCGCTCCACAGTCTTCCGGGCAGCTTCCACGTCCGCCTCGGTCGTCTGCAGCTCGCCGGAGAAGCCTTCCTTGCTCCGGCGCCAGGATTCCGCAAATGCCGTCGGGCAGCTGAGCAGCCGTTTGCCGAGGATCTCGATGGCGAACGTCCCCGCCCGGCGCCGCGCGGAACTGGTGTTCACGAGGCGGCGGATCGCTTTGCGGAAGCCGTCGAACGCCGCGCTCAGCGCAACTTCCTGCGGCGACAACTGGAGGACCAAGGCTTGCGGCGGGTTCCGATGGCAGAACCTGGGCGGATTGCTGCGCGCGTTGATCTCGCGCTTGAGGCGGCGGATCACCACCTGTTCCACGCGTTCTTTCTCGGCGCCTTTCAATTCATCCGTCTGGCTGAACCGGACCGGGTCGAGAATCTCGAGCAGCCCGGTGAAGCTGCGCGTATGGCCGTTGTGCGGCGTCGCGCTCAGGAACAGGCGGTGCTCGAAGCGCGGCGCAATCAAGCGCAGCATCTGGCACAGGTCGCTGTCGTCTCCGAACGGGGACGGCATCAGGTTGTGGCATTCGTCGACGATGAGGAGGTCCCACGGGAGGTGGGGCGAGTCCTCGGGCGTCCGGCATGCGACGAGGAATTGATCCAGAACGTCCGGCTGCCGGAGGTAGTGGTACGAAGTAATGATGTGGCTGAAGGAACGCCACGGGTTGGCGTCGATACCGAGACGGCGGCGCAGGGCGTGCGTCTCGGCCCGATCGATCAAGTCGAACGACAGGGCAAAGCGTTCCCACATCTCGTCGCGCCACTGGAGGCGAAGCGATGCGGGCGTGAGGATCAGTACGCGCTGAATGCGTCTGCGCAGCAGCAGTTCCGTCAGGATGAGCCCCGCTTCCACCGTCTTCCCAAGCCCCACGTCGTCTGCGATCAGCAGGTTGACCCTGGGCATCCGGAGGGCTTTCAGGAGCGGGACCAGCTGGAAGTCCTCGATCTGTACCGCACCGTGGAAGGGCCTCGAGATCGGGAGTCTGTCGAGCGGGCCGTCACCATCCGGGTCCAGATACGGGGATGCGGCGGTCCATCGCGCGGCACGAAGCATGGCGTCGAAGTCAGCCGCCGGCATCGGGTCGGTGTTGGTCGGGTTCGGCAGCGCCGTCGGCTCGAGGAGCGTACGGTGCGGCTCCAGTTCCCAGAGCAGCTGCTCCTCTGCCGGGTACTGGTCGTCCTTGTACTCCAGATGCACCAGGTGGAGCCGCCCGGCATCGCCGTCGTAGGGTTCGACGGCGGACACGACGCCGCGCCGGTTGCGGACCGTTGCGAACATGCCGGGGCGGGGGATGTGCTCTGACACCCTCTACTCCTTCGGACGGAACTTGGCGAGAACCCTATCGATGGGGTCAGCCAGCGTGAACAACTCCTCGCAGGCCTTCGTCGCGAACTCGAACAGCTTGTCCGGGTCGGCGATCAACTCTACCCGGTCGGCGTCCTTCACGTCCCGGAAGTAGCGGCCGAGCGGGGACTCCGTATCATCGACCTCATTGTCCGCCCAGGCTTTTGCCACGTCGCCCAGCTCCTGGCGCAAGGCACGGGCGAAGTCAACTCGTTCGGCCTCCTTCATGTGCAGAAACTCGAGATTGGCCGTATGGAACCACGCGTACGGGTGGTCTTCTCTCACCTTCCTGAACCCGAACGGTGCAAACCCTCCAACCTCGAAATAGACGCTCCAATCGTCTTTGCGCTTGTGATACCAGTCGGCCTTGCCAAGGAAGAACGAGGGTGACTTCGGGTCCGAGGTGACCTCGTAGCCGCGCCCTTCGAGCCAGCGCCCAAGCCTGCTACGGACGTCCTCGATCACTTCTTCAACCCGATCCTGCAGCTCTTCATGCGCCTCGAAGAGGCCCATGACATCCTGCCATCGGCCCAGTATCAATCGATCGACGTCGGTGTATTCAGTCGCCATGATGAATGTCTCCTCACTACGGGATCGGTGGTCACACAGTGGTGCCGTTTCTGCGCACGTCCCTGAATGCCTCCAGGAGACTGCAGTATCGAACGAGCGGGGCAACAGGGGCATTGAGCGCTCGGAGGCGAACGAACTCGTCCAACAATGCCAGGACGGTCGCGATGTCCACCGAAGTGCGCACTTTTGATCCGGAGTCATCAGGGACATCAGCCCTGGCACGAACCTGCCCAAACGCGTCGAGCAGGGCGCGGAGTCGTTTGAGGAGGCCCTCGTCACGGGTGTCCCCACCGGCAGACTCGCGTCGACTCGTTTCCGGAACAAGCACGCGGAAGGCATCCAGCAACTCGCGAAAGCGTCCCAAGGAGCCTGCGACCGGCCTGAACGGGCCGGCGGCTGGGGCGGCAGCGAAGTCCACGTGAAGGCCATTAGTTGGCGCCAGCGACTCGGTCGCGCCACCGGACTCGTGCCTGTGAGAAGACTCCGGCGGACTCAGGTCCATCTGAAGGTCCGCGGCGGCGGCCTTCACCTTCTCGTCGTTTCCAAGCTGCCGGAGCAGAAACGCCACGAGGTCTTCCTGGCGCGCCTGACCGAACGCCATGCGGTAGACGGTCAGCGACCGCTTGAGGTCCTCCGCGGTTGCGGCATCGCGACTCAGCGGGTAGGCGGGCACATGTCGTTCGATTCTGGACCCGCCCGGCGGCGCATATACCCAGTAGGGGCGCACGTCGGCGTCGCCGTCACCGCATTCCATGCGGGCGGCATCGAACATGTGCGCCCAGGGGTCGCCGCCTGCACCCGCACGGGCCATCGCCGTCGCGTGCTGGCGAGCAACGTTCTTGCGAACCGCATGGCCTTTGAACCGGTGGACCCGACCTTCTCGTTGCTCCAGGTCCACTGGATTCGACGGGAGATTCCAGTGGACCACGGCGTGACAGTATCGATGGAAGTCGAGCCCCTCCTGGCCGACGGACGTCGTGCACAGGACAAACGGCCAGAAGGGCGAGTTGAACGCCTCCTGGAGTTTCCGATTGCGCTCGGCGCTGTCTCCCTCCTCCGCGCGCGCTCCGTATCGGACCGCGTATCCGGTCCGGAAACTGATCTTGTCGACCACCGCCCGACGTCGGCCGGTCTCATCGACTGATTGCTCAAAGACATCGACGCGCAAGGAAGCGGAACGCAACGTCAGCGTGGCCGTCATCTCCCGGGCGATGACGTCAGCCGTCTCCACGGCCGAGGCCCCTTTCGCCCCGACAGCATCCGCGAGCAGGTGTGCGTATTCGTCCAGAACGGCCTGGATGCAACCGTTGGCACAGTACTCGAGCACGCGGCGCCAGTAGGGCTCCACCGGATTGGCACGACGAATGGACTCGGTCAGCTCGAGCTGGTTGAACAGCGAGCGGAACCCCTCCGCGACCTGGCCAGCTGCGTTTCGGACCTTGGGGAGCCGGGCAACGCCCAGCCCGCCCGTCACCCTGCAGATCGCACGCAGGGCGGCGACCGCAGGCGAGCCAACCGCCAAAAGTGCGAGTACGTCAGCCAGGTGAGACGGCTTACGACCTAACGACAACGAACCGATGAGCAGTTCGCGCGCGACCTCAACGTGTGCCGACCAGTTGTCATCACGATCTTCTTCGTTCGGTGTCTCCCCCTCTGCCGGAGCCAGCCGATCGTCACGGAGGGGGTCTCCCTGCCACTTGGAGGCGAGACGCGCCTGGTCGAACCACTCCCGAGTTGAACCCTCGTGACGGTGCAGGTCCAGAAGGATGGGAGCCGCCCAATACCAGCCCTCGTCCGCTTCGCCATCGATCTCCCCACCACCCAGGTCCGCGAGAAGCGGCTCCAATCTGGCGCTCACGGCGCGAAGGACATCATGGACGGAGGGCTCCTGCGTCGGGTCATCGCCCCGTACCACCGACGCCACTGTGAGCGGGTCTCCGATTTCCGCCAGTGTTACGGACGGATACAACATCGCGAGTACCGGCATTCCGCTGGGCCGGCCGGCCTTCTGACCGAACACCAGACGTCTCGACCGCCGCTTCCTGGCTCTCTCGGTGTTGGACTCAGCTGTCCCTTCTGGGGGCTCGCCCGACATCTGGCGTTCAGCTTCGTAGCTGAGGAGGGCTCCCACAACCTTCGGCACGACCTGCCACGCCGAGAACACCAGCCGCTTGGTGGAATCCATAGCCTCGGCACCGTCGAAGGGCGCAGCCGGACGGTAGTACCAGCTCGAGGGGGGTAGCCAGGCCCAGTTCGCGGTCCCCCGTCCGACGGTATCTTCCATCAGAGCCCGCAGTCGGCCGTTGAGTGGATCAACACGCTTGTAAGCTTCGACGTCAGCCCGCGACAGCAACGGAGACGGCCCGGACGACAACGCAGTCAGGGCAGCTTCCACAGATCGCGGCCCGTTGATGGCCTGGACGAACTTCTCCTTCAACTGGTAGTCGTCGCCGTCCATGAAGTTCAGGACGTAGGGCGCGGACTTCCAGAACTCCAGAGTGTCGCCGTATTCGACGGCCTTCGCCACGCGTTGCACGGCCATGTAGTGCTGCAAGTCGTCAGCACGAATGGGCAACCTGGACTCGTGACTGACAAGCATCCCGCCTCGGTCGGGCGTGGCCGCCAACCGCTCGGTTCGGACCATCACTTCCCTGAGATCGTCCTCCACGGCGCGGCGGGCCTGAACCACGGCATCCCGCGATTCGGTGTCGTACCGGAACAGCCCGCGGCGGTACGCCTGCATTTGTTGACGAAACGGCTCCGTCTTCTGCTCGTCGTGATGCAGAAACCGAACGGTCTGGATGAAGTCCGCAAAGTGGTCGTCGCTGCCTTCCTCATCGTGCAGGGTGTACATCTTGTACGGCGTCGCAGACAACAGCAGCACCCGCGTCTGCCGCCCGTCCAGGCCCGAGTACGCGAACAGGTCCCGCGCCAGTTCCGCCGCGTGGTCGGTTCCGTTCAGCAGATTCTTGAACCGCTGAAATTCGTCCAGGATGACGAGATCCGGTTCCAGCGCCTTGATACACGTCGTCGCCAGCAGGCTTCTGAGCCGGCCTATCAGGAACGTCCGCTCGGCTCGTTCTTCCTCGTCAACATCCCGTTTGCCCAGGTGCTCAGCAAGCGTCAGAAACCTCCTGAGCAACGTCCCCTCATTGCGGGCTTCACTTGCCCGATCCACGTCCTTCAAAGTCCGTCTGAAGTCGCCGCAGATATCTTCGTCAATCGAGTACCAGCGCGAGAAGTCCTGGACGTTCCTGGCAAAGTTGCTCCGTCTCGAGTCGCCAGCCAACAGCGAGATCGCTCCTTCCCGGTGGATCGTCCATTCGTCGGGGAGCAACCCGAATAGAAGGGCTCGCTCTTCATACCGGCCCAGATGCGACTTCAGATTGAACGACGTACCTGGCGTGAACGCGACGAAATTCAGCTTCCGCTGTTGCTGTTGCTGTTTCAGATGGTGGATGTCTCGCGGCAGCAACGTGATCCGATCCGGCAGATTGTGCACACGCTCGCCGGTGAGGTTGAGTCTCCTGATGTTCTGCCGCGCGATACCAGCGTTCGAGCAGATGTAGATGATGTCGATGCGCTGGACGCCCTCCTCCTGAAGCCGATCGATGGCTCGCGCGACCAGACCTCTTGCCACAAGCGTCTTGCCAAGTCCGACCTCGTCAGCCACCAGAAAACGGGTGGCGGGAGGCACATCCTCGTACATTCGCTTGAAGAGGTAGTCGACGGAATCTCGCTGGAACGCTTTCAGTCCAGGAAGAACGCGCGAGGAGAACGTCACCTCACTCATCGCTGTTCCTCAGCTTTGATGCGCTCCCGAAGCGCCCACAATGGAGCCCAGATCTCCTCGAAGTCCAACGGGAGAACGCGCTCCTCGTCGCCGGGGGTGCTCCCGACGCTCTTGAGGAGTCCTGCGATGTCATCAAGGCGCTGCGGGTGACGATCGAGTGTCCTCACCAGCAACTCGAACAAGGCCGGCACCGGATCATGGGCGTGGCCGTGCTGCCCCTCAGGCGGGGCGTTCGGCGGGGTCAACGCCGCTGGGCCTGTTGCCCACTCCGACGGGTCGGCCAACAGCATCCAGAGGTACCGCGCGAAGCGCGACTGGTCCTTGATCAGATTCCGCAGGATTCTGTCCCGCCTGTCGACCGGGGCTCCGTCCAGAGGCAGGTTGAGAACAAACCGAACGGGCGGTCGGGTGCCGCCGATCGCGGTGGCAACTTCAACCGCCAGGAACGTCGTAAGCGCGTCGAAGGTGACATCCGCGAACCGCGCGAGGGTTCCAGTCGATGCAGTCACCGAAACCGATTGATCGGGTGAGAGCGTGTTCGGCCAACACCGGATATGGACACCATCAGGGAGTGGCGTGCCGCCTTCACCGGCAACAACAGCGATGTCGAACAGCTCGCCATGGCTCTCAACCGAAAGCGAGCGAACTCGCGTGGCGATCCAGAGACGAGCACTTTCCAGCAGCCGATCTCCCCGAACGTCGTCTTCTGTCGGAACGTCCGAAGACACCAGGCCGTCGGCCTCGACGAGAATGTCCCGGAATCCGGCCGAGTCCTTGTTGCCGGTCAGGAGCTTGTCGATGCCAATGCGGCTCTTCGGCCCCGTCAATTGCACGAGGAACTCGACGTTGGTGTCAAACGCCGCCTCGGTTGCGTTTGCCGAACCGGTCCAGATCACCGTGCTGCGATCGACGTCGCTCACATAAAGCTTGGCGTGGAGACCGGCCAGCTGAATCACATCTGCCGGGGAATCAGTTGAGCTGTCGCTGGCAGTATCAGACAGGTCGGCGATTGCTCGGTCGTCCAGCGTGTAGAAGCTGGAGAATCCGTCGGGCCGGCGCGCCAGTTGCCTCAGTGCGTCTGGTGTCGACACGAGGACCGAGTTTCGACCGTCTCCCGCCAGCTTCTCCAGGCAACCGAGGGCGAGGAATGGCGAAACCACCAACAAGCGGCTTCCGGCACCGCCAAACGGCCACTTCCGATAACCGTCGAATCCAAGAGGCCACATCCGGAAGGCTTCAAAACCCTCCGGGCATTCGAACTCAACGTGTCGCAGTTCGTCGGCGAGACGCTGCGTCTCGAGCGCTCTCTCAGGGGTCAATCCCCTGATCGCCATCCGCGGGAGCGCAGCCACGAAGTCGGCGAGCGGAACCGATTCGGCAACCGTCCGCCGGCCGGCAATCTCTCCGTCGAGGACCAGAATGGTGTCCCAGGAGCGCGCCGTGGTGAGGTTGCGACTGAGACACAGCATCCGGTAGACCAGATGCCCGTCTTCGGCAATGTAGCGGAGTGCCCACACCTTCGGGTGGAACGCACCACCTTCGGGTGCCGCACAGTCAGCGATTGATTCCTCCAGGAAGGCGAACTGCGGGTAACGCTGCTTCGGCCAGGCAATCCGGCTTGCCTGACAGAAAATGCTGATCCGTTTCGCGTACTTCTGGAGGCCTCCCAGCACTTCGACTGACTCGACCGTGTCCCCATCCCCGTCACCCCTTCGGTCAAACCAGGCAAAAGTGAGCGGCACAGTCAGCAGCGTCAGCAAGTCGAGCGAGTACGTCGTGCCCACCGCGAAGTCCAACTCGTGCCCGTCGGGGGGGCGGAGCGCAGTGGTCAGCAAGGCTCGGTCGCGTGGTTCCAGCATCACGCACGCCCCTCGGCGGCCAGAATGTCGTTGAGAACGACCTGGGCATCGCCCCATCTGAAGTCCATACGCCCAAGTCCCGTGTACCCGTTCCAAGTCTGGCGCGCATGCTGGCTGTGAAGCCGCGCCAGCGACTTCTTCAGATTCCACTCGCGGTTGCGGATGAGCGTTCTTGGGTCCTCGGAAGCCCACAGCCCGGACGCCGCATCCGCGCCCAGCGCGCAGTCAACCCAGCGGTCGACGAAGGCGCGAGCCCCGACCGTGGGTCGGGCACCAGACTCGGCCACCAAGGCCCAGAAGTCGTGACGGTCCCAGTTGTGGAGTACACGGGACCGCGTCCCAATCTCCTTGAACCAGGTGTCAAACATCGACTCCATCTCCTTGCGTTCGTCCTCACGACGGGGTGGTCCCTCGCACACCATCCCGTTGTAGAGAATGGCGGCTCCGGCCATGACGTCTGAGAACGCCTGCGCGTGAGCGACCTGCCGCTTGAGGCGGTCAGGCAGCCGCAGCGCCAACTCGTGCGCCCATGCGAATGGTGCGTCCGACGTCTCTTTCATGTGGTCGAGAAACCAAGCGAACAGCGAGGTCCCAACCGTCCCACGGATTCGATCGGCAAGGTACTCTGCCTCCTCGGGCTCCAAGGTCAGCGAGACAGGTGACTGTTCTGCTCTGGAGCTGCCGAGAGCCTCGAAGGCATCAGGGGCCGTCGGGACCTTCGGATGCCAGTTAGAAGGGACGGGCTCCAGTGGCTCACCGTCGTCTGTCTTCTGACGCCGAGAAGTGTTGCGGTAGTAGGCGTCCAGGGACCGATGGTAGTCGTCCTGCGATCCCTGGAAGAGACGGATCTGGAGTCGACGGAGCCCGTTCCAATAGATCGATGAAGGCAGACGCTGGAGATCACCGCGGGCCCGGCGGCCGATGGTGCCGGCGCTGTCACCAGACGCCAGAACCACGTCGATGAGCCGCACCTCGAACTGGCGGGCGCGGCGGACGATGTCGGACGACCTGACTCGTTCGCGCTCGAGGTAGCGATACATCCAGGGCACGAAGAAGAAGTAGCGAGCGCGCGTCTGGAGAGCACCCGTCCCGGGAAATAACAGGTCCGCGAACCCATCCCGAATGACGCTCAGACCCAGTTCGTCCCGGGTACCCTGTTCTCGAAACAGGTCGATGGCGTCGAGCATCTTGCGGCGATGGGTCTCTGAGTGATCGATCCAAGTGAAGGAAGACGGCATCCTGTTCTCCCCCTTTGCACGCGATGACCGGGGGATCCTCCGCCACAGGCCGCGCGAAACCAAACTCGGCATGGGTCCGCAGTTTTGTCAAGAACTGGGACACGGTAGGTCACAGACAATCCGGTCGGCAGGGGCTACCCCGTTGGGCCTGAACGTGTGACATCCTCCCTCCGGCGCCGGTCGAGGTCAAGCGAGGAGGCAACTCGGGATCGGGATTCTCCGTGCGATCTGGCTTGACCTGGGCCGGCGTATCCGCCCCGCCACTGGTCGAGGCCCTCGAGAACTTGCCAGGTCGCGTTACGGGCTCGTGATCGTGCGCTTCGCGCGCAAGGCGACCAACTCGGTCGAGCACACGGGGCCGCCGGCCGCGCGCTCCCAGGCAAGACGGTACTGCGCGAGCTGCGGGCCGTAGCGCGCCAGGAGCTCGGCGTCCACGTCGGCGAGGCCATCGAGTTGATCGCTCTTGTAGTCGAGGATGCGCCAACCGACGCCGCAACGGTGCACGAGGTCGATGATGCCCCGGAGGACGGTGGGCGCAGGAACAGCGGGGCTGGAGCCCTGCGCTACAGCGGATTCCTCCACGCGCACGGCGAAGGGCACTTCCACGTGGCGTTCGCCGCTGGCGCTGGCGTCGTCCCAGAACGGCAACCGTCGCACATCGTCAACCCAATCGAGCGCCTCGGGGATGAAGGGCCGAAGGTCGGTGGTCTCGACAGTGAGCCACTGCGCAAGACGGGCGAGGTCCTCGCGGGTCGCATGGCGATGACGCATGGCGTGCTCGAGCAGGCCGTGCAGGAGCGAGCCCCACGCGGCGCCGCCGTCAGCGCGGTGGCTCGCGGTGCCTGGTACGGCAGCTGCCGCCTCATCGTCGGACGCGATCTGCCTGGCCCGGTCGGCCGCCGCCAGACGGGCCTTCTCGCCGGTAGGCGTGGTGACGGCCCATGACGCGACGCGCAAGCGGTCGTGCCGCGCGGCCCGGTCGGCGTCAGCTGCCGTGCGGGCGTTGGCCGAGAGATCAGCGACGAGCTTGCCGGCCACGAGTGTCGCCACAGGCACCTCGAGGTCGGGCACGCCAGCCAGGTACCCCTCGAAAGCGTCCCACGCATGGTTCTTCTTCGAATCGTTCACCCGGCACACGACCATCAACTCCTTCGCTCGCGTGCCGGCCACGTACAAAAGCCGCAGCCGCTCAGCCGCGACGTACTTCTTCTCCTCGGCCTCGTGCACGTCCCAGTCGATGGTCTGCGCCAGGGTAGTCGCGCCGAATCCGCTCTCCCGCTTCCGGACCAGCCGGAGGTGCCCCTTGGCCGAGGTCCCCTCGCGCTCGACGCGAAGGACGATCGGGAATTCGTACGTGTGGAGCGGATCGGCCAGGAGCACGACGGGGGCCTCGAGGCCCTTGGCCTTGTGGAGGTTCATCAGGCGCACGACGTCGCGCTGCCCCGGCTCGAGCGGCAACGCTTCGGACTCGGTGGACTCGTTTTCCTGGGTGAGGGCATCGGCAGCATCGGCAAGCCCGCCGCCCGACTCGACGACCTGGCGCACCTCGTCAATGGCCTGCAGCAGATGACCCGCATGGGCCCCACCGGGCGTGGTGGCGGCCAACGCAAGCCAGCCGGTGCCTTCGAGCATGCGTTCGATGGCCGCCGGGAGCGGCAAACGGCGAGTGAGGCGCCACCACTCCCGAAGCCGCCGAATCGCCGGCAATACGGGACCGTAATTAGCGTCGAGCGCCTTCTCCGCCTTCTCGTCGGCAGCTTCGGGCAGCGGCGCACTCAACTCGAACTGGCCGCCGGCCTGGCGATACTGAAAGAGCTCGGGGTCGCTGATGCCAAACAGCGGCCCGCGCAGCGCCCCCACGAGCGAGACGGCGTCGAGCGGGTCGGCAAGCGCGCTCAGCAGCAACGCCAGGGCCTTCACCTCGGGCGACTTGCAGAAGAGCCCAGAACCGCTGACCTCCACGGGGATCTCGAGCGCGTCGAACGCCTCGGCATACACACGCAGACGAGGCTTGAGCCGCGTGAGCACGAGGAAATCACCGTACGTCCGGCGCTTGCTCGCCACCTCGGCGTGCACGTACGCGGCGATGAGCCTGGCCTCGGCCTCGACTGTCGCGTCATTGTCTCCTTGATCTGGAACGGTCAGCTTTGCCACGCGCGGACCGGCCGGACACTCCGAGTCGTCACGCACGGGGTCGAGCGGATTGAACGACGGCGAGTAGGGCTGCATGTACGCGGCAAAGAGCGGCGGGAACACCGTGTTCGCCAGATGACACACGGCGGGCAACGATCGGAAGTTGGCGGTGAGCGGGAGCACTTCGCCGCCGGTGTCGACGATGCGCCGGGCGACGCGGTTGTAGATGTCGATATCGGCGCGGCGGAAGCGGAAGATGGATTGCTTGGGATCGCCAACAACAAACAACGCGCCCGGGCGCAATGAGAGGGTGAAGCGGTCGCAAGGCGTGACGGCCGTAACTTCATCCGCGGCGAGCATGAGGAAGATTTCGGCCTGGATGGGATCGGTGTCCTGGAACTCGTCGATGAAGAGCCAGCGGTACTTCTGCTGCAGGGCGTGGCGCACGTCGGCGCCGTCACGCAGCATGGTGCCGGTCACGCTCAGCAGGTCCACGTAGTTGACGACGTTGAGACGACGACGGTCACGGGCGAAGGACTCGCGGGCTTCGATGAGCACGGCCATCGCGAGGCGATGGACGTAGGCCCGCCACTGTCGAAGAAAGGGCTCAACGGTCGCGGCGTAGAAGTCGTCCACGAGCGCGGCGACCTTCTTCCCAACCGCCGCCTCACGGCCCACTTCCACGCCCCAGTACTTCTGCGTCACCTTCGGCTTGCCCCAGAACGTCAGGAGCCAGCCCAGCGAAGAGGGACGGTCGCGACGCGCCAGTCTGAGGCGGCCGTCGAACTCGTCGAACTTCGCCTGGACGGCGCACGTGCTCTTGGGATGGAACTCCGCAGGCCGAAGCGCCGTGAGCGTCTTCCAGAACTCGTCGACAGCTTTCCACACCGCCGCCCCCCCGGCGATTCGCCGCTGCCCATGTCGAACGTCACGTCCTCGTGCTCACACACGACGCCGAAGGCCGCGTCCAAGTCCTTCGGCTTGACGCCGGCATCGAGCAAATCGAGCATCGGCGCGAACCCGCCGGCCCGCGCTGCGGCCACGTAGTCGCGCCACGCACGCTGCCGCTGCCTCGCATTCTCCACATCGTCCAGCTCGACGAACCCTGGCGCCATACGCGCGTCCACGGGACGCTCGCGCAACAGGTGCGCGCAGAACGCGTGGATTGTGCCGGCAAACAGCCGCTCAATCCCGGCGAGGGCAGTCTCCAGGCGCCGGCGCGCGGCGACGGGCGGCTCGGCGCGGATCCGATCTTCCAGGGCCAGCTGAAACCGGCCGCGCAACTCGGCTGCGGCCTTGCGAGTGAAGGTGACGGCGGCCATGTGCTCGACGTTGTAGTGGCCCGCTTCGATGCCGGCAGCCATGCGCATGGCCAGGCTGTGCGTCTTGCCCGAGCCGGCACCGGCTTCGACCAGGAGGTTCCGGTCGAACTCGGTCACGAGCCGATCGCGCACGGGCTGGTCGGCCGGGGTCTTGACCTGCTTGCTCATGGCCTCACTCATGACCGCGCAGCCTCCGGTATGGGTCGAGCATCTTGTTCGTCGGGTTGTCACGCATCGTGGCTACGCAGTCAACGGCCCCGGGCCGGCAGGCCGCCGCGAACTCGCACCACTTGCAGGCGCCCTCGGCATCCGCCGACACAAAGACCCCGCTGCCGATCACGTCCGCGAGATCGCGCAGCACTTCGAGCACCTTCGTTTTCGGCGGGGCCGGGATCTCCTTCTTCTTGCGATACCCCTTCACCGCAGGGAACAGATACACGCCTCGGACAAGACGGGCGTTCGCATCGATCTGCTCGAGGAGCGGCGCGACGACAATGCCGTAGATCGCGTGCTGCAGGCGCGTGCCGCCGGCGAACTTGCCCTGCCAGTCGTCGGCCCAGTACCCACCGGTCTTGTAGTCCACGATCTCGTACTCGCCCGGACAGATCCGATTGATCCTGTCGATCCACCCGTGCAGCACGAGCGTCCGCTTGTTGCCCAGGTCGAGGACGAGCGACTCGGCGCTCGCGAGCGGCTCGTCGCCCGAGTCGTCGAGGGGGAAGCCGAAACCCACTTCGAAGCCGACGGGATCAGCCCCGTGGCGCCCCTCGCACTCGGCCACGAGGAAGGCTTCGAGGTCGTCGAGGAACTCGCGTGACTCCCGCGCATGGACCTCGTCCGAGGGCGGCGGCATCTCGACCTTGAGCGCGTCGAGTCGTTCCTGGCCCCATGCGCGAAGCTGGTCGAGATCGCCCCTCACGTTTGGCTTCCGTTGCTCGTCGCGCAGCGTGCGCATGAAGCGCGCGAAGAGCGCGTGCAACTCGGCGCCCTTCGTGAGCGGGTCGAGCCACGCGTCCGTCTCGAACGAGCTTTCCTCGATCGGCCGCACGCCCAGTCCCTGCCGCAGGAAGTAGCTGAAGGGACACTTGGCCGCCTTCTCGAGCGTGGTGGCGGACGTGGCTCGGCCGTTCTGGCTGGGGTCCAGCACGGCCCCTGCCTCGGGCACGTAGCCATCGAACTTCGTGAACTCGTCGGACGCGCGGGCGTCTTCGGCGACGATGCCGCCCGCGAGCGACGGGAACGCCGCCAGGACGTGTGGGCGCGCCGCAGCTTTTCTGGTCGCGCCGGCCAGCCACCACTCCGCGTCGGTCAGCGCGGCGCCCGGAGACGAGGGCACGGCCGACTTCGGCTCGCCGAGTTCCCCCGCGAGGTCCGCGTAGGTGAGCGAGGCATCCCCCATCATCAACCGAAACGCTTGCAGGATGATCCACGAGGGGAAGCTGTCTCTGAACTGCCGCGTATCGCGGCACGAGAAGCTGAGGCACACGTGCGTGGCCGACACACCGATGGTCGCGAGGCGCGAGAGCGCGGCCCACACAGCTTCGTCAAGCTGGTCGTTCGAGGTGCGGAGCAACGGGCTGATCGCCTGGCGCTCGGCATCGAGCAGGACGGCGTCTTCGATGGCGGGCGGGAACACGCCGCCTTCCAGCAACCCGACGATGAAGAGGAGGCGACGGCCGTCGAAGCCGGCATCGGCCAGCGAGGAGATGTGTAGCGCGCCCGAACGCGGGCGGTCGCGGCCGACAGCGAGCGACTCGATGCGCGCGCGGATGAAGCCCAGCGCCAAGGCGAGGTCGCAGCGATGGGTGCCGAGTACGTTGACGAGATCGGCGAGCGCGGATTCGAGGGCAACCACTGCCATCGCGTCGAGAGCGCTGGCGCGGCTGGCATTGGCGTTGAGGAACGCGATGGCGGCGGCGGCCACGGCGCCGAGCGACACCTTGTTGTCGGCCTTGGGGTTGTCGATGTCGGACGACGGGATGGTGGCCAGGACGCCGGCGATCCAGGCCGCCAGGGTCCGCGTCTGCGCCGCCTTGCGGGCCTGCCACGTACGGTCCTCGGCGCTCGCTTCGCTATCGCGGGCGCCCTCGTCGTAAATCCCAGCGAGCCGCGCGAGCGAGGGCGGGTAGGTGTCGCGTCCCCACGTGGTCTCGGCTTTGAGCAGGAGCCGTGCGGCCTGGCCCGGCGTGAGCGCGGCATCGGCGTCGGTGGCGGGCGCCGTCGCCGGCGATTCAAAGGCCTTCGGCGCGCAGTCGCCCGATTGCAGCAGCCGCCGCAGGTCCGACGAAGCGAAGTTGCCCCCTGCCCACTCGCAGTAGCGCAGCAGCAGGCAGCCCGGGCGCGTGAGCACGGCCGGCATCCCCGACGACACGGTGACGCGCCAGTCCAGCCGCTGCGCCTTCTCCCAGATCAGGAGCGCGTGATCGTCTGAGGCGCAGGCAATCTCCACCTGATCGAGTGGTTTCCCGGACGCGGCGACGCGGCGGAGCACCTCGGCCACTTCGGCGTCGCGCCCGCCCGCGTGGAAGACCTCGAGGGAGCCGTCGTTGCGGGGCTTCGGTGCCGTCCCCGGCGACTGCAGGAAGCGCAGCCGCCCGGCGTCGGTTGTCGCCGTGACAGCGATGCGGTCCACCGGGGCGGCCAGTTGCGCGGCGCGAGCCGGGACGCGCGCCTCGACCAGCTCGAGTGCACGCGAACGAAGCCGCCGCCCCGGCAGCCGATCGAGAAACCGCCGCACGAGCGGCGACCACAGGACGTCAGGCAGCTCGGTCACCACATCGTCTTTGTCGATGGGACACCAGTCCAGGTGTCCGCCGGCCTCTTGGAGCGCCATCGGCATGTCGGCGATGCGCTCTGTCTCGAGATGGCGCTCGTAGGCCGTCAGCAGGGCCACCAGTTCAGCGTGCTTCGCCGCCGGCGCGAACGCCGATGCGGGCAGGTCGGCGGCGCGCACGCCCGCGTAGCGCAGCTCGCGCACCGTTCGCCAGAGCGCGTCGACCATCGACGGGTGTTCGGCCATGGGCCGGAAGTAGCCGCGCTCCTGCGGCAGGTCGAGCTCGAGCAGCAGCCGCATCACGAGCGCCGGCCCCAGCGGCTCCTCGGACGGGTTGATGCCCCGCTCCAGCAGAAACGGCGCGGCCATGCGGATGGCGATGTCAAGCGGCGTCACGAAGCGCAGGTTGGCCCAGTCGCAGCCCTCGCGCGCCAGGCGCTCACCCAGCGTGAGGCCCAACGCGTGCGCGGGGACGAACACCCACTTGGCGCGGGTGGGCTCGGCGCGGCACAGCTCAGCGAGTTGGTCGACGAAGGGTTCGGTCATGGCAGTCGGGACTCACTGGACTCGGCTCCAGAGACTGCGTTGCGGCGACCCGCCGGCACCGCGAGAATGGGCTACGGAACCCGGTTCATACACGACACTGTCATGGAGGCGTGGCGCAGCGGTCGCACCGAGCGGGGGGACGCGAGGAGTATACCGCCCAAGGTGTGACAGGTGGGGACACAGCTGCGAGTGAGAAAAGAGTCAGAAAACACGCCCGGAGTGGTTTTCTGGCGTGCTATGTCCCGGCGCGCCGCGCGACGGCCGTGCCGCCGATGACGGCCCTGCGCAACGTGGGTTGGCGCCGCATGGATCGGCATGCCAGTCGAACGTCGGTGAGCAGGGCGGATAGCATCGGAGTTCCTCTCGCCTTGGGCGCACGACCCTCTATGCTCTGCCAGGACGGAGTGACGGAAGCAATCGTTTCCAGCGATTCTGGCCGTGAAGGAAGATGTAAGCGATCTGTAACAGTCAGCTGCCTGTGCCCTGCTCGCCCTCACGATGATCGCCGGCGGACGATGCCCGGATTATCGAGTCGTTCAGGCCGACCGGCGGGACGGCGCCGCCACGGCCGAATGGGTCAACGCCGATCAGGATGAGGCCGGCCTGGAGTCGAACCGCGCCTTCAGGCCTCTCGTCTAACTACATGATTGGGCCCGCCCGTTGCGACCTCGTCCCAGGGTTTCGCGTATCTCGCCAGGGGTGGCCGTTCTGAAGCCGGAGCCTGTCATGCGCGCCTCGGTGTCGCCCCGTTGCCTGTTGCTCGCGGCCCTGGCCACGGTCTTCGCAACGACGGCGATCCTCTATACCGCCATCTCGGTCTACCACTACAGTCAGGTGCCAACCCTCGAGATCCAGCTCGGCGTGGACTACGGCTACGACTATACGGCGAGGGCGTTGGTCATCAAGAACGTCGTGCCGGGCTCTGCGGCTGAGAGGGCGTCACTGCGCGCAGCGGACGCCGTGGTCGCCGTCAACGGACATCCGCTCGACACCCTGAATCCCTTCTACGACGCCATCGTGCGCGGCAGGCCCGGGGACAGCGTTGTGTTCACGGTCAGGCGCGCGGGCCACGCGGCGCCGATCACCCTCCGCGCGACGCTGGCGCGGCTGCCACGGCTGCCTGCTCCACAGCCGCTGGCCCAGCGCATCGCGCGGACCGTGACAGATTTCTACCCAATCCCCGCCATGCTCGTCGGCCTGATCGTGCTCGTCCTGCGCCTGGAGGATCGCAACGCCTGGCTGCT